>Ga0136617_10003685_pt1 | contig 13686 bp, 11 predicted proteins | sample AntDrymUQ3222106_2_FD_129672 | JGI IMG/M metagenome (GOLD analysis project Ga0136617, IMG submission 129672) | Polar desert sand microbial communities from Dry Valleys, Antarctica - metaG UQ322 (21.06) | ecosystem: Environmental > Terrestrial > Soil > Desert | place: Antarctica: Dry Valley... | reverse complement strand
CTGGCCGACCGCCTGGTCGGCATCGCCGGCGACTTCGTACCCGCTCGCACCGCCCTCGGGCCCGCCTTCGTCTGGGATCTGATCACGAGCTGAATCAACGAACGGGACACAGAGGACACAGAGACCGTTGTTCCCGCTAGATCAGACTCAGCATCTCGCGGTACTTGGGCAGCGTCCAGAACTCGTCGGCCACGCTTTCCTCGATCCGGTCGCAGACTTCGCGCACCGCGGCCAGGGCGGGGACCACTTCATCGGCGAGCACCTTGGCCCGCGCATCGTGCTCGTGCTCGCCGGCCGCGCCCTCCGCCGCCGTCTGCAGGTCGACCAGCCGCGAGCTCAGGGCCTCCACCGACGCGTCCATCCTGTCGAGTGCGCCCTTGATCGCGCGCCCCGTCCCAGCGCCGGACAACAGGGCCAGCTGCCGGTACGCGGCCGGGAGGACATGGCCGGAGACGAGGTTCTTCACCGCCTCGACTTCGATGTCGATGTCCTTGATGTAACGCTCGAGGCGGACGAGGTACCGGGCCTCGCTCTCCGATTCCCCGAAGATCCGCATCCGGGCCAGGAACTCCTTGGTCTCGGGGCGCACCAGCTCCGCCAGGGCCTCGGGGGTATTCCGCAGGTTCGGCAGCCCGCGCCGCTTCGCCTCCTCGACCCACTCCGCCGAGTAGTTGTTCCCTTCGAATCGGATGGCCCGGGTGGCGATGACCGTCTCCTTCACCACCTCCAGCGCCGCGTCCTGGACGCTCATTCCGCGAGCCGTCCGCTTGTTGATCTCCTGCTCGAATTCGCCCAGCGATTCCGCCATCGCCGCGTTCAGGAAGGAAATCGGCGTCGAGACCGATGCCGCCGAAGACACGGCGCGGAACTCGAACTTGTTGCCGGTGAACGCGAAGGGCGACGTGCGGTTGCGGTCGGTGTTGTCGCGGGCCACCTCGGGCATCGTGCGGATCCCGAGGCTGATGCGCTCCAGGGCAGCCGCGCTGCCCGCCTCGCCCTTCTCGATCGCGTCCAGCACGCGGTTCAGCTGCTCGCCGATGAAGGCAGAGATGATGGCCGGCGGCGCTTCGTTCGCCCCCAGCCGATGGTCATTGCCCGAGCTCGCGATGGACGCGCGCAGCAGCCCCGAGCGACGGTGCAGGGCACGCAGGGTCGCGGTCAGGAAGACCAGGAACTGCAGGTTGCTCTCCGGGGTCTCGCCCGGCTCGAGCAGGTTCTCGCCGTCGGAGTCGGAGAGCGACCAGTTGCAGTGCTTGCCGCTGCCGTTCACGCCCGCGAACGGCTTCTCGTGGAGCAGGCAGGCCAGGTTGTGGCGCCGCGCCACGCGGCTCATCGTCTCCATGACCATCTGGTTGTGATCGGACGCGACGTTGGCCTCTTCGAAGATCGGCGCCGTCTCGTACTGGCTCGGCGCGACTTCGTTGTGGCGGGTCTTGATGGGAATCCCCATCTTGTAGAGCTCGGTCTCGCTCTCCTGCATGAAGGCCAGGATGCGGTCCTTGATGCTGCCGAAATAGTGGTCCTCGAGCTCCTGCCCTTTTGGCGGACGCGCGCCGATCAGCGTGCGGCCCGCGGCGACGAGATCGGGACGGAGGGCGTAGAACGCCTTGTCGATGAGGAAGTACTCCTGCTCCACGCCGAGGGTGGGCACGACGCGCGTCGCGCTCGTGTTGCCGAAGAGGCGCAGGATGGCCAGCGCGCGCTCGGAGAGGATCTCCATCGATCGCAGCAGCGGCGTCTTGTTGTCGAGCGCGGCGCCGGTGTAGCTGATGAAGACCGACGGCACGCACAGCGTCTTGCCGTTGGGGCCGTCGACGATGAAGATCGGGCTCGAGGGGTCCCACGCCGTGTAGCCGCGGGCCTCGAAAGTGGTGCGCATTCCGCCCGACGGAAAGCTGGAGGCGTCGGGCTCGCTCTGGATGAGCTGCGCGCCGCTGAACCGCTCCATGGGCCGCCCGTCATCGTCGAAGGTCAGGAAGGCGTCGTGCTTCTCGGCGGTGAGGCCGGTCTGCGGCTGGAACCAGTGGCAGAAATGCGTGGCGCCCTTGCCCAGCGCCCACTCCTTGACCGCGTGGGCGACCTCGTTCGCGATCGCGGGATCGAGGCGGCTGCCTCGCCGCACCGTCTCCTGCAGCGAGTTGAAGATCGGCTTGGGCAGCTTCTTCTTCATCGCCGCGGCGTCGAACGTGTTGCTGCCGAACAGGTCGAGGACCTTGATTCCCGACGCCATCTCCGGGAGCGACCGGATGCTGCGCGAGGCGACCTCGCCGATGGCCCAGAGGCGGCCCGAAAGCTCGGACATCGTCAGCTCCCTCCCAGATGGATGCCGGGATTATAGGACGCGGCGCCGCATCGACCGCTAGAATGATGCGGAAAGCGAGGAAGACCTTTGGCCACGCAATCGATCGACGACCGGCTGCAAGGGCTCGACCGCCGGACACTCCTCGCCGTCTACCGGACGATGTACCTGTCGCGGCGGATCGACGACAAGGAAATCCAGCTCAAGCGGCAGAACAAGATCTACTTCCAGATCAGCGGCGCCGGCCACGAGGCGATCCTCGTGGCCGCCGGCATGGCGATGCGCCCCTCCCACGACTGGTTCTACGCCTACTACCGCGACCGCGCGCTCATGCTGCAGCTCGGCATGACGGCGAAGGAGATGCTCCTGTCCGCGGTGGGCGCCAAGGACGATCCGAACTCGGGGGGCCGCCAGATGCCGTCGCACTGGGGCCACCGCCGCTTGAACGTCGTCACCAAGTCCTCTCCCACCGGTACACAGTTCCTGCAGGCGGTGGGCTGCGCCGAGGCCTGCGTTCAGCTGGGCGAGAAGCCCGATGAGGTCGTCTACTGCTCGACGGGTGACGGCACCACGTCCGAGGGCGAGTTCTGGGAGAGCCTGAACACCGCGTGTAATCGCAAGGTCCCCGTCGTGTACCTCGTCGAGGACAACGGCTACGCGATCTCGGTCCCGGTCGAGGTGCAGACCGCTGGCGGCAGCATCTCGAAGCTCGTCCGCTCGTTCCCGAACCTTCTGGTGCGCGAGGTCGACGGTTGCGATCCGCTGGCCAGCCTGGCCGTGATGCGGGAGGCGGTGCAGTACTGCCGCGATCGCCGGGGACCTGCGCTCGTCCACGCCCAGGTGGTGCGTCCGTACTCGCACTCGCTCAGCGATGACGAGACCAACTACCGGTCGGCCGCCGAGCGGGCGGCGGACGCGAAGCGCGATCCGCTGGTCAGCTTTCCCGCCCGCCTGATCGCGGACGGGGTGGCAACCGCGGACGAGCTGACCCGCCTGCGCGAGGAGGCCGACCGGGAGGTCAACGAGGCCGCCGACGCCGCCCTCGCCGCCGCCGTGCCCGCCCCGGAGAGCGCCACCGACCACGTCTACTCCCCGCAGGTCGATCCGACTGCCGACGCCTTCCGCACCGAGGCGCGGCCGAGCGGCGATCCCAAGACGATGGTCGACCTGCTGAACGCCTGCCTGCACGGAGAGATGGCGCGCGACGAGAAGATGGTCGTTTTTGGCCAGGACGTCGCCGACGTCAGCCGGGAGGCGGCGCTCCCCGACCTCAAGGGCAAGGGCGGGGTGTTCAAGGTCACCCACAACCTGCAGCGGAAGTTCGGATCCGACCGGGTCTTCAACTCGCCTCTGGCGGAGGCCAACATCGTGGGTCGCGCCATCGGCATGGCGACGCGCGGAATGAAGCCGGTGGTCGAGATCCAGTTCTTCGACTACATCTGGCCCGCCTACATGCAGATCCGCAACGAGCTCGCGCTCATCCGCTGGCGCTCGGCGGGCGCGTGGAAGTGCCCGGTGGTGATCCGTGTGACCTACGGCGGGTACCTCCAGGGTGGCGCGGTTTATCACAGCCAGTGCGGCGAGGTGCTCTTCACCCACGTCCCGGGCTTGCGGGTGGTGATTCCCTCCAACGCCCAGGACGCCAACGGCCTCCTGCGCACCGCGATCCGCTGCGACGACCCGGTGCTCTTCCTGGAGCACAAGCACCTGTACCGTCAGACCTACAACAAGGGGCTGAACCCCGGCCCCGACTACATGATCCCGTTCGGCAAGGCGCGCGTGGTGCGCCAGGGGACGGACCTGACGATCGTGACCTTCGGAGCGCTCGTGCAGCGGTCTTTCACCGCCGCGCGGCAGGCCGAAGGGGAAGGAGTGTCGACGGAGATCCTCGACCTGCGCTCGCTCGCGCCTTACGACTGGGACGCGATCGCGGCGAGCGTCCGCAGGACGGGCAAGGTGATCGTCGTCCACGAGGATTGCCGATCCTGGGGGTACGGCGCGGAGATCGCGGCGCGCATCGCCGACGAGCTGTTCGACTACCTCGACGCGCCCGTGAAGCGCATCGGCGCGCTGGACACTTTTGTCGGCTACAGCCCCGTGCTGGAGGACGCGATCCTGCCCCAGGTCGCCGACGTTCTCGGCGCCATCCGCGCGCTTTCGAAGTACTGAATCAGGGCTGGCTCGTGCCCGCCCGGCCGTAACGATCCTCGAGGCGCACCACGTCGTCGAGCTCCGGCGTCGAGACCTCGACGATGTCGCACTCCTCGAGGGCGGTCATGCGATGCAGCGTGCCGGGCGTAATGTGGAAGACGTCGCCGGGCTGCATCTCGACCTTGCGCAGCTCGCCTTCCTCGCCGGTCGGCCGCGTCTCGAAGAGCAGGCGGCCGGACTGCAGCATGATCGTCTCGTCCTTCACGTTGTGATACTGCAGCGACAGGCTCTCGCCCTTGTTCACGTGGAGGATCTTCCCGACGTAGCGATCCGTGCGCGCCCACCAGAGCTCGTGGCCCCAGGGCTTGTCGACACGCTTCGGGATCTCGCTCACTTCGTCACCTTTCTTCATTCAGCTGGGGGTCCTTCGGCCCCCCGGCTCGCTTGCACCCCCACCGTGCCGGGGGTGGGCCTGCGCCGGCCCTCGCCGCGCGCTTCGCGCGCTCATCGCACGGGCGCGGGACTCAGCGCTCGGGCCAGCTCCCGGCGAAGCATAGTCTCGATGGCGATGGCGGTGGGAAGGCCCATGGCGATCGAGGCCAGCCGCCGCGCGTCCTCCGCCGCGACGCCCCGGAGCACCGCCTTGACCCGCGGGATGGCGCCCGGGCTCATGGACAGCTCGTGCACCCCGAGTCCCACGAGCACGACGGCGTGGAGAGGGTCCGAGGCCATCTCGCCGCATACGGACACCGGGAGTCCGGCCATCGCGCCCGCGGCCACGATGCCCGCGATCGTCCGCAGCACCGCCGGATGGAGCGGCTCGTACAGCGACGACACGCGCGGGTCCACCCGGTCGACGGCAAGGAGGTACTGGATCAGGTCGTTGGTGCCGATGGTGAAAAAATCGACATGGGGCGCGAGCAGGTCGGCGGTCACCGCCGCGCTGGGCACCTCGATGGTCACTCCGACCGACATCCGCTCCCCGGAGGGGAGGCCTTCGGCGCGCAGCGATGCGCGGGCTTCGTCGAGCACGGCGAGCACCGTGCGCAGGTCGGACGGCCCGGTGACGAACGGGAACATGACGCGCAACGGGCCGTCTTCCGAAGCACGCAGCAGCGCGCGCAGCTGCACACGGAAGGGCGCGGGGTCGCGCTCGATGAGGCGAGACGCCCGCTGGCCCAGCGCGGGGTTCGCGCTGGAAGGGCCGCCTGGAGTCAGATCCTCGGCGGCGATGTCCCAGGTCCGGACGGTGACCGGCCATGGGCGCAGACGATCGAGCAGGCGACGGTAGACCTCGACCTGCTGTTCTTCCGACGGCCACCGCCCCGAGCGGCCGAGCAGATACTCCGATCGGAACAGGCCGATGCCTTCCGCGCCGTGCTGGACCACGGTGTCGGCCTCGTCGGTGAACTCCGCGTTGGCCAGCAGATGGACCCTTACGCCGTCGCGGGTGACGCACGGCAGCCCGCGGATGCTCTCCAGCGCCACGTCCTCCTGGCGGTCCCGCTCCTGGGTGGCGCGAAAGCCGGCGAGCATCGGCGCCGACGGCTCGAGGATGACCTCGCCCCGGGAGCCATCGACCACCACCAGCGTGCCCGGCGGAATACGACGGCAGGCATCCACGAGCCCGACCACCGCCGGGATGCCCAGCGACCGCGCGAGGATCGACGTGTGATGCGTCGGGGATCCCTGGTCGGTGGCCACGGCGAGAACGCGCTCCCAGTCGAGCTCCGCCGCCTCCGATGGAAGCAGCTCCTCAGCGACGACCACGAAGCTGCCCGGCAGCCTCGACAGCGACGGCGCGTCGGCGGCGCCCCGGAGGTTCAGGAGGATGCGGCCCTGCACATCGTCGAGGTCGGTGCGGCGCTCGCTCATGTAGGGGTCGCTCAGGACGTCGAAGAGCGCGCGCAGCTGCTCGGACACGGTGCGCAGCGCCCACTCGGCGTTCACGCCATCCGCGCGGACGACGTCGGCGGCGCGCTCGACCAGCAGCGGGTCCTCCAGCATCAGCAGGTGGGCATCGAAGATATAGGCGTGCGGCCTGCCCACTTCCCGCGCCACGCGGTCGCGAATCGCGAGCAGCTGCTCGCGCGACAGGGCGACCGCCCGTTGCAGCCGCGCGACCTCGCCGTCCACGCCCTGGGCCGGCACGAGGATCCGGAAGATGGGAACGGAGCGGCGCTCGATGACGAGCGCGTGCCCGACGGCAATGCCCGGCGACACGCCCTGTCCGCGCATCATCGGCAGCCCCTCACGATTCCTCCCCGAAGCGGCCGGCCACCAGATCGGCGAGCGCCACCAGGGCCGCCTCTTCGTCCTCGCCGTCGGCGGTGACCGTGAGCACGCATCCCCTGGCGGCGGCGAGGAGGAGTATCCCGAGGATCGACTTGCCGTCCATGGCCCGCGAGTCGCGCCCGAGCGTGATTCGCGAGCGGTACCGGTTGGCGGTCTGCACGAAGCGCGCGGCGGCGCGGGCATGGAGGCCGAGGCGGTTCGTCACCTCCACGTCGCGGCTGATCACGCGCCCTTCTTCTCCAGGACCTCGCTGGCCACGTAGATCGCCCCCTTGCCCTGCTCGCGGATCACCCGAGCCACCTCCATGAGCTCGCCCTCGCGGACGGTGGTGAGCTTGATGAGCATGGGCAGGCTGACGCCGGTGACGATCTCGACCTCCGGAGACAGGAACGGCAGGCTGACGTTGGTCGGGGTGCCGCCGAACATGTCGGTGAGGATGAGCGCCGGGCCCGGCCCCACCGCGGCCAGAGCGCGCTGGATGTCGTCCCGGCCCGCGCTCGTCTCGTCCGCCCACCCGATGGAGACGGCGGCGATGGACGGGATGTCCCCGACGATCGTCCGCGCGGCGTTCACCAGCTCCTCGGCCAGCCGCCCATGGGTGACGACGACGATCCCGATCATGCCTGGTTCACGTCCCGATGGCGCACCTTCACCGTGTGTCCCTTCTCCGACAGGCGGTCGGCGATCGCGTTGGTGATCATCACCGACCGGTGGCGGCCGCCCGTGCACCCGATACCGATGGTGAGGTAGCTCTTCCCTTCCTTGATGTACTGCGGCACGACGTACGAGAGGAAATCCTCGAGCTTCCTCAGGAAGCGGTCCGTCTCCTTCTGCCGCTTCATGTACCGGACCACCGGCGCATTGTTGCCGGTGAGCGGCTTCAGGGTGGGCACGAAGTTCGGATTGGGCAGGAACCGCGCGTCGAACACGAGATCGGCCTCGGTGGGCACGCCGTACTTGTAGCCGAAGGAGGTGACCGACAGTACCATCGGCCCCGATTCCGTCCGCACGTCGTAATGCTCGCGGATGTAGTCGCGCAGCTGGTGGACCGTGTAGTGCGACGTATCCAGGATGAGGTCGGCCATCTTCCGGATGGGCCCCAGCGCTTCCTTCTCCTCCCGGATTCCCTCGATTGCGGGCTGATTGATGGCGAGGGGGTGGGGGCGCCGCGTCTCGCTGAAACGGCGCTGCAGCACCTTCTCTTCGCTCTCGAGGAACATCAGGCTCACCGAGATTCCCTGGCGCTTGATCTCGCGGAACACGCGGGGGAACTGCTTCAGGAACTCCTGCTCGCGCATGTCGACCACGAGCGCCGACCGGCGCAGCTCGTCCGACCCGTGAATGAGATCGGCGAAGCGCGGGATCAGGGCGCTGGGCAGGTTGTCGACGCAGAACCACCCGATGTCCTCCAGCGCGCGGGCGACATGCGTCTTCCCCGATCCGGAGAGCCCGGTGATGATCAAGATCCGCGGCTCGGCCCGGCGGTCGGGCTTCAGCCGTGCCTCGACACGGCGTTCGCCCCGGCGGCGGTCGCGCTCCGGCGTCTTCGCGGTCACCCGTCGCTTCGGGGTCATCCCTTCGTCACCGGCTTCTTCACCCGTCTTCGCGCGCGGGCCGCCGCCAGTCGCCTCGCCGGTGGGGCGTCGGCCTCGATCATCTCGTCCACCCGCTCCGCGAACTGCCGCGCCGCGTCGTATCCGCGGTCCTTCAGCAGGCGATTGCGCGACGCCACCTCCACCAGGAGCGCGATGTTGCGTCCCGGCGCCACCGGCATGCGCACCAGGGGCAGCTCGAGGCCGAGGATCGTGAAGTGCTCGTCGCGAAGCCCGAGCCGGTCGTAGTCCTGCCCCGCCTCCCAGCGCTCGAGGCTCACCACGAGCTCCACGCGCTGCGACATCCGCACCGATGACACCCCGTAGAGATCCTTGATGTTCAGCACGCCGAGGCCGCGCAGCTCCATGTGATACCGCGTGAGATCGGGTGACGCGCCGATCAGGCTCTCCCCGATGCGCTTGATCTCCGACACGTCGTCAGCGATGAGCCGGTGGCCGCGGTCGATGAGGTCGAGGGCGCACTCCGACTTGCCGATCCCGCTCTCGCCGACGATCAGCACGCCCAGCCCGAAGACGTCGAGGAGAACGGAATGCAGGTGGATGCGCAGGGCCAGGCGTTCCTCGAGGAACGCGGACAGGGCCTTGATGAAAGGGGTCGAATCCGCGCGCGTGGCGAGAACGGGAATGCCCCGCGCGTCCGCCGCCACCAGCAGCTCCGCGGGGGGCTTCTGTCCCTTGGTCACGACGAAGCACGAGATGCGGCACGCAGCGAGCCGCTCGATGGCGGCGGCACGGCGGGCGGGCGGCAGGCGGGCGAGGAAGTTCAGCTCGCTGCCCCCCATGATCTGCACGCGCCCGTAGCGGATGTAGTCGGTGTACCCGCTCAGCGCAAGGCCGGGCCTCTGCACGCGGGCGAGCGTGATCTCGTGGTCGAGCCCGGCGCGGCCGGCGGCGAGCTTCAGCTGAAGCGAGGTCGGGCCGCTCTCCAGCAAGGCACGCACGGGAACGGATGGCCCGGGCGGACGAGGAGGAGAAGGAGGCCGGTGCGCGCCCTCCATCGATCCGGTGCCGGCACCGCCACGAGCGCGCGGCCGCTTCGCCAAGGGCCTAGTGCCCAATCACCGAAATTCGCTGCGAGTTCGGTGACAGGGCACTAGTGCACCGACTTGCGCAGGTTCGAAGGCGGGATCCGAAGCTCCTCGCGGTACTTGGCCACGGTGCGGCGGGCCAGCGGCAGCCCGTCGCGGCCGAGGAGCTCGGCGATCCGCGAGTCGGAGAGGGGACGCGTCGGGTCCTCGCCCTCGATCATCTTCCTGATCTTGTCCTTGATGGTGACGGAGCTGATGGCCTCGCCCATGTTGGACGTGATCCCGCTGTGGAAGAAGAACCGCAGCTCGAAGACACCGCGGGGGGTGTGCATGTACTTGTTGGCCACCACGCGCGAGACGGTGCTCTCGTGCATTCCGATGTCGGTGGCCACGTCGCGCAGCACGAGGGGGCGCAGGTGGGTGACCCCGTCGTCCAGGAACCCCTTCTGGTGCCGGATGATCGACTCCGCGACCTTGTAGATCGTCCGCTGCCGCTGGTCGACGCTCTTCAGGAGCCACAGCGCGCTGCGCAGCTTCTCCTTGACGTAGTTCCGCGTCTCCTCGGACCCCGCCTCCTTGCCGTCGAGCATCCGCTTGTAGGTCGGGCTGATGCGGAGCTTCGGCAATCCGTCGTCGTTGAGGACGATCTTGTAGTCGTCGCCGTCCTTCACCACGAAGACGTCCGGGATGATGTACGACGAGCGGTCCGGGCTGTACTTCATCCCCGGCTTGGGGTCGAGGCGCTTGACGATCTCGAGGTGGTGCGACACCTCTTCCGGGGTCAGCCCCATCTGGCGGCCGATCTCGGCGTACTGGTGGCTCTGCAGCTGCTTCATGTGGTCGCGCACCATGATGTCGGTGGGCGTCCCCTCGAGGCCGAGGTTGCGGAGCTGCAGGCGCAGGCATTCGTTCAGGTCGCAGGCGCCGACCCCGGCGGGATCGAGCCCCTGCACGATCTTCAGGGCGCGCTGGACCTCTTCGATCGGATACGGGCCCAGGTTCGCGATCTCTTCAACCGCCGCACGCAGCAGCCCGTCGGCGTCGAGGTTCTGGATGATGGCGTCGCCAATCTCCAGGATCATCTCGTCCGACACCGCCATGTGGAGCTGCCACATGAGGTGGTCGTAGAGGTCGGGCGTCTCGGTGAGCGTGTTCTCGATGGGCGGGAGCTCGGGGATCTCCTGCGAGCGCGTGCGGCGATGGTCGCCGTCGTCGAGGTAGTCCTCGAAGAACTTCTCGACGTCGATCTCCTTCAGGGGATCGGTCTTGTCCTCCTTGGCCGTCGCCTCCTCGGCCGCGATCTCCTCCGCGGAGAGCTGCTCCTGGGGAACCTCCTCCAGCAGCGGGTTCTCCATCACCTCCTGCTCGAGCACTTCCGCGAGCTCGAGGGTGGTGAGCGGCAGCAGCTTGATGGCCTGCTGCAACGAGGGAGTGAGGATCAGCCTCTGGGAGAGCCGGGTGCTGAGGCCCAGCTTCTGCTGCATCGCCATCAGATCTGTTTCATGGTCGAGGTCGAGGGTCGGATGTCACGGCTGACTGGCGTCCTCGTCGAGCCGGAAGCCCTCACCCAGATACACCCTGCGGACCTCCTCGTCGGAGGCCAACTGGCTTGGCGTTCCCGATCGGAACACCTCGCCCTCCCTGAGAATATAGGCGCGATCCGTGATTTTCAAGGTCTCGCGCACGTTGTGATCCGTGATCAAAACGCCGATGCCCCGCGCCTTGAGATGTCCGATGATCTTCTGTATGTCGATCACCGCGATGGGATCGATACCCGCGAAGGGCTCGTCGAGGAGGATGAACGCCGGCGAGGTGGCAAGGGCCCGGCAGATCTCCAGGCGCCGCCTTTCCCCCCCCGACAACGTGTAGGCCGGCTGGCGCGCCATGCCCTGGATACCGAGCTCCTCGAGCAGCTCGCGCGCGCGCCGGCGGCGCTCGTCGGCGGGAAGGCCGTGGCTCTCGAGGATGGCGAGCACGTTCTGCTCGGTGGTGAGGCGCCGGAAGACGCTCGCCTCCTGCGGCAGGTATCCGATCCCCTGGCGCGCGCGCAGGTACATGGGCAGGGCGGTGATGTCCTCGTCCCCGAGGTGGACGTGACCGCTGTCCGGGCGAGCGAGACCAACAACCATGTAGAAGGTCGTCGTCTTTCCCGCGCCGTTGGGGCCGAGCAGCCCAACCACCTCGCCGGTGTGGATCTCGAGGTCGACATGCTGGACGACGACCCGCCGTCCGTACGATTTCGTCAGCGCCTGCGCGCGGAGGACGGTCACTGCTTCGGCTTGTCCCGGATGATCAGCTGGGTGCGGACCTGCTCGCGGCCATCGACGAGGATCCGCGCGTCCCCGACGTGGAACGTCAGCGACCGCCCTTCGAGCTCCTGCGACGGGTCCTTCAGGACCACCTTGTCTCCCACCAGCAGCATCATCTCCGTGCGGGGAGTGTAGGTCGCCCGCGCCCCCGTCGCGCGGCGGATGCCCTGCTGCACCTCGACGGGCTCCCCGGCGACCAGGGTATCGATGGAGTTTCCGCCTTCCAGGAGCTTGAGCGTCGCCTTGGGGCTCGTGGTCTGGATGTCGCCCTGCTTGATGCTCACGTCTCCCGTGTAGATGATCTCGTTCTTCCCCTCCTCGTACGTCATTGCCTTCGCCCGCGCCTCGACCAGCGCCGGCGCCTTTCCGCCGGCGTCCTTCTCCGCCGCCGGATGCATGCGCGAGACAACCAACCCCGCAGCCTCGAGCCGCCGCTTGCCGCCCGCGAGCTCCTGGATCCGGATCTCGTCGCCGCGGATCTCGTCCTTGCCCGTGCGCAGGAGAGCCGACTGCCGATAGTGGGCGACCTTCGTCGCCGATTTGTACTCGAATCGGTCGGCGGCCAGGAGCGTCGTGCCGTCCTTGCCGCTCAGCAGGCCGCCCCCGGCGGCCGGCTTGTTCAGCATGTGGCGCACGTCGTCGTGCGCCTCGACGTCCCCGCTGCGGGTCGCGAGCTGGATGACCTTGGCCGTGAGCTTGCTGCCTTGTGCGGTGTCGGTGAGCGCCGGCCCCTCCTGCAGGAACAGCGCGGATCTCGGCCCGTCGAAGTAGGCTTTTTCGGCCGTCGCGCGCTGGGTGCCTTCGACGAACACGACGTCCTTGGTGAACTCGATGAGCGCGGGCTCTCCCGTCGCCGCATCGACACGCGCGATGAAGCTCTGGCAGGTCAGGGTCCGGATCGATCCCTTGGCGGGCGGCAGCGGCTCGGCGATGAAGGACGAGTCCTTCTGACCGCGCAGCTCCGAGAGCTTGCCACGCTCGTCGAACCCGAAGGCGAGGAACCGCGCCTTCAGCACGCGCTTCTCCTGCGGGTCTCCTTTGCCCGGCCGCATCGTGAGCACGGCGTCGGGCCCCGCCGTCGCTTCCTGGAGCGTGCGATCGGGACGGAACCAGAGATCCAGCTTCTTGCCCGTCAGATGACGGGGACCGCGCCCGCCGCTGGCCGGGGTCAATCCCTGCGCGAGATCGCCGCCGCCCATCCAGAGGTTCACGTCGTCCACCGCCTGCGCGCGGTAGATGGCCTGCGTGTCGGGCGCGACATTCACCAGCAACCGGCCGGCGGTCAGCCGGTCGCTGCCCTGCACCACCTCGACGGTGTCGATGAAACGGAGCAGCCCCTCCTCGCGCTCGAAAACCGCGCGCGCGCTCTTGATGTCCATCGGCTGGTTGTCGGGATCCTGCAGCTTGAGCACGACATCGGCGAGCATCTCGAGCTTGCGCTCCGCCGCGTCGTAGATGACACCGGTCGCGGTGCCGGTCAGGTCCTTGCGCCGGAATCGGACCGGATCCTCGGTGCGGGAGAGGTTCTTGTCCCCGCGATACACGAGCGAGGCCGTCTCCAGCTCGAAGCCGTCCTCGGTGACCACGTGCACATTCCCGCGGAACACCGCCCTCTGCAGGGTCGGGGTGTAAAGGGTTTCGTCGGCGGTGATCGTGCTCTCGCCTTTCTTCCCCCGCGCCGTGTAGCTGAACTTCACCTCCACGCCCTGGAGGTTCATCTCCTCCCCTTCCTTGCCCGTGTACGACTTCGCCTTCACCGAGAACTTCGTCTCCCCCATCTCCATGCGGAAGTGGGTGAAGCCTTCCATGCGGGTCGCCGTGGTCGGGGATTCGGCGGTCGTTGGCGGGGACTCGATCACCGGCCGGGTCGTGCGCGAGGTGAGGCTGCGCGTGACCACGGCCGCCAGCACCGCCATTCCGGCCAAAAGGCCGCCGCGGATCACCCGCGTCGTTCGCGGAGTCATGGTTTCTCTGTCCTGGAACGAGCGGCG
>Ga0136617_10003684_pt1 | contig 13688 bp, 10 predicted proteins | sample AntDrymUQ3222106_2_FD_129672 | JGI IMG/M metagenome (GOLD analysis project Ga0136617, IMG submission 129672) | Polar desert sand microbial communities from Dry Valleys, Antarctica - metaG UQ322 (21.06) | ecosystem: Environmental > Terrestrial > Soil > Desert | place: Antarctica: Dry Valley... | reverse complement strand
CGCGGTAACGGCATTTTCCTCTTTAATAATGCGGAGAACAACATTATTCAAGGCAATTTCATTGGCACGGATGTTAGCGGAACGGTTAACTTGGGGAATAATGAAAGGGGCATAACAATAGAAAGAGGCGACGGCGGCGCCCCACGCGGTAACGCAATCGGAGGGGTTGCCCCTGGCGCGGGAAATATTATTGCCTTTAACGGTCAAGGAGGAGTGTTTATCTCCGGCAGCAGTGTCACCGGCAATTCCGTTCTCTCCAACTCTATCTTTTCCAACACCAATCTGGGTATTGACCTTGACCAAAACGGAGTTACGCCGAATGACACGGGTGACGCGGACACGGGCGCGAACAATCTGCAAAACTATCCGGTGCTGTCTTCCGCGATGAGCGGCGCGAGCGCGGCGACTGTTCAGGGCACGTTCAACTCGATGCCGAACATGCCTTTTCGGCTCGAATTCTTCTCAAATCCTGCTTGCGACCCGTCAGGTTTTGGCGAAGGTCAAAGTTTTATCGGCACTCAGAGCGTAACAACCGACGCGAGCGGTAATGCGACTGTCAACTTCACGTCATCCAGTGCGCTCGCCGCCGGTCAATTCATTACTTCGACGGCAACCGACCCGAACGGCAACACTTCCGAGTTTTCCGCTTGCCGGGTGGTATTGGGTCCGACAGCGGCGACGGTTTCAGTCGGCGGACGGATAACGACTTCCAGCGGATTCGGCATTTCCGAAGCGCGTGTTTCGATAACTGATGCCAAAGGTGAAACGCGCACAGTTTTGACCAATCAATCCGGCTATTACCGTTTTGATGAAGCCGAAGCCGGACAATCTTATATTGTGAGCGTATCGCGCAAGCGTTATCAATTTATGCCTTCGACGCAAGTTGTATCTGTCAACGAGGATTTAAGCAGCGTTGATTTTACGGCTTTACCTCTTCAAAGGATGAAGCAATGGTGAATTAACAAATAGACTACGGATAAGGCGGATAAGACGGATTAAACACGGATTTTTAATTGCAGAGAATCGGTGAAAATTCGTCTTATCCGCGTCATTCGTGGTCTATCTCAACTAAAACCAAAAACTTTTTCTCTTTTTCACTTTCCAATCTTCTCCCGCTCAATTATTCTCATAAATATGAATATCGGAATCACCGTTTATCCAACCTACGGCGGAAGCGGCATTGTCGGGTCTGAACTAGGACGCGAACTCGCTCTGCGCGGGCACGAAGTCCATTTTATTTCCTCCGCGCTGCCAACCAGATTGACTGAATTAAATGAACGGGTGCATTTCCACGAAGTTGAAATGATGTCGTATCCGCTGTTTGAGCATCAGCCTTATTCGCTCGCGCTTTCGACGAAAATGATGACTGTGGCGCGTGCAGAAAACTTGGATTTGCTTCACGTTCACTACGCGATTCCGCACTCAATCAGCGCGATTCTGGCGCGTGAATCTTTGAAACCGAAACGATATTTGCCAGTCATCACAACTCTTCACGGAACTGATATAACTTTGGTCGGCGCAGATCGTTCGTATTTGCCGATAACGCGCTACGCTTTGCAGCAATCAGACGGTGTAACTGCCGTGTCGAAATTTTTGAAACAGGCGACGATTGAAACTTTTGATTACGACGAAATCGAAGTCATCCCGAATTTTATCTGCCCGAATTATTACCAACGCGAAGATGATTCGCCTTTGCTGAGAGAACTCGCGCCTGACGGGGAAAAATTACTGGTTCACGTTTCAAATTTCCGCGCTGTCAAACGCCCGATTGACTGCGTTGAGATTCTCGCCAAAGTTTTGCAAAAGGATATAAAGACGCGGCTGATTATGGTCGGCGACGGACCGGAACGCTCTGCCGTTCATCATCGCGCACGACAATTAAATGTTTTGGAACAAACGGAATTTGTCGGCAAACAGGCAAAAATCGCCGATTATCTTGCCATCGCCGACGTTTTCCTGCTTCCTTCTGAAGAAGAATCCTTCGGTCTCGCCGCCTTGGAAGCACAAGCCTGTGAAGTTCCGGTCGTAGCAACGCGCGTCGGCGGTTTGCCGGAAGTCATTGCTGACAGCGAAAGCGGTTTTTTGAGCGACATCGGCGATACGGAAAAAATGGCGAACGACGCAATGAAATTATTGACCAACGACGAATTGCATCGCGCTTTCGGAGTACGCGGGCGCGAACTGGCAATTGCGCGTTACAGTTCAGAGCTTGTCATTCCGCATTACATTAAATTTTACGAAAAGGTTTTGGGAGCGAAAAGCGTCAGTGCATAAAACGGAAGAAATCATTTTAGAAGAAAAACCGAATGCGTGGTGGAATCGCGTTTATCTGGCGGTTGTCATTACAACCGTTTTGGTAATTACGGCGTTGTGGCTGTTTTCGCGCTATTTTTCCTGATAATTTGAGTTGCTTGAAACAAAAGAAATTTCAACATCCGATTCGCATAAACGTAAAATTTTTGAAGGTAAAAGAAAGTAGTTTTCCACTTTATTTTTATCCGAGTATATCTGTTGTAAATCTGCGGTTAATTTCTCTTAACAAATGAAATTACTAGATTGGATAATTGTCGCCGCTTATTTGGCGTATGTAATTTGGGACGGAATTCGTCTGACCAAACACAGCCAAACCGCCGAAGGCTATTTTCTCGCCAACCGGAGTTTGCCCTGGTGGGCGGTCGGATTGAGTGTAATGGCGACGCAGCTTTCCGCCATAACCTTAGTCGGCACGACCGGACAAGCATATTCGGACGGAATGCGGTTTATCCAATTTTATTACGGCTTGCCGCTGGCAATGATAATTCTTTGCGTGACTGTCGTGCCGTTTTTCCATCGAGCAAGAGTTTATACGGCTTACGAATATCTGGAAAAACGCTTCGACGTTCGGGTGCGAACCTTGACGAGTTTTTTCTTTTTGATTTCGCGCGGACTTGGCGTGGGCGTGATTATCTCCGCGCCTTCGATTGTGCTGTCAATCGTTTTCGGCTGGAACTTAATTTTTACGATTTTCGCTATCGGAATGTCCACGACCATTTACACGGTTTTCGGCGGCGTGCAAGCTGTAACGTGGACTGACGTGAAACAAATGTTCATGATTTTTTTCGGTCTGGCGGTTTGTTTGATTGTGATTTTGTCGAGCTTTCCCGCCGGAGTTTCTTTGTCGGACGGATTGCATCTCGCCGGTTCTCTGGGGAAATTGAACACGGTTGACACGAGCTTTAATTTGCAGGAGAAATACACACTTTGGTCGGGTCTGATTGGCGGACTTTTTCTGATGCTCGGCTATTTCGGCTGCGACCAGAGTCAGGTGCAAAGATATTTGACGGCGAAATCAATTGACGAAGGCAGAACGTCGCTTTTGATGAGCGCGTTTTTGAAAATCCCGATGCAGTTTTTTATTCTGCTTATCGGTGTGCTGGTTTTCGTCTTTTATCAATTTAACGCGCCGCCGATAGTTTTTAATCAGAACGAAATTGCCAAAGCCGAACAAAACGCGCAGTTTCAAACGATTCAGCAAAACTACGCGCAGGCGCACGCCGAACGGCGCGAAGCCGCAATCAAGTTTTCAAGCGAAAGCCCGGAGTTTCGGCAAAATTACATCGATGCTGACAAACGATTTAATTCGGCGCGGCAGGAAGCCGTTAAATTTGTGCGCGACACGAGCGACAAAAAATTTAACGATGTCAATTACGTTTTCCCGACCTTCGTTCTGCAAAATATGCCGATGGGCGTTATCGGTTTAATCATCGCGGCGATTTTCGCGGCGGCGATGTCTTCGATTGCAGCGGAGCTGAACGCGCTCGCCACGGCGACGACGCTCGACTTTTACCGTCGGCTTTACAAACCCGACGCAACTGACAAACAAACGCTTGCCGTCGGTAGAATCTCGACGTTTGTCTGGGGAATTTTCGCCTGCATTGTCGCAATTTTCGCCTCGAATCTCGGCTCGCTCATCGAAGTCGTCAATACTTTCGGCTCGTTTTTTTACGGTTCGCTTTTGGGAGTTTTCGTGCTGGCGTTCGTCGTCAAAAGAGCGAGGGCGCGCGGCGCGTTCTTCGGTTTATTACTTGGCATCGCGTCGGTTTGGATTGCGAGCTTTTACACGAATATCGAATTCTTGTGGTTCAATGTCATCGGTTGTCTGGTAACGGTTTTGTTCGGGTATTTAATCAGTTTGACGGTGAAAGATGAGCAGCAAAACATCGCTTGATAAACTAATCAAAGTTACGAATGAGATTTTGCTGACGAAATATCCGACAGCCGAAGTTGCTTTTCTCGCAGGCTCAATCGTGCGCGGCGAAGGCACGGCGTTTTCCGATTTGGACATTGTTGTTATTTACGATGATTTGCCGAACGCTTTCCGCGAATCTTTTTATTTTCGAGCCTTTCCCGTCGAAACATTTGTTCACACGTCTGAAACTTTAAATTATTTTTTTGAAACTGACGCTAAATCCGGCGTTCCGTCGCTTGCGGTGATGGTTGCCGAAGGGATCGAAGTTCCGGCTAAAAATGATTTGTCGGAAAAGTTAAAACATTTGGCGAATGATTGTTTGAATAATCCGCCGAAGATTTCTGAAGAAGAAATTCGCAATTTCCGCTGCTGGATTACCGACTTGATTGACGATATTCGTGAGCCGCGCTCGAAGGAGGAACTGACTGCTTCCGGGACAACGCTTTACGGCGCGACGGCAGATTTTTATTTGCGGACAAACGGTGTTTGGTCGGCGAAAAGCAAATCAATTCCGCGCAGCTTGCAAAAATTAAATCCTGGTTTTTGCCGGGAATTTTGCGAAAGTTTTGAAGAGCTTTTTGCTGCGGGAAAATCCGAAAAGGTTATCAAATTGTGCGAGGTGACTTTAGAAAAACACGGCGGATTTTTGTTTGACGGGATGCGGCTCGATGCGCCGGCGGATTTTAAAAAGCCAATCGAATAAATTAGAGTTGCAAGTATGGCTCAATCAACAAATCGCTTTCTAAAAATATATTCTGTTTCCTGCTTTCTCTGTCTCTTCTGCATTTCAACTTTTCTTTCGGTCAAAGCGCAAGTTCGTCCCGTTTATGATTACGGTGCAATCGGACTCGGACAACTTCTCAAACGGTTAAATAATACAAAAAGTGTGATGATGATTGGCGCACACCCCGACGATGAAGATTCTGCGCTTTTGGCATATCTGGCTCGCGGCGAAAATGCGCGAACAGCTTATTTGTCTTTGACGCGCGGCGACGGCGGACAGAACATTATCGGTTCGGAATTGTTTGAATCTCTGGGCGTGATTCGCACCGAAGAGCTTTTGCAAGCGAGAAGACTTGACGGCGCAGAGCAACTTTTTACACGCGCCTTTGATTACGGTTTCTCGAAAACTTTAGCCGAAGCGAAAGAAAAATGGGACGAAAAGATAATTTTGTGCGATACGGTTCGCGCTATCAGAATGTTTCGCCCGCTCGTTGTTATTTCACGTTTTTCCGGCACGCCCGCCGACGGACACGGACAGCATCAATATGCCGGTTATATCTCGCCTTTGGCAGTCAAGGCTGCCGCCGATGCGAGCCAATGCGCTCAAAGCGGCACGCCCTGGCAGGTTTTGAAATTTTATGTCGGACAAGGATTTCGCTCAACTGCTCAACCGAATTTGCGAATCAATACGGGCGAATACGATTTTTTGCTCGGACGTTCGTATTTCGAGATTGCTATCGAAGGCAGAAGCCAGCATCAAACGCAGGAACAAGGCGGATTAGAACTCAGAGGCGACCAATTTTCCGGTTTGAATTTGATAGAAAGCAAGGTTCCTAAAGTTGAAAGTGAGAAAAGCATTTTTGATGGGATTGATACATCGTTTAACGGCATTTGGACTTCTTCAAAAGTATCTGTTGAAGGAGATTTAATAAATAGTTTCCAAGACTGGCAACATGCGCTAACAAATAGGTTGAAGGATTATGACCCGTCAAATCCACAAAAACTGGTACCGGATTTACTGGCGACATTAGAAACGGCAAATCATATACCTAACGCATTTAAAGGATTTAACTTAAATCAACACGCCAAATTCTTGCTCGAAAACAAAAAGAACGAGCTTTTGCGTGCAGTAAGACTCGCCTCCGGTATACAAATCGATGCTCTTTCCAACAAAGAAACAATTGCGCCGGATGAATCTTTTCAAACAACGGTCAAGATTTTCTTTCCGAAGACGACGAACGCAAAAGTTAAAGAAATCACCTTGAATCTGCCGGACGGTTGGCAAGTTTCCAAAATAGAGCCGCCAAAAGAAACGACGCAGAGTTTCAGGCGCGAAACGGCGAACGAAATTGCCTATTTCAATGTAAAAGTCCCGCGTGAGGCAAAACCAACGCAACCGTTTTGGCTGGAGAATAAACGAGAAGGTGATTTGTTCAACTTGCCGACAAACGAAAATCTAAATCAACCGTTTCAATCACCTGTTGTAAATTGTCTTGTTACAATCGTGATTGACGGCACGGAAATAAGTATAAATCAGCCGGTCGAGTATCGTTTTGCCGACGACGTTCGCGGCGAAGTGCGGCGCAGCTTAAACATCGTGCCGAAAATTTCTCTGAGTCTTGACCAAAAGTTGCTCGTCGTTCCGCAAAGCGAAAAGTCACAAATCAGACAAATTGTTTTGAGCGTGACGAATAATTCTTCAACACCGGTAAACGGCGAAGCAAAATTAAATGTGCCGAAAGAATTGAAAGTTTCGCCTGCCGCAGCGAGCTTTAATCTCAAAAACAAAGGCGAGAAAACTTCCGTCGTATTTGAGGTAACGATTCCCGCCGAGTTCAAAATCGGAGATTTTGAACTCGGCGCACAGGCAAGCGCGGGCGCGGAAATTTTCACGCAGACGATGAATACGCTCGCTTATCCGCACATTCAAACGCATCGCTTTTACACTGCCGCAAAAGCGAAAATTTCTGTTTTGGATTTGAAAGTCGCGCCCGTCAAAGTCGGTTATATTTCGGGAAGCGGCGACGAGGTTTCCGAAGCGATTCGGCAAATGGGTTTGGCGGTTGAGTCGTTAAATGAAACGGATTTAACGAACGGCGATTTGTCGCGGTTTGATGTAATTGTCGTTGGCATTCGCGCCTTTCAGGTGCGGCAGGATTTGATTTCAAATAATCAAAGAATTTTGGATTACGTTAAAAACGGCGGAACTTTGATTGTGCAATACCAGCGTCCCGATTATGAAACGCTTCTGCCGTTTCCCGCCAAACTCGGCGCGCGAGTTGCGGACGAAAACGCGAAGGTGACGATTTTAGACGTGCAAAGTCCAATCTTTAATTTTCCGAATAAAATCACGGATGCCGATTTTGCGGGTTGGGTGCAGGAGAGAAATCTTTACAGCTTAACGACGTTCGATGCCAATTATAAACCGCTTTTGGAAGCACACGACGCAGGCGAAGCGGAAAATAAAGGCGGTTTAGTCGTTGCAGAAATCGGCAAGGGAAAATATATTTATACTTCCTATGCCTTCTTTCGCCAGCTTCCTGCCGGAGTTTCAGGCGCGTATCGACTTTTTGCGAATCTTTTGAGCTTACCTAAAAGTGAAAAACGAAAAGTGAAAAACGAAAAGTGAATGATTTAATTTTTCACTTTTCGTTTTTCACTTTTCACTTATCTTGATTTCCGACAATTTCAATGTTCCGTCGCCGACGGTGAATGAAAGATTTGCGCCGCCGTTTCCGGCTTTGGCAGCGATTAATTTAGCAGTAAATTTTGTGCGCTCGCGCGGTTTTAGAGTATTGTAGGAATTTTCGATTTGACCGTTTCGCAAAACCTTCGCGTCAATTTCAGCACTTAAATTAGGCGGAAGCCACACATTCATTATGCCGTTTGCCAGTTGAATGTCGGAGCTGCGCCCGCGCCAGGTGCGCGTCGGAATCGAAACATCAACCGTTCCGCTGCCGAAAGTTGCGATAATCGTTCCGCCGATTAAATTGAGTTTGGCGTTGGTTTCCAAAACATTGATTCGCATCGTGCCTTCGACCTTCGACAAAGTTAAATCGCCGTGTCCGCCGTTGATTTCCAAATCGCAATAGCTCGGGACTTTTATCCGGTAATCAATCCGAAAAGGCATCGCCAGAAGATTTTTCGGAAACTTCTTCGCTACGCTTTTCAAATATTTTTTGTCATATGTGCCGACGCTTTGGATGGTGATGTGTCCAAAATTTTCGTCCAGAACAAAGGTGTTGATTTGAGCAAGCAAAGCCAAATCCGCTTCGGTTTCGGCTTGAACTTCAATATCCGCCGAAATTTCAACTTGATTTTTTGACCAGCCTTCGACCGAGATTGAACCGTTCGGCGCGCCCATAACCGAAACTGTTCCGCCCGCGCCGAAATCTATATTTTCCGTTTTGTAAGTCGTGCGTTTGAGAAGCGTTTTTGTTTGAGTGAAAACCGGCAAAGAAAAAAGAAGAATCGAAATCACAGATAAACACAGATGGACACGGATTTTTCTCGCGTTTGTTTTTTGTTTCATTGTTTTGGATTGAAAGCCAAAGGATTTGAAATTGGACGTAAAAAAGTAAAATTCTGAATCCTGAATCTTAAATCCTGAATCCTGAATCTTAAATCCTGAATCCTGAATTTTTACTATCTGCGGATAAATGAAATGCTGCCGCGCTGGTTGGTGACGGTCAAAGCCGCGCTGCCGTCGCCGATATTGCCCCAAATGCGCCGACCGTTGCCGACAAAATTCATATTAGCACCGGAAAACGCGCCGAGCGAGATATTGCGCGTCGAAGGCGCGGTGGCGACGAGGCGAAAGGATGAATCAAACGGAATACGGAGGTTGATGCTGCCGCGCGTCGAGGTAAAGCGATAATTGCCTTCGCGCTGAACATTGCCGTCGAAAAAGATGTCGCCGATGCCGTTTTCAGCGGAAACCGCGCTGGCGTTGATATTGGTCAAAGTTATGTCGCCTTCGGTTGAAATATGTGCGCGGACGAGCGCACCGCGAACATTGCTGACACTCAAATTTCCCATTCTGGTTTCGATGTTGACCGATGAAGAATATGGAACTCTAATTCGAAAATTGACATTGCCGACTTCATTTCTGCCTTGATTGTCTTTGACCAAATTTACAACGATTGCGCCGCTCAAACTTTGCGGTTCCATATTCGCCGCCGGTGCTTCCATATCAGCCGAGATACTGATTTCCGGTCTGTCCCAACCTTCAACCGTCACCGTGCCTGACCGATTAGTCAGCTGCAAGCGAACATTTTTGCTTGCCGGATAGGTTTTTGAAAAACTTTTTTGAGCGGAAACTTCCGTCGCCGAAGGCACAAAGAAAAAAACTACGCTTAAAAGAAGAATCGTAGTTTTTATTTTTGCTTGAAACGCGAGTATTTTTTTCAACTTCCGGTTCATCGTCTAAAACTTTTTTACAAATCGGCAAATTCACGCAGTAGTTCGACTTTTTCGTTCAAAGCCGAGTCAAGCATTTCCCCTGAAAGCTCATCCTGCGGATTTTCCAGTAAAATTTTGTTGTATTCAAAAACAACTTGATCTATTTCATTCAGATTACGGTCAAAAGCTTCGCGCAAATGAGCATCCCACTGAACCCGACGCGATTCGACGCGATTGTTCCAGTAATCAATCGTCGCCTGCTGCGCCTTGATGCGATTTTCCCGTGCATGCCAGGCGGTTTCGACCAAACCTAATTTACCCAAAACTTTTTCAAAGACAGTCGCCGAAGCGTCTGCCGCGAGATTATCGCCCGCCGCCGCGTAATTTTTGATGCCGACAACCGTCAGCAAAGAGCTAATCAGCGCAATCCCCAAAACCGATGCGACTACCTGCGAAAGCGACAACTGCCAGCGATTACTCCAGGTTCTCGCAAAAAATCCCTTTTTAATTTGCGCTTCGGCGTTTTCCTGTCTGATTTCGGGATTTATCTCGTTTTCGATAAGATTGTTTATCCGACACCAGAGAGCTTTTGAATTCGGCGGAAGAGAATTTTCCGTTTCGCAAAAATCAACAATCATTGCAAAATCTTCGCAAACTTTGGCGCACTCGGCGCAAAGCGCGAGGTGCATCTGGACTTCAAACGAAACTTCTCTTTCAAGCTCGTTGTCCAAATACACACTTATCAATTGTTGACATTTTTCGCAGTTCATTTGATTTTGGAATAAATATTGAATTAGTGCTTCTGCATTTCCGACTTCAACTAATAGATTGCCACGCAAGGTTTTAAGTTGCCTTACAATTATTTTCCCGCCTCAATTAAGCCTCGTTTTGCTTGATGAGCAGACCGCGCAGTTTCAGACGCGCTTTGTGCAGTTGAGATTTCGACGTTCCGACCGATATTTTCATTATCCGGGCGACTTCTTCGTGTTCGTAACCTTCGACATCGTGAAGCATAAACACGCTTTTGTAGCCGGGCGGAAGCTGGTTGACCGCTCTGGTCAAAGCGATGCGGTCAAGGACGGGCATCCTGGCTTGATTTTCGGTTCCCGGCACGATTTGTTCGGGAATCTCGCCGTCTTCTGATGTCTTTTCGTTTTTGACGCTGCGCCGCCGAAAGTGCATCAAAACCTGATTGACCGTCAAGCGATGAAGCCAGGTCGAGAAAGCGGATTCACCGCGAAAGCTGCCGATTTTACGGAAAAGCTGGATAAAAACTTCCTGCGTCAAATCTTCGGCTTCGGTCGGACTGCTCGTCATTCGCAGGCAAAGACTGTAAGTTCGCCGGTGATAACGCTCGTAAAGCAGTTCAAAAGCCGAGATATTTCCCAAAGCTGCTTTTCTTGTCAAATCAAAATCCGGCGCATCAGCTTCGACCGTTTCCGTCTGAGCTATCGAAGGAGATTGAAACACGGGAACGCTCGCGCTTTGCTCGGTTTGGAATACGCCGTCGCGTTTTACCGCTATCGAGGCTGAGTCCATAGTTACTCCTAAAAGATGATTGTCGGTATTTAGTAGATTGTCTGTGTCTATGATGTGCCACCTCCAAAAACTGGTTGCTTTTTGACCCGTTTATTTTATGATGAAAATTTGAAAAGGTAAATGTTTTTTTGAGTGTGATTGTTTGTTTATTTGTTTCGGCAAGTTTTAAAACTAAAACGCGAACGAGTTTTTTTTGAAGTTTTATTCATTTTCCGTAGTCGAATCAAAATTGAAACGGTTTGGCTTTTCGGGAAAAACAATTTCTTCGAAAAGCTCCGCCAGAGCCAAATCACAATCGAGCGAAGCCAGATGGAAACTTTCTTCGAGGCTGTTAAATTCGTGATTGAGCCAGGAATTATCGGCTTGTTTGACGAATTGCGAAACGTGCGGGCGGTCTTGAGCAATCAAAATATACTCGGTAAAACTCGGAATCGATTTGTAATAGGTGAATTTGTAACTGCGGTCAAACGCCTCTGTCGAATCGGACAGCACTTCGACAATCAAACTCGGATTGACAAAGAGTTCCTGCCTTCCTAATTTTTCAAACCTGGCTTCGCCGCATAAAGCCGACAAATCAGGATAACGATACGGCAGATATTCGGGAACTTTGACGCGCATATCTGAAAGAAATACTCGACACGCTTTGCCTTGAAGTTTTAATCTCAAATAAAAATGTGCGTTACTTTGAATTCCGTCGTGAATATTGCTTACTCCGGCAAGCGTGAAAACGTGTCCGTCCCAAAATTCAATCTTCTCTTCGCTTTCGTGGTCGAGTTCGAGATATTCTTCGAGCGTGTATTTTATTTTCTCTTGCGGCAGCATAATTTTTACGTCTTAAAATTTTTCGGCAAGCCTTGCCACACTTTAAAATACTCGTGCTGCAATTCGGCGGTTTCCAGCGCAAAGCGCGTCGGGCGAATAATATAGCGCGATTCAAACATAAACGCCATTGTGCCGGAAAGTTTTTGCGGTTTGAGTTCGGCATTCGACGCTTTTTGAAACACTTCCGCGTCCGGTCCGTGCGCGCTCATTTGATTGTGCAGACTCGCGCCGCCCGCGACAAAACCTTCTTCCTTCGCGTCGTATTGCCCGAAGACCAAGCCCATAAATTCGCTCATAAAATTGCGGTGAAACCACGGCGGACGAAAAGTATTTTCGGCGACGAGCCAACGGTCTGGAAAGATAACGAAATCACAATTTGCCACGCCGATTTCCGGCGAAGGCGCGGTCAAAACCGTATAAATACTCGGGTCCGGATGGTCAAAAGAAACCGAACCGATTGTATTAAACCGGCGCAAATCGTATTTATAAGGCGCGTAGTTTCCGTGCCACGCGACGACATCGAGCGGCGAATGGTCGGTTTCGCAAGCCCAGAGATTTCCGCCGAATTTGGCAACGATTTCGCACGCGCCGTCTTCGTCTTCAAACCACGCCTGCGGAGTTTCAAAATCGCGCGGATTCGCCAGACCGTTCGCGCCGATTGGACCTAAATCCGGCAAGCGCAAATGCGCCGCATAATTTTCGCAAACGTAGCCGCGAGCCTTTCCGTCCGGCAATTCGACGCGGAATTTCAAACCTCTCGGAATGACGGCAATCTCGCCCGCTTCGACTTCGATAACGCCGAGTTCGGTCGGGATTTTCAAGCGTCCGTTTTCGGGAACAATCAGCATTTCGCCGTCGGCATTATAGAAAAATCTCTCCGACATTGATTTCGTCGCGGCAAAAATGTGAATCGCAATTCCACTCTGTGCGAACAAATCGCCGCAGCCCGCAATCGTCGTCAAACCGTCAACAAAATCTTTTTCCGTTTCGGGAAACGGCAGCGGATTCCAGCGCAGTTGATTCGGCGCGGTTTCAATTTCGTCAAATCTTGAAACGAGCAGATTGTTTTCGATGCGCTGAAAAGGTTTGTGCAAAACCGACGGGCGAATCCGATACGTCCAGGTTCGTTTATTCAACAACCTCGGCGTTGTAAAAGAAGTTCCGCTAAACTGTTCGGCGTATAATCCGAACGCCACCTTTTGCGGCGAATTTCGTCCAACAGGCAACGCGCCTTTGATTGCTTCGGTGGCAAATTCATTGCCGAAACCGCTTTGATATTTGAATTGTTTTTCGCTTGTGGTCGGTGTCATAAAAAGTAGTCAGTAGTCAGTAGTCAGTAGTCAGTAGAAATGCAAACATTCTGATTTCTGACTTCTGTCTTCTGACTACTTTCAAATTATAAATTTCCGCGTTTTCGCTGCTCGTCTTCAATCGAAACAAACAACGCTTTGAAGTTTCCTTTGCCGAAACCTTTACAGCCTTTGCGCTGGAGAATTTCATAAAAAACCGTCGGTCTATCTTCGACGGGTTTGGTGAAAATCTGCAACAGATAACCTTCTTCGTCGCGGTCAACAAGGATTCCGAGCCGTTTCAAATCTTCGATGTCTTCGTCAATCTCGCCGACTCGTTCGGGAATTTCCGCATAATAGGAATCTGGAACGCGCAGAAATTCTACGCCGTTCGCCTGTAATTTTGCAACGGTTTGGCGAATGTCTTTGCACAGCAGCGCGAGATGCTGTGCGCCCGCCGAACGATAAAAATCAATATATTCCTGAATCTGGCTTTTGCCTTTTTTGCTTTCGGCAGGTTCGTTAATCGGAAATTTGATGTTGTGTCCGCCGTCCGACATCACGATTGACATCAGCGCGGAATATTCGGTTGAAATGTCCTTATCGTCAAACGTGATGTAGCGGAAAAAGCCCAAAACATCGCGGTAAAAATCGCACCAATGATTCATCTTGCCGAGTTCGACGTT
>Ga0136617_10003682_pt1 | contig 13689 bp, 18 predicted proteins | sample AntDrymUQ3222106_2_FD_129672 | JGI IMG/M metagenome (GOLD analysis project Ga0136617, IMG submission 129672) | Polar desert sand microbial communities from Dry Valleys, Antarctica - metaG UQ322 (21.06) | ecosystem: Environmental > Terrestrial > Soil > Desert | place: Antarctica: Dry Valley... | reverse complement strand
GGCGGCGACCAGTTCGGCGATCGACCCCTTCACCCGGACGCGACGCGACGGCAACGACCGCGAAGCGGCTGCCGGCTTCAGCACGCCTTGCTCGATGAGCGCGCGCGGTCCAGGACCTGCTGGTCCATCGGGACGAATGGCCACGCTGAGCGCTCGGCCCGCATGGCGGTGTGCGATGCCCGGTTCTGTGAGGAGAACCCGGCTTCCAGGTCGGTGGGGGTGCAGCGGGCGACGAGCCCCGCTTCCAGCAGCGGTGCCAGTCGGACCGCGACCTCGGCGGTGGCCAGGCGGGCGAGCGCTGACGTGTCGCCGAGGTAGTAGGGCTTCAGCCCCACGCGGCGCGGCGGGCGTCGGGGCCGCTCGTCACGGTGGTTTGGACTCCTCGCTTGGCGAGCAGTGAGCGTCGGCGCTGTTCGAGGGCGAGCACCTCGTTGAACGCCTCATCGACGGTCGCCTTGAGGGTGCGGGTTCCGAGGAGGGCGCGAACGGCGTCGAGCTTGTCGTCATCGACGTCAATCAGGCGCTTGGTCACGATAGACAGGACATCTCACCAGCCGCCACCGGATAGCCCCATCCGGGGCCGGTTCGGAACGACCGTCCGATACCCGCGGGCAACAACGCGGCACAGCAGTAGCCGCAATCGCCGGGATGAAGTTGCGGCCCGGTTGCCTGCGTGGCACAGTTGTAGCCATGTCCACTGAGGCCCTGCGCACCGTGAAGGATCGCTTCTCTGAATACGTCGACCGGGTTGCGCGCGAGCACGAACGAGTCGTGGTCACCCGAAACGGGCGGCCGGCAATCGTGCTCATCAGCACCGAGGACCTCGAGAGCCTGGAGGAGACGCTGGCGGTGCTCAGCGACCCGGAGGCCATGGCGGGACTGTGTGCCGGTGATGCTGCAGTCGCTCAAGGTGATGTCGTCCGCGGCGTGGACCCGGTGCGTGCTCTGCGTCGCCGTAGTCGGTGACCGACCGCTACGAACTGGTCGTCGCCCGCCCCGCGGCGTGTGCGCTCGCCGAGGAGCTTCCCGAAGCTGTTGCCGTCGCGGTGATCGGTTTCATCACCGGCCCGCTGCTGGACGAGCCGCGACGGGCGGGGCGAGAGCTGCGACGGGAGCTTGCCGGTGTCTGGGCCGCCCGACGCGGCACGTACCGAGTGCTTTACCGCATCGACGACACACGCCACGAGGTGACCGTTGTCCGAATCGATCACCGCCGGAACGTCTATCGACCCTGAGGCCCTGGCGTTGCCACCGTCCGATACCGACGCGCGATAATGCTCGGCCGGCGCGTCCGCAAACGCCGGATCCTCAAGAGGTCTGGGCGAGGACCGCAGTCGGTCTCGTGGCGCTCATGACGCTCAGGACGATTCGAGTCACCCGGGATCGGTGGCGTCGACCAGCCAGCACAGGCAGAAGGGGTGGCCCGCTGGGTCCGCGTAGACCTAAAAGTCGTCGCCCGACGCGCTGCCGTGTGAGCTTCTTGGAGCACTCGGGCTCCGAGCGCCATGACCTCGGCGTGCGCGGTTGGGAAGTCCTCGACCCAGAGATCCAGGTGGATCATCTGCTTCGGGGTGCCGTTCGGCCAATCAGGCGCGACGTGATCGGGTGCGAGTTGCACGCCAACTCGTGGAGTGCCGTCAACGGTCACCATGTGCAAGTCGCCGTCGGGGTCGGCCTGGCCGCCAAGGATGCCCGCCCAGAACGCGCTCTCTGCGGCCAGGTCGGCTGCGTCGAACGTCACGACCTGATACCGGATCTCAACGGCGGCGCATCTCTGAGGGTGCCGTCGCCAGCAGCGTCCCCAGGTGTTCTTCGATGCGGCGCAGCGAGGCCTCGATGTTCTCCTCACCGTCCGTGGACTCGGCGCTGCCTTTGTGGATGTACAAGGCAGCCAGCACCACGAAGCTGAACAACTGCAAGAACTCCGACTGCCAGTTGTCCAAGGTGGACTGGGCGAACTCGGCATCGAAGTCGCCGACCGGTAGGTCGGATCCGTGCGCCAACTGTTCGTCGGTGAAGACCTGATGGAGCTGATGGTTCGGTCACGGCGACGGGGAGCGGTCGAAGGCGACAGCCGTCGCCCAGCCGTGCTCGGCGGTGAGACGGTCGAGCTGCGACGTGGCTTGGGCGATCAACCGCTCGAGCGACGCCGCGTCGAGCTCCGGTCGGGAGGCACATGCCTGCAGGAGAGTCCTCCACAGGGCGCGCTTGGCCGTGACGCCGGCGAGCAGGCCCTCGAGCTCGACGACCCGCGAAGACGGCGAGTACCGCGTCAGGGTGCCGTTGGTCTTGACCCGCCCGAGTAGCGCGGCCGCCTTCGCGGCAAACGTCTTGAGCGGGTTCGGTGAGACGTCGAGGCGCTCCATGACCCGGATCAGCGCTTGACGGTCCTCGGCGATCTCCGCCTCGATGTCACCCAGCGCATCGCCCACCCGGTTCTCCCGGTTCGCCTCCCGGCACCGGCCGACGAGGGAGAGTCCGGTGGCCGCGCCGGCCAGGTGATCACGCAGGTACGTACCCAGCAACCGGTCGGGGTCATGTCCCGCTCGGGACGGGTCGGCGCTCACTCGTCAGCGCCGATGAGTAGGGAGCCGGGATCGTTCGACATGCCAGCAGGGGGTACCCGTTCGGCGGGCGTCCCAGACCGCGAAGATCTCGCGCCGTTGGGGTGTCGGAAGATCTCGCGCCGTTGGGGTGTCGGCGGTTAGCCGGACGCCTGCGGGCACCCACGGCGGGTATCCAATATCGATCGGAGACATCATGCGCGCAGCCGTCTGGCACGGACGACGGGACGTCCGAGTGGAATCCGTTCCCGACCCGTCGATCAAGCAGACCACCGAGGCCGTGGTGGGGGTGACGTCGAGCGGACTGTGCGGCTCGGACCTGCACCTCTACGAGGTCATGGCGCCGTTCATGACCGAGGGTGATGTGCTCGGTCACGAACCGATGGGAGTGGTGGAAGAGGTGGGCGGCGACGTGTCGAACGCATCAGTCGGGGATCGGGTGGTGGTGCCGTTCAACATCGCCTGCGGCCGCTGCTATATGTGCGAGCGCGGGCTGCAGTCGCAGTGCGAGACGACGCAGGTGCACGAGCAGGGGTGCGGGGCGGGCTGTTCGGCTACACGAAGCTCTACGGCCAGGTTCCGGGCGGTCAGGCCGAGTTCCTGCGCGTGCCCCACGCCGACTACGGCCTGATCAAGGTGCCGGAGGGACCACCCGACGACCGGTTCCTGATCCTTTCCGACGTGCTCCCGACGGCGTGGCAGGGGGTCCACGACGCCGACGTCCCGGCCGACGGCAGCCTGGTGGTGCTCGGCCTCGGACCGATCGGCGACATGTGTTGCCGCATCGCCCAGCACCTCGGCGTCGCCAACGTCATCGCGATCGATCTGGTGAGCGAGCGTCTGGCGCGGGCCCGGGGGCGCGGCATCGACGTGCTCGATCTCGAGCACTTCGAGCACGATCACGACGTCGTGGAGGCGGTTCGCCACCGAACCGGCGGACGCGGCCCGACGCGGAGATCGACGCCGTCGGCATGGAGGCCCACGGCTCACCGGCGGCCAAGGCCGCCCACATGATGACGAGGCTGTTGCCCGACGCGGTGGGCGAGAAGCTGATGCGCAAGGCCGGTGTGGATCGGCTCGCTGCACTGCACCTGGCGATCGACCTGGTGCGCCGGGGCGGGACCATCTCGCTGCTGGGTGGTTACGGCGGGATGACCGACCCGATGCCGATGATGACGCTGTTCGACAAGCAGGTGCAGATTCGGATGGGCCAGGCGAACATCCGGCGCTGGGTGGACGACATTCTGCTGCTGTTCGCCGACGACGACCCGCTGGGTTTCGACACGCTCGCGACCCACCACCAGCCGCTTGCCGACGCCTACTCCATGTTCCAGAAGGAGCAGGACGGAGCCGTGAAGGTGGTGTTCCGTCCCTCAACGGGTGACGGCGGCGCGCCGAGCGACGGTGACCATTGCATGACTCGCCGCCGTTCCGCCGGTTCGATCAGGGCGATCGCGCCGTCGTTCTCGCCCGAACTGTCAGCATCACCCGTGGTGAACGGCCAAACAGCTGCGCCCGGCCGGAGCGTCGTCACTGCAATCCTGCTCGGTTCACAAGGTCGGTTTACCGCCCGTGACGCCGATGATCGTGCCCGAGACGAAGCTGGCGTCGGCCGGCGAGGCGAGGAATACGTAGGCCGGTGCAACTTCTGAGGGTTGACCGGCTCGGCCGAGCGGAGTATCCGCGCCGAACGTCTCAATCTTGTCGGACGGGCGTGTGGCTGGTTGGAGCGGTGTCCAGATGGGTCCGGGGGCAACAGCGTTGACGCGAATCCCGTCCGGTCCGAGCTCGGCGGCGAGGTTGACGGTGAGGTTGTTGACCGCGGCCTTGGTGGCGGCATAGTCGAGGAGCTGCGTGGAGGGCTGGTAGGCCTGGACGGAGCTGGTGTTGATGATGCTGGCGCCCCGTCCGAGGTGGGGGCGGGCAGCTTGACTGAGCCAGATCACTGCGTGGAGGTTGAGGCGCAACACCCGCTCGACGTGGTCGGGATCGAGACCGTCGAGGCCTTCGGGTCCGCGTGCCCAGTGGTAGCCGGCGTTGTTGACCAGCACATCGAGGCCGCCGAGCTGATCGACAGCTCGCTGCACGACAGCGAAGCAGGTGGCGCGTTCGGTGAGGTCACCCGGAACGAGAACTGCGCGTCGGCCAGCCGCTTCGACGAGCTCGGCCGTGGTTTCGGCGTCGGGCTGTTCGACGGGGAGGTAGTTGACGGCGACGTCAGCGCCTTCGCGGGCGAACGCGATGGCGACAGCTCGTCCGATGCCGGAGTCACCGCCGGTGATGAGTGCAGTCATGTCGGTGAGGCGACCGGTGCCACGGTAGGTGGCCTCACCGTGATCGGGGACTGGGTTCATCAGTTCGGTGAGGCCGGGCGGGTCCTGCTGTTGGGGCGGGAACCCGCCTTGGTCGTCGTCACGGATCATCGATTCGGCGATGGCGGCGACGTCGGGCTGGGTGATCATGGAGGGGCTCCAACTTCTGAGACGGCAGGGGGCTTCTGAGACGGCAGGGGGCTTCTGAGACGGCAAGGGGGCATCGACGTGCGTCGACGCCGCCTTGGGAGGCACCATTGGCGAACCGGCCACTCTCAGCGGTCCGCCAGCAGGGAACTTTACGGTGTCCCAGCAGACAGGACACGCTCGACGGCGCCGGTGTGAGGACCGGCAGCGATCTGGTGGTCGAAGGTTGAGTGCATCGGCGGGCGGTCGATCCTGTGGCGGTTTGGGCCAACGCGCCGCCAACGACACTCCGAAAGCGGATGCCCGCCGTCCAGCACCGAGCGGAGTGCTTCCGTGGCCGCCACCTTCGGCTCCCAGCCCAGGTCGCGCTGCGCGCGTGCGGGATCCATCAGCGGGGTCTCAGTGGCGAGATCCAGCCAGCCAGGCTCGGTGGGTTGAAGGCGGGCTCGATAGCTCACCGCGGCGAGTGCACGCACGAGCGCCCGAGGGAGCGGGAACGCAAGGCCGTCGACGGCGGCGGCGATGACGTCGGGCGTGAGCACGGACCGGCGGCGATGTTGAACGCGCCCGAGACGTCGCTGTTGATCGCGGATACGTATGCCCGCGCGACGTCGTCGGCATCGGTGGCCTGGAAGGCGAGCCCGTCGAAGCGCGGGACGATCCGCCGAAACCGGGGAAGGTGCCACGGCAGAAGGCGGCCGAGAAACAGACGATGGATCTCGGAGCCGGCGGACCGTTGAAACACCAAGCTCGTGCGCATCCGCACGACGCGCAGCCCGGGACGTCGGGCCTCGGCCGTCGAAAGCATCGACTCGACCAGGGCCTTGTGACGCGAGTAGGTGCTGGACGGCACGCCGCCCACCGGGTATCGCTCGTCGACGAAGCGCTTCGGTCCGGGTGAAGGGCGAGTTTGCGGCGGGCTCACACGCCGATAACCGCTACGACGAAGCGGCCACGCGAAATTCCTGGATTGTCGAGATGCCGTACTGGTTCCCCGCGCGCCGAGGCCGGTAGACCTCCCGGCCGGACGGGAGTCTCGGGGCAGCGAAGGACTGGATGAGCGGGCATCGCCAGCTGAACTCGCCACCGTTCGGCAAGCGATGAACCGGGCGGACTTCGAGCGCATCCGCACGTGACTTCGCGAGATCGATGCCGACTGGTTTCCGGTGCGCGGCCTCGTCGCCGACACGCTGGACCGAGCCGGCTTCGACGCCGTCGACGCGCTCGACTCGTGCCCAGCGGTTCTGCTGGCGAGCGGAGTTAGCCGTCGATCATGCGGTAAAGGGTGAGCGCAGCGGCGAGCCCGACCACGCCCCACGCCATGGCCTTGAGGGCGCTCTCCAGGGGAGCCAACATCACCGCCGCGGTCAGCGGCGCGGGGGCGCGATCGCGGTAGGTGACGGTGCCCTCCACGGCGACGACCCGCCGGCGCAACAGGCGCGCCGGAGTGCTGAGCGAGCGTTGGGCGCGGGAGATCCAGTACGCGGCAGCGGCGGCGACGACACCGGGGATCCGTAACGTCTCCGCTTGCGCCCAGTACGACGTCAGGAGCGGGAACGAACCCCAGGCCGCGGCGAACGTGACGTCGTTGTGGAGGCGGCCGCCCCACAGTTCGAGGTTGTAGCCGCAGTTCAGCGCGACGCCCACCACGATGAACACCGCGAGTCCGGAACCGACTCTCGCCACACCGACGACGCCCAAGGCAACCGCCCCGGTGATGCTTGCCGCCGCCGCCGTGACGAGGAGCCAGGACGGAATCGACGTCCGCAACGGGCGGTCGTGGAGCTCATCGAGGGCGTGCGCGCCGACACCGACGGCGAGGAAGAACGCAATCAACGTCGCCAGGAGACGTCCGCCGTCGAAGCGGGGGGCGATCGCCGCGCCGATGGCCACGTAGCCGAGGTGCCACAGCGTGTACGGAGGATGCAGGAGCACCCACCAATCGGACCAAGCGGTCCGGGTCCGGTCGGCCGATAACGCGTAGAACGACGGGCTCATCGGCTCGTCGGCGTCAGCGACCACGTCCGCCTACTCCGGGACTGCCGGGGCGATCCGACGCCCCCACATCACGAGCCCGCCGCCCAGGCTCATACGCCGCACGCCCACATCGGCCATCCCGATCGACTCCCACGCGTTGACATGGTCGGCGACGGTGAACTGCCGGTAGTGATCGGTGATGTTGGGCCCAAGGAATCTTCCGACGTCGAACCAGGCCCGCCCGCCGAGCAACCCTCCAGCGATCGGCAGCACGATGGCGGTGTACCGCCGCCACCACCATCGCCAGAAGCGATTCGGGGGAACGCCGAACTCGAGGCTCGCCATCGTTCCGCCCGGTTTCACCACTCGCGCCAACTCGCCGATCGTCGCGGCGGGGTCAGCGACGTAGCGCAGCAGGTAGGTGAAAGCGACGGCATCGAAGGCGGCGTCCCGAAAGGGCAGACGCTCTCCCTGGGCGAGGACGAGCCGGACACGGTCATCGCATCCCGCGGCGGCCACGTTGCGACGGCCCTGGTCCAGCATCGGCCAGCTCAGGTCGACGCCGGTGACGGCGGCGTCGGTGCGGCGCACCAGCTCGAGGGCGACACCAGCCGGACCGGTGGCCACGTCGAGCACCCGGGCGGGGCGGTCGGGCTCGATGTGGTCGATCATTGTGCGCCGCCAGCGCCGGTCCTGACCGAGCGAGAGCACCGCACCCAGACGGTCGTAACGGGGCGGCAACGACGAGAATAGTGTCCGGGCGAAGTCGGCCGATCGACTGGGATTGAGGGCTTCGTCCATCACGGGTCCTTTGGGCTGTGTGCGACACTGTAGGCGTCCGCTGCTCGGAGGTGCCGTGACGAAGTCAGCTGTCGACGTTGTCGTCGTCGGCGCAGGGCCGGCGGGGAGTGTCGCCGCCCTGGTGTTGGCGCGTGGGGGCGCGCGCGTGGCGCTGGTCGACAAGGCGACGTTCCCTCGCGAGAAGGCGTGTGGCGATCTCGTGGGACCACGGGCGCTGGCGGTGCTGACCTCGCTCGGTCTGGAGGAGCCACCCGGTCCACGCGTGGGTGAGATGATCGTGCTCGGACCGACGGGTCGGCGGGTGCTGTTGCCCGCTCGTCAGGGCCGGACCTATCCGGACCACGGAGTCGCCGTCACCCGGTTGCGCTTCGACCGCTGGCTGCGCGAAGCGGCGATCGACGCCGGCGCCGAACCGGTGCCCGGGCGGGTGGCGGGCGTCAACGAGACGACGGTCGAGCTCGAAGACGGCCGTCGTCTCGCAGCCGACGTGGTGGTCGGCGCCGACGGAGCCACCAGCCTGGTGGCGAAGGCAGCCGGGCTGGTGGATCCACCGGCCGCGCTCTGGGGCTTCGCCCAGCGGGGCTACGTCACCCAGCCGGTGGAACGGCCGGTCATCGCGTTGTGGAACGACGAACCAGGCCGGGGATTTCCCGGCTACGGGTGGTTGTTTCCCGGCGACGGCGACACGGCCAACGTCGGGTTGGGTCTCGGATTGGGAGCCGACCGGTCCTCGGCGTCGCGCGCCGTGGCCAGCTTCGACGCCTTTTGCGACCATCTCCGGCGCCTCGAGATCCTGGCGTCGCCGGTCGGCGGACGCCGCCTCGGTGGTTGGCTGAAAATGGGCATGGTGGGAACGGTCGCGGCACGCGGCCGAGTGCTCCTGGTCGGCGACGCCGCCGGTCTCATCAATCCGTTACAGGGTGAGGGAATTGCTCCGGCAATGACGAGCGCGGCGGCGGCCGCCGACGCCATCCTGAGTGGCCCGGGAACGGCCGCGACCCGATACCGGGCAACACTCGCCGACGGGCCCGGCCGGTACGCACGCGTCGCCGCACCCATTCATGCTGCCGCCATCTCCGGCTCGCCACGGAGGGTTGCCCGGCTCACCCGGGCGCTGACCTTGCCTGGCGTCGGCGCAGGCATCGCCGCGCCCTGGGCCGTGCTGTGGAACGACCTGGCCGACGGTGCTCCGCCTGGTCTGACCACTGCGCTCTCCCAGACCGCGCTGGGTATCGGACGCCTCGTCGCCAGCCGTTCAGCGGTCAGCACGCGGTTGTCCCGCGACCTGGCCGACCGCTAATCACGCGCCCTGCCGTGCCGTTCGTCGGGCCGTCGAACGGCGCTGGCGGAACGTCACCCGCTGGGTGCTGCTAGACGGCCAAGGTCGCGACCGGCGTGGGCAGCGGTCAGCTGGTCGGTCGGTGAAGGAAGCGCCGGACTGCCTCGTTGAACTCGTCTGGAGCCTCGATATTGCACAGGTGACCGGCGCCGGGCAGGACGACGAGCGTGGAGTCGGCAATCGCGGCGTGCAGGTGCTCGGCCACGGCTCGCGGTGCTCGCACGTCGTTCTCGCCACAGATCAACAGCGTCGGGACGTCGACGTGCACCAGCACGTGGCGCAGATCCTCAGCGGACGCTCGGGCCATGGCCCGGAAGCCGACTGGATGGAATGCCCGCATACTCGCGCCAAACTCGTCGACCGACTCCTGGGGAGTCCGGTGGGAAAACATCGTTCCCAGCAGCGCATCGACGAAGTCGTCGGGCGACAGGTCGGCCAACACCAACGCCTGCTCGAGGCGCTGCGCGGTGACGTCGGGAGGCAGCGAGCCGGCCCACCCGGCGTACGCGGACGCCAGCACCATGGTTTCCGGGACGTCGTGGTGGCGGTGGAAGAGCTCCAAGGCGAGCGCGCCACCGAACGACAGCCCGGCCACGTGCGGGCGTTGGAGATTGAGCGCCGCCACGAATCCGGCCAGGCAGTCGGCGTAGCCATCCATGCCGAACCTTTCGGGCGGATCGGATGATCGACCGGTGCCGGGCGCGTCCCAGGCGATTACCGTGAACTCGTCGGCGAGCCCTTCGAGCTGCCGCCGCCACGTCGCCAGCCCGTCACCGGCGTAGCCGTGCAGGAACACGACCGGTGGCCCGTCTCCGGCCCGTTCATATCCGATACGCAACCCGTCGACGTCGATCATCTCCATGGGTGTCACTCACCGTAGGACCGCCAGGCCGTTCTTTGGAGCCAATTTGAACGGCGCTGGCGTGCGGGAGGTCGCCCCGGAAATCGAGACGTCCCTGCCGTGTCGCGAACTGTGACGCCTGCGCGTGGTTTTCGTGCGCTGAGCTCACAGTTCGCGAGGCGACGACCGAGATCGATGGTCCTGGCGCCCATCACGCGCTGCGGGTCAGCGACCGTCGAGGATTGCGCGATAGACGGCCGTGTACTGATCGACCATGGTGTCGATCCCGAAGCGTTCGCCGGCGGCCGTTCTGATCGCGCTGCGGTCGAGCCCTCCGGCACCATCGACGGCGTCGAGGGCGTCGTCGATGGATTCGACCAGGTATCCCGTCGTGCCGTGCTCGATCAGTTCGGGCATCGAACCGCGGTTCGTGGCGATGACGGGAGTGCCGCACGCCATCGCTTCGATGACGCTGTACCCGAACGGTTCATCGAAATCGATCAGGTGGAGCAGGGCGTGGGCGCGGCCAAGGAGGGCTGAACGGTCGCGGCTCGTCACCGGGCCGATGTACTGCACGCGGTCAGCATCAAGGTGCGGTCGTACCTCTCGAGCGAAGTAGTGCTCGTCCTGGATGATGCCGGCGATGACGAGTCGCCGGCCGGCCCGACGGGCCACCTCGATGGCTGTCGCCGTGCCCTTGTCGGGATGAATACGGCCGAAGAACAGCAAGTCGTCGCCCGGTTCAGTCCCCAGTCGGAAGTCCTCGAGGTCGATCCCGTGATGGATCGTCGCCGTGTACTGCAGCCGTTCGTTCCGGTTCGAGTCGCTGATGGCGACGTACGCGTTGTTGCTGTTGTAGCGCTCGTACACCGTCAGGATCCGTGCGGACGAGAAGCCGTGGATCGTGGTGACCATCGGGGTGTCGATCAGCCGGCTGTAGGTCAGCGGCAGGAAATCGAAGCCGTTGTGGATGACGTCGAAGTCGTTCGCCCGTTCGAACACGTTTGCGATGTGCACGCACTCGGCGGCCTTCGGGTCGATTCGATCGTCCTCCGACCAGCCCGTCGCGGTCGTCGAGCGCAGCGTCGCGGCAGTGACGGAGTCGGCGGTGGCGAACAACGTCACCTCGTGGCCGAGGCGTACCAGCCCTTCCGTCAATGACGATGCGAACTGCTCCCACGGGCCGTAGTGGCGAGGAGGCGTCCGCCACGACAGCGGAGACAACACGGCGATTCGCATCGGCGCTGGTGAAAGCTCCAGGTCAGGGGAGCGGTCCAGCATCACTGACGAGGCTACCGACCGCAGCGAACGGGGGATCGGCGAACGAGCCGACTCGCAGAACGGTGTGGTCGGTAAGCTGACCCTCCCCTTTGGGAAGAGTCGCCTCGTCGGGCAGGCTGACTGGTAACGCTGTCGCCCGTACCGGCCCGCCGCCTCGACCTCACGACACCGGAGGCCCCGTGCCAACACATTCTTCCGCCCGCTCGACGACCCGCCGCGTGGGGATCGTCAGCACGTACCCGCCGAAGCTGTGCGGACTCGCCACGTTCGCCGCGGCCCTCGCCAGCGCACTTCGTTCGACTGGTGTCACCGTCGACGTCGTCCGCATCGACGACGGTGACCCACAACCGGCGGCAACCGCCGGAACGGTCATCGATCTCGTGAACGGGGACCAACGGTCGATTGACGCCGCCGCCGCGGCGCTGACCGAGTGTGACGTCGCGGTGATCCAACACGAGTACGGCATCTACGGCGGCGTCGATGGCGACGAGGTGATCACCTTGATGTCGGCGCTCGACGTGCCCACCATTGTCGTGCTCCATACCGTCCCGCTCTCGCCGACCGCCCATCAGCGGGCCGTGCTCGAAGTCATCGTCGACATGGCCGACGGTGTGGTTGTGATGGGCGAGGCCGCCCGGCTGCGCCTGGCCACGCTGTACGCAACCTCGTCGGCAACCGTGACCACCATCGCGCACGGGGCGACCAATCCTGCTCCGGGATCTCGGCCCCACCCGAGCGCTCGAGCGCAGCTCTTGACGTGGGGGCTGCTCGGTCCGGGCAAGGGGATCGAGCACGCAATCGATGCGATGGAGATGCTCGGACGCATGCCCCGACGACCTCACTACACCGTTGCCGGGGTCACGCATCCCAAGGTGCTGGCGTGGGAGGGCGACCACTACCGCGAATCCCTGATCGCCCGGGCCTCGTTGGCCGGCTTGGTTGGCGACGTCACGTTCGACGACACGTATCGCACAGTCGCCGACCTGACTCACTTCGTCGCAACCGCCGATCTCGTCGTGCTGCCCTACGACTCGACCGATCAGGTGACGTCCGGCGTGCTCGTCGATGCCGTCGCCGCCGGAAAGCCGGTCATCGCCACGGCGTTCCCTCATGCGGTCGAAGTACTGGGAAGCGGTGCCGGAGTGACCGTTCCGCAACGTGACCCGGCGGCCTTGGCCGACGCCATCGAAAGCGTGTTGGTACACCCCGAGCGGCTGCGAGCAATGGCCCACGAAGCGCGAAGGATCGCTCCCTCGCTGAGCTGGGCCGCGGTTGCCGAGCGCTACCTCGAGCTGGCCGATCAGCTCAGCGGCGCCCGAGTGCTCGCATGATGCCGCCGATCTCGTTCGAACACCTGAGCCGCCTGTGCGACGACCGCGGCCTCTACGAACACGCCAAACTCACCGTTCGCCGAGAAGAGCACGGATACTGCACCGACGACAACGCTCGCCTGCTCGTGGTCGCGACGCGAGAGGCTTCCGTCGGCGCCAGCCGGCCCGAGGTAGACCGGCTGGCCGGAATCGCCCTTGCGTTTGTCCTTGACGCGCAGACCAGCGACGGCCGCAGCCACAACCGGATGTCTCGATCTGGCCAGTGGACCGATGCCCCAACCACCGACGACTGCTGGGGACGAAGCCTCTGGGGACTCGGAGTAGCCGCGTCCCAAGGGTCCACGGCCGCGATCAGGGAGCGGGCCCTCGTCGGGTTCGAAACCGGAGCTCGCCGGCGATCGACGTGGGCCCGGGCGATGTCGTTCGCCGCGCTCGGGGCGGCGGAAGTGGCGGCCCGGCATGAGGGTCACCGCGATGCCCTCGGGTTGCTGGCCGACACGGTGGAGGTCATCGGTCCGCTGACCGTCGGCTCCTGGTCGTGGCCCGAACCACGACTGAGGTACGCGAACGCCGTGCTGGCCGAAGCCGTCATTGCCGCCGGCGCCGCGCTTGGGCGCGATGATCACGTCGAGCGTGGACTCATCATGCTGCGATGGCTACTCGCGCTCGAAACCGGATCTGGTCACGTGTCGGTGACCGGAGTGGATGGACGTGGGCCGCACGACGCGCGGCGCCAGTTCGATCAACAGCCGATCGAGGTGGCGGCCCTCGCCGACGCCTGTTGGCGGGCCCAGAACGTGTCCGCCGACCGCGACTGGCCCACAGGTGTCGACTTGGCCGCCGCCTGGTTCGACGGCCACAACGACACCCAAGTAGTCATGTACGACCCTTCGTCGGGTGGCGGGTTCGACGGACTGCAAGCATCCGGGGTCAACCTCAACCAGGGCGCCGAGTCGACCATGGCCTACATCTCGACGAGGCAACGAGCCCGATCACTCGCGATCAGCGCGTGAACACCAGGGTCACGCTCAACCAGACTGACATCGCGCTCGGTCCTGATCCGACCAGGGTCGTCATGCGTTTCTTCGTCCCCGGC
>Ga0136617_10003681_pt1 | contig 13689 bp, 14 predicted proteins | sample AntDrymUQ3222106_2_FD_129672 | JGI IMG/M metagenome (GOLD analysis project Ga0136617, IMG submission 129672) | Polar desert sand microbial communities from Dry Valleys, Antarctica - metaG UQ322 (21.06) | ecosystem: Environmental > Terrestrial > Soil > Desert | place: Antarctica: Dry Valley... | reverse complement strand
ATCCGTCTTTCTCGACATAAAAGAGATCATCTTTGAAGTAGATTAAAAAATCTTTCTGCATCTTGTTATAAAGGAGGCAGCGCACGTGATTTTTAAACCTTGATTCGGGAAAGATTCGGAAAACCTTTGAAATAAATCGATTCATAATAAATTTTAGTAAATTTAAAAAGTTTTAGAAAAAGAACAACATTTAATTCTGTCAAAATTTGAGAACTTTGTTCAATATAGCAAAGGCTCTCGCAAGCAACGTGCTGTAGCATAATTATATTCTATATTAAGTGTCTTTATTACGCCTCCATTGATTTTTTACGCACATGCCTAATCGCCGTTACCGTGAACTTTAAAATTCCCATAAATGAATACTGTTAACGATAAATTTTAGCGCTTAAGTTAAGATAATCAACTTCGTTAAAAGCCGTCGGGTTAGTTACTCTTTTATATTCATTATTTCGCGGGCATATATTTCAGCCTGATTTTCACGGCTATAAAATTCTATTTTATTTACATCTCCTTTATAGCTTAACCTACCCTTTGTTTTCCACTCTTCAAACCATTGGTTCAAAATTTGTGCAAACTCTTGCGGAGAATCGGCGAGTTTTCCGGCGCCGGTTTCCAATACAATTTTCTCTATAATATCGTTATCGCTTGGCGCTATTAGAACATTTTTCCCGGCGCCCAAGTATTCAAATATCTTTCCCGACGCTCTGCCTTTATATCCTTTCCATCCGGCGTAAAACAAAATGTCCGCTTCGAGAGTTTTTTGCAGCGCCTGCTCCCGAGGAATTCTTCCGGTAACTAACGTGCTTTCTTGGGGTAAATTCTTTTCTAACGCCAACCTAACTTCAGGGAAAGATCCCGTGCCGATAAAGTTCAATTGAATCTCCCTTAAATCCTTGTCTTTCAGAAATAATTTAAGTCCTTCAATTAAAACCGATAAATCTTGTTCCGGGTATAACGTGCCGACGGTAGAAAAAGTAAATTTGGAATTTATATGGTAGGCAGAGTCGGAGAGTTCGTCGAACAATTCCTTTTCAAATCCGTTCATAACTACTAATGTTTTTACATCTGAACGCAGTCGCTTAATTTCTTCGACCAAAGGTCCGCTAACAGATGCGATTAAAGAAGCGCCCTTTAGCCATTTTTTAAAGTAGAATTCATAGAAAAAGTTTTTCACCCGGTCTTCCAAACCGGATTCGTGCTCAACGTCGAGTAATCCGTTGTCCCATAAATCTCGAAAATCAACGATTAACGGAATTTGAAATTCTTCGCTTAACAAATGTCCCAATTTCACAATGTTTAAGGGCGGACTCGTAACCATCAGAAAATTTACTTTGTTCTTTTTCAAATAATTCTGCAAATAATCATAAAAACATTCATTGGCGGGTTGATGCAGACCGAAAATCCCTAACATCACGGAGGTTAAATGAAAAAAGCGCTTTAGAAAAGTAATTCTATGACATGACCGACAAAAGCGATTATACCACCTAGCAGAACAAGGCAATTGAATAAGAGTGTATGATTCGTGTTCTGTAATCTCTAGAGAAGTTGTATTTATTCTCTCAAGATCCTCCCATCCATTCTCGTCGCCATCCCAATGTCTCGTTATGACGGTTGGGCTTAAACCATACTTTTTAAAGTTTTCGGCAAACGATTTCGGTCTGTTGGCGGCTATATAATTTGCAGGCGGGAAGTAGTAGGAAATTATCAATATCTTTTTCATTTGTCGCAAAAAGTTTTCTATAACCAATTTTAATCATTTACTGCCCGGGATTTTAAGTTTTTCAATGTTTTTATCACTCGATTTCGTCCTAAAAACTTTTGCTCGGTGTCGAATTCGCTATGCTCGACTCTTGGCGCATCAATGTATTTTTCAAACTCTTCTTGTGTAGACCCCAATTTCTTAATAACAAACGGGTAGTCTATTTCAAACTGCTCAGAACTCATGATTGGCTGTTTTAACTCTTCAATCGCTTCTTTTCTCGTGATTTGCCCGGAAGCAATCAAATTTGAAAGATGCGCCTTTCGTTTATCAATTCCAAATTTCATCGGCAGGATGTAGCCTTGGTAAAAGCGCGTAAAGATCGATTCGTAATGTTTGCCGCCGTAATCGCGCCACCCTAATTCATTAATAATAACTTGTTTTACCTGTTCTTTTACATATCGGACAAAATTAAGCGGATTCGCATCCCGGATTCCTTTTATTCTTGCTTCCAATTGTTGAAATTTATTGTCGAAATACGGAAAAGTCGTGATTTTTTCGAGCGAACCGTATTTGTTGTGAATGTCAATTATGTTGTAGTAATCCTTAAAAATCCAATATCGCGGCAAAATTGATTCCGTAACGATATTATGACCGCTTAAGACGTATTTGACATTTTTTTCCAGCGCCAGCAATCTCAACGTGCCGCTAATGCCAACATCAGTTATCGCTTCAATATCAACGACGTTGGCTTTAAAATGTGAGAGTTGCAAATCCTTAAATTCTTCCCAATCGAATACGTGCGTGTAAAGATCAAAGCCGCAGCGGTTGACGATGTTTTCAATATTTTGCACGGCGAGTTCGGAATTCCAACCGCTATCAAAGTGAACGCACAGAACACGCAAATTCCATTGCTTGGCGAGGTATGCCAGATAAGTGCTGTCCACGCCCCCGCTCACGCCTAAAACGCAGTCGTAACTTCTGCCTTTTCCGTCTTTTTTTATCTTTACCACCAATTCATCAAGTTTCTTCTGTCCCGCATCGCCTTGAAAAACCTGTTCTTTTTCTAACTTTTTGTAGTCGTGATAATAATTGCACACTCCGTTTTCATCAAAAGTGATATTCGGGTCTTGAATGTTATCCATAACAGTCAGCGAACACTGCCTGTAATTTTCGGGAACAAATTTCTCTGGAACGGTTATCATATTATTTAAATAAATCTTTTTTTAGAGTTTCTTGTTGCGGATAGCTGATTAAAACGGCGTTATGCGGACGTTGAAAGACAAACATACTTCCGGCGGCGACTGCAGACGCTCCGGCGTCAACCGCTTTTCTAAAGTCCTCTACGCTGCTTGCTCCGCTGCAAGCGACAACCGGAATATTAACGGCTTTACTTACCTTTTCAATCATCGGTAAATCGTAGCCTTTGTAAGTTCCGTCGCGTTCAATCGAATTTAAGATTATTTCGCCCGCTCCGCAATCCTGCATTTTCTTTGCCTTATCAACCGGATGCGTTTTTACGTCTTCGCTGCCGTTTAGCGTATAAACCGACGTTTTGCCCAACCAATTTGTTTTATAATCAATACTCGCCATCACGCTTTGGCTTCCGTATCGGTCGGCAATTTCGCCTATCAAATTTTTCCGGTGCGTCGCCGAGTAGTTTAATACTATTTTTTCAACCCCATTGTAAAATAACTTTTCCGCTTGTTCCAGATTGCTGACGCCGCCGCCATAGCTTAAAGGCATAAACGCCTCGCTGACAATCTCCGTGATACGCGTGATGTCGGGCTGTTTTTTTTGCTTTGTCGCGGTGATGTCCAAAATGCAAATCTCGTCAACTTCCTTTTCATTAAAAATTTTGACGGCGTTAATCGGGTCGCCGACGTATTTATAATTTTTGAATTTGACGGATTTTACCAAACCTCGATTGTGAAGCAATAAAACCGGAATAACTCTGATTCTTCTCATTTTCAAGCGCGAGCAAAATTGCTTAATAATTTCATTCCGAACTTATGACTTTTTTCCGGGTGAAATTGTGTTCCGAAAATATTATCTTTTTCGACCGCCGCGGTAAATTCATAACCATAATCTGCGCTTAGCAATTGGTCGGATGGATTACCGCAAAGGATGTGATAGCTGTGTGTGAAATAAAAACGCGGTTCGGCAGGAAGTTCCTTTATCAAAACCGAGTCCTTTTTTTCTAAAACTTCCGCCCAACCCATATTCGGAACTGATAGAGGCTTTTCCATTTTCGCCGTGTCAAACTTTTCGCAATAAGCGTCAATCCAACCCAAACCTTCTTCGTCGCCTTCCTCGCTTCCTTTTGTTAACATCTGCGCGCCAAGACAAATCCCTAAAACCGGAATGTTGTCTTCTAAAACCCTTTGATTTAACAATTCAAATAAGCCGGAGGCTTTCAACTTTCGCATTCCCGCGTCAAAATGTCCGACACCGGGCAAGATAATTTTGTCTGCCTGCTGCAAATTTTCTTCGCTACCGGAAATTACAGCAGTCGCAACGCCCGCTTTAGCAAGCATATTTTTGACGGACAAAAGATTGCCTATACCGTAATCGAGAATTGTAATCATAAATCAAATAGCAGACATCAGTTTAGCAAGTTTTTCGGCGTTAACATGAGCATCACACCTGTCCTTATATCTAGCAAAAGCATTTTTACGCAGGCGCAACTTTTCCTCGTTGGTTAAGCCATGAAATTCTCTTAGTAAAATTGCTAAATGCTCCGGCGAAATATTAGCGGGAAGAAGTTTTCCAACTTCGTTGTTAACAATCTCGCTAGTTCCGCCGACATCAGTTGCGTAGACGGGTATCGAAGCCGCGAACGCCTCCATTACGGCAACCGGAACTCCTTCAGATTCGCTCAAATTTAAAAACAAATCGAAACTTTGTTCTTTGTATATTTCGGGAACCGCAGTTGATTCGACTGTTCCGGTAAAATGCGCCTCGACGTTCGGCGGAAAACTTCTCGCATAGTTTTTCAACTCATCCAGCAAAGGTCCGCCGCCGATGTGGGTCCAATGAATCGGCGTGCGCGCTATCAGTAATGCTTTACACAAAATATCCAGTCTTTTGACAGGAACGGCAAACGAACAAGTTACAATTTTCAAACGGTTATCGTCAAGAAACGGATTTTCTCCTTTAGTTAAAGTTGCTAATCTGGCGGTTTCGAGTTTTCCTTTGACAAAAGGTAACTTTTCCGCCAGGTATTTTTTTCCGCTGTCCGAGCAGGGCAAAACTAGATTCAGTCTTCTAAGAAGTATCTCCTGGAAGGGAATATAATTGCCCGGATGCCGCTCGGAATACATATCCCAGCCGAGAAAACGACAAAGCGAAACGACCTTAGACTTTTTCATAAACGGGAGAAGCGTTACCGAGCCGATTCCCCAAAAGTAATAAAAAATTACGTCGGGTTTATTTTCCAGCAGCAGTTGACGATATGCCTTATTCTTCTTCAGCGAACTTACAATCAAACAAAAGCCAAGGAAAATTTTTAATTTCTTCGATGACAAATATAGTTTGTTAACTACAATCTCTTTTAACAAAGTAGGCATGAAAGAGGGAGAGAAAAATAAAGGGAGTAATGACAAAATCTTTTCGACTTTTGTCGTGTTGACGTCATCGTTTTTGACGAGCGGCTCTCGATATTCTACTCCGTCAACTAAATTTCTTGCCGTATGATTACCGCCATATGTGTGCGGAATAACAATAATATCAAAATATTTTTTCAGTATTTCCAACTCGTTTTTCTTCCACTGTTCGGAGATGCCGTAAGGATACGAGGCAGTTAGATAATATAAAGTTTTTCGACCTATTTCTTTCACTAAAAGTTTGATGTTTGTTGTCGTATTTCTTTGATTACTATTTGAGTTTCGCAATTACTTTATTGACGATTTTTTAACAAACTAAATACTCAGGCGACAAAGCTAGGAAACTAATTTCGACACGACTTTCGTTATTAACGCTTTCCCGAAAATTTATTTAATAATGCCTGTCTGATTATAGCAACGATAGTGCGCGGATTTAAGACGGTTAGCGGCGAAACGGAAAACGCTTTTTTAAGGTGCTGCAAAGCTGAAGAGATACTTTCCTGCCTGAGCATTTCGTAATAATTATCAATGTGCATTTTAGCTTTCTTTTTCGGTAACGATTTGATTTTTTTCTCAATTACTTTTCCGTATTTACTTTCACCAAAAGTTAAGTCTCCAAAATATATTTTTTGTTTTAATTTTTGATAAAAATGATTAACTCTATCAATACGTAAATCTGGTTCGATACCGACGCTGATATTATTGGTGTGAATTCGATATTTTGTTAATTTTTCAGGGATAAAACCTATTTTATAAACAGTCAATAATCGTATCCACATATCCCAGTCGCTATAAATCAGCTCCTCATCATATAGACCTAATGTATTATAACATTCGCGCCTAACCATTACCGTCGGAGCATTTATTTTATTAAGAGAAATTAACTCTTTTATCGGGTCTTTTTCGATTGAAATATCAACGCCAAAAATTTCAGGCAAATAACCTCCTTTCTCATTGATACATTGTACCTTTCCGCAAATAAAACCTACTTCGGGATTTGAATCCAAATGTTCGACCGCCCGCTCGATATAGTTTGAATAATAAACATCGTCCGAAGCTAGGAGGGCAATATACTCGCCGCCAGACTTTTGCACGGCTAAATTACAGGTTGCCGAAATTCCTCTGTTTGCTTGATCCGGATGAGTCAAAACTTTAACTCTCCGGTCTTTTAGTTCAAATTCTTGAGCGATTGCCAAACTCTCGTCGGTTGAGCCGTCGTCAACAATGATGACCTCGAAATCATTATAGGTTTGTGATAAAATGCCTTCGATGGTCGTCTTTAGATATTTTGCGTTGTTGTAAGAAAGCACTCCGATACTGACTTTCGGTTTTTTCATTATCAAGTAATTACCCGTTAAAACTTAGAAAACATTCGATAATCTTATCTTGCTCCATAGGTGTTAGATGAGGAGACATTGGAATACTTAAAACCTTTTGCGCCATTTCTTTCGAAATCGGAAGGGAAAGCGTTTTCATTTCCCGATACGCTTCAGAAAGATGCGGGGGAATGGGATAATGAATCAAAGTTCCTACTTGATGATGTTCCAGATGCTTTTGCAGCAAGTCTCGTTGTGAACTTACAACAACGAACAAATGCCAAGCCGATTCAATCCAATCGGACGCGAAGGGTAAAACAACTCCGGGCAAGGCGGCGAGTCTTTCCAAATAGAGTTTGGCAATTTGAGTCCGCCTTAAATTCCATTCATCCAGATATTTCAGCTTTACCCGCAAGAAAGCTGCTTGCAGTGGGTCAAGACGCGAATTGTAACCCTTGACTTGATGATGATATTTAACGCGCGAACCGTAGTTTCTTAATAGACGAATTGCTTTAGCCAAGTTTTCGTCATTAGTAGTTACCGCGCCGGCATCGCCGAACGCGCCTAAATTTTTCCCCGGATAAAAACTGAATCCGGCAGCATCGCCGAGTGAGCCGGCACGGCGATTTTTGTAGCGCGCTCCGTGAGCCTGCGCCGCGTCTTCAATTACTTTTAGATTGTATCTTCGCGCAATTTCGTTTATCGCGTCCATTTCGGCAGGTTGACCGTAGAGATGAACGGGCATAATTGCTTTTGTACTTTCGGTAATTGCCGCCTCAATGTTTTCCGGTGCAATATTGTGAGTTTGCGGACTAGGCTCGACCGGAATAGGAATCGCACCGGCGAATGAAACCGCTAGCCAAGTAGCAATGTAAGTGTTCGACGGAACAATAACTTCATTGCCTTCACCAATGCCGTAACCGCGCAGAATTAGATGCAAAGCATCTAACCCATTACCTACACCGACACAGTGTCTCACTCCGCAATAAGCAGCAAACTCGCTTTCAAAAGCATCAACTTCCGCGCCCAGGATATACCAGCCCGAATTCATAACGCGGCTGCAGGAGTCATCGAGTTCATCTTTTAACTCAATATACGCCGCTTTCAAATCCAGAAACGGTATCGTCACACAGTTTCTCCCTGCACAGCTTTCAAAAACTCATCATATTGGCGGTAATAATCGTCTTCGCTGTAAAATTCCGAAGCCAAAACCATACAAACCGAGCCGGAAGAAAAGTTGTTAATCTCGCGCCAAACCAAAGGTGGAATGTGCAAACCATAATACGAACGATTTAAATGAAAAGTTTCCTTTTTCCTTCCATCATCAAGTGTTACGTTAAAACTTCCGCTGGCGGCAATTAGAAGTTGATCACAGGTTTTCAATGCATGCCCAGCACGATTTTCACCGCCTGGAACATCATACAGAAAAAACACTCGTTTAATATCGTAGGGAATATGCTTATTTTCTTCAATAAAAGTTAAATTGCCGCGTGGGTCGCCAATTTTCGGCAATTCAATAAGTCGACCATCTTTTAAGGACATAATTTTACCTTCTTTCCCTCAGTATCAAGCTCATAAATTTTTCCGCAATGACAAACAAATTTATCTGAATCCTCAAAGCATATTCTCTCCGTGCATTTACACATCCAATATTGAAACTTCGCCGGATTTCCCCAAACAACTCCATAAGCCGGAACATCCTTAGTAACGATACTTCCCGCACCAATTAATGACCAAGCTCCGATTGTAGTTCCGGCAATGATTGTTGAATTAGCTCCGATACTGCAGCCTTGCTGCAAAAAAGTTTCAGCGTAACTTTCAGGATATTGACGGCTGCGCGGTTTTAAATCATTAGTAAAAACTACCGCCGGTCCGATAAAAACATCGTCTTCAGCCTTTACGCCGTCCCACAAATAAACACCGCATTTGACAGTTACGCGATTTCCCAAAACGACATTTCCCTCGATAAAAGAGTGGTCGCAGATATTACATTCTTCTCCGATGACTGCGCCCGAAAGAATATGTGCAAATGCCCAAACTCTGGTTCGAGTTCCGATTCTCGCGCCTGCGTCAACTAAGGCGTGCGTGTGAATCCAAACGTCGGAATGAATTTTGTCTCCGGATTTACCTTTCATTTACTATTAAAATTTATACGGTTTTAATAGATTCGGTTTGCCATTGACACACCGGATGAATCACGCCGGGAAATTTATCGAAATTATTGCCGCGCGTCGGAATACCGTCGTCAATATCAAAAGTTAAAATTTCTTCCATTCGATAAAGTAATTCTCTTTGATTACGTCCGAATTGAACACTAAAAACATAACGCTCTGTGTTTAATACGTTTTTAGGCAGAACAGCAGTCGTTTTGTGCCAGCCGCGGAGTAAACCGCCAGGCTTGCAAACTTTTCCCAGATGAGCCACGTGAATTCCCTGCACATTTAATAAATCCCACGTTACATCAATTATACTATTGCCTTCAATTTTGTTATAGAATTCGATTTCAAAAACCAAATCGTCGCTGGTTAAAATTGGTTCGCCGGTTGATTTACCTGCCGCGTAAACGGAAGCTTCTCTGATTTTTATATTATCATTGCCGGGCATTTCCGTTTCCGTCCACTCGCGGAAAGAAGATAAATCACTGCCGCCCTGCATATAATAATCAACCGCGGAAACCGCGTCCCCGTCGAATTCGAGCGAACCGCTTTTAAGCAAAATACCGCGCTGGCAAATTGATTTCACCGCCGACATATTATGGCTGACAAAGAGAACGGTTCGACCTTCCGTATCGGAAACAGATTTCATCTTCCCTAAACACTTTTTCTGAAACTCCGCGTCGCCGACGGCTAAAACCTCGTCAATTACCAAAATCTCCGGTTCTAAATTAGCAGCAACCGCGAATGCGAGGCGCATATACATTCCGCTCGAATAATGTTTGACCGGTGTGTCTAGAAATTTTTCGACTCCGGCAAAGTCCACAATTTCGTCAAACTTTTTTGTAATTTCTTCGCGTCTCATTCCCAAAATCGCGCCGTTTAAGAAGATGTTCTCGCGTCCCGTTAACTCTGGGTGAAACCCTGTGCCGACCTCCAGTAAACTTCCCACACGCCCGAAAAGCTTGACTCTGCCGGTCGTTGGTTCGGTAATCCGTGATAGCACTTTTAGTAAGGTCGATTTGCCCGCTCCATTGCGCCCTATAATACCAACAACTTCGCCTGGCTGTACTTCAAAATTCACATCGCGTAGTGCCCAGAATCTATTATCGCCGTTTTCTTTGTTTCTTTGAAATGCTTTTAGTGGAATACGCATTGCGTCAGTCAAAGATTCGCGCACGGTCGAATACCGTTTTCGCTCGCCGCCGAGTTTATATTTCTTGCCTAGATTTTCAACTTTGATTATTGGCTTCATTAAATAATTTTTTTTTGATAAACCCTCAAATAAGGTCAGCGAAACTTTTTTCCATTCGGCGAAAATCATAAGCTGAGTAAAATAAAATCGCAAGGGTTATCAAAACCGAAATGCCAAGAGCGAACCAATCAAACGGCTTGCCGAAAATTGCCGACCTGTAACCTTCGATTTGTCCCGCTAAAGGATTGAACGCAAGCAGCCAGCGCCATTTTTCGGGCACGAGACTTGATGGATAAATTATCGGCGTGGCAAACATACCAAGCTGGATTAAAAATGGCAAAGCATAGCGCACATCGCGATATTTGACATTTAAGGCAGACATCCACATTCCCACGCCAATCGCCAACAAACTCGTCAAAATCAACAGCGCAGGCAGCATAAATAAATTTACTGACAAACCTATTCCGTAATAAAACATTAAAACAATCAACAAGCCGAAAGCTATAACAAAATCAAGCAATCCTGAGCCGACAGACGCCCCCGGAATTATCATTCGCGGAAAATAAACTTTCGTAATTAAGTTTGAATTTCCAATCAAACTATTTCCGCTATTGGTTACCACATTTGAAAAAAAGGTCCAAGGAAGCAATCCGGCGTAGGCAAAAACCGGATAAGGTATTCCGTCTGAAGGCATCGCTGCCAGTTTTCCAAAAAAGAGCGTGAAAATGAGCATTGTGAAAAGCGGTTGAATCACTGCCCAAGCCGCGCCGAGCAAGGTCTGTTTATATCTGACTTTTATGTCGCGCATCGTCAGAATATAAAATAGATCGCGATAGTGCCAGATATCTTTAAGGTTAAGCGCAATCCAATTCTTTCTCGGCTCAATAACAACCAGCGGATTCTCGGGTAGATTATTACCCTTCATTGAGGTTTTTTGACGTTGAGTGATTGTTGATTGCATTTTTGAAGTTATAATTAGTAAATAGGTGAAAGCCTTCGGCTTACATTGTTAAACAATGAAATTCTTTATTAGCCTTCTTTATGTAAACGCGGACAGAAAAGGCACGCCTTGGAAGTTTCTTATTTGATGCACAATCTCAATTACCCTTTTCGTTTCTTGCAGCCCGAAGCCTTCGCCCGCCAAAACTTTCTTATAACAAACCGTGTGCAAGTCGGTAAAGCCGTCGCTGAACTCGAACGTCTGTCCGTCAATCAAGGTTGAGCGAAACGTGCGCTTACCCGTGGCTTCCTTTGGCAAATCATTTTCGTCAATACTTAACTGCCACTTGACGTTCGCCCTTTCCAATTTCAGCCGACCGGCGGCGCGGCTCGCTTCGTGATATTCAATTTTATTTTCCAGGACGCTGCCGAAAACCCAAATCAGCATATCGAAAAAATGAACGCCGATGTTCGTGGCGATGCCGCCGGATTTGTTGACATCGCCCTTCCAACTGAAATGATACCAACTGCCGCGCGAAGTGATGTATTGCAGATCAACATCGAATTTTTTATTTTTATCGGCTTGCGAAACCATTTCTTTTAAGGCAATAACGCTCGGATGCAGGCGAAGCTGAAGAATTGTGTAAACTCGTTTTCCCGTTTCCCTTTCGATTTCCGCCAGCGCGTCAATATTCCATGGATTCAGCACAATCGGTTTTTCGCAAATCACGTCCGCGCCGTGTCTGAGACCAAAACGAATATGAGCGTCGTGCAGGTAATTCGGCGAACAAACACTGACGTAATCAAGGTCTACGCCTTGCCGTTTTAATTTTTCTATATGACGGTCGAAGCGTTCAAACTCGACAAAGAAATCGGCTTTTGGAAAATAACTGTCAAGAATGCCGACCGAATCAAACGGGTCTAGCGCGGCGATTAAATTATTGCCGGTATCTTTAATTGCCTGCAAATGGCGCGGCGCGATGTAACCCGCCGCACCGATGAGCGCGAAATTTTTCATAGGTAATTAACTTTGTTTCGTAACCTTTCCGTTTCCGAGAATATACCTTTCGCCGCTTTCGGAGCAGACAGCTTCGCCGCTTTCGTCAAAGTTTAAACGATGCCCGTATTCGCTCATCCAGCCGATTTGTTTTGACGGATTTCCGATGACCAGCGCGTAAGCCGGAACATCTTTCGTGACCACCGCGCCTGCACCGATGAATGCAAATTCGCCGATGTCGTTTCCGCAGACGATAGTCGCGTTCGCGCCGATTGACGCGCCGCGTCCGACGTGCGTTTTCAGGTATTGGTCGCGGCGAAGAACTGCGCTGCGCGGATTGATAACGTTTGTAAAAACCATCGAAGGGCCTAAGAAAACGTCATCATCACAAATTACTCCGGTATAAATCGAAACATTATTTTGCACTTTAACATTTTTGCCCAAAATAACACCCGGCGAAACGACGACGTTCTGACCGATATTGCAGCCGCCGCCGATTTTCGAGTTTGGCATAATGTGACTGAAATGCCAAATCTTTACGCCGTCGCCGATTTCTGAGCCTTCGTCAATAACAGCGGTTTCGTGAGCGAAATATCTTTTTTCAGTCATATCTTTTGATTATTCCTTATAGGTCAAATTCCTCGTAACTCTGCTACGGAATATACTGGATGAGTGAGTTCATTCATAAAAACATAATGTGAGCGTTCTGCTTTATCACATTGTTTGTACCGCGAATTATTGGAAGGCAATTTTCACGTCGGACGTTGACGAAAAACTCAAAGAAATATGCGGAGAAATACCTCTGCGCTATGAAATTGAGTTTCTGGAATCGGAGTGGACTGCGACCATGTGCATTTCTTAGTACAAAGTGTTTTGACTTATAGTCTGACCAAAATTGTGCGAACAATCAAGTCAATAACCGCCAAGGAAATCTTCAGGCAGTTGCCGGAAGTGAAAAAGCAGTTGTGGGGCGGTGGGTTTTGGTCCGAGGGCTACAACATCGGCACGTCGGCGCACACGGTTCGGAAGAACTGATAAGGCAGTATGTTAAAATCAAGGCGGAATCAATAAGTCAATTAAGCCGAAGCTCTTTTTATACCGTGCGGAAATTCATTCAAAAATGCTTTGACCTGTTTCGAAATATAATCGAGTAATTCTTTATTCATTTCCGTATGAATCGGAAGGGGTAAAACGACTCACAAAGTTTTTTCGTTACTGACAGTTCAATATTCGGCGTGGCATAAGCCTTAAAACTCTCTTGATGATAAAGCAGTAGTGGATAATAAATCATCGAAGGAATTCTCTTAGATTGCAAAACTGCTTGAAGCGCGTCGCGTTTGCCATTCTTAACTTAAAAAATATATTGATGAAAAACGTGCGTCGAATTTGATTAGTAGACGGGCATTTGTAAATCTTCAATTTCTCTGAAAGCACTGTCGTAAAACTTGGCAGCTTTTCGTCGTGCAGCTGCATATTCGTCCAGATATTTTATTTTAACATCCAAAATCGCGGCTTGAAAAGTATCAAGTCGTGAATTTACGCCGATTATCGAATCGTAATACTTTGTAGCTTGCCCATGATCGGCAATCATTCGTAATTTATTCGTTAGATCTTTATCGTTGGTGAACACCACGCCGCTGTCGCCAAAGCAGAGGACTTATGGAAATAATCTTTATCCATCAGACAACGATGATATGGGTTTTCCTTAAATTTCATTTGTAATCCGTCTTTCTCGACATAAAAGAGATCATCTTTGAAGTAGATTAAAAAATCTTTCTGCATCTT
>Ga0136617_10003680_pt1 | contig 13691 bp, 14 predicted proteins | sample AntDrymUQ3222106_2_FD_129672 | JGI IMG/M metagenome (GOLD analysis project Ga0136617, IMG submission 129672) | Polar desert sand microbial communities from Dry Valleys, Antarctica - metaG UQ322 (21.06) | ecosystem: Environmental > Terrestrial > Soil > Desert | place: Antarctica: Dry Valley... | reverse complement strand
TCCGGGTGGGGTTTGCCGAGCCGAACGGGTCACCCCGAACGCTGGTGCGCTCTTACCGCACCGTTTCAACCTTGCCTGTGCCGGTCGCCCGGTCATCGGCGGTCTGCTTTCTGTTGCACTCAGCCGTCAGGTCACCCCGACCTGGCTCTCGCCAGCACCCTGCCCGATGGAGTCCCGACTTTCCTCGACACGGTCAGCGCCGTGCCGCGACCACCCGGCCGACTCACCGTCGGGCGAGAGGGTAGCGGGTCAACGGTGCTGATCAGCCCGGTGAGCAGCGGCCGGCACGACGCCTCGGTCAGTCCGGGCAGGCCAGGTCGGCGTAGCGGTACGCGTTGTCGGCCGGCGTCTCGAACGTCGCCGTGTAGCGGAGTTGGAGGCTGTCGAGGGCCCCGATCGCCACCTCGATCGGCGTCAGCTGGCCGAACCGGCTGGGAATGGCGTAGGCGGGCAGGAAGCCCTGGTCGTCGGCCACGACATCCCCGCCGACCAGTGCCGGTGACACGAAACGATCCTCGTCGCCGGCCGCCACCACGGCGATAGCGGCCGCGCGGCGGGCCGAAGCAGCACCGAAGGGGATCACCGCCGCTCGCAGACCAGGCGTGCTGAGCTTCTCCACCAGGCCCTGGTAGGTGGCGGCGGCCAACGTCTCCAAGCCGTTGATCAGGGCCAGGGCGTCGCGGTCGGCGTCGTCGGTGGGTGCCACCTCGGCGTCACCTCCCTCGGCCGGCCGGCCGACCAGGTGGTCGAGCGCCGGCTCGATCTGGCGGTCGTCGAGCCAGTCGTTGGCACAGGCATAGGGTTCGCCGCCGGTCTCGGTGGTGAGTGTCGCCAGAGCGTCAGCCGTCGCCGTGTGGTCGTCGGTGAAGCGGGTCAGCATCGCCGCCGGCTGTTCCCCCAACCCGTCCAGGCCGGCCAGCACGCCGTAGGCCTCGACAATCGAATACTCGAGCGAGGTCGCCGTGCGCAGGAACACGGCGTCGTTGGTCTCGACCCGCGGCAGGTCGGTGGGCACCGGCGCGTTGCCGACCCGCCCGGCGGCGGGCTCGGCGGCCTCGGAACAGGCGGCGAGCAAGCCAGCCAGCCCGACCGTGGCCCCGCCCAATTCGAACAGGTGTCGCCGGCTCATCACGGGGGCCGGCCGAACGCCGTTGGCGGCCGGGGTCGGTGGGTCGTCGGCCATCGCGGCCAGATCCTGGGGGTTGGACTTCAACATCAATCTTCCGCCGGCGCTGTGGGCAGCGCAGTTGCCGTGTTCTCGATCAGCGCCGCCAAGTCGTCGCCGTTGCCCGCGATGTGGGCGAGCACCGTGCCGTGACGGGACTCGGTCACCAGCAGCGAAGCGAGCATCGTCGCCCCGTCGATGCCAGTGAGCTGGCCGATCAATTCGTTGTGGGTGGCGACGGCCGTTGATTCGAGGTCGTAACCTGCTTGGGCGACGGCCGCGGTGTCGTCGGAGTCGAACCCGGCGACGAACTGGTCGAAGATGGCATCGTCGCGCTGCTGGGGGGCGTCAGTGCCGATGAGGCCGGCGATCACATTGCCGTATTCCTCGTGGTTCTCCATCAACGTGGTGAACACGGTCTCGTAATCGCCGGCCGCGCCGGCGTCGATCGCCGCCTGGTAGAGGTCTCGAGCCGTCAGCTCGAACGATTGGGCGAAGGCGAGCAGGGCGACGTCTTCGGGGGTCGGTCGGGCGGGAGCCACCGAGGTGGTGGTGGCCGCCACCGTCGACGGAGTGACACCGCTTGCGGGTTCGCTGCCCTCGGTCTCCCCGCCCTCGGGCTCGGGTGGCGTGGGCACGGGGCCGGACGGATCGAGGTCCGACGGGGTCGACCCGGTCGGCGTCGTTGGCTGGGGTTGCGTCGTCGGCGGCGCCGAGCGGGGCGACGCAGGTGAGGATGCCGGCGCATTGGCCCGCCTCCTCGCGGCGCCACGCTTCTGTCGTGCTGGCTCCGCAGTCCCGACAAGGCGGCCGTAATGCTTGGTCGCCTTGCCTGGCGGCTCGGCTCCTATGTTGTCCACGAAGGGCGATCCTTTCCACAGGTGGCTGGACGATTCCCAGCGGCTCGGGGAATCGGCACCGCCGCCAGTTTAGAAGTGCAGGGCCGATAGCTCGGGAATCCACTCCCGGGCCCGGCCGACGGAGTCCGCCCATCGGCTTCGGTCGGCCGCTCGGTCGGCGGCCGGCGTCACCGTGCGCGACGGCGTCCACAGGTCGGCGGCGTCCTGGACGTCGTCCCACATTCCGACGGCTAGCCCGGCCAGGAAGGCCGCGCCCCTGGTGGTGGCGTCGGGCACTGGTGCCACCTCGACGGGGCGAGCGGCGAGGTCGGCCAGCGCCTGCACGAACGTCGGGTTGGCGCTCATGCCGCCGTCGATGCGGATGGTGGACAGGTGGCGGGCGGCGTCAGCTTCGGTGGCGTCGATGAGGTCGACTCCCCGCTGGGCGACCCCGTCGAGAACGGCGCGCACGATGTGGGCCGCGGTGGTGCCCCGGGTGACGCCGAGCAGCGTTGAGCGAGCGCCGTAGTCCCAGTACGGCGTGCCCAGACCCGCCATCGCGGGTACGAACGTGACCCCGTCGGACGACTCGACGCCGGCGGCGATGTCGTGGCTGTCGGCCGCCTGTTCGATGAGGCCGAGGCCGTCGCGGAGCCACTCCACGTTGGTGCCGGCCGTCAGCACCATCGCTTCCAGGCCGAACACCAGCGAGTCGCCTCGCGACCAGGCGACAATTGGGAACGTACCGTGGACGCCGCGCCGGTTGACGGGTAGCGGCTGCTCGTCGAGGCACACGTCGAGCATGGCGCCGGAGCCGAACGTGATCTTGGCCGACCCCGGCCGAACACAGCCCTGACCGACGAGCGAACCCTGCTGGTCGCCGACGAGGGCGCCGATCGGCGGGGATCCGCCCAGGGCCGTCGCCACTCCGACCACGCCGCTGGAGGAAATGACGGTTGGCAGAATCGACGCCGGGATGCCGAGCCGGTCGGTGACCGTGGCGCTCCACGAACCCGCCGGCGTGTCGTAGAATCCCGTGACGGCCGCGTTGGTGTGATCGGTGATGTGGACGGCACCGCCCGACAGCGTCCAGGCCAGCCACGAGTCGACGGTGCCGAAGCACAGGTCGCGACGACGAGCCCCCTCGACGCGGTCGAGTAGCCAGGCCACCTTGGTGGCCGATTGGTTGGGCGCCAACGTCAGCCCGTTGACGCGATGAGCGTCCAGACACGCGCCGACGGTCCGCAGGTCCTGCCACCCGATGGCTGGGGCCACCGGCTCACCGGTCTGGCGGTCCCACATCACGGTGCTGGCCCGCTGGTTGGTGATGCCGACCGCCACCGGGGGAGCATCGACCCGTCCGGTGACCGCGGCGGCCGCGCCGAGCGCCGCGTCAGCCATGGCGGTCGCATCGAACTCCACCCAGCCGGGGTGCGGTGCGGTGGAGATCACCGGCCGGGCGGCCAGGTGGACGATGTCGAGACGCTCGTCGACCAGGGCTGCCCGCAGGGTGGTGGTGCCGACGTCGAGCACCAGCACGGTGCTCACCGGACTGGGCTCACCGGACTGGGCTCACGGGACTGGACGGTCGGGGGGTGGATCGCGTCGGGACGGTTGGAAGCCGCTGGCCTGGAGTCGTTGGCCGAGCACGCCGCCCACCACCCCGGCCAGCAGCACGAAGCTCAGGTTGAAGAGGAGCGCGAACCAGTTGACCGATTCCGAACGCACGAGCCGCACGACGACGAACACCGCCTGGGCCACGAGGTAGGTGCCTCCGGCGGTGACCATCCCGTGGCTGAGCGGCGTGCCCACCCGCTGCTGCCACGCGGCGCAGCCGGCGCCGATGACGAACCCGACGATGGCCGCCACGACGAGCCAGATGGCCAGCGACGACCGGTCGTCGTCGGCGGCCAGGCGCGCCGCCACCGAGCAGGGCACGGCGAACAGCAGCGACACCAGCGCGCCGGCGCGGATGGCCTCGACGTCCCAGCGCATCAGCCCTCCTCGACCGGATGGGCAATGGGCCGGCCCGGCGTCGGCCAGGGCGAGTCGCCGAACGGTGAGGGCAGGCCGAGCTTGCCGGGATTGAGGATGCCGTTGGGGTCGAGCGCGGTCTTGAGCGCCACCAGGACGTCGAAACCGGGTCCGAGGGCCTCGGCCACGAAGCGGGACCGATTGAGACCGACCCCGTGATGGTGCGACAAGTTGCCGCCGGCGGCGAGCACCGCTCGCTGCCCGGCATCCCACAACGCCACGTAGGTCGACTCGATCTCAGCGGCCGGTGGTTTGGCCAGGAACGTGAAGTACAGGCAGGCGCCGTCGGAGTAGCTGTGGGAGAGGTGGCACGTCGCCGTGCCGGCGTGGGGAACGGCCAGCAGCGACGCCCGCACCGTGTGGTAGAGCGTGTCGAGAGCGCTCCATGGTGCCGCGATCTCCATGGTGTCGACCACGTACCCCTTGCGGGTGAGGCCTTGGAGGGCGCTGGTGTCGTTGCGGTGCTTCAACCACGCGGTCACGAGGGCGTCGTCGGCGACTGCACCGCCCGCACAGCAGTCGGCCACCACCGCCATGGTGGCGTCGACGATCCGGCCGTCGCCCTCGTCGAGCACGAGCAGCGTGCAGCGGGTGCCGTCACCCCCGCGCCCGGATCCCATGGACTCGATCGGGTCGTACAGCCGGAGGACGGCCGGCGTGGCTCCGGCGCGCAATGTGCGCCGGCAGGCGTCGACGCCGGCGGCGAACGTCTCGAACGTCCAAGCGGCACGACGGTCGGTCGGTGGGCGCGGATGGGTCCGCAGCCGGACGGCGGTGATGATGCCCAACGTGCCTTCGGAGCCGACGAAGACCTGATCGAGGTCGGGGCCGACCGCGGCGGCCGGGGCCCCGCCGGTGCGCACCACGCGTCCGTCAGCGAGCACCACTTCGAGGCCCACCACCATCGTCTCGATCTTGCCGTAGCGGGTTGAATGTTGACCGGCACCGCGACAGGCCACCCAGCCGCCGACGGTGGCCAGGTCGAAGCTCTGCGGAAAGTGCCCGACGCTGAGACCGTGGGGCGCCAGCGCGGCCTCCAGGTCGGGGCCAAACGTGCCGGCGGCCACCTCCACCACGCCCGAGGCCTCATCGATGTCGAGCACCCCGTGCAAACCGGTGAGGTCGACCACGACGCCGCCGAACAGCGGGATGGCGGCACCGGAGACCCCGCTGCGCCCGCCGGTGGCCGTCAAGGGCACCACGTGTTGGTGACACCGGGCGGCGATCGCCGCCACCTGGGCGGTCGTGGTCGGCCGGCACACCACTCCGGCGCACACCGGCACCTCGCCGGCGAGCGACCAGTGCAGGGCCAGCGGCCACCAGTCCCGCGACCCCTCGGCCGTCTCACCGGGCCCGGAATCGAGGGGGGAGATTTCGGCGAGCGCGCCGATCAGCTCCGGCGACAGGTCGACCGCCCCATCCCAGCGCGCCGCCGAACCGGTGAGCTCGATGGGTGGCGTCGCCGAACGCCGGCCGGCGTGGCCGGGGACCGCGCCGGTCATGGGTCAATTCCCGGTTCGATCGCGAGTGAGTGCGCGCCAGCGAGCGAGCGGTAACCAGCGGCCTGCGTGGCCGGGGAACGCAATGACGGCCAGCGAGCGAGCGGTAACCAGCTGCGCAGGCAGTTCATGGCGTGGCCGGGGAACGCAATGATGGCCAGCGAGCGAGCGGTAACCAGCGGCCTGCGTGGCAGTTCATGGCGTGGCCGGGGAACGCAGTCATACGGCGTCGGCTTGTTCCTGATCGACCAGGGCGAGGTACTCGTCGAGCTGGCGCTGGCGCTCGGCGTCGTCCCAGCCCAGCTCGGTCCCGACCAGCTCGGCGATCGACGGAGCGGCTTTCACCGTGGCCGTCCGGTCGAACAAGTGAGCCCGGGTTCGCCTGGTCAGCACATCGGTCAGGGAGACCGCCATCTCGTGGCGGGCCGCATAGACAGCCTCGGCCCGCACGTACGTGAGCCCGTCGACGAGCGGCTCGCCGAGCGACGGGTCGTCGGCCACCAACGCGTCGATCTCGCCGAGCAGGGTTCCGTAGCGGTCGCCCAGTTGCGCCTCGCGGCTGCCGGGCGCCGAGTCGGCGAAGCCCTCGGCGCCGATCAGTCGGAGGGCCCGCGTGCGGCACTTCAACTTGCGTCCGAGTCGCTTGGCCACCTCGTCGACGGTGTCCTCGGCCATCTCCCGGTAAGTGGTGAGCTTGCCGCCGCTGATGGAGACGACGCCGCCCGACCCGGTGGTGATGCGATGGCGGCGCGACAGATCGGCCGTGCGCGAGCTCTCGGCCGAACGGACAAGGGGCCGCAGGCCGGCCCACACCCCGGTGATGTCGGCGGGCGTGATCTCGGTGGTGAGGGCCGAGTTGATGGCGCCCAGGACGTACTGGATGTCCTCCGACGTGCACGGCGGATCGTCGAGGCGGCCCGAGTAGTCGGTGTCGGTGGTACCGATGTACGTGTGGTCGAACGTGCCGTCGGCGCGGGCACCCCAGGGCACGACGAACAGGCTGCGCCGGTCGCCGGGAACGGGAATGACGGCCGCGATGTCGTTGCGCACCATCGACCACGGCACCGTGATGTGCACACCTTTGGCCGGACGGATGGAGTCGGGGTCGATGCCGTCTTCGAACGTGTGGATGTCGTCAGCCCACACCCCGGTGGCGTTGACGATGGTTGTGGCCCTTACGGTGATGGCGGGCATCCCCGGGGCCGGCGATACCGACGCGGCGGTGACGCGACCATCGTCGTCGTGGACCAGTCCGACGACCGGGCAGCGGTTGACGACGACGGCCCCGTTGGCCGCCGCGGTGCGGGCGATGGTGAGCACCAGGCGGGCGTCGTCGACGGTGGCGTCGTAGTAGCGGTAGGCGCTGGCGACCAGATCGCGCTTCATGGTGGGCACGTGGGCGTTGGCTGCGGCGGCGTCGAGGCGCCGGTGGAACTTGCCGATGCGCCAGCCGCCCGTGAGGTCGTACATCCACATGGAGAGACCGAGGGCCCGGGCCAGGCGGCGGGGGAGCAGGCCGTCCTTGGTGAGGATGGGCAGCAGGAACGGCAGGATCTTGACGAGGTGGGGGGCGTTGTGCCGCAACCGTTTCCGTTCCCGAAGGGCCTGATACACGAGACGAATCTCGCCCTGCTGGAGGTAGCGCAGGCCGCCGTGGACGAGTTTGGAACTCTTCGACGACGTCCCGGAGGCGAAGTCGTCTGCCTCCACCAGCGCCGTGGTCAAACCACGCGACGCGGCATCGAGGGCAACCCCCACGCCGGTGATCCCGCCGCCGATCACGAGGACGTCGAACGCTTCGGCGCGTAGGCGCTCGAGCATGTCGGCACGCCCGAAGGGGACGATCGTTCCGGCGGGTGTCGCGGCCACCACGGCATGATACGGATCGTCGCCAAATTGTCTCTGGACCTGGGCCGTTCGGAGTTCTATCGTCGGCCCAAACGAGGGATTGGGGGATTCTTCACGTGGCCGTGCAACAGATCGACTGGCGCAAGCTGGGGGCCTGCCGAGGGCTCGAGACCGACATCTTCTACCCCGACGACGAGGAGGCCGAGGCGGCCAAGGTGGTGTGCGACGGGTGCGGGGTGCGCGTCGCCTGCCTCGAATACGCCCTGCTCGAACGGGAGAAGGCTGGGGTCTGGGGCGGCGCCACCGAACGGGAGCAGCGCCGCATCATCCGCCAGCGCCGGCGCCCCGCCTGATCGCCGTCGGTCCCGGCCCACGACCCGCTCTAGATTCGCGGGAGTGACCGCCCCTGACGTCCCTGACTCCCCGGTGCCGATGTCGGCCGACGGGTCGGAGGCGGCCGACGCGTTGGCGGTACTGGGGGGCTGGCCGGGGGTGCTGATGCGCCTCATGGACGGCCAGGACCTGACCGCCGCCGAAGCGTCGTCGGCCATGACGGCAGTGTTGACCGGGGGAGCGACCCCGGCCCAGCTGATCGCCTTCACGGTCGCCCTGCGCTGCAAAGGCGAAAGCGCCGACGAGCTGTCCGGGCTCCTCGACGCGGTGCTGGCGGCCGCCGAGCTGGTGCCTCTGGGCGAGGAGTTGCGGTCGCGCGCCGTCGACATCGTCGGTACCGGCGGCGATCGATCCCATTCGGTGAACGTGTCCACCATGGCGGCCATCGTGGTGGCCGGCGCCGGGGTGCCGGTGTGCAAGCACGGCAACCGCGGTGCATCATCGCAGTGCGGGGCGGCCGACGTGCTGGAAGAGCTCGGAGTGGCCATCGAGCTGGGCCCGGCCGGCGTGGCCCGCTGCGTACAGGAGACCGGTATCGGGTTCTGTTTCGCGCCCCGCTTCCACCCGGCGTTCCGTTTCGCCGGACCGGCCCGCCGGGAGGTCGGCATCCCGTTGGTGTTCAACCTGCTCGGGCCGATGGCCAACCCGGGCCGGGTCCGCCGCCAACTGATCGGGGTGGCCGACCCCCGGCTGGCCGACCGCATGTTGGGCGCGCTGCGCAGTCACGGGTCGACCGACGCCTGGGTGGTGCACGGGGGCGGGCTGGACGAGCTGACCACGGCCGGCCCGTCGACGGTGCTGGCCATGCGGGCGGGTGGGGAGGCCGCGGTGATGGCGGTGGACCCGGCCCCGCTGGGGTTCGCCCCGGCCACCGGCGAACAGCTGGCGGGCGGCGATCGACGGCACAACGCCGAGGTGGTGCGTCGGGTGGTCGGGGGTGAGGCTGGGGCCCACCGGGACATCGTGGTGCTCAACGCGGCCGCCGGGCTGGTGGTGGCCGGGGCCGTCGACACCATGGTCGATGGCGTGGCGTTGGCCACCGAGTCCATCGACGCCGGGCGGGCGGCGGCGACCCTGGACCAGTTCGTGACGACGTCGCAGGCGGCCGCCGGCGACCTCGCCCCGACGCCGTGACCGTCGTACGCGTCCCGGCGTCGACGGCCAACCTCGGACCGGGGTTCGATGCGCTCGCCATGGCCTTGACCCTCACGGCGGACATGGGCGTGGTCGACGCCGGCACGACCATCCCCGAGCAGGCGGCGGTGGTCGACGAGCGCCATCCGGCCACGGTGGCCTTCGCCCGGGCTGGCGGGCGCGGGACGTTGTGGGTGCGGTCGCCGATCCCCATGGGGCGCGGGCTCGGCTTCAGCGGTGCGATGCGGGTTGGCGGGGCGGCTGTCGCGGTGGTCCAACGAGCCGGGGTGGCCGGCCTGGCCCAACAGCGCGCCCAGCTCGCCGCCGGTCGTCCGGAGATCCTGGCCGTGGCCGCCGACTTGGAGGGCCACGCCGACAACGCAGCCGCGTCGCTGCACGGCGGGATGGTGGCCACCGACGGCACCCGGGCCGTGCGGTTCGAGTCCCCGCTGCGCCCGGACGTGGTGGTGTGGATCCCGCCGGCCACCACGTCGACGGCCTCGTCCCGTGCGTCGCTGCCGGCCACGGTGCCCTTCGACGACGCCGTGTTCAACATCGGTCGCACGGCTCTGCTGGTGGCGGCCCTGGCGGCCGGGGACGTGGACGCCCTGGCGACCGCCACCGGTGATCGGCTGCATCAGGATCAACGGTTCGTCACCGCCCAGCCATCGCGGGCGGCGCTGGAGTCAGGCCTGGTGGGCGGAGCCTGGTGTGGCTGGCTGTCGGGGAGCGGGCCGACCATTGCCCTGCTGGCCGCGGCCGGCGACGGGGTGCGAATCGCGGCCACGTTGCCAACCGACGGCCACTCGAAGGTGCTCGGACTCCACCTCGCCGGTGCGACGGTCGTCCGCTGACGCCCGCGTTCGGGCCCAGCCCGGTGGTGCCGCGACCGGTCACTGGTTGCTGACTCCTCGTCGCCACGAGCGGGTACACGCACCGCGAGAACTCCTATCGTGACCAGCCATGGCTGCCGCCAACCACGCCGGACCGCCAACGTTGGAGCACCGGTTCCTGCGCTCGGCGCTGGAGTTCGTCGTGAGCATCACCGCCGCCGGCCAGAAGCAGCGACCGCCCCTGGCGTTCCCCTCCGGCCTCAAACCGTTCCTCCGACAGCCACGGTTGGCGACGGGCGATCTCGGCCGGGTGCGCCGGATGATCGAAGCCGATGCCGAGTTCCGGACCCGGCTGGCGGCGGGCGCGGTGCCTGAGCTGGTCGACCCGATCGGCATCGAGTGGCTGTGCCGGGCGGATGGTTGGGAGCAGCGGGTGGTCGAGCTCATCGAGCGCCAGGAGTCGGCCGCCACCGCGGCGGATGCCGAGCAGGTGGTGCGGCGGGCCGAGAAACGGCGCGAGGCCGCCGAGCAGGTGGCGGCGCGGACGCGCGCCGAACTGATCGTCCTGGCCGAGCGGCTGGCCGAACGCGAGCGGGAGCTGGCCGACGTCCGGCGCCGCACCGGCCGGGGGGCGGTCGATCTGGAAGCCCTCCGGGGGGAACTGGTCGAGGCCCGCCAGGTCGCTCGCCACGCAGCCGATCGGGCCGACGCCCACCAGCGCCGCCTGGCCGACGTGGAGGCCGAACGGGATGCCGCCCGGCAGGCAGCGACGGCCGCCGAGCGCCAGCGCGACGAGCTGCTCTCGGCGCGGGCGGAGCGGGCCGGGGTCGACGTCGGCGCCGCCCAAATGGTTGAGCTGCGCACGCTGGCGTCGTCGGCCCGCACCGTGGCCGAGGGCCTGGCCGGCTTGGTCGCCGTGCCCGGCCGGGCGCGCCAGGCTGCGTCGCTGCCGGGCGGCGTGGCCCGGGATTCACGTCGCGCCGCCCAGCACCTCATCACCCTGCCGCTGGTGGCCGTGTTGATCGACGGGTACAACGTGGCCAAGCTGACCTGGCCCGAGCTGTCGTTGGCCGACCAGCGCGACCGCCTCCTCGACGCAGTCGACGCCCTCGCCCGCCGCCACGGGTCGGAGATGGCGGTGGTGTTCGACGGGGCCGACGTGGTGGGCGCCCACTCCTCCCAGCGCCGGCTGGCGCGCGTCCGGTACTCACCGGCCGGGGTCACGGCCGACGACGTGATCCGCACCGAGGTGGCCGCCCTCGACCGGGCCCGTCCGGTGGTGGTGGTCACCAACGACACCGCCATCCGTCGCGACGTCGCCGCCGCCGGCGCCAACATCGTGTCCAGCACCGCCTTCGCCGACCTGGCGCTGCGCTGACCGATCCCGCACCAACCAACCCCGACCCGAACTGTGACCCCAGCGCGTTGATTTCGTGCGCTGGGGTCACAGTTCGCGTTCGCAGGGGCTCGCACGCGGCGCGGCCACGACGGTGAGACCCCCGTCGTACGGTAATCGGCATGTCGGACGACGCCGTGCGCGCCGTTGCCGAGCTTGCGGCCTCTCAGCATCGTGCGTTCACCAGACGTCAGGCCGCCGAACTGAACTTCCACCGCAACCGGATCGCCGTAGCGGTCCGCCAGGGGTGGTTGGCGGAGCCGTATCCCGGCGTGCTGGTCATGGCCGGATCGGCGCCGACGTCGCGGGAACGGGTCGCCGCGGCCACGCTCGCCGGCGGTTGCGGCGCGGTGGCGTCCCATCGCAGCGCCGGCCGCCTGCACGGGCTGGATGGCTTCACCCGCATCGACGTCGTCGAGATCAGCGTCGCGCGCACTCACCGCTGGCGGCACGTCGAAACGGTGATCTGCCACCACGTGACCCCGTTCGAGCGCGCCGACCTGGTGACCGTCGACGCCATCACCACCACTGGCCTGGCCCGCACGCTGGCCGACCTCGGTGCCGTCGTGGAGCGCCAGGACGTCCGGCGGGCGCTCATCGACGCCCGACGACGCGACATCAGTCTGCGCTGGCTCCACGCCACCGTCGATCGGCTGCACCGGCCCGGACCCACCGGCACCGGGTGCTCATGCGCGAGTTGGCCATGATCCCCAGCGAGGGGCGCGTCAGCGAGTCCTGGTTGGAAGAGCTCGTGGCTCAGCTCGTGGCCGATCTCAGCCTTGCGCCCATCGAGCGGCAGTTCGAGTTGCGACGCACCGATGGATCGTTCGTGGCCCGCATCGACGTCGCCATGCCCTCCATTCGCCTTGGGCTCGAGGCGCACAGCCGCCAGTTCCACTTCGGACCCGACGCTGAGCCGCTCGATGAGCAGCGCGACCTGGCGGCCGCCGCGTGCGGCTGGGAGTTGGCCTACCTCGGGTGGTACGTCACCAAACGGCCGGCCGAGGTCGTCGACATCATCCGCCAGATCGCCGGGGCACGACGTCGCGACGTGTGCAGTGACCGTTCGCTACTGCCCATGTCCGATTCCGGCGAGGTCGGCGGGACGGGGCGCCTCTAGGTTGGAACGGTGACTGTCATGGCGCTCCCTGGCCATGCCGAACCGGCGCGGCTGCTGTCGCAATCGGCCTGGCGCTCGGTCGTGGGCATCCTTCGGTCGGTCGTGGCGTGACGTCGGCTCAAGACGAATCTCGCCGGGGATCCGAGCCTGGTGACGATGCGCCCAACCCCGGCGTCGTGGTCGAGGCCACCTCGGCCGCCACCAGCGGGGTGATTCCGGAGACAGAGAAGGTCACCGGTAGCAGCCCACCGGCGGCGGCCGTAGCAGCTCCGGCCGCCGCTCGCTCGGGCCGGTTGCCGACCACGGCCGAGGGGTCGAGCGCGGCGCCGTTCGAAGCGCTGGATTGGATGCTGGTCTCCCTGGCCGCCGGCATCTGGGGTTCCTCGTTCCTGCTCATCGCCGAAGGGCTGGAGGCCATGGAGCCCGGCGTCATCGCCTGGTTGCGCATCGGCTTCGGCCTGGCGGCAGTCGCGGCGGTGCCCTCGGCCCGCCGGACCCGCATCGACCGGGCCGACCGGCCCCGGGTGGCGGTGATCGGTGTGGTTTGGCTGGCCATCCCGATGACGTTGTTCCCCGTCGCCGAGCAATGGGTCGCCTCGTCGGTGGCCGGGATGCTCAACGGCGCCCTACCGCTCTTCGCCGCCGCGATCTCGGCCACCCTCCTGCGGCGCGCCCCCGGGGTCAACCAGGTACGCGGCATCGTCGTCGGCTTTCTCGGCGTCGTCGCGATCAGCCTGCCGTCGATGCAGGGCGGGTCCCGAACGGCCCTCGGCGCCACGTTGGTGATCGTCGCCCTGATCTCCTACGGCTTCGCCGGCAACCTGATGGTGCCGCTCCAGCAGCGCTACGGCTCGCTCGCCGTCATCTGCCGGGCCCAGGCCTGCGGTCTGGTGCTCACCACGCCGTACGCGCTGGTCGGCCTGGGCGACTCGTCCATCGAATGGACGCCATTCGTGTCGGTGGTCCTGCTGGGTGCACTGGGGACGGGTGTGGCGTTCGTGGCCGCCGGCAACCTGATGGGGCGCGTCGGAGCGACGCGCGGCTCGGTGGTGGCCTACCTCATCCCGGTGGTGGCCCTCATCCTCGGGGTGCTCGCACGCGACGAACACGTCGATGCCGTGGCCATAGTGGGCCTCGGCCTGGTGCTCGTCGGGGCCTATCTCACCAGTCGCGCCGGCCGCTGACCGGGTCGTCGGCTCCGACCCCGCCGTCGGCGCCTGGCGGTGAGACCCCCGGGTCAGAGTGACGTCATGGAGATTTCCTGTTCCGACTGCGTGATGCAGCACACAACGGCGTGCGACGACTGTGTGGTCACCCACGTCCTCAGCCAGGACGCCGGCGGCGTGGTGTTCGACCTGGCGACGGAGCGGGCGGTGCGCCTGCTCACCAGCGCCGGGCTGGTGCCGACGTCGCACCACCGCACCGCCTGA
>Ga0136617_10003679_pt1 | contig 13691 bp, 15 predicted proteins | sample AntDrymUQ3222106_2_FD_129672 | JGI IMG/M metagenome (GOLD analysis project Ga0136617, IMG submission 129672) | Polar desert sand microbial communities from Dry Valleys, Antarctica - metaG UQ322 (21.06) | ecosystem: Environmental > Terrestrial > Soil > Desert | place: Antarctica: Dry Valley... | reverse complement strand
CGCGTCCTACCGTCACCGCTCAGGCGGCCCGATCTCCTTCACCACTGCGAATCCCGCCCGGAAAGGGATCGAGCAGACCCACAGAAAGCCGAGGAGTCCCGTTCTTCTTCGCCTCATAGTCCGGGTCGGTGCTGGCCTTGTAGGTCTTCACGGCTTGAAAGCTGACGCCTTCCTCGCGGAGCAGCAGGCGTAGGCCCTCGTGGCTGATGTCGTCGACCACCCCTCGGCGACCAGGAAGTCGGCCAGCTTCGGCAGGCTCCAGGTCGAGAACGGCAGACCACGATCGGTCGGCCTGGCCAGTGCAGTCTTCTTGATCTGCTGTCGCTGCGGCAGCGTGAACTTCGGCGGTCGGCCACCGCCGTACTTGGGCTGCAGCGAATCGAACCCGTCAGCGTTGAAGTTGTGCAGCACGTCGCGCACCCGGTCCGGACTCGTAAACGTCACCTTCGCGATACCAGCGACGTCCATGCCCTGAGCCCACAGCAACACCATCTGTGCCCGCCGCCAGGTCACGACCGAGCCACTGCTTCGACGCACCATGCGCAGCAGCTTGTTGCCCTCGTCGTTGGTGATGGCCCGGACCCGCACACGATGCACCATCTCCCATCTCCTGGGAGAAGTCAGAATCAGACGAGACCAATGATCAAACCATCAAGCCGCCCACCCGCAGAACACGCCCGGCGTGTCGCTCACAAGGCCAACGTTGGCAGTAGCGGCACTAGTTGAGGGCCGTCAGTTCCTCAGCCGTTCTCGGCGAGGTCTTCCATCAACTCGACCAGCGCACGCACCGGCACTCCGGTGCCGCCACTGGGCACGTAGCCGTACGGTGAGTGAGGGTTGTACGAGGGTCCGGCGATGTCGATATGGGCGAAGGCGAGGCCGTCCGGGACGAACTCCGCCAGGAAGGTGCCGGCTGCGAGCATGCCCGCGGATTTGTCCAGTCGAGTGTTGATCTGGCAGATGTCGGCGACCGGAGAATCCATAGCGCGCCGGACGTCTTCTGGCAGCGGCATCACCCACATCGGCTCGCCGCTGCGCTCGCCGGCTGCCACGATCCGCCGGCAGAGCGTGTCGTCACCCATGACGCCGGCCACTTGGTTTCCGAGGGCGACGATCTGCGCTCCGGTGAGGGTGGAGGTCTCTACCAGGTAGTCAGGGCTGCCCTCGGCGGCTCGGACTATCGCATCGGCGAGGATCATCCGGCCTTCGGCGTCGGTGTTGAGCACCTCGACCCGCCGGCCGCCATACATCGTGATGACGTCGCCGGGGCGGTAGGCGCCGCCGCCGGGCATGTTTTCCGCCATCGGCACCCAGGCGTCGATGTCGAGGGCCAAGCCGAGATCGGCTGCCACCCTCACCGCTGCCACGACCGCGGCGGCGCCTGCCATGTCGGCCTTCATCTGGTGCATTCCGAGACTGGGCTTGATGGACAGGCCGCCCGAGTCGAACGTGATGCCCTTGCCGACCATCGCGAGGGACGTCCGGGCGCGGCGCCCTCGGTGCTTCAGGTGCACCAGCCGAGGCGGGTTGGCCGACCCGGTGCCCACGGCGAGAATCCCGCCGAAGCCCTCTCGGTGCAAGGCCCTTTCGTCGAGGATCTCGACGGCGACGCCCGCCCGTTCGGCTGCGGCCTGGGCGGCGGCGGCCAACTCGACAGGATGCAGGTCGTTGGGCGCGGTGTTGACGAGGTCACGGGTCAGGTGCGCGGCGCCGACAACCACTTCGCTGCGCTGGACCGCGGCCTTCGCGGCCCGGTCACGTGCCCTGCCGACGACCAGGGTGACTGCCTCGACCGGCGGTTTGCGGCCGTTCCGTGAGACGGTGCGGTAGCGGTCGAAGTCGTAGCCACCGAGCAAAGCGCCCTCGCCGGCGGCTCGCCAGGTCGCCTCGTCGTCACCGTTGACCAGAGACAGCGCGCTCGCGACCGTTGCTCGGCCGGCCAGGGCGCGCACGGCCGCTCCCGAGGCCCGGCGGACCGCCTCGACGTCGAAAGTGCCCTGATCGGTGGGCTCGCCGAGGCCGGCTGCTGCCACGACGGCCGTCGCAGCGGTGCCGAGAGTGGCAAGTTTGGTCACCTCGCCCTGGCCACCCGTCGCGCCGAGTGCGACCAGCGCCGGCAGCAGCTTTCCCTTCATCACCTTGTCGAGGCTCTGGACGCCAGGAGCAAGTACCGGCCCGTCCGCACTCTTCGCGATCCCGATCACCAAGGCATCGGCCGAGACCTTGCCGGCGGGGGTGTCTGTCAAGTTGAGACTGGGCACGCGGACTCCGATCGAGACGGGCCTCGGTTGGTAGGCTTGGGCCCCTGTGAAATCTTCTGGTGAATATACGTGCATCGGCACTCTGCGACGATCACCGCTCGACGACCGGCATCGTGCCGGTGGCGCCAAGATGGCCGACTTCGGCGGCTGGGACATGCCGATCGAGTACGCCGGCGGCGGAGTCGTCAAGGAGCACCTCGCCGTACGGGAGGCCGTGGGCGTCTTCGACGTCTCGCATCTGGGCAAGGTGGCCGTGCGCGGTCGCGGCGCCGTTGACTACGTCAATCGGACGCTGTCCAACGACCTCCGACGGATCACGCCTGGGCAGGCGCAGTACACGCTGTGCTGCGACTCCGCGACCGGCGGTGTCATCGATGACCTCATCGCTTACCTGCATGGCGGCGACGCGGTGTTCCTGGTTCCCAACGCCGCCAACGCAGGAGAAGTCGTTCGCCGGTTGTCCTTGGCGGCTCCAGCGCAGATCGAGGTGCGTGACCTGCACGAGGACTACGGCGTGGTCGCCGTACAGGGCCCGCGCTCGGCGGCGCTGCTGAGACGACTGGGCCTGCCGGCTGACGGGGAGTACATGAGCTTTGCCGTTGCCCGCTGGAGGGGTCACGACCTCGTGGTGTGCCGGACCGGCTACACCGGAGAACACGGCTATGAGCTGCTGCCCGGCCGCACCGACGCGATCACCCTGTGGGACGCGCTGCTCGACGCCGGCCAGGAGCTCGGTGTCCGCCCGTGTGGTCTCGGCGCGCGCGACACCCTCCGCACCGAGATGGGCTATCCGTTGCACGGTCAGGATCTCTCACCCGATATCACCCCGGTCCAGGCACGATGCGAGTGGGCGGTGGGGTGGGACAAGCCGGAGTACTGGGGCCGAGGCGCGCTGCTGGCCGAAAGAGCCGCCGGGCCGCATCGCACGCTGTGGGGCCTGGAGTCGCTGGAGCGCGCAATTCCGCGACCTCACATGGTGGTCCGATCTACCGAGGGGGAGGAGCTGGGCCAGGTCACCAGTGGCACGTTCTCGCCGACCCGGCGAGTCGGGATCGCGTTGGCCCTGCTGTCCGCCCGGGCGGGCCTGGCGGCCGGCGACCAGGTTGTCGTCGACGTGCGGGGCCGACCCGCACCGATGCGCGTGGTCAAGCCGCCGTTCGTCAGTTCGTCGGTCAGGTGAGCGCACCTGTCGTCCTGCTCGTCGGCATGATGGGAGCGGGCAAGTCGACGGTCGGGAGAGCGATAGCGGAACGCACCGGCTGGAGCTACGTCGACAACGACGAGCTCGTCAAGCGGGCGACCGGGCGTACCCCGCCTGAGGTCCTCGCTGCCGGCGGTGAAAAGGCGCTGCGGGCTGCCGAGTCCGAGGCACTGCGCTGCGCTGTGTCGTTGCGGTCGCCCGCGGTGGCCGGTGTCCCTGGCGGTGTGGTGCTCGATCGGGCCGACCGCGACCGGCTGCGCTCCGCGCCGGGCGTCGTCTGGCTTCGGGCTCGACCCGACACGTTGATCCGCCGGGTAGGTAGCGGCGCGGGCCGGTCCTGGTTGCAGCCTGATCCGGCGACCGCGATCACCCGTTTGGCGGCGGCTCGCGAGACGTACTACGCCGAGGTGGCCAACGCGATCGTGGACGTGGACGACCGCACACCGCAGGAGGCGGCGCAGGCGGTGATCACGGCGGTCGGCTCGTTTTCGCGGTGACGTGCTCCCGCGAGTCCTCCTGATGGTGATTGCTCGCTCGTTCGACGCTCGCCGCGCCGCGGCTCTGGGCCAGCGTGTGGCCTCGGGCCGTGGGCTCGAGGTAGGAGGCGATCGTCTCGTGGCCGACGACTTGATTGCGTCCGCGGCGCTTAGCCTCGTAGAGTCGCTCGTCGGCGTGATGCAGCAGTTTCCGATCGGCGCCGTCGTCCGGGAGCGTGGACGATCCGATGCTGATCGTGACGGGGACACCAGAGGTGACCGGCTCCCAGTCGCGCTCGGCCACCGAGCGGCGGACCTCTTCCAGCACGTCAGCAGCGTCAGCTACTCCCATCCCAGGAAGCACGAGCAGGAACTCCTCGCCCCCCAGGCGGGCGGCGATCGCATCCTGCAGGTGGGCGATGCCGTGCTCCAGCAGCCTGGCCACCTCGCGGAGGACGGTGTCGCCGACGTCGTGCGAGCGCAGGTCGTTGACCAACTTGAAATGATCGAGATCCAGCAGCGCGAGCGTGACCGGAGTACCGGAGTCCGTCGCGTGCAGCAACAGGCCGGCGAGCTGGTCGTCGACATAGCGGCGGTTGCTCAGCCCCGTCAGGGGGTCGCGTACGGACAGCTCACGGAAGCGAGCGCTGTCACGTCGTGCCTCGGCGGCCTCGTAGACCGCCTGGAGTGTGCGGGCCCGCGTCTCCCGCTCCGCGGCACGTAGCTTGCTGACCGCGTCGTGAAACGCCTTGAAACTCTCGAATGCCTCCTGGAAACGGCCCCGGGTCGCGTACAGCTCCGCCTGCTCGCGTTGAACTTCGGTGCTTACCCCCGTCAGCTCGTACTCACGGGCGAGTTCGCGAACCCGATCCAGGGTCGCCTGGGCATTGTCGAGCGACCCGGCCATCCGATAGATCTCCGCCAGGGTCAGCAGCGCCACCGCCAGGTAGTCGCTGTTGGTGTGCCCATCGCTGACCGGCTCCCCGACCCACGGCAACAGGACCCGCACGGCCTCATCGAACCGACCGACCAGAGTGTACGCGCGAGCGACGGTGTCGTAGTCGGTGACCTCGAGCGGGTAGTCGTGTCGCGCCGCCATTGCCATCAGGTGCTCGGCGGTGCTCACGGCCGCGGCGCCGTTGCCGGCCAGGCAGTGCGTGTAGGCAAGGTTGTTGAGCACCGTGAGCCGCATGTACGGGTCTCCCGACGCGTCCGCCAGCGTCCCCGCCTCGGCATAGCGGTGTTGCGCCTGCTCGTAGGAGCCCGCGATGCTCAGTGCGTCGGCCAAAATGGTCAGGTGGTCCGCGCGCACGACGGGTCGCACGTCCTCGGGCAACGAGTCGACGGCCTTGACAGCATGCTCCAGCGCAAGAGCAGGATCGCCGACCCGGCGGAACACCCCCGAGAGCATCCGATGGCTCCTGGCCCGCAGCCACGGCTCGCCGTGCTCGAGGGCCCACGCGTTGATCTCGCGGATGATTCGACCGCTGGTCTCGGTCTCTCCCTGTCGCGACCGGGCCCCGGCCTGGACCAGCCGGACCCGTTGGCGCAGGGCGACATCGACGCTCGGATCCGCCTCGGCGAGCCACGTCTGGGCACCGGCCAGCGCCGCCTCGGAGTCTCGGTACACCAAGTCCTCGAGCTCCTGGACGCGCAGGTGGGGCTGCTGTGTCACGTGTCGGCTCCCTCGCGTACCCGTCGTCGTGAGCCTATCGTCGCTCTTTCCTCGGACGCGCGCTTCTCCACACTCTTACGGGCGCCTACTCGGTGCGCTACGTGCCACCACTCACGCTGGCCTCGGCAAAGGTCGCCATCTCGCCTAGCGTGCGCACGGCCGCGTCGAGCACGGGCAGCGCGACGAGGGCGCCGGTGCCTTCACCGAGGCGCAGGCCGAGGTCGAGGATCGGGTCCAGTCCGAGCCGGGACAGCGCGATCGCGTGCGCCGGCTCTGTGGAGCGGTGGCAGGCCAACCACCACTGGACCGCGGCGGGGGTGACTTCCCGCGCCACCAGCGCCGCCGTGGTCGGGACCAGGCCGTCGAGCAGGGCCGGGGTGCGGCGGACCGCCGCCTGGGCGAGGAAGCCGGCCATCGCGGCGATGTCGGCCCCGCCGGCAAGCTGGAGCAATGCCAGCGGGGCGGTGCTCCCACGCACCCGGCGCAGCGCGTCACGAATCGCTGACAGCTTGCGCATCCAGGTGTCGTCGTCGATCCCGGTGCCCCGGCCGATGACCTCCACCGGCTCCGATCCGGCCAGCGCCGCGACGATCACGGCCGCGGGTGTGGTGTTGCCGATTCCCATGTCGCCGCAGATGAGCAGGTCGGCGCCGCCGTCGATCTCCTCGTCGGCGATCTCGGTCCCGGCCGCGAACGCCTGCCGGGTTTGCTCCGGGCCGAGTGCGTCCTCAGTGTCGATCCGGCCGCTGCCCCGCCGCACCTTGAACGCACACACCTCGGCGGGAGTGTCAGCATCGACGGCCATGTCCACCACCCGGACCGATGCGCCCGTCACTGCGGCCAAGACGTTGACAGCGGCGCCTCCGGCCAGGAAGTTCCGCACCATCTGCGCGGTGACCTCCACCGGGTACGCCGAGACGCCGGCCCGGGCGATGCCATGATCGCCGGCGAACACGACGACCCGGACCCGCTCGAACGGCCGCGGGGGGCAACGACCCTGCACGGCGGCGGCCCAGACGGAGAGGTCTTCGAGGCGGCCGAGCGCGCCGGCCGGCTTGGTCAACATCGCCTGGCGCTGCCGGGCCGCGTCGGCCGCTGCGGGATCAGGCTCCGGTACGGCGTTGCCCAGAGACGTTGGCATGGTTGTCGAGGCTAGTCCCCAGCTTGCTCCACGCCTCGCTGCGCTCGTCTCACGTGGCCAGAGTGATGTCTGCCCCGGGAGCGTTTCGCAGCGCCGCGATCTTTTCGGCCTCGCGGGTGAGGTCCCTCATCACCGTGGCGTCCAGCCTGTGGAAGGGGTAAAGGGTCACGTGAAGCTGGCCGCCAGTTATGCGGTGTCGCCAGGTGCCGGCGATCTCACCGTTGACCAGGATGGCGCCGGGACTGGCCAGCGCTCGCCACAGCTGGCGTTGGCGTTCGCGTTCGGGCACCACGAGTGAGCGGTCGCCGAGGAGGTACGGGTCGGAAGGCGGGAGCAGTTTCGCTCCGCCCGGACGAGGTGCGTCCGACAGCGACTCTACTCGGAGGTGAGCGCCCACCGGCGCTTTCCGGCGACGTCGCAGGGCGTCAGCTCTTCCGCGAGCCGGTTCCACGTCGCCCAGATCTCGCCGGTCTGGTAGCCGAGCCAAGCGGCAAGGTCGGCTGGCCGGGCAACTCCGGCGAAGCGGATGTAGCGACGCGCCACTTCGACACGTGCCTGTTCGCGGTCCGGTTCTGCGGCCAGCTGGACGCCGGACGGCCGAAACGTCGTCGGCGAGGCTGCCGCTGTATCGAGCTCGAGTCCGGCCTGGAGGCTTGCCATGCGGAACAGCCCTTCGCGCACGTGGCGCGCCTTGCGCCGTTCGCACCAGACCCGCAGCGAGTCGGCGACCTTGTCGTTGAGTGCCTCGCTCAGCGCGGGTCGCGAGATCGCCTTGCCGTTCGCGGTTTCTCGGACCGCTCGGGTGACTTCGTCGACCGCGGCGGCCTCGTGTGCGTCGCATGGGAACAGGGCGGCTGTGAGCAGGGGCAGCTCCGAGCGTGATACCAGGTGAGGTGCTCCGCGGGTCGCCATCACCACCACGAGTGGCCCGCCCTCATCGAGCAACTCGGTCACTGGCCGCGCTGCCTGGCTGGTGCGCGCGTTGACGCCCGTCAGTCCGGATCCGGGGGGAGTGTTCTGGAGGCCCAGGCCCAAGATTCGGCAGTCGACCGCCTTGCGTAGGGGTTCGGCTAAATCCTGAACGACCATCCGGTGCGCGAGAACGCCGTCTCGGTCGAACTCAGGCGTCACCGTGGTGCTCGCGCCATGGGCGTGAGCACTGCGATCTGTTTGTCAACCGTGTCGATCCCGTCGTACTGGCTCCAGGAGGCGGTGAAGAACTCCTCGGTCTGGTTGGCGTCGCTGACAGGGATCGATGTGCCGGGGAACAAGATGAGCGAGGGGACCGCGTACATTCCGGCGATCGCCTTGCCGTCGCGGGCCAACAGTGCGGCCGCGTAGCGCTCGAAAAACTCGTGTGCCTTGTCGCTCGTGTCTGTCATGGCACTGACGTTACGGATCAAACCAGACATGCCGGTGTCGCCTTTTAAGATGGAGTTTGTGGACCGAGGCATCCGGCTCGCCGCGTCGTCCCGCGACGGACACCTGGCACTGCGGCGTGTTGAGCGTCAGCAGGCACTGATCGAACGGCTGTACGCCGCCCGCGGTGAGCGGGTGCGGCTGGCGGAGCTGGCGCGCGAGCTCGGCGTGTCTGCGCGGACGGTCGCCCGCGACGTGGAACGACTCCGACTCAGTGGGGTCCCGCTGGACGTGCACCGAGGCCGTGGAGGCGGGGTGAGCCTCGTTCCTACGGGTGTCGAGATGTCCATCCTGTTCGATCTGCCGGAAGTGGCCGCGCTGATGTCCAGCCTCGTGGTGCTCGGGCCGAGTGTGAGCGAGAGCGCTGCGTCAGCCATGCGCAAACTGGCTGCGGCTGTGCACCCCGCCACCTCCACGGCGGGGACGTCGCCTGCCTTGTCATGTCCCGATGAGACGTTCGATGGCGCCGAGGTCGAGGTGGCGCTCGACGAGGTCGCCGAGTCGGTCGAGTTGGGCTGTGCGGGCCGCGGCGAAGGAGGTCCTGGCGGGCGCCAACCGTCGCCGCCGGGAATGGGCGATTGTGGCGAGGAACCTGTGCCGGAAGTCGTCGCTCTCGTACAGGCCGTGCAAGCTGGTGCCGAGCACGGTTCGGTTGCCTGATCCCTGCCCGCCCTCGTCCTGCCCGTCGAGGACCAGCCAGGGCTGGCTGCCCGGTGCCCGTGCCGGCTGACCGTGGTGGATCTCATATCCCCTGACGCGCGCGCCGCAAGCGGTTCCTCGCCGCTGGCGGACCGTCTTGTCCGAAGAGAAGGTCGTGTCGACATCGAGCCAGCCGAGTCCGGCGACGTGGGTGCCAGCTGGTGCCTCGATGCCGTCCGGATCGCTGATGGTGCGACCCAGCACCTGGTAGCCACCACAGATGCCCACGAAGACGGCGTCGGTGCGGTCGATCGCGGTGTCGAGACCGGCGCCGCGCAGCCACGCCAGGTCAGCGATCGTCGACTTGGTTCCGGGCAGGACGATGATGTCGGGTCGCCCGAGGGCCGCCGCGTGGTCGACCCATCGCACGCCGACGCCCGGCTCGATGGCGAGCGGGTCCAGGTCGGTGGCGTTGGACAGGTGCGGCCAGCGGACAGCGGCCACGTCGAGGACGGTGGGGGCCGGCATGGATGGCCGCGGCGGCGCCCCGGCGAGACCGAGTGAGTCCTCGGCGTCCAGGGCGATGTCGGTGATGTACGGCAGCACGCCCAGCGTCGGGACTCCGGTCGCCCGGGCCAGCTGCTCGGTGCCGTCGAGCAGGAGTGCGGGGTCCCCCCGCAGCTTGTTGATCACAAAACCGCCGACGCAGGCGCGCTGATCCGGTGGCAGCAACGCGAGCGTTCCGTACATGGCGGCGAACACCCCACCACGATCGATGTCGCCGACCAGAACCGCCCGGATGCCTGCAGTGACGGCGATGGACAGGTTGACGATGTCCCGGTCGAGCAGGTTGATCTCGGCGGGGCTGCCGGCGCCCTCGAGCAACACGACGTCGAAGCGAGCGCGCAGGCCGGCCAGCGAGTCGAGCACCGTGCTGCGGAGGTCCGGCTTGCGCTCGTGGTACTCGGCCGCGCTGAGATGCGCGACGGGCCGGCCGAGCACGACGACCTGGCACCCGGTCTGGCTGGTCGGCTTGAGCAGCACGGGGTTCATCGCCACCTCGGGCTCGATCCCCGCGGCGAACGCCTGCACCGCCTGGGCCCGCCCGATCTCGTGGCCCGTTGCGGTGACGTAGGAGTTGAGCGACATGTTCTGCGCCTTGAACGGGGCCACCCGGACACCCCGCCGATGCAGCGCCCGGCACAGCCCCGCGACGACATGGCTCTTGCCGACGTCGCTGGCCGTGCCGCAGACCATCAGCGCTCCGTGCACGCGAGGGCCTCCGACAGCCGATCGAAGCCGCGCTCGTCGGGCACGGCGACGCGGACCTGCCCCGGCAGGCCGAAGCTGGTGCAGTCGCGGATCATCACGCCGAGAGGCGCCAGGCGGTCACGCAGGCCCGGCGCATGGGCGAGTAGCCACGGTGCGTCGGAGGGCTTCGGCTCGAACCCATGCCGGCGCAGCAGCTGGGCAAGCTCGTTGCGCCGCTCGGCGATGGCGCGGGACCAACCCGGCGGGTCCGCGGTGGCCAGGAGCTCCGGCAACACGGCGAGGGCGAGTGAGTTCAGCGGCCAGCCAGGTTGGGCGGTGGCGAAGCGGCCGGCGTCGTTGGCGATCAGGTAACCCAGCCGCAGTCCCGGGCAGGCGAAGATCTTCGTCAGTGATCCGACGACGACCGCCCCCTCGTCACCACGGGTCCAGCGGCCCGTCGCGAGGGAGAAGAATGCCTCGTCCCACATGTCGGCGCGCTCGTCTGGGCCCGCCAGTAGGCCGGTCGGGTTGTTCGGGTTGCTGCGCCACAGTGGCGGGCCAGGCCCACGTGGGTGCAGCGCGAACTCGGGCTCCGCGGCAACGGTCCCGCCGAGCGTGGCGGCCACGAGGGAGATCGCCTCGCTGCCTCCGTTGGTCAGCAACAGCCGATCACGGTCGATGCCCATGGCACCGGCCAGTGCGGCTGTCGCGTCGGCGACATCGGGATAGTGCCGCAGCGCGCTCAGGTGGCGGCCGGCCAGCGCGACGATATCCGGGGCGCAGGGGTTGAGCGACATCGACAGGTCGACGATCTCGGCTGGGTCCAGGCCCAGCGCCCGGGCGATCGCCGGACCGTCACCGCCATGACGTCCGGGTGCGGGAATCATCGGCGTTCGCCCCGGACAAGGCCGGCGACCGCGAGCAGTCCGGCAAGACCGAGTGATACGTCCCGTGACAGCCGCACGGCCCGAGTGATGTCGCTCCGCTCGGGCGGCCGGCCCTCGCCGAGCGCCGGCCGGCGCGCTACCTGTCCATGGTAGGAACTTTCGCCGCCGAGGCGCACTCTGAGGGCAGCGGCGAATGCCGCTTCCGCGACGCCGCTGTTGGGCGACGGATGCGCCGGTGCGTCCCTTCGGACGATCTGCCAGACCCGAGTGGCGGCAGCCGGCCGGCACCCGGCCACCAGCGCCGCCGTGAGCCGGGCGGGCACCCACGCTGCGGCGTCGTCGAGCCGGGCGGCGGCCCAGCCGTACCGGGCGTACCGAGCAGTTCGGTAGCCGACCATCGCGTCCATCGTGTTGACGGCGCGGTGCACGAGAACGCCGGATGCTCCGCCGAGCGCGGCCCACAGGCCGGGTGCGACGACGGCGTCGACGGTGTTCTCGGCCACCGACTCCACCACGGCGCGGCACACCTGCTCTTCGTCGAGCCCCTGCGGGTCGCGGCCCACCAGGGTGGGCAGCATTGACCGGGCCAGATCGAGGTCGCCGTCGCTCAGGGCGCGGTCGACGGCGCGCGCCGCGTCACCCAGCGCTCGCCCTGCAGTCGCGACGTACGTTGCGACGGTGGTCGACCGGACGAGGACGCCCGCGGCCGCACCGAGGGCGACTCCCGCTGCCGCGTGGGCGACGCCCGCGGACCGCCGGTCGGCGTAGAGGACGCCCTCGACGCGCTGAAGTGCGCTGCCGAGCATGGCGACGGGATGTGGATGCAGCGGCGGCTCACCGAAGAGGTGGTCGGCGGCTATGCCGAGCGCGGCCGAACCCGCATGGCTCACCATTGTGCCGCCGCCGCCACCAGCGCCGCCGTCTCTCCCACCACGCCGGCGGCACCCAGGACGTCGCCGGTGAACCCGCCGAGCCGCCGGCGACCGAAGAGCACCACTCCGCCGGCGGCGGCGATGCCGACCCCGACGGCGACTCCACCCCGCAGACCATCGACGAGCGCGCCGAGTGTGACGGCCAGCACGCATCCGTAGGTAGCGACGGGACGCCAGCCATGCCCGAGCAGCGCGCTTGCCAAGCCACCCGGGCGGGCGTAGGGCAGAGCCCGGGCGGCAGCGGCCATCACGGTGCGCGACCCGCACCACACCCCGGCGAGGAGCAGGACGCTCGGCGACATCGACGTCAGGGCGCCGACGCGCAACACGATCGCCGCGCTCCCGGCGGCAACGCCGTAGGCGCCGACAGTCGGCTCGGCCATGATCGCCAACCGCCGGTCGGTCGGCAGGTGCGGCAGCAGGCCGTCGGCGGAGTCGATCAGCCCGTCGAAGTGCAGCAGGCCGGTCAGGACAAGATCGGCGAGAACAGCCAGCGCTGCCGCCACGACGGGCGGCCAGATGCGCTCCGCCCCCCACCACACCGCACCGACGACGGCACCGATCCCGGCGCCGGTCGACGGAAACCATGACAGGGTGCGGCTGTCGGGGACAGCCGCACCTCCCAGCGGGGTGAGGAACGCCAGCGCCCGCCTCATGGCACGCGGCCCAGTGGAAGGACCCGGCCGGCGACGACCAGCAGGACGTCGCCGGAAACCTCGGCAACCGCCGCGTTCACTAGCCCCAGGGCATCGCGGAAGCGCCGGCCCACCGCCGACGAAGGGTGGACGCCCAGGCCGACCTCCTCTGATACCACGACGGTGTCGCCACCACGTTCCAGCAGGGCTGCGCACAACCCGGCCACGTCGGCCGCACAGCGTTCGTGCGACGCCACCCACGTACCCAGGGAGTCGATCAGCACCGAGCCGGTGACGCCGCGCAGCGTCCCGGCCAGATCCGCACCGACCTCGATCGTCACCCAGGTCGGGTCACGCCGGGCCCGGTGCGCGGCTATTCGTGCGGCGTGGTCAACATCGGCTACCACGGCCGTGGCGAGATAGGTGACCGGTCCCGGCAGCGCTGCTGTCAGCCGTTCAGCCACCGCCGACTTGCCTGACCGGGCACCGCCGAGCACCAGCGTGATCACGGCCGGCGGTCCAGATAACGGGTCGTGCCTTCCGCGACGGCGGCTCGCACGGCCCGAGCAAGCGGGGCGCCCCACTCCGACCGGGGCCCGCCATATGCCTCACTGCCTCCCGGTGGGCAGGAGACGAGTACCGCGTCGGAGGCGGTTCCGGAGCCGGGCACGCCCAGCTCGAGCAGCGCCTGGGTTTTCGCCTCGGTCGCGGTCACGACAGCGTTGACGAGTGCAGAGTCGCAGAGTGGAGCCGGGACATGGCACACGAGATTGATGGTGCCCGGCGTCCACGTCCGGTCCGCACTGGTGTCGCTGGCTGCCCAGGTCGGCACCAGCAGCCCGACCGTCGCGTCACAGGTCACGCCAGCATCCTCGCCAGCTGCGACGTCGACCACCCGCGCCGCGGTGAGCAGGCCCACTCCCGTGCCTGATACCAGCCCAAGCTCGGCCGCGACCGCTGCCATATGCACGGCGGGATCAGGTCGACGGTAGTCCAGCACGACCTCGGCATTGATCGCCCACGAGCGCTCGCCGAGCCCGCCGCCCAGGACGGCTGTGGAAACGGCGCGGACCGGCGGGTCGAAGCGCCACACCAGCACCGGCCGGCTTCCGCCCCCGTCTTCACTGTAGGTCGAACGCTCCATCTAGCAATCGACCCCTCGTCGGGTGACCTT
>Ga0136617_10003678_pt1 | contig 13691 bp, 11 predicted proteins | sample AntDrymUQ3222106_2_FD_129672 | JGI IMG/M metagenome (GOLD analysis project Ga0136617, IMG submission 129672) | Polar desert sand microbial communities from Dry Valleys, Antarctica - metaG UQ322 (21.06) | ecosystem: Environmental > Terrestrial > Soil > Desert | place: Antarctica: Dry Valley... | reverse complement strand
GTGTCGTGTCACCGAGCGCGGTAAACTCGCGTTCCTGGATGACGCGCAGGAGACGCACCTGGGTTTCAGGCGGAATGTCGCCAATCTCGTCAAGAAATATCGAACCCCCGTCGGCAACTTCGAAAAGACCCTTCTTCACTGCCACCGCACCTGTAAAGGCGCCGCGAGTGTGACCGAAGAGTTCAGACTCCAGCAGTTCGGAAGGAATGTTCGAGCTGTTAACAGTAACGAAGGGCTTCCCGGCGCGCGGGCTCGCTTCGTGGATCGCTTTGGCGATTAATTCCTTTCCGGTACCACTCTCTCCCGTGATCAGAATTGTAGATCGGGCGGGCGCCACTTGTTCCACCAACCGAAATACCTCTTGCATTACGTCTGAACGCCCAACGATGGCTCCGCGGTCGACGGACCGGCTCATAGCACGTCTCAGGCTTAGCCGCTCCTCCTCCTTGCGCCGGCGCTTTATGCCTGCGGCAATCGTTGCGGTGATCTGTTCATTTTGGAAGGGTTTGCGTATGCAACCGAAAGCACCTCGCTCCCATGCGGCAATGGCGGTGTCAAAGGTTGCATAAGCGGTGATCATGATGATCACCGCGTCGGAATCCGTCTTAAGCAATTCTTCCAGCGCACGCAGGCCGCCAATTCCAGGCATCGAGACGTCCAGAAGGACCACGTCATAAGAGCGCCGCCCGTATGATTCGAGTCCTTCTTCGCCAGTCTTAGCCAGGTCAACTCGATATCCTTCCGCGGAGAGAAGCGTCTCTAAAACGTCGCGCATTATCTCTTCGTCGTCAACAACAAGTATCGAGCCTTTCTTGGCCATACGTCTTTCTGTCTTCAAGGTGAATTCTCACGCGCCACTGCCCGCGACCTTCAGTTGGCCCAGATTTTAACTGTCAGCTTCCGCTGCATGTCACGACAAGACTGAAGTTCGAGGGACTCCCTCCGCAACAGCAGGTTAGTGTAGGTGAGATCAGAACATAAAACAAAAGTCAGAGGCAAAGCAGCAGTGTCGCTGTTTGCTCCTGACTCTGGTGCGGTGTCCTGCTCTGTTTAGTCGCCAACTGCCTGCAACCGAGTGCGACCATTCGCTGTGGGTAAAGTGATGCGGAAGGTGGTGCCACACCCAGGGGTGCTGTCCACGCTGATGTGGCCGGAGTGCTCCTGAACGATTCCATAGGAAACGGCCAGCCCCAACCCGGTGCCGCGACCGACGCCCTTGGTGGTGTAGAAGGGATCGTAAATCTTCGCCACATTCTCAGGTGCAATTCCCACCCCGTCGTCGGCCACTTCAATAAGCAGGGCGTCACCCGCAGTGGCCGCGGTGGAGATCGTGATTCGTCCCCCATCGGGTATCGAGTCGCGCGCATTCAGCAAGAGATTGGTGAAAATCTGCTGTAGCTTGCCGCTGTTGCCAAACACTTTCGACGAATCCGGATCGTAGGCGCGCACAATCTCAATTCGACTTCCTCGCATTTGCGGCTCCAGCAGTTGGAGCGTATCGTCAAGCACCCGACGGATGTCTACTTCGGCAAACTCAGTGGCGCTGCCACTGCGCGAAAAATTGAGCAGATTATTCACGATATTCGTGGCGCGTTCAGCCTGCCGACGGACCTTTTGCAACAGCGCGTGCTTGGGATCGGTGTCCGGCAACATCCCTAGCAGCATTTGCGTGTACGACGAAACACCGGTGAGCGGCGTGTTCACTTCGTGAGCTACGCCGGCGGCGAGCAAACCAATCGACGAGAGTTTCTCGCGTTGCTGCAACTGCTCTTCGAGCCTTATGCGGGAAGTGACGTCTTCAACCACAACCAGCGCGCCTGTCTGCCCTTGCGAATCCTGCAGCGGCGCTATTGCAATGTTGAGCACCAGCGTCCGGCCGGCGCAGGTAGCCGTGTGGATTTTGTAAATATTGCGAATCTCCGTCTGCCGCCACCGTTCAACACCAAGCACCTGCCATAATGTCTCGGCAAAGTCCTCAGAGAACAGATCCTGCACGTGCTGGCCAATTGCCTCATCGCGCTTGATGTTCAGGATGTACTCCAGCGCGGAATTGAGGCGCGTCACTTTACCCTGGAGGTCAACTGCTACAAGGCCGACATTGATGGACTCGATGATTGATTCGTTGAACTCTTTCAGGAGCTTCAATTCCGAAGCGCGCTCTTGCTGTTCCTGATAGAGCAGACTGTTCTCGATGGCCACCGCGACATATCCGGATACTGTGCGCAGGATCTCGACGTCTTCCGATGAAAGTAAGGCGCCATCGGCCGACCGACCCAATCCGATTACCGCCACCATGCGGCCCCGCACAACACAAGGCACATAGTAGTGAAGAGCGCGTCGTACAAAGCCGGTGGTGTCGGGAGACAGATCGAGATCGTCGGTCCGGACCACACCGTTTTCGGCAGACCGGATGCGGATCATCTCGCGAAAGTCGGGGGGCACTACCATTTCAGAAGAAAGGCCCACTGCACGGGCCAGGTGATATCCCGATGGCGCTGTCCGGTCCTCTACGAAAATCGCAACCCGGCCTACGTTCATTACCTCCTGCAAGCGGCTGATCAGCGAATCGAGCAGGGGATCGAAAGCGGTGGTCGCCGAGAGGGTGCGGCCAAAATCGAGCAGGCTATGGCGCATGTCATAGCGCTCTCCATAGAACAGCCGGTCGGTTCGCTCCTGAAGAAAGTTTTTTACGGGTGCCGCAATCATGACAATCGCAGCCATGGCTACGATTGCCACCACTACGCGAAACGTAATCTGCCCCGAGGTAAAGCTAAAGCTTTCGTCTCCCCCCAGCGCGTAGAGGCCGGCGAGGTACACTACCGAACCAATCATTAAGGCGATCGCCAGAGTTGTGAGTGCGTAGACAAAGACGCGACGAACCACCAACTCGACGTCCATCAAGCGGTAGCGAATAACTGAATAGCCAAATGCAAGGGGAATCAGAATCAGTGGCAAGACCGCGGCATCAGTCAACCAGGGGTCACTTTGTGCGCCAAAGAGATAACTAACCGCATACAGCAAAGTGAAGGGAGCAATTGCGAGCAAGGAACCCCACACAACCCATTTCAGCTGTTGGCGCACTACGGCGCTCTTCGCCCTGACCCAGGTCCTCACTAGCAACGCGGTACTCGCAATCAGCGCGGTCACAAAGTGGAAGAAGCTGAGCTTCCAAAACAAGACGAAGAACGATTCAGATACAACTGGAATGTGTCGCAGGAAGGGAATGCCCCCCGCCAAAAAATCGCGAAGGTAGATAAAGCTGGCCAGCAGGAGCAGAACCGTGGCGGGCATGTAAATTACAGCCGTGCGCCAGCGCCGCCCGGTGAACACGTGCTGTCTCGAAGGATACACTGCACAAAAGTGCAAAAAGAGAGGCGGGAACAGAATGAAAGCCGCATTCCTCAGAAAAGCGATTGCCAGATCCAGGTCTCTATAACTGCCTACCGGCGTATAGAAGTGAAAAACAAAAGCTGCCAGGCAAAGCGACGCGAAATGCAGAGCAAACGGCGCCCGGCCCCCTTGCTTGAAAAGCACAAAGAAACCGACGAAGAGATAGACCATACCAATCAGGTTGATGTAGAGATCGCGGGGTGTCCATTTGTGGGTCGCATCCAGATTGTCCAGGTCTGCGAAGTATAGGCGACTCTCTTCAGGGTAGGAGGGCCGTTCGATGAGGTAATGAAGCTGTCCCCCCACACTTGCTTGATCCAAATACATCTGGACGTCTTTCGCATGCGCGACTTCATCTCTTCTGACGCCATCCAGGCTAACAGCAATCAACCGGTCGCCAGGCAGAATCCAAGCTCGGGCGCCAGAGGAGTTTGGCTCCACAGTCTCAGCCAGGATTCCCTGCCGGGTATCGACCCATCTCACTCCATCCCAGGGAGGCGTGTCTCGTCGGGACCGCTGGGCAAAATTAAGGACCCCGGCCGCAACAAGAAGAGCTGCCGCTATCAGCACCATCCAGGTTCCAGTTGTAAGAACTGATCTTTTCACAGTTTCAAACTTCCCGGCTCGCGCAAAAACCTCCGATCCCGAGTTGGAAAAGCAAGGTATGTTCCCAAGGTCTTCCCATTGCTGCTATCTAAGGACGCCGATCAGCCTTGCTCATTGAAACTACGTCCCTGGCTCGAATACATTGGACCTATGGCGCCTAAGTCGCTCCGGCTTAACAATCACGAAAAAAAGCTGCCCGGGAAGCGCAACTCTACTTAATTCAATATTTCGTAGTTTTCCATGATTTTGGAGAAACCGGGTCGGGGTGGGTAACGAAAAGGGGGCGTTAGGTCGAAGACAGGGACTCTCTGCCCACTGCTTAAATCTACCTCCCTTTCTTCTAAAACCTGACGGAGATGCCACCTCGGACCGACCGGCGCCCGGTCAGCAGTTGCGTAAGTATCTCTCTATTTTCCGTGGTTGTCTGAGCGTCTAATAGGTTTCGAGCATCGAGCACGGCTTCGGCTCTAACCGGCAGACCGAAGCTCGGCAAGTCTTGCGTAATCTGAATGCTCAATGAGGGGTCGTAGACTCCTAGTCGTCCGGCAAATGGGTCGATAGCAAAAACAGTTGCATCAGGCGAGAAACGCAAAACTGTGCGTACGTGGGTTCCCGTACCAAAGACTGCGCCAAGTTGCAGTGCGCCAGTCTGGAAAAATCCATTGGAGAAGACTTCGCCTGGGCTCGAAAGGTCAAACGGAGACAACTGCTGACCCTGACCGAAGGAATATCCCGCAGAGGCAGTCCAATGGCGACTCAAACGCCGGGTGTAAACCACCCTTACTCCTTTCGAGTTCCCCTCGTGGTTCGCGACGTTGATTAAAGCTTCGCCGGTAGTACCCGAATAGGCCGATAGTGGCGTGCTCAGAAATCCAATTCCCCGTCCTGAGGTGGTATCAAAGAAGGCTGTGGCCTCAACATTCGAGTTGTTATCAATAACGCGTTCCACTCCGAATTCGAGCCGGTGGCTTCGCTCCATCACAGCTTGTCCGTCGATGTAAGCAATAGGTCGATTTCCTGATTCAGTGAAAACGACTTGAGTGCCTTCAAATCCCGCGACGCTCTGAGTGTGCTCCTCACCGCCACCCGGAGCGTAAGCCGCTTTCAAGCGTGTACGCGCATCAGTGTCAAACTGAATCCCGAAGCGAGGGGTAAATGAAACCGCGCCACCGGCGCCAATAAATCGCGAGTAGTCCAGACCGAGCACGATTACTATTCCGTCCCTGACAATCCACTCATCTACAGCGCGCACCGAAAATTGCCCCAAGGGGCGATCCTCTATCGCTCCCGCGAGCAGCGGCGAATTCAATAGCATGCCACCAACGCTCATCCCGAGGTGGTGGCGTTCGCCAAGCCGGATGCGACTGCTCGCTTCCAGGCGCTCGGGTGCATTGGGCCCTAATCCCGTTTGGCCGGCGAAAACCAGTTCGATATTGTCAGTAGTGGGAGTTGAAATTGCGAAGTTAAGCCCCAGGTATGCGGGACCGTAGGGATTGTCAGCGAAATAGGATTCTACGACTCCAGTAGCACGCTTTCCGGAATTGGTTGTGGAAACTTCACTCCCCTCAATAGCCGTGGCCGCAAGCGTCTCACTAGTTGCGTTCTCAATTCCCAGCGCGGCCTTGATGTCCGCGTCGTCACCTTCCTGCGCCTGAAAAATCGAACGTCGCGTCTGAGCTGAACGCAAGATCCACCTGACATCCTCGCGATCCTTGCGTCGTTCCGGCAGAGTCTTGCCCGATCCAATCGGTTCGAGATTGAAGCGGTAGACTAACTCCTGAGACGCGCGCACTTCGACAGAAGCAAAAGCGACAGCGTTGAAGCCATCGGCAATAGCGCGGATAGCATAGCGTCCCGGCAGAATCTTTGCGGAAAAACGCCCATCGGATCCGGTCCGCGTCTGCTTGATTACGTCGTTGGCGCCATCCTTCAATAAAGAAATGAGCGCTCCAGACAAGGGATTGCCTGCGTTATCTTTTACCGAACCGGTAATTGTGGCGAGTGTAGCTTTTCCTGCGAGGGTGGGAGGGGCAGCAAAAGAAAACAAGGCCGAGAAAAGAACCAGACTTAAAACTAAACCCAATCCTCTTTTCATGGTTGCAAGACCTCCTAGCGCAAACTCCCACCGGGGAGCGTTTGAGACAAGGGACGCCATCTGTTTGGTCTGCTCAACTTGGAAAGGGCCCCTCTTGAAGTTCATCCTCTTTAGAAAAACAAAGGAACAACTTGCCCTTCAGAAAAGGCGAACCGGTTCAGGCCAGGAGACTTACCAGAACCACTGAGTAAAGCCTATTCTCTGCCAATCTTCGAAGATCTGTCAACCAAACAGGCCCCTATGCCCCCGTTTGCCGCCCGTTTTCCCGCCATGTTACGATGCCACCTCGAGCCTCCCAAACGTCAGATTTCTGGTTTCAGGTACTTTTGGTTATAACTAAGCATGATCGACGACATCCATACCACCAAACTTCCCAACGGCATCACGGTTTTGTCCGAGCACATGCCCGGCCTAAGGTCGGTGACCGCCGGTATCTGGGTCCGGCGCGGCTCGCGCCACGAATCTGCCCAGTTAAATGGCATTTGCCACTTCATAGAACACTCGATTTTCAAAGGCACAGAACGTCGTTCTGCTCGGGATATTGCCGTCCAATCCGACCGTCTGGGCGGTCAGTTTGACGCCTACACGACCCATGAGATGACTGGCTTTGCCCTAAAGGTTGCGGACAGCAGCCTGCCGGAGGCGTTCGATCTCATTGCGGACCTCATTTCCCGACCGCGGTTTGACCAGGAAGACCTCGAGCGCGAGCAAAAGGTCGTCCTGGAAGAGATGAAAATGGTTGAGGACACGCCGGACGAGTTACTCGGAGAACTCTTCAACGCCGCATATTTTCCGGATCATCCACTGGGGCGGCCCATTGAAGGCACCGAGGAAACAGTTTCCTCTTTTGATCATGCAACCACTTCTGATTTTCATGCCCGCGAGTTCTCGCCTCGAAATCTTGTTGTCGCCGCTGCCGGCAATGTCGAGCACGCTCGGCTGGTTGAGATGGTCGAACGCGGATTTGCCGAAGCGTCTAAGAGCGGGAATCGTTCGGGTTCTCGGCCCGAGACGAACTCCTCGCCCTCACCGGCTGCCCCGATTCTGATTCAGCTAAAGAAAGAGCTCGAACAAGCACACTTGATCATCGCAGCACCCTGGCCCACGGCCCGAAGCGAAAACCGCTATGCCGCGAGCTTGCTCGCCTCTGTAATAGGAGGCGGCACTTCGAGCCGGTTATGGCAAAGGATTCGCGAGGAACGCGGCCTTGCATATTCGGTTGGTGCCGGAGGTAGCACGTTCTCCGACGTGGGAGTGTTTACAATCTACGCGGGCACATCCCCGGAGCATCTTGACGAGGTTCTCGATTTGTCTCTGCAAGAACTCCGGCGAGTTGTGAATGAAAGCGTCTCCTCGGCAGAACTGAAGCTCGCCAAGGAGCAGGCGATATCGTCAATCCTACTGGGTCTTGAATCTTCCAGCTCACGCGCCAGCGCCCTCGCGCGCCAGGAGATCATTCACCACCGGCGTATTTCACCAGACGAAGTTGTTAAGCAGATCGAGGCTGTGGATTGTGAGGAGCTGCTGCAGGTGGCGCGCACGTTCTTTACGACGGAGAACCTCGCTCTTGGTGCGCTCGGAAATCTGAACGGCTTTCACGTAGATCGTTTACGGCTTGAGATCTGACTGAAAGACAACCAACCGACGTGTAGCCGTTTCCCTAATTAGGTGATAAAGTCTGCTCTTGTTTCCCTCTGAGTGCTAGAGCCCTTAAATATGAAACTTACCGTTCTCGGCAGCGGCTCAACTGGCAATGCGGTTCTGATCGTTGCAGGTGAAACTCGCGTTCTCGTCGACGCCGGCCTAAGCGCCAAAGAGATCGCGCGCAGACTCGCGCACGTCGGTGAAGATGTTCACCGTCTCGACGGCGTTTTAGTCACACACGAACATGGTGATCATGCCGGCGGTCTGCGAGTCTTGCTCAGATCCGTTGACTGCCCCGTTTATATCTCGGCCCAAACGTCCGACGCGTATATCAGTGAGCGAGAAAACGTCGCAAACGATGAACCGCGCAAGCGTGTTGCTGCACTGAGTGATCGCGTGGAGCAGATTGAGTCGAGCAAGGATTTCCGGATTGGCGAGATCGATTTCCATCCCTTTACCATTCCCCACGACGCGGTCGACAACTTTGGGTTCACCGCAACGCACCAGGGTGTCAAGATAGCTACGCTGATGGATTTCGGTCACATCACAACGCTGATTACCGAACAATTACGTGGCTGCGCCGCAATTCTTATCGAATCCAACCACAGCCGTGACATGTTGAAGGCTTGCAACACTTACCCTTGGGAGCTGAAGCAGCGGATTCTCTCCCGTCTCGGTCACCTTTCTAACGAAGACGTCGCTGACTGGCTGCGCGACGGTTTTGATGGGACCGCAGACCATATCGTGCTGGCTCACCTGTCGCAGCGGGCTAATAATCCGTACCTGGCCAAAATCTCAGCCGAAGTGGCGCTACAGGAGCGCTCGCCTCTCTTTCACTCCGACACGCAGGTAAGTCTTTCATTTCCCAAGGAGCCGACACCCTGGATCGAGGTGTGAGGAGAGAATGGCGGATGAACGCTGCAACTCGAAATTGAAGTGCCATGAGGTCGATTTATATTTTCGACCAATTCCCTTTCGTTCGGTCTGTTTCGTGCAACTGTTGGTAGTGGTCCTGCTTTCCCTATCGGCGATAGCCTGTGGCTCGAAAGCTGAGCGACGTAGTATCCCCGCGGAAGTTGAAGCTGCAATTAATGCAGTGAGCGAGGATATCGCAACCGACCGCTACGAGAAGATTTACCGCGAAGCCTCTGAGCTTTGGCAGCAGGACGCGAGTCTGGAACAGTCCATTTCAGCTTTCAAAACGCTAAAGACAAAACTAGGTAAAATGGAAAATCGGACGGTCCATTCCGCCACGGAGCAGCATAACTCAGGCGGTCCGTTAAAAGGCGACGCGTTTACGATCACCTACCAAACAAAGTTCGAGAAGGGCCAAGGCATGGAAACTTTCACCCTCATCAAGCGCGACAGCCGTTGGCTGCTGGCGAGGTATTTCGTAAATTCGACCGCGCTAAAATGATCCGCGGATTACGCAGAGTGCCGGAACCGAAGAAAGTACTGGAGTTGCAGAGTGGTTTTAATGTCTAAGGCTAATCTGTGGTACAAGTCCGTACTTTCTTATTTTTTGAGCAACGCTTTTTGACAGAAACAACGATCCATGCGGGGTCCCCACGCGGGCAGCCCGCGTGGGGTGCTAGGAAATCCCACGAACTAAACACGAACTGCCCCTTCGTGTCTCTTCGTGAATTTCGTGGATCGCTTCCCTTTGTTGCCGGCTAACGCCGCGATGTGAAATCTGCGTAATCTGCGGATAGATTAATTCATGATCGAACGCTACACATTGCCCGAAATGGGCGGGCTCTGGTCGGAGGAAAACAAGTTCCAGAAATGGCTGGACGTAGAGCTGGCCGTCTGCGAAGTTCATGCGGAGATGGGGACGATTCCTCGTGAAGCGCTCCAGGAAATTAAGTGGCGTGCCAAGTTCTCCGTCGAGCGCATCAATGAGATCGAGAAAACCACAAACCACGATGTGATCGCCTTTACGACGAACCTCGCCGAATCGATCGGTCCGGCCTCCCGCTTTGTTCACTACGGTCTTACCTCTTCAGACGTCGTTGACACCGCCAACGCGCTACTATTGCGAGACGCCTGTGATCTTCTGCTTCAGAAGATCGATGGCTTGTTGACTGTGCTGAAACGGCGGGCGCTCGAGTTTAAGAATACGCCGCAGGTAGGCCGTACTCATGGAATCCATGCCGAGCCAACCTCCTTCGGAATGACTTTCGCCCTTTGGCATGACGAGATGCGCCGTAATCGCGAGCGTCTGATGCGCGCGCGCGAAACCGTGGCGGTAGGCAAGATTAGCGGGGCCGTGGGCTCTTTCGCCCATCTCGATCCGGTAGTCGAGGAGAAGGTGTGTGCGCGACTCGACCTGCGGCCGGCACCGGTTTCCACACAGATTATCCAGCGCGATCGTTACGCGGAGTTCCTCGGCACGCTGGCAATTATCGCTTCATCGTTGGACAAATTCGCGCTGAATGTCAGGCACTGGCAACAAACAGAAGTGCGCGAAGCGCAGGAGCGGTTCACCGTCGGCCAAAAAGGGTCGAGCGCGATGCCTCACAAACGTAATCCAATCATCTCCGAGCGCATCTGCGGCATTGCCCGAGTTGTCAGGGCAAACTCGCAGGTCGGCCTGGAAAACGTTGCCCTCTGGCACGAACGCGATATTTCACATTCCTCCGCCGAGCGTGTTGTATTACCGGATTCAAGCATTGCGCTTGATTACATATTGCACAAAGCGACTTCGTTGATTGAGGGACTAGTCGTCTATCCCGAGCGCATGCTGGAAAACTTGAATGCGACCAGGGGCCTGATCTTTAGCGGGCAACTGTTGCTGGCTTTGACACGGAAAGGCGTCTCGCGGGAAGTTGCCTACGAATGGGCGCAGCGAAATGCGATGAAAGTCTGGGACGAGGGCAAAGATTTTCAGACACTCGTAAAGGCCGATGCAGACATCAAGGCGCACCTGTCAGTGGAAGAACTTGAGTGCTCGTTCTCACTAACCAGCTATTTGAGCAATGTTGATGCCATCTTTGAGCGTGTATTCGGCGGCAAACTCGACGTTGGCCCTCATCGATGATAACCGGGTTTGGCCCTCATCCTTCGTCGAACTTTATTTGCTAACAATTTTCTCAGCCATATTGCCGATTATCGGGAGCTTGGCCCACTTACCCTGGTAAGCTTTGATTGCAGTTAGGATTAAGCACACGAATAACCCGAGCGGCACGAGCCAGATAAGCAGCCAAACCAGATAAACAAGAATGCTAAATAGCGAGCCCGCGACGTCTCCGGCCGTCGCGGCAATAGCAGCACCGATCAAGGTAAAGATCATGCCAATGAAAACTAAGGCGATCATTAATACCGACCACAGAACGCCAAAAAGGATTGACTGCATGGCATGAAAGCGAATGAATTTGTTTTCCTTCTCGAGGAAAAAGAAGATCAGCCCTACAATCCATATATACGAAATGGCCGCGGCAATGTTGGCGTCAAGCCCAGTCGCTGTCTTCTCCGCAGGTGGCGGCGGTGGTGCTCCGTAAGCGTTTCCATAACTCTGTTGGTCAGGGGGTGGTGTTTGCATAATGGTTTTCTCCTCGTCCTTAATTTGGAAGGCTAACCCAAAGTCAAGCTGAATCCGGTAAGCGCCTTCATTCCGCGATCGGGCGCAGATATTATGCTAAGCGCTACACATCACGCAATATTTTGTCTAGTATGTCCTCGGGAGCACGAAGGTCAATGAAAGCTAAAGTCTATGTGAATCTTAAGCCCGGGGTGCTTGATCCCCAGGGCAAAGCAATCCAGCATTCAGTCGAGCTGCTCGGCTTCAATGGCATCTCTGACATTCGCCAGGGAAAGTATTTCGAGATCGGGCTCGACAGCGCTCTCGGTGAAGCCGCCGCCCGCGAGTCGGTGTCGCGCATGGCCCGCGAAGTGTTATCAAATCCTATCACCGAAGATTTCAGCGTGGAGATTGAGGCGTGAAGTTTGGTGTCATAGTTTTTCCCGGATCCAATTGCGACCACGACGCATATCACGTGATTTCAAAACATGTGGGCCAGCCGGTAGACTTTATCTGGCACCGTGATACTAACCTTAGTAGTTACGACGCGGTCATAATTCCCGGCGGGTTCTCATACGGCGACTACCTGCGCGCTGGGGCGCTGGCTCGCTTCTCGCCAGTGATGAATTCGGTAAAGAAGTTTGCCCAGAGTGGTAGGTTTGTCCTGGGAATATGCAACGGTTTCCAGATCCTTTGTGAAGCAGGATTGCTGCCCGGGGCTCTGATACGCAACCGCGAACTGCATTTTATTTGCGAACATATCTTTGTGCGCGTTGAAACTGCGGACACTGCGTTTACGAACGAACTTGAACGCGGGTCGGTCCTGCGACTTCCTATCGCGCATGCTGAAGGAAACTACATCTGTGATGACGATACGTTCGCCGCACTCAAACGAGAAGACCGCATCATCGTCCGTTATTGCGACAAAGATGGAGGCGTGACGGACGCCGCCAACCCTAACGGCTCGCGCGACAACATAGCCGGAATCTGCAACCATGAACGCAACGTGCTCGGGCTGATGCCACATCCTGAGCGCGCCTGCGAAGATCTGCTTGGCTCCAGCGATGGGCGCGGTATCTTCCGTTCGCTCGCCGCCACGCTCGCTGCCGTTGGCTGAGCTCCAATGAACCTCCGCAACCGCTCAAGGGACAATGGTTCCACGAAACGTCACTTCGCCTGGCTCGCCGTTGGCCTGTTACTCTTTGTCGTTCCTGCTTGCAGTTTGGGAAAGAAATCCACGAACGTATCGACAAACCGCAGCGCCTCGGAAGACAGTGCCCCGTCAGATGCGACCTCCACCGGCGCCATTAAAGAACTGCACATGGCCAAAGACGATGGAAATGGGAACCCGGGAGACGAGACTAGTGCATTTAGCCCGGGCGACCGCACGATACACTGCGTCGCTAAATTGGCCGAGGCAAAAGCTGGAACCAAAATGAAGTTTTCATGGTTTATTGTCGACGCCGATGGTGCTAAGAACGAAAAGATCAAGGACATCGACTATACGACCCGCGCTCTCGAAAATATTGTTCACGGGCATCTAACGTTGCCTCAGAACTGGCCCAGCGGCAAATACAAGGTTGAGGTCTTCGTTAATGGCAATCTGGAGAAGACGGCTCAGTATTCAGTTAAGTAGATGCTAACGCGGCGGGGCGCGAGAGTACGAATACCGATTCCAATTTTGGTGAGACCTTTCTCAACGGAATTAACCTTTCGACCATATGAAACGCAGCTTACCTTTACTAATAATTCTTGGGGTCCTGGGTGTGGCTTTAGGAGCAGGTTGGTACCTGACGCGCCCCGTTGGCCGCTCATCTGGCCCAGCAAATACTTCTTCCGCTGCCAACTCTGCTGTTGCTTCTTCCAGTCCGGTTCCCAAGGTTTCGAATTCAGCAAACCCGGGGGCTCAGCCGCCACACGCGATCGGTCCAGAGGATGCGCCGGTGACTCTCGAAGAGTTTGGCGATTTCGAATGCCCACCTTGTGGCCTGTTGCATCCTGTGTTGAAGACTATGGAGAAGGAGTTTGGCCCACGCTTGCGAGTAATCTTTCGCGAGTTCCCGCTTGTGCCCGCCCACCCACACGCTCTTGCCGCCGCCCGTTCGGCCGAAGCTGCCGGCTTGCAAGGAAAATTCTGGGAGATGCACGACCTACTGTTTGAAAACCAAAGAACCTGGCACGAAGAGTTTGACGCTCGCCCAACCTTCGAAGGCTACGCAACGAAGCTCGGAATAGATTTGAAACGCTTCACCCGAGATGTCAGTAGTCAGGTCGTCGAGCAGCGAATCTTCCTGGACGGAAAACGTGCTCACGCGCTCGGGGTTAAAGGTACGCCCACCCTTTTTCTCAACGGGCGTGAAGTGCCCTTTGGGTCTCTGGCACCAGAGAAACTTCGAGTTCTGATTAAAGTTGAACTGACGAACCCCGGAAAGTAAG
>Ga0136617_10003677_pt1 | contig 13692 bp, 7 predicted proteins | sample AntDrymUQ3222106_2_FD_129672 | JGI IMG/M metagenome (GOLD analysis project Ga0136617, IMG submission 129672) | Polar desert sand microbial communities from Dry Valleys, Antarctica - metaG UQ322 (21.06) | ecosystem: Environmental > Terrestrial > Soil > Desert | place: Antarctica: Dry Valley... | reverse complement strand
CCGTCTCCAACGCCGGTTGAGCGGAAGCTCACGAGCGTAACCTATATGTCAAGGTGTTGGCGACCCGTCGGGCGCTCACAAGTTGCATCGGCTGTCTGACCAAACTTTGAATTCTACGGAAACTTTTTCCGCTTTAATTTTTCATTGGTACAACAAGTTTTCGCCTTTCGCAAGGCAAAATTTAATTTTTATGGGTTGTTTGTCATAATTTAGTTGTCCGTTAAATAAATTCAAAGGACATCCGTTAAATTAGTTTAACCGACAACTTTACCGATAGGTCAGCACTTTGCCTAGACAATATTTAAGTTTGCCTAAAAGTAGCTTTTTGGGCAGCCCTTTCAGGCAAAGCCTATTAAGATCTTTTTCGCCTTTATTTTATCTTTCAGCCTTTAGTCGCTGGCATACTGATTGCTCGAACCGCTGCAAAGAATCTGGTGTATGAAAATCATTCTTTAGCACGGAGAGTGAAACATCCGGCTCTTAAAATAAACGACTAAAGGGAGAGATTATGAACGCAATCGAATTATTAAAAGACGACCACGATAAAGTTGACCGACTTTTTCAAAAGGTAAAAGCGACGGAAGAAGGTGAACACAAAGAACTTTTCGAGAAAATCAAACGCGAACTCGATGCGCACGCGCATATTGAGGAAAAAATTTTCTATCCGCGATTGAAAGAAGAAGACGAACTCGAAGACATCACGCTCGAGGGCATCGAAGAACATCGTCAAGCGAAAATGTTCCTTCGTGAGTTGGCGAGTCTTTCAGATGATAGTGAAAAGTTCGAACCGAAATTGAAAGTATTGATGGAAGACATCGAACATCATGTAATGGAAGAGGAAGGCGAGATGTTTCCGAAAGTCGAGAAGATAATCGGGAAGGCAGAACTTGAAGAACTTGGCAAACAAATGGAAGAAGAAAAGAAAAGTTTTCAGAAATCGCAGAAGGCAAGCGCAGGTAAATAAATCGAGGCAAGAGATGGGAAATAAGAATAGGTTTTACCTCTTATTTCTCATCATTTTTTTCTCCACTCACTTCTCAGGGCATTCGCTTACTTCTTTAAGTAACACTTAACATCAAACTTCTACGAAATCGTCGCCGCTTCTCCTATGCTTTTCAACTCGTCCAACACATCGAAAACTTGAAGCGCGTATTTTACATTTCCGAACGGCGCGGAAACCTGTACGCCTTGAATTAAATCTCGAACTTCCGTCAAAGATTCACGCGCGATTTTAATTCCTTCATCACGCGCATCTTCCTTGCTTTTATCAGAGGCGACGCGCATTCTCTGTAAAATCTCCGGGGTCACGACTACGCCGGGAACTTCGTGGTGCATAAATTCGGCGTTTCTAATACTAACGAGCGGAAAAATTCCAGCGACAATCGGGATGCGAACATGTTCGATTTGTTTGAGAAAATCGCGCAGTTGTTTCGTATCATAAACCGGTTGCGTAATGGCGTATTCCGCGCCGGCTTCGACTTTCCATTCAAAACGGCGGATTTCTTCTTCGAGGTTTATCGCGCCCGGATTAACGCCGACACCGATTGAAAACGCCGTCGGTCGTCCGATTGGATTGTTGCCCAAATCAAGTCCGTGGTTGAGTTTGTTGACCATATTCGTCAAGCCGATTGAGTCGATATCGAAGACGGCGGTCGCGTCGGGAAACGGACCCATTTTCGGCGGGTCGCCCGTAATTATTAAAAGATTGTGAACGCCCAAGGCCGCCGCGCCTAATAAATCCGACATCATACCGAGCAAGTTTCGGTCGCGGCAACAATAGTGAAGAACGGCTTCGATGCCAATTTCGCGCTCAACAAGAATCGCCGTTGCCTGCGCCGACATTCTGGTTTGCGCTCGCGGTCCGTCGGGAATATTGACGGCATCAACGCCCGCCGTTTTTAATAGTTTGATTGATTCCAAAGTTTTCGCCGCGTCGCAGCCTTTCGGCGGCAAAACTTCAACTGACGTTACAAACTCGCCGAGCGCGATTTTCCGCGCCCATTTTGAACGCAACTCGGGCGGCACGATTTCAACATCAGCCGGTTTTAAATCAATAACTTTTACCGTTCCCGTCGTCGGTTTGACAGCCTTCGATTGGCGCGGAGAAACAGCGCGAACTGCGTCGGAAATGAGTTTGATGTGTTGCGGAGTCGTGCCGCAGCAGCCACCGATAAACGACGCACCCGCTTTGATAAATCTTTTAGCGAACTTCGACATATATTCCGGCGAACACATATAAAATTGTCTGCCCTGCACATCTCTCGGCAAGCCGGCGTTTGGTTGGGCAGAGAGTTTTTTCGTCGTCACGGAACGCATTTTTTCAATCGCGGTTAAGATGTGCGTCGGACCGACACCGCAGTTCAAACCAATAACGTCTGCGCCGTATTCGTCCAATCTTCCGGCTAAAATTTCCGTGTCCGCGCCAAAAATCGTTTTGCCGTCGGTGGCAATCGTCATTTGCGCGACTATCGGCAAATCGCAAAGTTCGCGGATGGCTTTGATAGCTTGCTGAATCTCCGATAAATCAGAAAAAGTTTCGAGAACGAATAAATCAACCGAGCCTTCTAAAAGCGCGGCAATTTGTTCTTTGAACATTTCCTTTGCTTCGTCGAAAGATGTCGGACCATACGGCTCGATTCGCAAATCAAGCGGTCCGACCGCGCCGGCGACAAAGATGTTTTCGCCCGCCGCTTGACGCGCAAGACGCGCACCGGCAACATTAATTTCCCGCAATTTATTTTCGAGGCTATATTGAAGAAGTCGGTGATGAGTTGCGCCGAAAGTATTCGTTTCAATAATGTCTGCGCCTGCCTTGACATATTCGGTGTGGACTTCGCGCACAAGGTCAGGCGCAGTTAAATTAAGTTCGTCGTATGAGCGATTGATATACACGCCTTTGTCGTAAAATCTGGTGCCGACTGCTCCGTCAAAAACATAGATTCCATCGCCGCCGAGTAATTCTCGAAAATTTCTCATAATAACCAATTGTTCGTAGTTTGTATTTTGTTTGAAGACAGGATAAGCAGCGAAATACAAACTACGAACAAAACAAAAATCTCGCCTGTTAAAACAGCACGAGACTTTTTATTAAAATCATTTCTACGGCTGTTTAGCAGATTATTTAACGTGGTCGCAAGTCGCTATAACTCACCACGAAACTTAGATTTAATGATGCGATTTTAGATTAAAAGTGTCAAGTATAACTTTCTATTGTGATACGCTTTCTTCATCATCGCTTTCGTCCTTTTGAGTCATAAAATAGTAACCACGGGCTTGTTCTGGCGATATATTCGCTCCGAATTTAATTGCGGCATAAGCTAAAACCGGATCAGTTTTCCTTGCCAGACCGAGAGCCGACGGCTGTAGAACTTCATCAGGAAGCTTTTTAATTTGTGAATTTGTCAAAAGCATCTACCTTTGACATTTTGGGCAAAAATATGTCGAGCGTCCCGCTTGTTTTAATCTTTTGATTTCGGTTTTGCATTTCACGCACGACTTTTTCTCTTGGTCATAAACGCGCCAGCCGTTTGTGTAGCTGCCGCCGTAATAACTGCCGTCAATGTTTTCAGGATTGACGTTCAGGGTTGAACCGTGCGCGATTGATTCAGCCAGAACCGCGCGGATTTTCTCGAACAATACATTCGCTTTTTTGGCGGAAACTTCATTGGCGGCAGAAAGTCGGCAAGTCGAGCGATTCAGGGTTAGATCCGGGCGGTAGTTTGAACGAACCGGCGGGGACAGAAGTCGCCGAAGTGATAATCGAGTCTCGCAGTTTGAGATTGGTCAGACTCTCGCACGACTACCGGGCGAAGGATTTTGTGGGTATTAGGAAGCAAACTGCTAATAAAATTAGGATGGTTACCAGTCTGGGTCGTTGTTTCACAAATTTCTACTTTTCTCCGTTTTCGTCACCAATTATTTGAAGCCTATAATCAAGTATTGAAGGACTATGTGCTGTCATTACTACGCTTATTGTATTGCCCCGCACAACGGTAGGATTCATCGAGAATTTCTACCGGATGACAAACCTTTAAATCAATATTTTCAAGCAAACTCATCCCGGCTCGTATCTGCATATGACAACCCGGATTGCCGGTCGCCAGAATTTTTGCGCCGGAGTTCTTGATATTGTCGAGTTTTTCGCGGAGTATCTGCGCCGACAATTTCGGTTCGAGGAGATTGTAAGTTCCTGCGCCGCCGCAACAAACCTCGCTTCCCTTGAGCGGCACATAATTTATGCCGGGAACTGACAGTAACATTTGGAGCGCATCGTCGCTTGCATGTTGCCCATGAAGTAGGTGGCACGAGGCATCGTAAGTGATTGCCTCAGCGTCGCCGCCGTCGTGCTGAATCGGCTCGAAGGGTATTTCCTGGCTGATGTCGCGCACGCGCACGCTGAATAATTTGGCACGCTCGGCATACTCTGAATCTTCCGCGAGCAGATGTCCGTAATTAAGCATCATTGCCCCGCACCCGCCGGCATTGGTAATAATTGGCAATTCGTCGTCGGCAAAGGCTTCGATGTTGCGCCGCGCCAGCGTTCGCGCTCCTTCCAAATCGCCGGAATGCGCGTGTAAGGCTCCGCAGCAAGCCTGATTGACGGGAATTTGAGTTTCGCGCTGATTCGCCTTCAAAACTCTCTTGGTAGCTTCATTGATTCGACTAAAAAGTACATCCGTCACGCACCCTTTAAATAGCATCACGGAGCGTTTCTTTTCGTTTGCGGTGGGTATCTCTTTTCCCTCAGCAATATTTTCGTTTTTGGTGAAGTTTAACGGAGCGGGAGACGAACCGTCCAGCAGCGCCAGAGCGAAGGCTAGGCGCGGAGAAAGGCGCAAAGGAATCCCGGTTTTAAGGAGCAAAGACGGAAGTTTTATATCCCGAACGATTCTGGCGATAGAAAATAAAACACGCAGTCTTTTAGGATACAGCCAGATGTAGCGGAGCAGCCAGGACTGTAAATGATAGGCGAGTCCGCGCTGTTCTTTTTTTAAATTTAACTCGGCGCGTGCTCCCTCTAAAAGATTACCGTATTCAACCCCGGCAGGGCAGACTTGTTCGCAGGCGCGACAGCCCAAGCAGCGATTTATATGGCTTTCAAAAGCGGCGGAATTCGGCTGTAATTTGCCTTCTTCAACTGCTCGCATCAAGTAAATTCGTCCGCGCGGACTGTCATTTTCATTACCCGTTACGAGGTAGGTCGGGCAAGACTCCAGACACAATCCGCAATGAACGCAGGCGAGAATCTTACCTTTTTCTTTCGACAATATATTGGATAATTGTGAATCGTTCTTGACCATTAATTTGTTAAACCGAAAAGTTCCAATGATGAAAAGCGTTGTTTAGCGTAACCAGACTAAATTCCCGCAACAAAGCGTCCCGGACTGAACCTATCTTCGCTGTCCAGTTGCGCTTTTATACCGCGCATTATTTGCACGGCATTGCCCGCATCTCCCCACGAATCAAACTTCTCCTTTATTTGCAAAGGGGCAGTTTCAATCGCCAAATTTCCGCCCAAAGAGTTTGCCGTGCGTCGTAATTCTTCCAGCGAGGTAACCTTTTCAACAGCGTTGTCCGTCAACTCTTCTTCAACCCGCAAACGTCCGTCGCCGATGCCCGCCTGCCAAAGCGAGGAAGCTCGGCTGTTACCGTTTCGCTTTGTTACCACATCCAATAATGATTCCATTTTTGTTCGCGGCACGGCTGCCCGCCAAATCAACCGATTGAAATTTTGAACGGGAATCGTCGCCAAATCAGACCATAAACGGGCATCAACAGAAATAGTCGCGGTAGTAGTTCGGGCAAAACTCTCGATGAACGCCACCGCTCGCTTGACCTGATAAGCGACGGTTTCATCATCACCGGCAAACCGAATCAATAAAGTATGTTGTTCGTTTGAGGCGATTATATCCGACACAGTGGAGTTGCCGGGCGAAAGAAGTTCCACGGCAACCGGAAGCAGTTCCGAACCCAAAATCATTCGCGCCGCTTCGACCAATGGAATATAATCAGGCGACTGTGCGGCGACTGTGATTTCAACCAAAGGAAGGGGACGAAGTTTGCACGTCAATTCCACAATCATCCCGAGAGTTCCGTAACTGCCGACGAAAAGTTTGCACATATCGTATCCGGCAACATTTTTCACAACCCGTCCGCCAGCTTTGATGATTCTGCCGTCCGCCAGGGCGACTCGCATTCCGATAATGTGGTGACGCGGCGCACCGTAGCCAAAGGCTTGCGCTCCGGGCATTCCGGTTGCCGCTATTCCGCCAAGCGTCGCCCGTCCGTCATCAGGCGGATCAATCGGCAGCCATTGGGACTTTAAATTTGCATTTAATTCCGATAGTTTCATACCCGCTTCCGCCGTTACCACTAAATCGGCAGGTACGTATTCGATTAAATTTTTTAGGCGAGAAGTGGAAATTGATAAGACGGCATTGCTGATGCGATTCCCGACATCAAGCCACATCCCGGAACCAGCCGGAATAACCGCCCAACTTTCGCGTCGGGCGAGTCGCAAAAGTTCAGATACTTCTTCTACTGAAGCGGGAAATGCCGCGAGCGGACATCCAAGCGAGTCTGCCCGGACGTTTTCTTCCCCGATTATTTTGCCGATTGATGATAAAGCCTTTTCCGAATCAAGAGTAGATGTTCTGTTTGTGGATTTTTTGTTCGGCGGCGGAACTATTACTGCATACGAATTTTGCTCCAAGCCGTTTGAATCATCCTTATCATTCGTAATCTCTCTCTCCGGCAGACTGTTTTCTTTTGTGGCTATGGCTCGCTTTTCGCCGCAACCAAGTCTTAACGGAATGATTTTTCCGGGGTTGCATAATCCCGTCGGATCGAAAGCCGTGCGCACGCGCAGCATAGTTTCCATATCGTCATCGGAAAATATCAGCGGAAGATAATCAATCTTGTCGAGTCCGACTCCGTGTTCGCCGGTAATCGTCCCGCCAGCCTGCACACAGGTTTCCATAATCTCCCGTCCGGCATCCTTAATCCGGGTGACCTGGTCTTCATCGCGCGAATCGAAGGAGAGCAGCGGATGAAGATTCCCGTCTCCGGCGTGAAAGACGTTAGCCACCAGCAAATTATTTTTAGCGGCAATTTGATAGATGGAAGCGAGAACCTCGGGAAGTTTGGAACGCGGAACGACCGCATCCTGAATCATCACATCCGGGCTGATTCGCCCCATCGCTCCAAAAGCCCCTTTTCGCGCCTTCCAGATTTTTTGACGTTCTCTTTCGTCAACGGCGTGTCTGACCTGTCTAGCACCGTGTTCGCGGCAGATAGTTTCAGCGTGCGCCGCTTCCGAATCCAGCCCTGCTTCGAGTCCGTCAAGCTCAATAATTAACGCGGCTCCAGCGTCAGCCGGCAGTCCGGCGGCAAACACGCTTGCCTCGACAGCGCGTATCGTCGCAGCATCAATCATCTCGAGCGCGGCGGGAATCAGACCGTCGGCGATAATGGCGGAAACGGCACGACTGGCATCATTGACATCGGGAAATTCGGCGAGAATGGTTCGCACGGCGGGCGGTGTCGGAAGAAGTTTCAGCGTGGCTTCGGTCGCAATCCCGAAAGTACCTTCTGAACCGACAAACAGTCCAATCAAGTCATATCCCGGAGTCAGCGTTCCCGCATCCAGATCAACGATTTTTCCGTCGCTCAGCACAACTCGCGCGGCAATGACGTGATCAACCGTTACTCCATACTTTAAGCAATGACTTCCACCGGCATTTTCAGCAATGTTGCCTCCGATTGTGCAGGCGGTTTGGCTCGAAGGATCCGGCGCGTAATAAAGGTTAAAAGGGGCGGCGGCTTTGGAAAGATTCGAGTTGATTAATCCCGTTTCGACAACTGCGATACGATTTTCCGTATCAATTTTGAGTAATCGCCGCATCCGGGCAAGTTCAATAATGACGCCTTGATCTTTAGCTAAAGCGCCGCCTGATACGCCGGTGCCTGCCCCGCGCGCCGTGAACGGAATTTTGTTTATAGAAAGAATACGAACGATTTCCGCTACATCTTCGGTTGAGTCTGGGAAGACGACGGCTCGCGGTAAGAGTTTATGCTGCGGCAAACCGTCGCACTCAAAAACCAGCAATTCATCCGGTTCGCAAAGCACCCGGTCGGAACCGAGAATTTTTCTTAATTGCTGTATTAACTGGTCTGCCATAAAGCCAACTGTGCCGTTATTACCTTTTCAATGCCGTTATACAATAAACTTTTACCGAACTCGACAAATTCTTGTTCGCGCCTTATCAGGAGTTGTTTTTTGCCAGTCCAAGATAAATATTGCCGAAGCCCGTAAGTATTTTTTCGACATCACTCTTTAACTGCCCAGGACTGCTTGAAATAACCGCTTCCGCCAACATCTCATGCTCTTTGGAGTTAACGATTAAATCGAGTTGTTTTTCTTGATAGTGCTTCCGCAAGACAAAGGAAAAAAGAGGCAGAACCACCGAAGATAATGCTTTCGTCAGATAAGCATTACCGGAAAGCTCCCACAGCTTTTGATGAAACCTCAGGTCGCTTTCATAGTATCGGTTGGCATCGCCTTTCTGGGCAGCATCTTTCATCTCATTTATGGCATCCCGCAACACTTGCGGATTCCAGTTGGCTTTGTTTTCTACCGCTATTTCGATTGCCAACATTTCAAGAGCGGCGCGGAGGCGCGTAATTTGCTCAATCTGTATTCCCGTTAATTCGGTAACGGAGCAGCCCCGATTGGGCGAGTAGGTAACGAGTCCTTCATTTTCGAGTGATTTTAGTGCCTCGCGCACGGTTGGCTGCCCGACTCGCCACTCACGGGCAATCTTTGACTCGACTATCCGTTCACCGGACGCCAGCCGTCCGCTGATGATCAATTCTCTAATCAACTGGGTGGCTTGTTCAACAATTGTCGCTTGTTGGTCAAGCGATTCCGAAAGCCACGAAAATTCCCTTATTGGAGAAAGACTGGTTGACATTGAATGCCCCTCTTGATCGATGTCTAAAATAAAAATTGAAATCAACTGCCGTCACAGAACATTTCTAAATATAAAACCACGAAACCACATAATCAGCTAATTTTATATTTTTTTTGAATTATTATTCATAAAATAAATCGTTCGACTTTTTATTATACTTTGGCAACAGCTTGCAACGAGAGCATCGAAACCTGTTTTTTCAGTTTAAGTAATGATAATACTTTGTCTTAGCCCTTACTATTCGATAAAAAATTTATTGAAACGAATGTTGTCGGACGTTCTGTCTTTTTGATTAATACCGAAAACTCGGAAACTATTCGGATTTTGCAAAAGGCAAAAGTCACAAATTCACTTGACCTATAATCTATAATCTATTATATTCTACTTGCTCCTAATTGTCGAGGCAGATTTCAACCAAAAATTGGTTGCCGATTACTGCGCAATTTCAATCCGTAAATTGTTTGATAGAAGACTTTCTTTACTAATATTTGAAGTTGATAGAAGAACCAACAGGTGATTTTCAAGAAGAATCTGTTATGTAACGTATTAGATATTCTTTATCCACACCAGATTCAATCTTCGCAACGGTCATAAATTGAGAAAGTTCGGTGAGGCAACAAAAGAATGATTAAAAAAAATGATTAAACAACGAATTGGGCTTGCTATCTTATTTTTATTAGCGATGTGCGCGATAATGCCAACCACATCAATCGCCCAACAGTCGTGTGAAAGTCTGACCAATCTAAAGCTGCAAGATACGATTATCACTTCGGCAACTTCGGTTCTCGCGGGACCATTTAAGCTAACACCGATACCAACACTTTCGAGTGAAACCTCCACAGACCTGCCGGCTTTCTGCCGGGTTGTCGGCACGATAAAGCCGACGCAGGACTCGGACATCAGATTTGAGGTTTGGCTGCCCGCTTCCGGCTGGAACGGGCGGTTTCTGCAAATGGGCAATGCCGGTTTCGCCGGGGCGATTTTGCCGCTTTTTCTGACTCGTCCGCTAGCGAATGGTTACGCCGTTGCCGCGACCGACGACGGGCATCAAGGTTTCGGCACGGCTTGGGCAATCGGGCATCCCGAAAAAGTCATTGACTTTGCTTACCGAGCTGTTCATCTGACTTCGGAAAAATCAAAGGAAATTATTAAATCATTTTACGGAACGGCTCAAAAATATTCTTATTTCAACGGCTGCTCGGAAGGCGGACGAGAGGCTTTGATGGAAGCGCAGCGTTACCCGGATGATTTCGACGGCATCATCTCCGGCAATCCTGGTCACGTTTGGAATCACCTCTTTTTTTCCGGCATTTGGAACAACCGCGCATTTCAGAGCGACCCGGCGAGCTATCTACCGCCAGCTAAATTCGCATTGGTCGAAAAAGCTGCCGTCGCCGCCTGCGATACGAAAGACGGCGTTGAGGACGGAATTATTTCCGACCCGATCAGCTGCGATTTCAACGCTTCATCGTTGCTTTGCAAAGGCGCGGAATCCGACAGTTGTTTGACAGAAGCGCAAGTTACCGCCCTGAAAAAAATATATTCGGGTCCGCAAAATTCGCGCACCGGAGAGCGGATTAATTTCGGAATCGAACCGGGTGTCGAAACTTTGCTGACACCATTTTCGCCCGCGCCCGGCTCGCCGAAAGTTCCGGGACTAGCGGATTTGTTTTTTAGCGGGATGGTTTTTGAAAATCCCAAATGGAACGTTCAGACCTTGAATTTCGATGAGAGCGTGGCTTTCACCGATAAAAAACTCGGCTTTTTGAATGCGACAAACCCTGACCTCTCAAAGTTTAAGGCGAGCGGCGGCAAGCTGCTTCATTATCACGGCTGGAGAGATCAGGGAGTTCCGCCGATGACTTCGGTGGATTATTACGAAAGCGTGATGACGGATTCAAAAGGGCTGAAGAACACGCAAAACTTTTACCGCCTTTTTATGGTGCCGGGGATGAATCACTGCTCCGGCGGTCCCGGTCCGAACAGCTTCGGCAACATCTTCGCTCCGCCGCCGCCGGACGCGGAAAATGACATTCAGAAATCAATTGAGAGATGGGTTGAAAAAGGCATCGCGCCTAATAAAATCGTCGCCACCAAATACACGGACGACGATCCGAAAAAGAGCGTCGTGATGACGCGCCCGCTTTGCCCTTATCCGCAGCAAGCCAGATGGACGGGCAAAGGCAGCGCGAATGATGCCGCCAACTTCACTTGTAAAGATGTAAAAGTAACCCGCAAGGCGAAGCGTTAAAAAAGCGCGGCGACCGCCCAATGCGAGTTGGCATTAGAGATTTTGCGTAAAATATTTGAGACCAAAACGGACGCGCCTTAATCGAAAATCAGGCGTAAAAGGAGAAAAATGACAGCCAGATTTATTTATCAAGAAATTAAGAACATTATTACCAGCCTGATTTTTGCTTCGGTTATCATCGCGCTTGTCGGTTGGACGACTTCGGCGCAGACCGCAGGCACGGCGGCGTTGAGCGGCATGATCACCGACCAGGGCGAAGCATCCGTCTCGGGCGCGCAGGTTAAGGTCAAAAACGAAACGACCGGCGAAGAACGAACCGTCGTTTCCGCCGAAAACGGTAATTATGTAATTCCGCTTCTGCCGCCCGGCACGTATCGCGTCGAAGTTACCGCCAGCAATTTTAAAACGGCGGTTTTTCAGAACGTCACGCTCAACGTCACCGAAACCCAAACATTCGACATAAAGCTGGAAGTGGGAGCCATGACCGAGACGGTTACAATCGAGTCAAACACCGAGGTCGTGCAGACCGAAACCAGTGCTTTGGGCAGAGTGGTGGAAGAAAGAGTTGTTCAAAGCCTGCCGCTCGTCACCCGCAATTTTACGCAAATCGTCGGACTCTCCGCCGGAGTCGTCGCTCCGGTTACTAATGCCACCGAACTCGGTCGCGGCAGCGGCGGTCTCAGCTTTACCGGCGGCTTTTCGGTTCACGGTTCGCGCAATTACGACAATAATTTCGAGTTAAACGGATTGGGGTCAAACGATTTGTTCGCTTCGGGAGGAAATTCCGGCGGCGTGGCGATTCCGAATCCCGATACGATTGAGCAGTTCAAAGTCCAGACCGGACAGTATGACGCATCCTTCGGGCGCAACGCCGGTGCCAACGTGAACCTCGTGACCAAAGGCGGCAGCAACGAGTTTCACGGCAGTTTGTTTGAATTCTTCCGCAACGACAAGCTCAACGCCAACAGTTTTTTCTTCAACCGGGCGGGAGTGCCGAAAGGCGTTCTCAAACAGAATCAGTTCGGCGGCACGATTGGCGGACCTATCTTGAAAGAGAAACTGCTTTTCTTCGCCTCTTATCAGGGAACAAGACAGCGAAACGGCGTGACGACCGGCTGCTCGACGACATACTCCGGTCCGCCGCTGACCGATGATCGTTCGGCGGCGGCAATCGGCGCTCTTTTCGCGGGTCGAACCGGCGCGCTTGGCGGCGTGGCGATAGCGGCAAACGGGTCGAATATCAATCCGGTCGCTTTGAGACTGCTGCAATTGAGACTTCCGAACGGACAATATCTCATCCCGACTCCGCTGAGCATCAACGCCACACTTCCTTTCGCCCAGCAAGGACAATACGCCCTGAGAGATGTTTGCAAGTTCGACGAAAATCAATATATGGGTAATTTTGATTTTCTTCAGTCGGACAAAAGCAAATTTTCGTCGCGGTTCTTTTACGCCAAATCCAACGGCTTAATCCCGTTCACAGGCGGCAGCACCGTATCCTACCCGACCGCTCAGAAAAGCACGTTTGCCAATTATTCCCTCGGACACACTTATGTTTTTTCTCCGACCGTGTTCAATGAGGCGCAATTCGGCTTCCACACGATTCACGCGCAGGCGACACCTGAGGCACCGTTTAAGTATTCTGATATCGGCGTAAACGCGCCTGAACCGGCGAATTCTTTACCAGCGTTTGCCATCACGGGTTTTAGCAGTATAGCTACGCCGAGGACCAATATTCCGCAGAGATACTTTGAAGTCAGGGACTCGCTGACCTGGGTGCGCGGCAACCACACTTTTCGGTTTGGCGGCGGCTTTGAACACGTCGCAATGGATTTTAAAGACTTCGCTATTAACGGCACGACTCTCTTTTTGAGTTTTCCCGACTTCTTGCTCGGACTGCCGGGCGGTTCGACTGCCGCAGGCGGCAACGGCACGCCTTTCAGCAATGTGTTCGCTTCGGTTGATTTAGTCGGGCTGCTTGACCGGGAATACAAAGTTCGGAACGGCTGGTTATATGCCCAAGATGACTACAAGGTTTCGCAGCGTCTGACGCTCAATTTAGGTTTCCGTTACGAACGAGCGGGTGCCATCGCCGACGCGCTCGGGCGCAACGCGGGTATTGATTCTTCATTGCTAAATCCAAACCCGCCGGCGACCGGCAGTGTGGCAGGTTTTGTAGTTCCGTCAAATTTTGATGGAACAATTCCGGCAGGCGTAACTCAGTTGGATAACGAGTTCGGCATACAGGGTAAAGGACAAAATCTTTTTGAGCCGCGTCTTGGTTTTGCCTGGCAGGTATTGCCGAAGAGCAGCCGCCTTGTTCTGCGCGGCGGATACGGAATTTATTACACGCGATTAGTCGGACAGCAGTATTTACAGTTAATTACCTCGCCGCCTTTCTCAATAATCAGGCAGGTTCAAAGTGTCGGTAACGCGGCGGCAAGTTTTGCCAATCCCTTCCAACCGGTT
>Ga0136617_10003676_pt1 | contig 13692 bp, 11 predicted proteins | sample AntDrymUQ3222106_2_FD_129672 | JGI IMG/M metagenome (GOLD analysis project Ga0136617, IMG submission 129672) | Polar desert sand microbial communities from Dry Valleys, Antarctica - metaG UQ322 (21.06) | ecosystem: Environmental > Terrestrial > Soil > Desert | place: Antarctica: Dry Valley... | reverse complement strand
CGCCGTGCGGTTCGACCACCCGGCCGCGCATCATCTCGTCGCACAGCTGTCCCGATTGATCAGCGTCGAGGGGTGGAGCACGCTGGAGATGGACTGGATCCAGAGTACGGTCCGCTTCATGGCTGCGGAAGCCAGGGAGCTTCGGCCTGGGGGCGAGACGGGCATTACACGCCTCGCCGACTCCTGGTCATTCAAGCTATCCGATCGTGGATCGAGCACGATCCCGCGGCGCAGACAGGGTGGCTCGGCGCGCTCCAGGACAGGCAGATCGGCCGCGCGATCTCGCTCATTCATCGCGACCCCGCGCGTGCATGGTCGTTGACGTCGCTGGCGGCCGAGGCCGGCATGTCACGCTCGGCGTTCGCGGCGCGCTTCAAGGCGCTGGTCGGGCAGCCCGCGATGCATTACGCGGCGCAATGGAGGATGCACGTCGCCCTGACGTGGCTCCGGGAGGATGGGGTTGCGGCCCGCGTCGTCGAGCGTGGCCGGGATCGACATCACCATCTTCAACCCCAGGCTCGATGGCGACGGCGCGATCGCGCACCGGTTCGTGGATGCGCTCGTCCGGGGGCTACGGCCATAAGGGCGACGCGCGATCAGTCCGGCAGCATAACAGCCCGGACGCGTCCGCGACGGACCCGTCGTCGATCCCTCACACCACCGGCGGGGCGTGCACGGACAAACCCACGCCCAACCGTTCCCGATTGCCGCGCTCGACCCTCGCCTCGCCCGTCCCGCGTACGCACGCGCGATTGAGAACCGGTGGCTCCACAGCGCTGGACGTCGCTTTGGCGGCCTGCAATGCGCGGTTCAGGCGGTCCGCGAGCTCGCCAAATGCCTGCGCCGATCGCCGCAGTTGTTCGTTTTCCATGCGAAGCGGCGCAATCTGCGCTTCGTAGACCTCAACCGCCGTTTTCGAATCGCTCATGAATCGACACTCCTCTCGATCACTTGGGTGCCGTGACGCCGGTCGACGCGGACTACGATGTGGACGCCGTACCGTCGCGGCCGGACAGTGCGGGCGCGTACGGTCGAAGGGTGACGGACGTACGCCCCCTCGAACGGTTCGCGCAAGGAAATGAGAGTCAGTCAGAATCTTCAGGGCGGCCGCACACTTATCTTCCGACAGGCCCCACAGGCGTTGAACCTGCCACCACGTGAGCTTCAAACCGGGTAATTCGGCGTATTCCATTCGAATGAACGGAACGGCATCGGCAATGTTCATGTGCGGCATCGTAGCGACCAGATATGACCGCACCTTCTCGGATTGGCGTCGATCTCGTAATCTCTTCGCAACTCTCTGCTGACGTGCCCTGGAGCGTTAAGCGACGCCGTCGTCATGCCGGAGTTACGTCAGCCCTTTACAGTTGCGCGAGGAGGAAGCGGGGCATGAACAAGTGCGTGGCGACCATGACGACAGCTCTGGTCGGCCTGTTGGCCTTTGTCAGCGCCGATGCGGGCCCGTACGTCGCAGACACGGGCGACCGCGTGGTGCTGGTCACCATCGACGGCGCGAGAACGCAGGAGATCTTCGGCGGACTGGACGCCTCCGTGCTGAAGAGCACGTTGAAGGACGGGCAGGCCGTGGAAACGATTACGAGCTTTCAGACAATTACAGAACGCGCTCGGACCAGAGCGGCGGCAAGCTCAGGTTCGCCTTCGACGTGCATCGCTGCGACAGCGTCGCGGGCGGGCAGCGCATTGAAGAACAGTTGCCACGCGGAGTCGTCCGGCATTGACACACGGGTCGTCGCGGCGGATGGCGCACCGGCCCAGAGCGTCCACCGAGTGCCGTCATGCGTCAACGTCCATTGCCCTCCGGCAGCTCCTGTGACGTCGAGGAGCACACTGTGACCCGTAGTCCCCGGAACGTCACGATACGCGTGCGGCAACCCTCTGACCGCGATGTCGATGACCGCGGCCAGATATCTGGAGTCGTCCAGCGGCGGAGCATCCACAGCCAAACGGATCTGTTCCTGGTGGTGCCAGAGCTCGGTGAATTCGCGACCGATGTCGAACCATCCTTCTGACACCTGCTCACCGGCCCACGAGACGCTGAAAAGCACCGGGGCATCGAGTGGCAGCTTCTCGAACCAGTCCGCCAGGTCGTGGCTCGCGAGCTCGAACAGGTCCGTGAGCACGCGCGGACTGAATCGACGCGACGCCTCGACCCACTGCGCGTTGATCGAGTTGATGAACTCGACGAAGTCCCGATCCGAGCTGATGGGCCGCGACGGCGGCGGCGGCGGCATCGCGTCCCTGTGAAAAGACAGCCGACGGAGCGTGAGATCGACAAGGTGGGCAACGACGTCACGGACCACCCAGGCGCCGGCGACGGTCGGCCGATTCCAGTCGGCAGGCCGAAGCCCGCGCAGCAGTGTGACAACCGCCGCGGAGACAGGGCGGAAGAACATTCGCGTATCGGTCGGCTGGGGCAGAGACAGCGGCATCGGAATCATTCTGACAGATCGAAAGACGACGGAACATGGTCCGAGGCCGCTGGCAGCCCGCCTTCATCGGGATACGATCTCCACATTGCAGGAACCGAGAGATGTCGGCCTGGCGCCCTCCACCATCGACGGCCTCTTCCGCAAAGCGGACGCCGAGCGATGGACCTTGGCTCGCGAGGAGTTTGCGGACGTGCTGAACGCCAGCGTCGGGCGGGCGTTCGCAACCGGCGCCCCGTCGACGCGCGAGATGGACCGGTACCTGGCCGGCCTGCACGTCGCGGATCTTGCACTCGCGGCCGCGTGCGCACTCGGACGCGAACAGGCATGGGACCACTTCGTGCTGGAGCATCGGCCGGTGCTGTACCGTTCTGCTGATGCGCTCGATCCGACAGGCGGTGCCCGGGAACTTGCCGATTCCTTGTACGCGGATCTCTACGGCATGGGGGATCCCGGCCCCGGCCGCCGATCGCTGTTCCGCTACTTCCATGGCCGAAGCAGCCTGGCGACGTGGTTGCGGGCGGTCCTCGCTCAGCGCCACGTTGATGCCATACGAGCGCGGCGGCGCACGGAGCCGCTGCCGGATGACGACGGCGCCGCGGCAGTCGTGGCGCAAGAGAACGATCCCGATCGAGCGCTGCTCGTCCCTCTTGTCGAAAACGCGCTCCAGGAAGCGATCGATGACCTGCCCGCGAAAGATCGGCTCCGCCTCCGCAGCTACTATGTGGGGCAGCTCACCCTCGCGGAGATCGGACGGATCACCGGGGAACATGAGGCGACGGTCTCGCGGCACCTGTCACGGACGCGCCGGAGCCTGCGCGACGCAGCCGAGCGGCGCCTTCGCGAGCAGGACCATTTGAGTGACGCGCAGATGGCGCGTGCCTTCGAACTGGCACTCGAGGATCCCGGCGGGCTGGATCTGCAACAGGTGTTCGATCTGGCGGCCGACCGCAAGAAACCGCCGCGAGATCGTTCCAATTACGAGCAATGAACAAGGACGAGCGTGAGCGGAATGGAGCGAGAGCGAATGAAGCGAGCTAGGAGGGGTGCAGGGGGCCCCTCCGATCAAGCAATGGATCGGCTGTTACGGGGTAGGACGCGTGTGCGAGTCGATGCGCGTCCGCAGGGTGAATGCCTGGACGCGGAGACCCTTGCCTCTTGGACGGACGGTTCGCTCACCGCAGTCGAGCGGACCGCCGCCGAGACCCACGCCGCGGATTGCGACCGGTGCCTCGCCGTGCTCGCCGCCATAGCAAGAACGACCCCGCCGCCATCCGCCATTCAGCGGCATTCGTGGCTGTCGTTCCGCTGGCTGGTGCCGCTTACCACTGCGGCGGTTGCCATCAGCGTGTGGGTCCTCATGCCAGGTTCGCCAGGCGTTCCGCCTGCGGCAACGCCCGCGGCGCCGGCCGCAAAGCCGGCCGAGCCCACGGTTCAGGCCGAACGTGACTCGCGCCCTCAGGCACGCGCTGACGCGCCGCAGCAGCAGAAACGTCCGCCTGCGGGCGCGGCGCGGTCCAGCGATCAGGCTGAATCGCGTCGCTCTGACAAGGCGGACGCCAAGGAATCCACAGGTTCCTCGGACAGGATTGCCGAGAGGGCGCCGCCTGCCGCGGCGGCCGCCCCGCGCGCCGAACTAAAGGACGAACGCGCTCGGACTCTGGCACGAGCGGCCGCCGAACTTCCCGGAGTCATCGTCTCCCCGGATCCCGCCGTGCGTTGGCGCATCGCCGAACGTTCCGTGGAGCGATCGACCGACGGCGGCCGGACGTGGCGGGCGCAGCCAACCGGGACGCCGGTCGATCTGCTGGCCGGCGCCGCGCCGGCCGCGAACGTGTGCTGGATCGTCGGCCGAAGCGGGGTCGTTCTGCTGTCTACCGACGGCGAGACGTGGCGTCGGCTCGCGTTTCCCGACAAGACCGCCGACCTTGTCGGTGTGACGGCCCGCGACGCCGTCGCGGCGACTGTCACGACCGCGGACGGCCGCAAGTACACCACGACCGACGCCGGCAGAGCGTGGACAGTGGAGTAACAGCAGTAGTCCTTGACCCTCGCTGGGTTCGCTCCCACAATACTTGGCGCCGTCCCCCCGCAACAATTGAGGTGTTTTATGAGAGTTCGCATCCCGCTGCTGCTGTGCGGCGTTGCATTGGTGTCAGTCGTGGCCGCTCCTGCGGTCGCTCAAAAACCGGCCGTCGAATATCGCGTGCTGGCGACGAACAAGACGTCGACGATGCAAAAGGAGATGCAGGAGGCGGCGGCAGCAGGCTTCCGGTACGGAGATGTGATGGGTGGCGACACGGCGTTCGGGGGTTCTGAGGTCGTCGTCATCATGCATCGAGATGGCTCGCCCGGCAGATTTGACTATCGGCTGCTCGCGACGAACAAGACCTCCACTATGCAGAAAGAGATGCAGGAGGCCGGTGACGCTGGATTCGAGTACCGCGGGCAAACAGTTTTCAAGAGCGCATTCGGAGGTAAGGAAGTCGTCGCGATTCTTGAACGCACGTTGGAAGTCCAGAACGCGACGAAGTATGAGTACCGTCTCGTGGCGACGAAAAAGACGTCAACGATGCAGAAGGAGCTGGCGGAGACGGGCGAACAGGGATTCGAGTTCGTCGGTATGACCGTCGCCAAGACATTGGTTGGAGGTGAGGAAGTCGTTGCCATCCTCAGGCGGAAGCTATAGTGCGTGGCATTCGGCGGCTCCAGCATGTGATGCACTCACTCGCCGTTATCGGTTTGACTGTCACTGGACTGAATGCACAGGCTGACGACGAATACCTCAAATGGCCACCACAGCGCGCTGAAGCGATCGGAAAGGCTGCGTACCAGCGCGGACGCGTTGGTGGCGTATTCGACACGCGTTTTCTGAAGACCGAGCGATCCTACAACTACAAGCTCGCGGCCACCTGGCTGACACCGGAAACGATCCGGGCGACGGCGAGGATGACCCAGCTGCAGAGTCGACTGTCGGACGCCGAGACGACGCAGCTGGTCGCGGAAGCAGAAGCCACCGACGGCACGGTTGTGATGGTCGAGATCGACCCCCGGGAGGGGTCGGGAGTCATTCCGATCGACTGGGAGGCGTTTCTCCAGCCGAAGAATAAGCCCGCGCATGCTGTGCGAGGAGTGCTCAGTCCGCAACTGCGGGATGTCAAGGCCCTCGCCGGTGTTTTGCGACGCAACTACGCTTACGACCGGTTCTGGGTCACCTTCCCGCTGATGCGAGATGGGACCAGCGTCTTCAACGATCAGGACAGGATGGCGGAGCTCGTCGTACGGATACATGAAAAGGAAGGGCGAGTTGAGTGGCCGATCCCTTCGCAGCTCTTGAGAGTTCGTGAGCCCTCCCGGTAGTGCGACCCGACCTCTAGTGAGGGCCCCCCTGCAAGAAAACCCCCCGACTCCGTTCCAAGGAAAAGGCGGGCGAATCCGCCATTCCAAGGAGTCAGATCGATGCGCGCAGTACTCGCGACCGTCGCCATAGCGCTCGCCGCAGCCGGCGGGCTGTGGTCCCGTTCCACCGCCGCCACGTCGGGAGATGGTGCCGGCCCCGACACGACGGGGCAGCACGTCACGACCCTCACCGATCAGGCGGACCTCTCGGTGACGGTCTACAACTCCGACATTGCGCTGGTCCGGGACGTCCGGAATCTCCGGCTGCCGACCGGCAGCTTTGATCTGCAGTTCATGGACATCGCGGCGACGGTCAACCCCGCTACCGTGCACTTCCGTTCGCTGACGCAGCCCGGCGCGGTCGGCGTGCTCGAACAGAACTACGAGTACGACCTGCTCGAACCGGAGAAGCTGCTGCGAAAGTACGTCGGACGCGAAGTCACCCTGGTGCGCACGCGCCAGGAGGGCGGAACGACACGGGAAGAGGAAGTGCGCGCCCTGCTTCTCAGCTACAACAACGGCCCGGTGTGGCGGATCGACAAGGAGATCGTGACCGGTCTGCACGCCGATCACATCCGCTTCCCCGAGCTCCCCGGAAACCTGCACAGCCGGCCGACGCTGATCTGGACGCTCCAGAACAGCGGCGGCACAACCCACCGCGTCGAGGCGTCATATCTCGCCGGCAAGCTCGCCTGGAACGCGGACTACGTGCTGACCGTCGGCCGCGACGACAAGGCGGCGGATCTCGACGGCTGGGTCACGCTGACCAACGGCAGCGGCACCGCCTTCAACAACGCCAGACTTCAGCTCGTGGCGGGCGATCTGAATCGCGTGCGCCAGCAATTGCAGGAACGCAGGGAAATGGCCGACATGGCGCGGGCGGCGCCGATGGCGCAGGAAGCGTTCTCCGACTACCACCTCTACACGCTCGGACGACGAACGACGATCAACAACAACGAGACCAAACAGGTCTCCATGCTCTCGGGGACCGGCGTCCCCACGGTCAAGCGCTACGTGGTCAACGGGCAGGCGTTCTACTACCGCAACGCCCACTATCCAGGTGCGCCGCTGAAGGACGTCGTCCAGGTGTTCTACCAGTTCAAGAACGAGCAGAAGGGTGGCCTGGGAATGCCGATGCCCGCCGGCACGATCCGCGTCTATCAGGCGGACTCGAAGGACGGCGTGCACTTCGTCGGCGAAGATCGCATCAATCACACGCCGAAGGACGAAACCATCAACATCAAAATCGGCAACGCCTTCGACGTCGTCTCCGAGCGGAAGCAGACCGACTTCCGGAAGATCTCGTCCAACGTCTACGAGTCTGAATACGAGGTCACGGTGCGCAACCACAAAGCGACTGCCATTTCGGTGGAGGTCAACGAACCGATCGGCGGCACGTGGGACATGCTCCGCTCGTCACACCAGTGGACGAAAACCGCGGCGTGGGCCTCCCAGTTCATCGTGCCGGTCGCGCCGGATGGCACGGGGGTGCTGAATTACCGCGTGCGAGTGACCTACTAGCTGACAGCTGTCAATGGTCAGCTGTCAGCTGAGAGCCATAGTACGATTCCAACATGCTTCGACTTGGTGCCATTGCCAGCGTCCTGCTGCTGGCGATCGGATGTGGCGATCGCAGCCCGGCGACGGACGGCCCTGGCGCCGAGGTCAGGAAGTTCACCGGCGCCCACACGCGCATCGTGTGGGCGCAGGGGGACGGCACGGATCCGGCCGCCGAAGGAAACCAGCTCATCCTCATGGGCCTCGACAGCGACGATGGCAAGGGGGAGCGGATCATTCTCGGCGACCGACGGAGCTATCACAAACCCACGCTGACTTCCCGCGCCGACCGCATCGTCTTTTCCAGCTTCATGATCCCCGGCCCGTCCGAGACATTCATCGTCAACTGGGACGGCACGGGGCTCCGAAAGCTCGCTGACGGATTTGCGTTGACGCTGTGGCAGAACCCGGTCGACGGACAGGACTGGGTTTACCTGGGGACCGACCCCGTCAAGTACGACTTCAAGGCCGTGTCTCGATTCCCGATCGATGCTCCGGAGAACCGCGAACTGGTGTGGGACACCACGATGGTGAGCATGGAGGGCTTCGAGGTGACGCCCGACGGCCGCCATGCCGGCGGAATGTTTCCCTGGCCCGGCGCCGGCATCGCGGACCTGAGGAACAAGACGTGGCAGAAATTCGGGGAAGGGTGTTTTACGTCCCTGACGAAAGTCCGCGGACCGGTGTTCTGGTATTTCGATGGCGCGCATCGCAACGTGACGATGATCGACGCGGATGCGCGAACGAGATGGATGGTCAATCTCAATAACGCGCCCGGATTCGACGGCGCGGAAGTGAGTCATCCACGCTGGACGAACCATCCGCGCTTTCTCGCCATGACCGGACCCTACAATCAGGGGGGGGCCAACCAGTCGCGTACGGGCGGTAAGCAGACCGAGGTGTATCTCGGCCGTTTCAGCGAGGACCTGTCACGTGTCGAGGCATGGCTGCGCGTGACGAACAACGGCGGCGGGGATGCGGACCCCGATGTCTGGATCGATCTCGAGAAGATCGGCTATCTGACGCGTCCCGCCGGGCGGATCGGGCCCGCCACCGCGACGGCGAGTTCGACTCCTGCCGGAAGGAATTCGGAGTCAGCCGGCCGCCTGGTGCTCAACGTCCGGCTGGCGCGCCCCGGCACGATCCCTCCTCCTGAATCGATTCTTCCGTATCGAAACGGCCTCGTCGTCAGCGAGTTCGAAGTGATGGACGTCATTCAGGGAAGTTATTCGGACAAGGAGATCCGGATCGCTCAGTGGGCGATTCGAGACGGTAAGGTTCTGGCGGACGCCCGCAAGACCGCCGGATCCGCGTTCACACTGTCGGTCGAACGTTACGATGCGCACGGCGAACTCGAAGGCGAGCGGCTGTTGTCGAACAGCGAAGCCTCGAAGCTGCCGCTGTATTACGACGTGACGGGACGCTGAGAGCACAGCGCGAAGGTGGTCTTCAGCTCGTATCTCTTTCTCTTCTACTTCCTTCCCGTCGCCCTGGCCTCGTACTACGCGGCGCCCCGCCGCGCCAGGCACCTGATCCTCACGATCGCGAGCTATATCTTCTACGGCTGGGCGAATCCGCTTTTTCTTCCGCTTCTGCTGTTCTCGACTACCGTCGATTACTTCGCCGGGCTGGCGCTCGCGCGCTATCGGGCTGTCGAAGGCGCTGACGGACGTCCACAGCGCCCGCCCGCCGCGAAGGTGGCGCTGATCGCGTCAATCTTCAGCAACCTGATTCTGCTCGGCTTCTTCAAGTACTACAACTTCGGGGCGGAAAACATCGACGCGCTCGCCGAGCGGCTTGGCTTGCCCGCCCTGCGGCTGGACGCCGCGCTCAGAGTGACGCTGCCGCTCGGCATCAGCTTCTACACGTTTCAGTCGATGAGTTACGCCATCGACGTCTATCGTGGCCACGCCCGGCCGATCCGCAGCTTCATCGACTTTGCCTGTTTCGTCTCGATGTTTCCCCAGCTCGTGGCCGGCCCCATCGTCCGTTTTTCGGAGGTCGCCGACCAGCTTCGATCACGCACACACACGGCGACGAAATTCGCGAGGGGGATTGCGTTCCTGTCGCTGGGTCTGGCCAAAAAGGTCCTGCTGGCCAATCCGTGCGGCAAGATCGCCGACCTCGCATTCGACGCCGGGTCCCTGGGTCCGCTCGAGGCGTGGTACGGCATCGTCGCGTACGCCTTCCAGATTTATTTCGACTTCAGCGGATACTCCGACATGGCCATCGGACTCGGTCTGATGTTCGGGTTCGTGTTCGCCAAGAACTTCGATTCGCCCTACCGTTCGCAGTCGATCACCGAGTTCTGGCACCGATGGCATATCTCACTTTCCACCTGGTTGCGCGATTACCTGTACCTGCCGCTCGGCGGCAATCGCAAGGGGAAGGTGCGCACGTACATCAATCTGTTCGTGGTCATGGTGCTCGGGGGACTCTGGCACGGCGCCGCGTGGAATTTCGTGATCTGGGGAGCGCTCCATGGCGCCTTCCTGTCGGTCGAAAGGCTGCGCGGAAAAAGAGCACTCTATGGTTCGCTGCCCCCCTCGCTGCGTGTCGCGCTCACATTCACGATCGTGCTCGTGGCCTGGGTCTTCTTTCGCGCTCGTGATCTCCCGCATGCCTTCCGGTATCTCGGCGACATGTTTGCGCTGGGTACTCCGCACGACGGCGCCGCTCTTCTGAGTGGCATCGTCTATCAGCCGTATTACCTGGGAACATTTCTGCTGGCAGGCACGATCGTGTGGGGCGCGCCGCAGACGTGGGAATGGACGCGCACGCTCACGCCTCAGAAAGCCGCGGCGGTAATCGCTCTGCTGGTTCTCTCGGCCCTGGTTCTTGCCACGCAGGCGTTCAACCCGTTCATCTATTTCATTTTCTGATGACGACGTCCGATCCTCTCCCGGCAGGCGGCGCAACCCGCGAGGAGATTGCGCAGATCGAAGTCGGCCAGACCACCGTCGGGCCGCTGACGGTTCGCGTGCTGCTGGTGTTTTTCCTGACGGCCATCTTCTCGGTCCCGATCGTGGAATGGTTCGGAAGCCGAGCCGCACGCGGACGCGGTGACACAACCGCCTGGGCTCACCTGACCAGCGTCCCGGAGCAGATTCGCGCGCAGCTTGCCGGTGCTGACGAGGGTGACGGCCTCTGGCGCCGAACGGTCCTCTCAAATCGGGCGGTGCTGGCCGGGATGAGCGGCTTCGAACGGGCGCTGGAGAACGACTCACTTCTGGGGAAGACCCTCCGGCCGCCGGCTCAATGGCTGATGACCGGCTGGCTCGGCGCGGGCAACGAGCGCGTCTATCCAGGGCGCCAGGGATGGGTCTTTTATCGGCCCGACGTCGAGCACGTGACGGGCCGCGGCTTTCTGGACCCGCGGGAGCTGCGTCGGCGAATCGCGGCCGCGCCGGAATGGGACAACCCGCCGCAGCCGGATCCGCGTCCGGCCATCGTCCAGTTCAAGAATGATCTCGCCGCTCGCGGGATCGTGCTGATCGTCATGCCGGTGCCGTTGAAGCCATCGGTCCATCCGGAGAAGCTCACCCGCCGCAACAGCGACAGATTGCCGCACAATCCCTCGTTCAATGTGTTGGTCGAAGAGCTGCGCCGCGAGGGCGTGCTGGTGGCCGATCTCACGGGCATCCTCGCGCGAGAGCGCGCCGGAGGGCCGCAATACCTGGCGACCGACACGCATTGGCGTCCAGAAGCGGTGGAAGCTGCGGCGGATCAACTCGCGGGGCAGGTGGAAGCGGTCGCGCCCGCCAGGCCTGTTCCGCAACGCTACCGGATCGAGCGCGTTGAAGTGAGTAACCGCGGCGACGCGGCACGAATGCTGGACCTGCCGGAGGGAGCGTCCCTGTTCCCCGCCGAAAGAGTCTGGGTGCGGCGAGTTCTGAGTCCGGATGGAACGCCGTGGAGATCGGCGCGCGACTCCGACGTCCTCCTCCTCGGTGACAGCTTTACGAACATCTATTCGCTGGAGTCGATGGGCTGGGGACCCTCGGCCGGCCTTGCCGAACAAGTGAGCTACGTGCTCGGCCGTCCGGTCGATCGTCTGGTCCAGAACGACGAAGGGGCATTCGCGACCCGCGCCATGTTGCAGCGGGAACCGGATCGACTTACCGGCAAGCGGGTTGTGATCTATCAGTTCGCGGCGCGCGAGCTTTCGTTCGGAGACTGGAGGATCATTCGGATGAGAGACGGTCGGTGACGACGAGGATCCCGGCGCTCGACGGCGTGCGCGGCCTCGCCATCCTCCTGGTCATCCTGTTCCATCACACCCTGATGCGTCCGGAGACCTTCTTCGACCGCGTCTACGTGAACCTGGTGCGCCTCGGGTGGTCGGGAGTTGATCTCTTCTTCGTGCTTTCCGGGTTTCTCATCACCGGCCTGCTCGTAGACGCAAAGGGAGGCCCGCACTACTACCGCAACTTCTACATCCGCCGCACGCTGCGGATCTTCCCGCTCTACTACGCGTTTCTCTTCTACACGCTGCAGGTTTCTCCCTCGCTGTGGCCAGACACGGAGCTGGCCGCGATGGGACGCGACGCCATGGCCGGCCGCAGCGAGGCCTGGTACTGGCTCTACGGCTCGAACATACTGTTCGCGCGTGATCAGAACTTTGGCCATCCCAACCTCGCCGTCACGTGGTCACTGGCGATCGAGGAGCAGTTCTACCTGGTCTGGCCGCTTGTCGTCGCGATCACGAGCCGCCGCACGCTCATGTGGACGTGCGCGGGGCTGATAGTGACGGCGTTCGCCCTGCGGACTGCGCTCGCCGTGGGCGGCGCCCACGAAATACTGGCGTACGTCCTGCCGATGTGCCGGATGGACGCGCTCGCCGCAGGCGCGCTCGTTGCGCTCGCGATGCGTAGCGATCGAAGCGGACCGCCGGCGGCGCCCGCGCGTCTGATTACGCTGGCCCGGATTGTCGCCCCGGCCGCTGCCGCGACCGTGCTCGCGATCTGGTACGTCGAGGACCTGTTCGACAACGCCGACTGGAGCGAACCTCTCATGCAGACAGCGGGCTACACGACGCTCGCGCTCGGCTACGCCGCGGTTGTGACCCTGGCGGCCAGTGGTCCGGCCAACTCGTGGATCACTCGTTTCTTCCGCCTCTCACCGCTGCGGACTTTAGGCCGTTACAGTTACGCGCTGTATCTGTTTCATGTCCCGGTCAGGCGATTCATCCGTGACGAGTACTTCCCCGTGGCATCCTTTCCGACCCTGTTCGGTTCCCCGCTGCCTGGTCAATTGCTGTTCTATGTCGCCGCCACCATCCCGGCGCTCGCGCTCGCGTGGCTCTCGTGGCACCTGTACGAGCGGCAGTGGCTGACGCTCACCAAGAACTTTCCGTATCCCCGATCGCCGGTGCCGCCAAGCTAGAATGACGGCCACATGTCGTGGACGGCTGGAACGCAGGTCTCGGGCTACGAGATCGTTCGACTGCTGGGAGTCGGCGGGATGGGGGAAGTCTACCTGGCCCGCAACCTGCGCCTGCAGCGCGAGGTCGCGCTCAAGGTACTCCCCGCCGCCCTGATCCAGGACGCCGAGCGGCGCTCGCGCTTCGAGCGTGAAGCGCGCGTCCTGGCGTCGCTGAGTCACCCCAACATCGCCGCGATCCACGGCATCGAGGACATGAGCGGACCTGGCGGTCATACCCCGGTCCTGGTGCTGGAGTTCGTCGACGGTCAGACGCTTGCCGACAGGATCAGCACCGGGCGTGTTCCCGTGGACGATGCGATCCCGATTGGGTTACAGATCGCCGAGGCGCTCGAAGCGGCGCATGAGCGCGGCATCATTCATCGTGACCTCAAGCCCGCCAACGTTCAGGTGACGCGCGACGGCGTCGTCAAGGTGCTCGACTTCGGCCTGGCCAAGGCGCTCGACGCGGACGCGAGCGGCAGCCTCGGCGATCCTGCCCAGTCTCCGACCTTTACGTCAGCCTCGACTCAGCTCGGTGTGATCATGGGCACCGCGGCGTACATGGCGCCGGAGCAGGCACGTGGGAAAGCAGTCGATCGCCGCGCGGACGTCTGGGCGTTTGGTGCGCTCATGTTCGAGATGCTCTCCGGCCGGCGCGCCTTCCCGGGCGAGACAATTTCGGACACGCTGGCAGCCATCCTCACCGGAACGCCCGACTGGACGCAACTACCGGGAGACACTCCGCCCGCGATCCGCGCGCTGATTGAGCGTTGCCTCGAGCGCGATCCTCGGCAGCGGCTGCAATCGATCGGTGAAGCGCGCATCATCCTTTCAACTCCGCCGCAACTGATGCGGGGAGAAGTTG
>Ga0136617_10003675_pt1 | contig 13694 bp, 17 predicted proteins | sample AntDrymUQ3222106_2_FD_129672 | JGI IMG/M metagenome (GOLD analysis project Ga0136617, IMG submission 129672) | Polar desert sand microbial communities from Dry Valleys, Antarctica - metaG UQ322 (21.06) | ecosystem: Environmental > Terrestrial > Soil > Desert | place: Antarctica: Dry Valley... | reverse complement strand
GCGACCACGGTGGCCACGGCGACGGGCTCCTCCTCGACCTGGCCGTCCACGATCCGGTAGGACCGCAGCTCGATCTCGGTCTCGGAGCGGGTGCTGACCAGCACGTAGTGGGCGTCGGGTTCCATCGCGAGGCCGCTGTCGGTGCGGCTCGGGTGGGCCTCGGTGGCGGTGTGGGAGTGGTAGATCACGACCGGTTCCTCGTCGCGGTCGTCCATCTCACGATAGAGCCGGAGCAGGTCCGTGGAGTCGAACTCGTAGAAGGTCGGGCTGCCCGCGGCGTTGACCATCTCGATGAACCGCTCCGCGCGGTCGCTCCCGGCGGGGCCGGCCACCACGCCGCACGCCTCGTCGGGGTGGTCCCGTCGGGCGTGGGCGACGATCGCGTCGTACGTCGCCTGGTCGATGGACAGCACGCCTCAAGGGTAGGGAGTTGGCCCCTCCGGCCCCACCCTCGTCAGCATGTGGACCTCGGTCTCAGCGGACGAACCGGGCCTGCTGCTCACCGGACGCTGCGGCCTCGACGCGACCGCGCAGAATCGCCTTCATGGGCGGGAGCGCGGCGCTCGGCCACCACCGGACCTCGGTGCTCTCGTCGTCGCCGACCCGGGCCTCGCCGGACACCCAGGTGCAGGCGAAGCAGAGGTCGAGATACGCGGCGCGGTCACCGTTGGCGTGGACCACGTCGCGCATCACCGAGGTCGAGGCGAGCCGCTCGACGCGCGCCACGACCCCGGTCTCCTCGAGGACCTCACGGGCTGCGCACGCCGCTGGTTCCTCGCCGGGGTCGACGATGCCCGTGACGGGGGCCCACTCGCCGTTGTCGGACCGGCGGACGAGCAGCACCTCGTCGTTCCGGCGTACGACAGCGGTCACGCCCGGCATCCAGAGCTCGGCGTGGCCGATGTGGCGGCGGAGCTCGCGGACGAAGTCGGGGACGGGCATGACGTCAGGAGGAGAGCGCCTCGACGAGCGTCTCCTGAAGCAGCCCGATCCAGTGGTAGATGTCGTAGGCCTGCGACCGGGGGTCGTCGTCGGGCAACGAGAACCAGTAGTCGTCGTCGCCGTCCTCGATGCCGAGCCGGGTGGCCAACGCCAGCCGCAGGTCGGTGAAGGTGCGCAGCCAGGTCTCGGCGGTGGGCTGCTCGATCTCCACGTCGATGACCAGCGCCTCCTCGGTCAGCTCGGCCGGCAGCCCGGCCTCCTCGAGGGTGTCCAGGACGCTCACCGCCCCGGCGGCCTTGTCGTCACGCAGCGCGGACTCGGTGTAGCGGCGGAACTCGGCGGCCGCCTCCTCATCGTCGTGGTAGGCCGTGGGGAACAGTCGGGCCAGCACCGGGTCCTCGGGCTCGGTGGTGGGCCCGCTGAAGTCCATCAGCGCCTCGAAGGAGTCGGCGTCCTGGCGGGGCACGGCCGACTCGTTGCGCAGCAGCTCGACCAGCTGGGACGCCAGCGAGCGCAACAGGTCGGCCTCGAAGCCGGTGAACGTCGCGATGATGTGGCCGCTGCGACGGTGACGGGCGAATCCACTCACGGTGTTACTGCTTCTCCATCGTGGCCCACAGACCGTACTCGTGCATGGCCTGGACGTCGCGCTCCATCTCCTCGCGGGTGCCGTGGCTGACCGCTGACTTGCCGTCGTGGTGGACCTCCAGCATCAGCTTCTCGGCCTTCTGCTTGTCGTAGCCGAAGTACTTCCGGAAGACGAAGGTGACGTAGGACATCAGGTTGACCGGGTCGTCCCAGACGACGGTCGCCCAGGGCTTCTCGACGACGGTGATCTCGTCGGGTGCCGTGGTCGGGTCGACCTCGACGGGGCTGGCGGTGGACACCCGCTCATGGTCGCACAGCGACCCACCCCGACCGGTGCTGGCACAGTGGCCGCGTGAGCACGTCGACGGCCCTGCTGACCGACCACTACGAGCTGACGATGCTGCAGGCCGCGCTGGCCTCGGGGACGTCCCAGCGCCGCTCGGTCTTCGAGCTGTTTCCGCGCCGGCTGCCCACGGGACGGCGCTACGGCGTCGTCGCCGGCGTGGGTCGCTTCCTCGACGCGTTCGAGGCGTTCCGCTTCGACGACGAGGTGCTCACCGTGCTCGACGAGGGCCGGGTGGTGGACGAGGCGACGCTGGCGTGGCTCGCCGACTACGAGTTCACCGGAGACGTCTGGGGGTACGCCGAGGGCGAGGCGTACTTCCCCTACTCCCCCCTCGTCGTCGTCGAGTCGAGCTTCGCCGAGGCGGTGCTGCTCGAGACGCTGCTGCTGTCGATCTACAACCACGACTCGGCGATCGCCTCGGCCGCCTCCCGGATGACCCTGGTCGCCGGCGACCGTCCCTGCATCGAGATGGGGTCGCGGCGGACCCATGAGGAGGCGGCGGTCGCCTGCGCGCGGTCGGCGTACGTCGCGGGCTTCGCGTCCTCCTCCAACCTCGCCGCCCGGCACCGCCACGGCGTCCCGACGGCCGGGACCTCGGCGCACTCGTTCACCCTGCTCCACGACTCCGAGGCCGACGCCTTCCGCGCCCAGGTCGACTCGCTGGGCGTCGGCACGACGCTGCTGGTCGACACCTACGACGTCGCCGAGGCGGTGCGGCTCGGCGTCGAGGTGGCCGGGCCCGGTCTCGGGGCGGTCCGGCTCGACTCCGGCGACCTCGGGGTGCTGGCCCACCAGGTGCGCGACCAGCTCGACGCGCTCGGCGCCCACGACACCCGGATCGTCGTCACCAGCGACCTCGACGAGCACGCCATCGCCGCGCTCGCCACGGCGCCGGTCGACGCGTACGGCGTCGGCACCCAGCTCGTCACGGGCAGTGGGCACCCGACCTGCGGCTTCGTCTACAAGTTGGTCGCCCGCGAGGGTACCGGCGGCGAGCTGGTGTCCGTCGCGAAGCGGAGCACCGACAAGGTCTCGGTCGGCGGCCGCAAGTACGCCCTGAGGCGGCACGACCGGCATGGTCGGGCAGAGGCCGAGGTCGTGGGGATCGGCGAGCCGCCGGTCGAAAATGGCCACGTGGAACGTCGGAGTGACCGCACGCTGCTGGTCCCGCTGGTGCGCGACGGTGAGGTGGTCGGCCGCGAGCCGCTCGAGGCGGCCCGCGAGCGCCACGCGGCCTCTCGTGCCGAGCTGCCTCTCGCCGTACAGATGATGAGCAAGGGCGAGCCGGTCATCGAGACGGTCCACCTCGGCGGCTGACTAGAGTGGACTGCATGACGCGTGCACTGATCGTCGTCGACGTCCAGAACGACTTCTGTGAAGGCGGCTCGATGGGCGTCCCCGGCGGCGCCAGGGTGGCGAGTGACATCTCCGACGTGCTGCGGCACTGGCACGCGCGCGACGACCAGGCGCCCGACTACGCCCATGTCGTCGCCACCAGGGACCACCACATCGACCCCGGCGACCACTGGTCAGACGACCCGGACTTCCGCGACAGCTGGCCGGTCCACTGCAAGGTCGGCACCGAGGGCGAGGCGTTCCACCCCAACCTGGACCCCCAGCCCTTCGACGCCATCTTCCTCAAGGGCGAGCACGTGGCTGCCTACTCCGGCTTCGAGGGTGCGGCCGACGGCGTCTCCCTCGGCGACTGGCTGCGCCGCCACGAGGTGAGCAGGGTCGACGTGTGCGGGATCGCGACCGACTACTGCGTTCGGGCGACGGCCCTCGACGCCGTACGCGAGGGGTTCGCCACCCGGCTGCTCCCCGACCTGTGCGCGGGCGTCGCCCCCGACTCCACCTCCGCTGCCCGGCAGGAGATGGCCGACGCCGGGATCACCGTCTGAGCCAGCCGTTCAGTCACCGGTGAAGGTCGGCCGCCGTAACGCCTGGAACCGCCCGCCACATGGGTAGTACGTGACGTCCGGGTCGCGACATCGCTCCTCCCACGACCCAGACGTCACGTACTAGCCCGTAGGGCGACTCACCCCCCAAGAAACGCTTGACAGTCGCGCCCACGTCGACCGATACTCCCCAAGACACATTGGAGGGTTGATGTCCGACGACGAGTCCAGGCAGGCCACCCGGGCGCTGCGGGCCACCGCCCACCCGGTACGACTGCAGATCCTCTCCCTGCTGACCGGCGCCGAGATGAGCGCGGCCGAGGTCGCGCGCGAGCTCGGCCTCACCCATGCCAACGCCTCCTACCACCTCCGGCTGCTGCTCGACGTCGGACAGCTGGAGGTCGCCGGGGAGGAACGGATCCGCGGCGGCGTCGCCAAGCGCTACCGGCATCCCTGGCGCGAGCACGCCACCCGCGGGAAGGCCACCGCCGAGGGCCGCCAGTCGTGGGCCCGCGCCATGGCGGCCGAGCTGGTCCGTCGTGTGGCCTACTGGGGCGAGCGCCCCGGCAGCTTCACCGACGCCGAGCTCTGGGTCAGCGAGGAGGACTACCTGGCCGTACGCGCGTCGCTGCAGGAGGCGTCCACCCGGCTCCACGACGCCGCACGGCCGCCGCGCACCGAGGGCACGATCAAGGTGGCGATGACCGCCGCGCTGTTCGAGATGAGGCCGTCGTGACCTGGCGCGACTCGCTCGCACCGCTGGCCGACCAGCGGTTCCGCTGGTTCTTCGCCTCTCGCGCGGTCAACATCTGGGGCACCACGATGGCGCCGGTCGCGCTCGCCTTCGCCGTCCTGGAGATCGAGGACAGCGCCGCGGCGCTGGGCCAGGTGCTCGCGGCACGCAGCGTCCCGATGGTCGTCTTCCTGCTCGTCGGCGGCGTCATCGCCGACCGGGTGGGCCGCCGGCTGGTCATCCAGGTCGGCAACGCCTTCTGCGTCCTCTCCCAGGGGTTGGCGGCGGTCCTGGTCATCACCGGCCACGCCGAGCTGTGGCACCTGGTCGTGATCGAGGCGGTCAACGGCACCGCGGCCGCCGCATCGTTCCCGGCCATGCAGGCGATGATCCCCCAGCTGGTGCCGCGCGCCCAGCTGCAACAGGCCAACGCGCTGCTCTCGATGGTGCGCGGCACGCTCTTCGCGGTCGGACCGACGACGGCGGCGGTCCTCGTGGTGACCGTCGGACCCGGCTGGGCGCTGGCCGCCGACGCCGCCACCTGGCTGGTGGCCCTGGTGCTGCTGCTCCCCGTCCACGTGGCCCGGCCGGCGGCGACCGGCGGCACCGGCATCGGCTCCGACCTGCGGGCGGGCTGGCACTACTTCCGCACCACCACCTGGCTCTGGGTCGTGGTGCTGGCCTTCGGGGTACTCAACGCGATCCTGTCCGGCGCCTGGCACACCCTCGGTCCCCCGGTCGCCAAGGACACCATCGGCATCACGGGGTGGGGGTACGTCCTCTCGGCCCAGGCAGTCGGACTCGTGGTCGCCGGCCTGGTGATGTTGCGGCTCTCACTGCGCCATCCGCTGCGCGCCGGGATGCTCGGGTGCCTGGTCTTCGCGGCGCCGCTGCTGATGCTGGGCACGGAGCCGACGCTGGTGCCGATGCTGCTCGCGATGTTCCTCGCCGGCGCGGGGATCGAGGTCTTCGGCCTCGGCTGGAGCCTGGCGATGCAGGAGAACGTGCCCGAGGAGATGCTCTCGCGCGCCTACTCCTACGACGCCCTCGGCTCGTTCGTCGCGATCCCGGTCGGCCAGCTCTGCTACGGCCCGCTCGGCGAGTGGCTCGGCTACCGACCCGTGCTCATCACCAGTGGGGTCCTGTACGCCGCGGTGTGCCTGCTGACGCTGACCTCCCGCTCGGTGCGCGACCTCGAGCGCGCCTCAGCCGGCGCGCGGGAGCCCGTCGGCCCGGCCGCGTCCGGATGACGTACGTTCCGGCCAGCGACGACCGGGGGACCCGACCTCAGCCGCCCCACGTGTCGGCGAGCTTGGTGATGACGGTGGCGTTGCGGTTGGTCGCGACGCCGAGGTGCTTCTCGACCGCGGCGTTGGTCAGGGTCGCGGTGCGGTAGTCGGCACCGAGCAGCAGGTGGACGGCGCGACCTCGGACGAAGGCGCGTTCGTGGTCACCTCCCGCCTGCTCCACGACCTCCCGGCCCGCGGCCGACGGGGCCCCCTTGAGCAGCGAGACGTAGTGGCGGCCGTCGTGGCCGTCGCCGAACTCGGCGACGTCGTCGCCGATCGCGCGCAGCTCACCGGGTGTGAAGACGATGGTCGGCACCGCGAAGCCACGGTCTGCGGCGAAGGCCCGCTCCAGTGCCTGCTCGACCGACGCCCGGGACCGCAGCGGCAGGTCGAGGCGGACGTTGCCGGTGTTGATCCAGGTCGCCACGTCGCTGCCGCCGGCCGCCTCCGCGGCGGCGACGATGTCAGCCTTCGGGAACCTGCGGGTGGGCCCCAGGTTGATCGCGCGCAGGAACGCGACGTACGTGGCCATGGCGCCATCTCAGCGCACTCGGTCTCGTCTGCCAAGCAGCCGACGGCGCCACCGCCACGCCGTCAGGGGGTGCGGACGGTGATCGTCGCGACGCCCACGAGCAGTCCCGGCTTGACGGACTTGGTCTTGAAGGTGTCGTTGAGCAGCGGCGCGGCCACCTGGGAGATCTGCACCTTGGTGCCCTGCAGGGTGGCGGTCCCCTTGCCGGACTGGAGCGGCTTGAGGGTGCGGCCGTCGAGGTTGAACAGGACGGCGTTGGTGACGGCTGTCTTGTCGTTGACCGCGACGTCGCCGTAGACCTTCGAGATGCCCGGGTCGACGTTGAAGTTGGAGAGCCGGGCGGTGGTCCCGCCGGCGCTCAGGGTGAGGCCTGAGCCTTCGTGCTGGACCTGGCCCAGGACGTAGGGCGAGACCTCACCGGGCTCGAAAGACGGTGACGTTGCCGCCGGTGATCGGGAAGGAGAGCGTGTCCTTGTCGAGCTTGGCCCCGCCCGCGACCCCCGGGGTCAGATCGAGCTGACCGAGCGCCTTGATGAAGCCCCGGTCGAGCTTGATCTCGGTCGCGTTGCCCTTGAGCTGACCCACGACCGCCACCGGCTCGGGGGCTCCACCGATGCCTCCGAGACCGCAGCCGGTCAGCGGCAGCGACATCACGACCAGGCCGGCTCCCCAGGCGATCGATGTGCGGGCAGTGGAGAGCGAGAAGCGCATGGCGGTGGTCCCATCGTGGCGGATCGGTCACACGCCATTCGGTGTCGAGCCTCCGGCAGATTGGTACGGGCAGGTCTAGGGTGAGGGTCCATGAAGGCACGAGCACTCCTGTCCGCAGTGGCGGCCACCACCGTGGCCCTGACCCTCGCCGGCTGCGCCGCCGACACCAACAAGGTGACGACCGAGAGCGGCGCCCAGGTGGTCGAAGAAGGCAAGCTGACCGTCTGCACCCACCTGCCCTACGAACCGTTCCAGTACAAGGAGGACGGCGAGATCGTCGGCTTCGACGTCGATCTGGTCGACCTGGTCGCCGAGGAGCTCGGCCTCGAGCAGACCATCGTCAACACGCCGTTCGAGACGATCGAGACCGGTCAGGCAATGGCCACCGGCAAGTGCGACCTGGCCGCGGCGGGCATGACGATCACCGACGAGCGGGCGCGGGTCATGGACTTCGCCGACCCCTACTTCAACGCCACCCAGGCCCTACTCGTGCAGGAGGGGTCGGGCTTCGACTCCCTGGAGTCGCTGTCGGGCGAGACCGTCGGCGTCCAGGCCAACACGACCGGCAAGGCGTACGCCGAGGAGAACGCGCCCGACGACGTGGAGCTGAAGGTGTTCGAGGACCTCGCGCTGCTCACGGCTGCGGTGAAGACCGGGGACGTCGCCGCCGGGGTCAACGACAACGGCGTGCTCTACGACTACGTCGAGAAGAACCCCGACACCGAGGTCTCCACCGAGTTCGACACCGGCGAGCAGTACGGCTTCGCCGTCGCCGAGGACGGCAGCGACCAGCTGCTCGGGACGGCCAACGAGGTGCTCGCGACGTCGATGGAGGACGGAGGCTACGAGGAGATCTTCCGGAAGTACTTCCCGGACGCCGAGCTGACGATGCCCGAGTGACCGCCGTTGGTCACCTGCTCAGGAGGGTCCCGGCATGGCGATGACGCCACGCCAGCGGGCCCGCGTGTCGCGCGGCGTCCAGTACACCGTCCTCGTCGGTCTCGTCGCGCTCGCTGCCGGCTTCGCCGACTGGGGACTGATCGAGGAGCAGTTCTTCCAGGTCGACATCATCCGCGGGATGCTCCCCGACGTCGTCACCACGGCGCTGCGCAACACCGTGGTCTACACCGCGTGCGGGTTCAGCTTCGGCCTGGCGCTCGGGCTGCTGCTGGCGCTGATGCGGCTCTCGTCCGTCGGGCCCTACCGCTGGCTGGCGACAGGCTTCATCGAGCTCTTCCGCGGCCTCCCGGCGCTGGTGGTGTTCCTCGCGCTGAGCGTCGGGGTCCCGATCGCCTTCCCGGGGCGCGAGGTGCCGGGCGACGTGCTCGGGATCGCCACCCTGGCCCTCGGCCTGGTCGGCGGCGCCTACATGGCCGAGACGATCCGCGCCGGCATCCAGGCGGTGCCGAAGGGCCAGATGGAGGCGGCCCGCTCACTGGGCATGCCGTACTCGAGCGCGATGCGCTCGATCGTGGTCCCGCAGGCGTTCCGGATCGTGCTGCCGCCGCTGACCAACGAGCTGATCCTGCTGACCAAGGACTCCTCGCTGGTCTACCTGCTGGGCTACACGCTGAGCTCGGTCGAGCTGGCGGCGTACGGGCGCGAGACGCTGAACCAGGAGAACAACTTCACGCCATTGATCGTGATCTCGCTGTCCTACCTGGTGATCACGGTGCCGCTGGCCGTCGTCGTACGCCGGATGGAAGCGCGAGCGGAGAGGGCCCGCTGATGACCGAACCGCAGCTCGACCGCACCGCGGCTGCGATCCACGTCTCCGACCTGCACAAGTCCTTCGGCCACAACGAGGTGCTCAAGGGCATCGACTTCCACGTCGACAACGGGCAGGTGGTGTGCGTCGTCGGCCCGTCCGGCTCGGGCAAGTCCACGCTCCTGCGCTGCGTCAACCGGCTCGAGGAGCCGACGTCGGGCAAGATCTTCGTCGAGGGCATCGAGATCACCGACCCCGACATCGACGTCGACAAGGTGCGCAGCCGGATCGGCATGGTCTTCCAGCAGTTCAACCTGTTCCCCCACCTGTCTGTGCTGCGCAACCTCACGATCGCCCAGCAGCGGGCCAAGGGCCGGAGCAGGGAGCAGGCCGACGAGGTCGCCCGCCGCAACCTCGCGAAGGTCGGCCTGGCGGAGCGGGAGGACGCCTACCCGGCCCATCTGTCGGGCGGGCAGCAGCAGCGGGTCGCGATCGCCCGGGCACTGTCGATGGACCCCGACATGATGCTCTTCGACGAACCCACCAGCGCGCTCGACCCAGAGCTGGTCGGCGACGTGCTCGACGTGATGAAGGATCTGGCCTCGGAGGGCATGACGATGATGGTCGTCACCCACGAGATGGGCTTCGCCCGCGAGGTCGGCGACAAGCTGGTCTTCATGGACGACGGGGTGATCGTCGAGGAGGGTCGGCCCGTCGAGGTGCTGGAGAACCCCCGCCAGGAGCGCACCCGCGCCTTCCTGTCCAAGGTGCTCTGACCTTCCGGCGCCGTACCGCCCCGACAGCACTGCAGGCGCCCGGGGATCCGGGCGCCTGCAGCTGTGGAGTCGTGCGGTCCGGCTACTTCACGTCGACGGTGATCGTCGCGGTGCCGACCAGCAGGCCGGGCTTGACCGCGTCGGTCTTGAACACGTCGTTGAGCAGCGGTGCAGCGACCTCGGAGATCTGCACCTTGGTGCCCTCCAGGATGGCCTGGTTGCCCTGGGTCTCCAGCGGGTTGAGGGTGCGGCCGTCCAGGTTGAAGACCGGCACGCTGGACGCGGCGACCTCGCCGTTGACGGCCACGTCGCCGTAGACCTTCGAGACGCCCGGGTCGACGTTGAGGTTGGTGATCTCGACCGTGGTGTCACCGGCGGTCAGCGAGAAGCCGGAGCCCTCGTGCTGGACCTGGCCGATCACGTACGGGTCGACGGCGCCCGGCTCGAAGACCGTGACGTTGCCGCCGGTGATCGGGAAGACCAGCGAACCGTCTGTCAGCTTGGCGGATCCGACGACACCCGGGGTGAGCTCGAGCTGGGTGAGGGCGTCGGTGAAGCCCTTGTCGAGGGCAACCGCGGTGTCCTCTCCGGTCAGCGCCGGGATGGAGGCGACGGCCTTGGGCGCGGCCTGCTCCTGCTGAGAGCTCTGCTGCTGGTTGCCGGCCTGGGCCTCGGTTCCCGTGTCCTGGCTGCACGCAGCCAACGAGACGGCGAGAACGGCGGTGGCCGCGAGGCTGGCGGCGGACTTGCGAGTGATGATGGTGCGCATAAGAGGTCCTTCCTGAGACGTCTTTCGCGGGCACGATGCTCGGCCCGACGCCAAGAGTTCGGGTGGATTCCGGTGCCGGATGGGTGACCGGCCCGAATGTCAGGCAACGTTCAGGTTGCTGAGCGTGGGGTGTGATACGGACGACACCTACCGGGTCCCCGGCGGTCCGTTCGGGTGGTGGTCAAGCGCCTCGGGTCTCGACGGCCCAGGCCCAGACCCGCCCCAGACGACGTTGTCCGGGTAGCGGCCGGAAGCCTCGTCGACTCGGCGCCGCAGGTCGATACCGGCTCCACTTCTGGCTCACCGCGGCGAGACCCGGCTCCGCCGCTCGCGCCGGTCACCCACGGATCACCTCGTCTCGCATTCTGCGACGAAATCTCAAGTCGCATGACAGACTTCCAATCCGGTTCCCCCCCCGGCTGCGAATGCCGCATGACCCGGCTCACACACGACAGAGTCACAGGACACCTTGCCTGTCCCCTCGGATTGGCAAGCCAGCGAACGGAGGTTCGGACATGTTGCAGGCTCTCTGCTGGGTGATCTTCCTCCTGGCTCTCACGCGCGGGGCCTGGTTGGCCTTCGCGCCGCAGCAGTGCCTCGACGACCGCCGGCGCCGCTGGCAAACCGGAGCCGCGCACGCCATCGGGATCACAGATGCACGACAGCCGCGCTAGCACGCCGCGCCGGCGCCGCGCCGGTGTGACCGCTCACCGGCTCACTCAGGGATCTCGGGGTCCGGGCACCGCCGACGCCACTCCGCGGGCTCACGTCCGGGGGCCGGTCCCCCTCATCGGACCTGCCTTCGTCGCGGCCATCGCGTACGTCGACCCGGGCAACTTCGCCACGAACCTGGCCGCCGGCTCCACCTACGGATACATGCTGGTGTGGGTCGTCGTCGTCGCCAACGTGATGGCGATGGTCATCCAGTACCTTTCTGCCAAGGCGGGCATCGCCACCGGGGCGAGCCTGCCGGAGCTCTGTCGTCGCCACTTTCCCCGACCGGTCGTGCGCGGCCTCTGGGGACAGGCCGAGGTGGTCGCGATGGCCACCGACCTCGCCGAGATCCTGGGCGGGGCACTGGCGCTCAAACTGCTGTTCGGGATCCCGCTCGTCTACGGCGGACTCATCACCGGCGTGGTCGCCTTCGCCCTGCTTGCCTTCCAGGGCCGCGGCCACCGGCCGTTCGAGGTGGCCATCGGCGGCCTGCTGCTCGTCATCTCCCTCGGCTTCCTCTACAGCCTGGTGACCGGCGGGCTCGACGCCGGCGCCATGCTCACCGGCACCATCCCCCAGCTCGAGGGCACCGACAGCCTGGTGCTGGCCGCAGGCATGCTCGGCGCGACCGTGATGCCGCACGCCATCTATCTGCACGGGGCGTTGACCGAGGACCGGTACGTTCGCGATACCGAGGACCAACGACGCAGCCTGCTGCGCAGTCAGCGGGTCGACGTGGTGAGTGCCATGGCCATCGCCGGACTGGTGAACCTGTCGATGGTCGTCATCGCCGCCCAGGTCCTCTCGGGCGGTCCACCCGTCGACACGATCGAGGGCGCGCACGCGGGCATCGGCGCCTCGCTGGGTCCGGCAGCGGCCCTGTTCTTCGCCCTCGCGCTGCTGGCCTCGGGGTTCGCCGCCTCGAGCGTCGGGACCTACTCCGGCCAGGTCATCATGGAAGGCTTCCTCCGCCGCCGGGTCCCGCTGTTCCTCCGGCGCCTGATCACGCTCGCGCCGGGCCTGGTCGTTCTCGCCGTTGGAGTCGACCCGACCCAGGCGCTGATCCTCTCCCAGGTGGTGCTCTCGTTCGGCATCCCGTTCGCACTGATCCCACTGGTCCTCCTGACCCGGCGGCGCGACGTGATGGGAAGCCTCGTCAACCGCCCGATCACCACCGCAGCCGCCGGCGCGATGGCCGTGGTCATCTCGCTGCTCAACGCCGTACTGATCTGGCTGACCGTGACGAACTGAGAAGGCATTCGTCAGGTCACCCACCCACCAGTCCTTGGAAGGACGTGAACCACAGATATGACTCGGAACATGACAGGAAAGCTGACCGCCGCGGTCCTCATCGTGGTGGTCGGAGCCCTCTGCGCATACTTCTTCTTCAGCGCGGGCGCGACCTCTGGTCCCAGCGACGACGCGACCCGGACCGATGGGTCCACCAGCGAGGGCCAGGCCCAGGAGAAGCCGGCCCTGGTCGACCGAATCCTCGACGGCCTCGGCAAGGGCCGCTCGGCGAAGTCGTTCGACAATCCGGCCACCGGCGCGGACGTTCCGATGGTCGAGAGCGCGAGCAACGTCCCGGTCGCCTCACTCGAGGTCCCGAAGCTGGGGTTGCGCACCCCGCTGTTCGAGGGCGTGCACCAAAAGGTGATCGACCGCGGGCCGGGTCACTGGCCCGGCACGCCGCTTCCCGGCCAGGCGGGCAACAGCGTGATCAGCGCACATCGCGCCACTCACGGAGCCGAATTCGCCGAACTCGACGACCTGGGCCCCGGTGACCCGATCCGGGTCCGGATCGGCGGCCAGGACCGCAGCATCACCTTCCGCGTGCAGAAGACCTCGATCGTGCTTGAGGAGAAGTACGTCGACTTCGTCACCGCCCAGCCGAGCTCCCCGACGGCACGGGTGCTGACCCTCTTTGCCTGCGACCCGGTGTACGACAGCACGCACCGGATCGTCGTCCGGGCGGTGGCCGCACCGGCCGCCGCAGAGAGCGGGTGATGCCGCAGATCCTGTGACCGTTCAGCTTCTGAGATCGGGGGCCCGCCCAACGGGTCCCCGAGACGCAGAACACCAGTTCCGATGAAAGGAGCCATCATGGCTAGGAACAAAGACCAGATCTTCGACGGCCAGCCCGTCTTGGAGTTCGACAACGAGTTCGACCGGCGCAACTTCCTGCGCACGGCACTCATCGTTGGTGTCGGCGCAGGATTCGCCGGCCACGCGTTGGGTGACCCCATGTCCGGCAGCCGGTCGAGTGCCTTCGCGGGCAGTCTCGCCACCAAGAGCCTCAAGGGCGACCTGGAGATCCTGAACTACGCGCTCACCCTCGAGTTCCTCGAGTCGGAGTTCTACAAGCAGGGGGTGCAGGGGGGTGTGTTGAGCGGACGCGAGCTTGAACTCGTCGCGCCCATCGCCGACCACGAGGCGGCACACGTCACCGCTGTCTCCACGACGATCCAGGACCTCGGCGGCAAGCCCGTGGCGAAGCCGAAGTTCAAGTTCCCGCAGGGGACCTTCGCCAACCGCGACAAGTTCCTCACGACCGCCTCGGTCTTCGAGGAGCTCGGCGTCAAGGCCTATCACGGCCAGGTCACGATGATCGACAGCCCGGACATCCTGGCCGCGGCTGCGTCCATCGCGGGGGTCGAGTCGCGCCACGCGGCGATCCTCGCCGACCTG
>Ga0136617_10003674_pt1 | contig 13695 bp, 8 predicted proteins | sample AntDrymUQ3222106_2_FD_129672 | JGI IMG/M metagenome (GOLD analysis project Ga0136617, IMG submission 129672) | Polar desert sand microbial communities from Dry Valleys, Antarctica - metaG UQ322 (21.06) | ecosystem: Environmental > Terrestrial > Soil > Desert | place: Antarctica: Dry Valley... | reverse complement strand
CGCCGTGGCCGATTCCTCGGTCGACCCAGGGGCGATCGGCAACGACATCGTGACGGCGGAGCGGGGGACGCTGCGCCTGCTCGGCACGGCCGGTGACGAGCGCGATGAGCCCGGCCCATCCTCGGCCGAGCCAACGCCGCTGAACACCGACGTCGGCACCGGATACACGTCGCTGCCCCGCTCGTTCGTCGGTCGCGACGGTCTCGTGGCGCGGGGATGGGAGGCGGTGCCGTCGGGGCGGTGGCTGCTGGCCACGGCCGAGCCGATCACGAACGAGCGGCTGGGCGCGGTCCGCGAGCTCGCCGCCCGAGCGGGGCTGGAGATCGAAGGGCGCGACGACCAGCAGGGTCTGCGGGCGCTGCGCTTCGGCGCCACCGTCACGGGGATGGCGCTGGCGCTCGGCGTGCTGCTGCTGACGGTGGGCCTGATCCGGGCCGAGGCGGCGACCGACGTCCGCATCCTCGCCGCCACCGGGGCGTCGAGCACGGCTCGCCGGAACCTCACCGCCGCGACGGCGGCCGGTCTGGCGCTCGCCGGCGTCGTGCTCGGCGCCGGCGGCGCCTATCTCGTCCTCGTCGCCGGCTACCACAGCACGGCCGATCTCACCCCGGTCCCGGTCGTCGAGCTGGTGGCGATCGTCCTCGGTACGCCGGTCCTCGCCGGCGCCGCCGGTTGGCTTGCCGCCGGACGTGAGCCGGCGGTCCTGGCCCGCCACGCCATCGAGTGAGGACGGCCGGCCGCATCAACGATCGCCGGCCACGGCGACGCCGATGTCAGCTGGCGAAGGCGACGGCGGCCACGTCGGCGTACGTCTCGGCGAGGTGGAACGTCATCTCGTCACGGACGTTGGCCGGCACGTCCTCGAGGTCGCCGCCGTTGCGCTTGGGCAGCACGACCTCGGTCAACCCGGCCCGATGGGCGGCGAGCACCTTCTGCTTGACGCCGCCGATCGGCAGCACGGCGCCCTGCAGTGTGATCTCGCCCGTCATCCCGACCGTCGAGCGGACCGCCTCGTCGCGCAGCAGGCTGACGAGGGCCGTCGTCATGGTGATGCCGGCCGAGGGCCCGTCCTTGGGCACGGCCCCAGCCGGCACGTGGACGTGGAAGCGGCGGCGCAGCGCGTCCGGTTCGATGCCCAGCTCGGCGGCGTGCGAGCGCACGTAGTTGAGGGCGATCTGGGCCGACTCCTTCATCACGTCGCCGAGCTGACCGGTCAATGTGAGGCCCGGCTCGGCTTCGGCCGCCGTCGGGAACGCCGTCGTCTCGATGAACAGCACGTCACCGCCGGCCCCGGTGACGGCCAGGCCGGTGGCGACGCCCGGCAGCTCGGTGCGTTCGGGGACGTCGTCGACGACCTTGGGCCGTCCCAGCCAGCCCGTCAGCTCGTCGGGCGCCAGCGCCGGCACGTCATCGTCGACGGCGACCTTGGCCGCCGCCTTGCGAGCGAGGCGGCCGAGCTCCCTCTCGAGCGCGCGGACCCCCGCCTCCCGGGTGTAGGTGCGGATGACGGCCCGCAGCGTGTCGTCGTCGACGACCAGCTCGGCGGCGCGCACACCGGCTCGCTCCAGCTGGCGGGGCAGCAGGTAGCGGCGGGCGATGAACACCTTCTCGTCGTCGGTGTAGCCGTCGAGGCGGATGACCTCCATGCGGTCCAGCAGGGGCGCCGGCACGGTGTCGAGCACGTTGGCGGTGGCGATGAACACGACGTCGGACAGGTCGAGGTCGAGCTCGAGGTAGTGGTCACGGAAGGTGTGGTTCTGGGCGGGGTCGAGCACCTCCAGCAGCGCGGCGGTCGGGTCGCCCGACCACCCGCCGGCGCTGAGCTTGTCGACCTCGTCGAGGAGGATCACCGGGTTGGCCGTGCCAGCTTCGGTCATCGCCTTGGCGATGCGCCCCGGCTGCGAGCCGACGTAGGTACGGCGGTGGCCGCGGATCTCCGCCTCGTCGCGGATGCCGCCGAGGGCGACGCGTACGAAGCGGCGGCCCATCGCCCGGGCGACGGACTCGCCGAGGCTGGTCTTGCCGACGCCGGGCGGACCGACGAGCGTGATGATGGCGCCGTGGGCCGGCGACGGCGCGGTTGCGGCGATTTCGGCGTCGGCAGCGGCGCGCAGCGCGCGCAGCTTGCGGACGGCCATGAACTCGACGATGCGAGCCTTCACGTCGTCGAGGCCGTAGTGGTCGGCGTCGAGCACGTCGCGCACGTTGCCGAGGTCGAGGTTGTCCTCGCTGCGGCGGTTCCAGGGCAGCTCGAAGACGCGGTCGAGCCAGGTGCGGATCCAGCCTTGTTCGGGTGATTGCGAACTGGTGCGCTCGAGCCGATCGATCTCCTTGGCCACCGAGTTGTGGGCGGCCTCGGGGAGATCGAGCTCGCTCAGGCGGGTGCGGTAGGCGCCGACGATGTCGTCGTCGCCTTCGCCGAGCTCGCGGCGGATGGCGTCGAGCTGCTGGCGCAGCAGGTACTCACGCTGCTGCTTGTCGACGCCTTCGGTGACGTCGGCGCGGATCGACTCGGCGACCTGCAATTCGGCGACGTGGGCCCGGGCCCAGTCGAGGACAAGCTGGACGCGATCGGCGACGTCGAGGGCGGCGAGCACGCCCTCGCGGGCCTCGTTGTCGAACTCGGCCCACGTGGCCACCCGGTCGGCGAGGGCGCCGGGGTGGGTCGTCGTGCGCAGCAGCTCGGGCAGGCGGCCGGAGCGGCGCAGCTCGGCAACCACCCCGAGGACGGTGCGCAGCTCGCGACCAAGCGCCTCGACCCGGGGGGTCGGTCGAGGGTCGGTCAGCAGTTCGGCGTCGGCGTAGGTGGCGCCGTGCTCGGAGGTGTGGACGCCGGTGATGCGGGCCCGGCCGTCGATGCTGACGACGGCTACGGGGTCGCCCGACGGCAGCGTGCCGACGTCGGGCACCTGGGCGACGACGGCGAGGGTGTCGTCCTCGCTGGCCCGCAGCAGCACCCGGGGCGGCGACTCGTGGCGAGCGGCGGCGACGGCGGACCGCACCTCCCCGGCGCCGAGGGCGAGGGTGACGACGGCTCCGGGCAGGACCGGGGCGTGGATCGTGGCGAGGGGCAGGCGGGAGGTGGTCCCGGTCGAGGGCCGCGGGGACGTGGCGAGGGGAGCATCGCTCATGAAACCAGGCTAAGGTTCCTGACACGACGCGACTCAACCTCGCCCCTCAAGGCAGATCGGGGTTTCGCGGCGCTCCTAGGCCGATTTCATGGCAGCAGACATCGGGCGTCGATCCGTCGCGTTCGGCATCGCGACCGACGTCCCCGATGGCGTCGGCTATCGGCTACGCACGTCGGATGCCGCTTCTTCGCCAAGTAGGCAAGTGCTGGCGGCGGTGAGTGACGCCGCCCCTCGCCCCTGCCCCTCGGCGAAGCCGAGCACGAGCAGGCCGTTGGACATCAACCCATCGCTCATGGCGAACCCGGCCGCGATGGCGAGCCCACCGGAAACCTACCGGTGGCCAGGATTCGCCTCGGTCTTGAGGCCCATAGCCGAACCCCAGGTGCTTGGAGGCTTCGACGCGATCGAGGTGCAGTTCGTCCGGCGCGGCGAACACCGCGGCGTCGCGATTCGCGCAGGCGGTTCCGAGGAACACGGGCTGTCCCAGCTCGAGCGAGACGCCGTGTCGCTCGTGCCTCGCGCCGACGATCCGGACTATCAGCTTCTGCGGCCCGTCGAACCTATGGAGCTCCTCGACGGCGACGGCGACGGCGACGGCGACGGCGACGGCGACTGGGATGTCGTGCGGGCGGTCGCGCAGCCATGCTCGTTGTGTTCGGTGAGCGAAGACGACTCAGCGCTAAGACAGCGCGGCGACAGGGGTGGTGTTCATCGTCGCCGGCATGAACACCACCTCGCCCCAGCCGCCCGATCCCGTTCGCTTTGCCGTCGACTACCCGGATCGAGCACTCAACCGGACGTCCACCGCCTTTCGGGTGCTCGCCGCGCTTCCCATCCTCCTCGTGCTCGCCGCGGTCTCGGGTGAGACCTGGCAGTGGTCGCAGGACCGGGGGTCGACGGCGGTGGCCGGCGCCGGTGGGCTGCTGTTCTTCGGCCCGATGCTGATGATTCTGTTCCGTCAGCGGTACCCGCGATGGTGGTTCGACTTCAACCTCGAGTTCCAGCGTTTCAGCAACAGGGTCTGCGTCTACCTGGCCCTGATGGACGACCGGTACCCGTCCACCACGGAGCACCAGTCGGTGCACCTGGATTACGAATACCCCGACGTTCGGCGCGATCTCAATCGGTGGCTGCCGCTGGTGAAGTGGTTCCTGGCGATCCCGCACTATCTCGTGCTTGTCGCGCTGAACATCGGGGCCGTCGTCGGCGTCATCGTCGCCTGGGTGGCCATCCTGTTCACTGGCCGGTACCCGCGACGCATCTTCGACTACGTGGCCGGCGTCATGCGATGGAACAACCGGGTGATCGGCTACGCCTTCGCCCTCGTCACGGACCGGTACCCGCCGTTCCGTCTCGCCTGAGCGCATGGTCAGCGAATGTCGCGCCGACAACGACAAGTCGACGAGCTCCGCGACCTGTGCCGGAGCGGTGCGCTGGCCCGGGCCGTCGACCTTGCCTTCGAACACTTCTCGGCCTTCGGGTCCGACGATGACATCGTCGGCCGCCTCGCCGACGCGATCGAGTGCTTCGAATCGCCCGAGGCCGTGCGCCGCCGATTCGCCGAGCTCCGCGCACAGCGACCCTGACGGACTCGTCGAGGCCACCCGAGCATTCACCGATCGGCAGTACCGTCGGCGTCATGGACGTCGGGTTGCTCGGTGGGCTCGAGGTGCTCGACGACCAGCGGCGCGAGATCGTGGTGACGGGGGCGAAGCAGCGCATGCTCCTGGCGTTACTGGCGTTGCACGTCGGGCGAGTCGTTCCCACCGATCAGCTCACCGATGCGCTGTGGGGCGAGGATCCGCCGGCGGGAGTCCGCAACGCTCTGCAGGGACTCGTCTCCAAGCTGCGACGAACGCTCGGGTCGACGGACCTGATCACCATGCGCGGCGACGGCTACGCGCTCGAGCTGCCGGCCGAGGCCGTCGACGTCCACCGGTACGAGCAGCTGGTGGCGACAGGACAGGCGGCCGCCGCGGGCGGTGAGCTGACCCGAGCGGTGGCGCTGCTGGCCGAAGCGGACTCGCAGTGGCGGGGTGATCCGCTCGCCGACTTCACGTACGAAGACTTCGCGGCGGCGTCCACCGCCAGGTTGTCCGAGCTTCGGCTGGCGGCGACCGAGGAGCGGCTGAACATCGAGTTGCAGCTCGGTCATCACCACGCCGCGGTGGTCCAGCTCGAGGAGCTCGTCTCTGCCCAGCCCCTCCGGGAGCGGGTTCGCGGGCTGCTCATGATCGCGCTCTACCGCGCCGGGCGGCAGGCCGACGCTCTGCGGGTCGTGCACGAGGGCCGTCGCATCCTGCGTGAGGAGCTCGGGCTGGAACCGGGGCCCGAGCTGCGTCGCTTGGAGTCGGCCATCCTGACCCACGATCCGGCGCTGGACCTCCCGAGCGCACCCGGCTCCGGCCCGAGCGGACGCGCCGGGCCCCGTTCGGCCATCCCCGAGTCGCTGAGCGCGCTGGTCGGGCGTGCCGCCGAGCTGCAGGACCTCACCGGGCTGCTGGCCGAACACCGTCTCGTGACGCTCGTCGGGCCCGGGGGGGTGGGCAAGACCCGGCTCGCCCTGGAGGTGGCACGGGCCGCGTCGGCCGGTCTGGAGTTCGGCGGCTGCCTGGTTGAGCTGGCGCCCGTCGGCGACCCGGTCGGCGTCCGACCGGCCATCGCGTCGTCCCTCGACCTGCCGGACGCCAGCCGGCTGGCGGAGGTCATCGCTGACCGAGCGCTGCTGATCCTGCTCGACAATTGCGAGCACGTGGTCGCCGCCGCAGCCGAGGTCACCGAAGACCTGCTGCGTCGCTGTCCGAACCTGCGCCTCCTCGCCACCAGCCGGGAGGGGCTGAGAGTCGGCGGCGAGGTCATCTGGCCGGTGCCCCCGCTCGCCGCCGATGACGCCGTACGTCTCTTCGTCGCTCGAGCCCAGTCCGCTGGCGCGCCCGTGGAGCTCTCCGAGGAGCACCTCGGCTTGATCGCCGACATCTGCGGTCGCCTCGACGGGTTGCCACTGGCGATCGAGCTCGCCGCCGCCCGGACCAGAGCCTTCCCGATCAAGCAGCTCGCCTCCCGCCTCAACGATCGGTTCCGCCTGCTCACTGGCGGGTCGCGCACCGCCCTTCCCCGTCAGCAGACGCTGCGGGCCGTGGTCGATTGGAGCTACGCGCTGCTGTTCGAGCACGAGCAGCGCGTGTTCGAACGGCTCTCCGTGTTCCCCGGTGGCTGCGATCTGACCACCGCCGAGACCGTCTGCACCGACGACCGGCTCGCGGCCGTCGACGTGCAGGACGTCATCCACGCGCTCGTCGAAAAATCCCTCGTTCTCGCGGTACCGACCGGCGACGGGGTGCGCTTCACCCTGCTTCAGACGCTGGCCCAGTACGCCCGCGAGAAGCTGGCCGAACGTGGCGATGCCGAATCCACACGCGACGCCATGGCTTGCCACTACGCCGCGCTGTGCGCCGAGAGTGCGACCGCCTACACCGGCGCCCGCCAGCGAGCGTGGCTCACCGCCATCGACCAGGAGCAGGACAACCTCAGGGCTGCGCTGGAGTGGGCCGTCGCCAACGACGAGGCCGAGACCGCCCTGACGATCGCCGGCGGCGCCAGTTGGCCGCACTGGTTGGCCGGCACCCTGGTCGAAGGGCGGCGCTGGCTCGACGAAGCGTTCGCCTGCCGGGGCGAGGTGAGCGAGCAAGCTCGGGCGCTCGCGCTGACCGGCCGGGGGCTCATCGAGTTCCTCTCTGGCGCGCCCGATCGGTCCGATGCCGATTTGGAGTCGGCCCTGGCCACGTTCCGGGACCGAGGCGACGGTCCGTCGATCGCGCTGGCGCACTCGTTCTACGCCGAGTTCGCCGCCGTGCGGGGCGACATCGACGAAGCCCGGCGGCGCCGGCGGGACCTGCTCCGCTTCTACGAGGGGCTGCCCGACGATCCCTTCGTCGAGGCCGTCCGCGCCTACTCCCGAGCCAAGCTGGCCGGCCTGGATGGCGACCTTGCGACCGCCGAGCAGCATTACCGGACGGCGGCCGCAGGGTTTGCCCGGCTCGACCGACCCGTGATGCTGTCGATCACGCTGGGCACGGTGGCCGACTTCGACGAGCGAGCCGGGGACTACGCCGCCGCGGCCCGGCGGCTGGAGGAGGCGATCGCGACCAACGACGCCGTCGGCCTACGGGGGTTCACCGATTCGCTGCTCGCCCGTCTCGGGTGGGTGCTGCTCCACGAGGGCGACCCGGCGCGGGCCGAGGCGCTGTACGAGCGGGCGCTCGACGGGGCCCGCCGGCTGCGAAACGCGCCGGTGCAGTTCTTGGCGTTCACCGGGATGGCCGTCGTCCACCGACTCCACGGCCGGCCCGCGGCGGCCGGCGCGTCGGCGATGGAAGCGCTCCGGCTGTACGTCGCCGGCGGTCCGCGCCGGTTCAGGAACCGCATCGATCCCACCAGCGACACGCTGGAGGGTGCGGCGGCGTGCTGCTCGGTGCTCGGCGTCCTGGCCGGCGAGGCCGGTGACTGGGAACGGGCCGCCCGCCTGCTCGGGCTCGGACAGCGGCTGCGAGACGAGGCCGGGGTGCCGGTGCCGGCGTTCCAGCACCACGACATCGAGTCGGCCCGGCACGCGCTCCAGCGCGCGCTCGGCGCCCCCGGCCTGCTCACCGCGTTCGAGCAGGGTCGCCGCAGCGACCTCGCGGTCGAGCTCCTCGCCGATCCCGCCTGACCGGCGCGACCCGGCCGCGGCCCCGACTCGCCGGGCGGTCACCACGACAGCGTGAGCGCGGCCCGGCGTCAGCGGGCTCGTGGAAGGTGAGGTCGGTCACCGCACCGTGCGGGGCCGATCCCCCAGGAGGATCCCATGAGTGCATTCCTTTTTCGACTCGGCCGGACCAGCGCCCAGCATCCGTGGCGGGTGCTCGGCCTGTGGCTCGTGGCCGCCATCGCCGTCATCGCGCTCAAGGGTGGCGCCGGCGGCGAGTTCAACGACAGCTCCCGGGTGCCCGGCGTCGAGTCCCAGCATGCGGCCGACATCCTGAACGACAAGTTCCCCAGCCGGGGCGGGCAGTCGGCCCGCATCGTGCTGCACACCGGCCAGGGCCGGCTCGACGACGTCGCTCACGCGGCCGCCGTCGATCGGGTTCGCGACCAACTCGGTGACGGTCAGGGCGTGGCTGGCGTCACCGACCCCTTCGCACCCGACGGCGCGGCCATCAGCGCCGACGGCCAGACCGCCTACCTCGACGTCGCCTACGCCCTCGACAAGCTCACGACGACCCAGCTCGACGACGCCCTCGCGGTCGCCGACGGCGCCCGCGAGGAGGGGGTGCAGGTCGAGCTCAGCGGTCCACTGGCCCTGCTCGCCCAAGAAGCGCCGAGCAGCGAACTGATCGGCGTCGGCGTGGCGATCATCGTGCTGCTGGTCGCGTTCGGCTCCGTGGTCGCCATGGGGCTCCCGATCTTCACAGCGCTGGTCGGCATCTTCGTCGGGGTGACCAGCGTGGGCGTGCTGTCCGCGTTCATGGACGTCCCGGAGTTCTCGCTGATCCTGTGCGCGATGATCGGTCTCGGAGTGGGCATCGACTACGCGCTGTTTATGGTGACCCGGCACCGCCAACACCTCCACGAAGGCATGAGCGTCGCCGACTCGGCCGGCACGGCGACCGCAACCGCCGGCCTCGCCGTGCTGTTCGCCGGCACCACGGTGGTCATCGCCATCCTCGGTCTGTTCCTCGCCGGGCTCCCGGCCATCAGCTCGATGGGCGTGTCGGTGGCACTGGTGGTGACCGCCGCAATGGCGGCCGCCGTCACCCTGCTGCCAGGCCTACTCGGCCTGGCCGGGACGAAGATCGACAAGCTCTCCATCCACCGCAAGGCCCACGTCGCCAAGCCGGCCCACGAGACCTACGCCGGTCGCTGGGCCCACCACGTCGGCACCCACCCTGTCCGCTACGCCATCGTCAGCCTCGGCGTTCTGTGCGCCATCGCCGTTCCGACGCTGAGCATGCGCATCGGTACGCCCGACGACGGCAACGCCCCCGTCCAGACCACCCAGCGAGTCGCCTACGACCAGCTGGCCGACGGCTTCGGCGCCGGGTTCAACGGACCCATCCAGGTCGTGGTTGAGGTCCCCTCGCCCGCCGATCTCGGCGCGGTGAACCGCGTCCACGACGCGTTGCAGGCCGACCCGGGGATCGCCGCGGTCACCGCCCCCGTCTTCAACCCGTCCGGCGACACGGCGGTGCTCACCGCCAACCCCACCACCGCACCGCAGGACGAGCGCACCGACCAACTCGTGCGCCATCTCCGCTCCGACGTCCTCCCGGCCACCGTCACCGGCACCGACGCCCGGGTGTCGCTCACCGGCCAGGCAATGATGACCGACCTGACCGATCGCATCACCAGCCGGCTGCCAGTGTTCATCGTCGCCATCGTGGCGATGTCGTTCCTGCTGCTCATGATCGTGTTCCGCTCGATCCTCGTCCCCCTCAAGGCCGCGATCATGAACCTGCTGTCGATCGCCGCCGCCTACGGCGTGCTTGTTGCGGTGTTCCAGTGGGGCTGGGGCAACGAGCTGATCGGCTTGCACTCCACCATGCCGATCAACCCCTTCCTGCCGCTCATGATGTTCGCCATCCTGTTCGGGCTCTCGATGGACTACGAGGTGTTCCTCCTCTCCCGCATCCGCGAGGAATACGTGGCCACCGGTGACAACCACGAAGCCGTGGTGCGCGGCCTGGCCAGCACCGCCCGGGTGATCACGTCGGCGGCGCTCATCATGATCAGCGTGTTCGGAGCCTTCGTCCTCAGTGACGATCCGAACGGCAAGCTGTTCGGCGTCGGCCTCTCGGTCGCCGTCCTGCTCGACGCCACCCTGGTGCGCATGATCCTCGTGCCGGCCACGATGAGCCTGCTCGGCCGGGCCAACTGGTGGCTGCCGGGCTGGCTCGACCGGATTCTCCCGCACCTCGACCTCGAGCATGGTGCTACCCCCGCCGCCCGCCCAGCACCCGAACCGGAGCTGGCGATTGCCTGACGGCGCGCGCCCGTGATGACGTCGAAGCTCTGAACCGCTCGACGTCTGCCTGACCTCCATCGCAGACCGGGCGGTCATCGGCCACGGTCCACGCCCCGTGATGATGGCCGACGCTTGAGTTAGCTATGTCGGCGCCCACCCGGCGGACGAGCGACACCGGTTCTGATGGCGCCTGCCTCCCTCGGCCGGGGATGCCATGGCGCCCTTCATCGTCGTCGGCGCTGTAGCCCACGTCGTGGCTGGTGGCGCAGAAGGATCCGGCGGATTCGTTGTGGACACAACGGCATGGCCGGAATTCCTGGCGGTGCGTGCCGCTCCGTCCAATCGTGCGGGGTGGTGCACTGCCTCACCGAAATGCCGTAGTCGGCCTTCTCGTCGGCGTCGTACGAGGCGTGAAGTGGATGATCGCTCGGTTGACGGCGAGCACGTCGGCGGCCGTGATGCGGTGGCCGGGCGGGACGTCCACACCGACCGGCCGTAAGGATCCGCGCCGATCGGCGAGGGACTGCAAGGCCGCAGCCACCGCTTTGGGGTCGTCGTCGAGGGTGCCCGTGTAGTCGCAGCGTTGGCCTCGGAACCGGACGGTGACCGGGATACCGTCGAGGAAGTTCATCCGCCACGGCGACGGCGTGCAGACGATGTGTCCGCTCTCGATCTTGTGCCAGCCGACCGGCACGCAATAGTGGCGTCCGCTGCGGCGCCCGTCGAACTCGAGCAGCGCGAAGGGGCGGACGAGGCGCCCAAGCGGCGTGCGCAGCACCAGCCGCAGCACCGGGTTCAGGAGTCGGACTAGCGAGAGCGGAGGGCGGGCGTCGCGGGCGACGGCGTCCGCCGACATCATCGCTCCTCCTCTACGATCCGTCCTACGGCGGCGTCGACGCCGCCCTCTCCGTGGTCGACTGGTTCGAGATAGAAGCGGGCCCATTCGAACTGGTCAGCAGTGGTTCCGAAGACGACCACCCCACGCAGGACTTGTTGTATGCCGTCGGGGCGCTGACCACCGAGCTCCCACTCCGACCAGACGACATCGCCATCCACCGCTGTGCGAACCACGGTGGCGCTGATGTCGGGGAGGCCGGCGAAGATCCGGGTCCAGTTGGTGCGGACCTGCTCGGGCCCCTCGAACCCGCGACCGGGATGGGCGGGCGTCTCGTTGCGGTAGTCCGCCGCGAAGCACGCCACCACGGCCTCGATGTCGCGGGCGTCGACCGCTCGCCGCAGCCGCTCCACGAGATCGATGGGGTTCATTCCGCTTCCATTCCAGTTGGCTAGAATCGAATAGATCATGAACGCGAACGCGCCCAAGCGCAAGCGCGCACGCGCCTATGACGCCAGCGGACGCCAGGAGCGGGCGCGTCAACGGCGTGAAACTGCCCTCGAAGGAGCGCGGCAACTGCTCCTCGAGCAGGGCTATGCGGCCACAACCGTCGAGTCGATCGCCGAGGTCGCCGGCGTGTCGGCGGCGACGATTTATAAGACGTACGGCGGCAAGGCCGGGCTCGTGCGCGATCTGTGCGCGCAGGCGCTCGCCGGAACCGGTCCGGTTCCCGCCGAGCAGCGCTCCAATGTCCTGCGGGGCGCTGACGATCCTCGCACGGTGATCGGGGGCTGGGGCGCTCTCGTCGAGGAAGTCTCGCCCCGAGTATCGCCACTGCTGCTTCTGCTGCGTGCCGCCGCCGAGACCGACCCCGACGCGGCGGCCCTCTACGCCGAGCTCGACCAGGGCCGACTCGACCGGATGACGGACAACGCCCGACACCTCGCCCGTCGAGGGCACCTACGTGCCGGCGTGACCGTGGGCGAGGCGCGCGACGTCCTGTGGCTATGCAGCTCGCCCGAGCTGTACGAACTCCTCGTACAACAGCGGGGGTGGACCCCGCACCAGCTCGGCGCGTTCGTCGTCGACACCATCGCGGGCACTCTCCTTTGACGGGCATGGGTCATGCCCGCGGCGAGCGCTGCGATCACCACCTCGTCAATCGACTCCTTCTCCTTCCGGACGGACTCGCAATCACGGCCCGGTGCTGAGCGGCGTCACCTCGGTGTAGTCGTCGATGAGGGGCTTTCGTCCGGGTCCGACGTGGACGGTCGGGCGGGTGACGACGGCCGCGACGGCCCCGAGCACCACGACACCCCCGAGGGCTTGAAGCACGGTGACGGGCTCGTCGTGGAGCGGCCACGCGGCTCCGATCGCCACGACGTTCATCGCGAGGAGAGACAGGGACGAGCGCGCGGCCGGAGTGAACTTGTGGACCCAGCTCATCAGCGTGTGGCCGACGATGCCGACCACGAGGGCAACGAACCCGAGGTAGAGCCAATCTGCGCCGGCGAGCTGGCGATAGTCGTCGGGACTCGACGTGGCCAGGGCCAAGGGGGTAATCGCGACGCCGGCGAAGAGCGTGACACCGGCCATCCACTGGATCGGGTCGATCGGGGTCGTCGAGCGCACCCGCCGATTGAGAAGGTAGTAGGCGGTGAAGCTGAGCATCGAGGCGAACGCGTAGAGGATGCCGAGAGTGTCACCGCGCACCTCCGGCCCACCACCGAGGATCACCACCGCGACACCGGCGACGCCGACCATCGTCCAGATCACGTGCCAGCGGGTGGCCCGCTCTCCCATCCAGCGACCGGCGACGAGCAGCACGATCCCCGGCTGGAGGGCCTGGATGACCGACAGCACCGCGACCGACGCGTGCTGAAGCGCCGAGAAGACGAAGGCGAGGTTGACTCCGAACAGGATCCCAGCGATCGCGGTGCTGCGCAGCAGCCGGAGCGAGAGGCGTCGGCCGGTGGCGTACGCGAGCACCCAGAGGACGGGGACCGACATCCAGAATCGCACCGACACGCTTACCAAGGGCGGCGCGGTGATCAGCTTGGTCAGAGGAGGACCGAGTCCCCAGATGACGACGACCGCCGCCATCGCGCCACCGGTGAGCCGCGGAGGCGGGACCGGGTGATCGCTGGGGCCTTGATCCCCGGCCGGCGCGACGTCCGTCCGGCCGGCAGCCCTCACGCCCTCGATGGTAGGTGGTAGGTGGGGGAGCCCAGCCGCCACGGCTCGGGCGGCGGCGCGACTCTCGCTGCTCCATCCTCTCAAGGGTTGGAGCCTCCACGAATCCGCGGCGCTTCAATGCGCGGTCGTCCGGCCCAATGCCTCTGGCCAGAATCGGAACAACGGATCGCCGTAAAGCTGGTAAACGTCCCAGTCGGGGAGGTCGTTACGGTGCAACGAGGGCCGTCCTTCGACGACCACCTGGCCGAGCGTGGGCGCTGGGTCGGAGTCCTGCCGGTCATTCAGCAGCCGCAGCGCCGATGGCGTCAGCTCCCAGCTAGTGAAGCGCTCTCGTGCAGCCAATCGGCGACAGCCACGCGCGAAAGGGAGGAGTGGGGTCTGTTGCGGGGTATCGGATGGGCGCGTGCGGATAACGCGACCCGGACCGTCCTGTAACGCCGGCGATTGAGCCTGGGGCCGACCACCCGCCGTTCGGCCGGTGCAGCCAACTCGCTGCCACCCCCCGACCGCAACGACTGGCTACCAGGCATAGG
>Ga0136617_10003673_pt1 | contig 13701 bp, 10 predicted proteins | sample AntDrymUQ3222106_2_FD_129672 | JGI IMG/M metagenome (GOLD analysis project Ga0136617, IMG submission 129672) | Polar desert sand microbial communities from Dry Valleys, Antarctica - metaG UQ322 (21.06) | ecosystem: Environmental > Terrestrial > Soil > Desert | place: Antarctica: Dry Valley... | reverse complement strand
GTGGCGCATTGCGACGAAGGTGGAGTGGCGAAGGTTTCCGGCGTCGGTCCATTCCACAAAGGAAACCTGGCAGACCAGCTTCGATTTCACCCAGCGGCATTCCTTCATTTTTTCCGCGGTCAAAGCCTCGCCGCGACGCGCCCCTTTATTTTCCGGCAGGTTTACAAACGGACAGTTGGCGGTTTGCAGCTTCTTGAGGTGGGGGAAGATTTCACCGCGCAGCCGCGGGACGAATCCATCCTTCACCTTGGCCACAAAGAGCAGCCGCTTTTTGTCGTGCACGCCAATAAGGAGAGAATCGAAGCCACGCGCCCCGGGGACGTAACCGCCGATGACGAATTCCTGCTCGCGATCAGTTCGTTGTTTGATCCAGGCCCCGGAGCGCTCGCCTGCTTCGTAAACCGAACCGCCCCGTTTTCCGACCACTCCCTCCAAACCGAGCTTTCGGACTGCGTCGAGAACTTGTCCGGCGGGTGCCTCGAGCAGTGGTGAAAGGCGCAAAGGATCTGAGGATTGCGGCAGCAACTCATTCAGAAGTTTGCGCCGATCCTCGATGGGCAACTGGCGCAAATCTTCGCCGTCGTGATTCAGCAGATCGAACGCGTAGAAAAAGACGGCGAGCGGTCGCGAGACGTTGTTCTGGAGCAGTTGAAACGACGGGCGACCTTTTTCATCGAGCGCAACGATTTCTCCGTCGAGCGCGAAGGCGCCCGGAAGCTCGCCGATCGCTTCGACGATATTCGGGAAGCGATCGTTAAGCTGGTTTTCATTGCGGGATAGAAGGGTGACCTCCGATCCATTTTTCAGCGCAAGGCAGCGGTAGCCGTCGAATTTGATTTCGAAGGTCCAATCGGCTTCTTCGGGCAGCTTCGTGACCGCCTTGCATTGCATAGGCTTTACGAACTTAGGTGCGCCTAAATGTTTCCCTTTCGACGGCTTCGCCGATGGGGGTCGATTGCTATGCCATTGCGCGTCGTTCGCTTTTGCGATTGCCGCTATGGAACGGCGTGAAAGCGCCGAGGTGTCATCGACCTTCGCGGAGAGCGCCTTCATCGATTCCCCTGCTTTAATCAGGAGCCAGCGGTTGCTCTCGGGCTCACGCTTATCTTTCACCAGAATCCATTCGCCCTTCAGCTTCTGACCCTGCATGACGATGTGCATCTTGCCGGCGTGAAAGGCGGCCGCGTTGTTCCCGGTAATGTCCTCGTAAACGCCGTAGTCCCACACCATCACCGTCCCGGCGCCGTAATTTCCCGGCGGGATGGTGCCCTCGAATTTCTCGTATTCGAGTGGATGATCTTCCACGTGCATGGCGAGGCGCGCTTCGCGCAACTCCGTCGGGGGACCTTTCGGCACAGCCCACGAACGCAGCACCCCTTGCATCTCCAGGCGCCAGTCATAATGCAGATGACTGGCGGCGTGCTTTTGAATGACGAAACGATGCGGCTCCTTGCGCTTGCTATGGCCAGGCGCGATGCGTGCGGCGGGTTCCGGTGTGCGGTTGAGATCGCGCTTGGCGGAGTATTCGCGCAAGCTCTTGTCGCCAGTGCTGGAGGAACCGCTCTTGGTGTTGCGAGGCCAGCGGCTCAGTTTCGGCACCGGGCCCGCGGCCAGCGCTTTCGTGAACGCGGGCGGCAGTTGTTGTTTCAACTTCAGCACCGGTTCGAACAAATCGCCGATCTTCTGAATTCGCTTCATCGCGGCGTCGGCGGTGAAGAAAAGGCGCTTCTCGTCCCCGCGCTTCACCGCGCGGGCGAGTTCGTCCCAGGCGACAGGCATTGAAATGAACGGCTGGTCGCCCTTCGCCCGCACCGAATAAACCGAGACCGTGGTTTTGAAATCCGAATTCTGGCTCCAATCGATCAGCACCTTACCCGCGCGCAAACTCTTCGCCATTTCTGAGACGACGCCTTTTGGCATTTCGTGTTCGACCAGTTCCGCCACGGTTTTGGCAAACGGCTGCGTTACCTCGTAGGGGGCGTCGGAGTTTAGCGGGACGCTGAGATGCAGCCCTTTCGAGCCGGAGACCTTAACGAACGATTTGAGCCCCCACGTCTCGAACACCTCTCGCAGCCGCAGTGCGATCCGGCCGCAATCAAGGATGCCGGCCGGCTCGCCCGGGTCGAGATCGAACACGATCGAGGTCGGGTGATTTAATTCGGGGGCAAGCGCGAGCAGAACGTGTTTTTCGATGTCGGCGAGATTGGTCGCCCAGACCAGGGTCGCGCGGTCATTGCAAAGGATGTAGTTGATGTCCGAGCCGCCTTCGCTGCGCGGCACGGCAAACCGCTTCACCCATGACGGCGTATACTTTGGCGCGTTCTTTTCGTAAAAATGCTCACCCGTGATTCCATCCGGGTAGCGTTTCAGGGTGAGCGGGCGATCGCGGAGATGCGGCACGATGGTATCTGCGATCTCGTTGTAGAAGGCGATAACCTCGCCTTTGGTGAAGCCGGTCCCGGGAAAGAAAATCTTCTCGACGTTGGAAATGGCCAGCTCCCGCGCGTCGATTTCGATGTGTTGCAGCTTTTTTGCCATGTTGGGATGGCCCAGAGGCCGGTCGCCGATTCTTTTAAGGGGTGGGATGTTTGCCCGCGACCTTCGAGTTCTCTTAGAGTAGGACTCTTCTAATGGAACGTCACACCATCAGCGGAACGAAATTCCGTGCCGGTTTTGTCCTGATCCTGGTGTTGGTAGTCTCGGCGCTTTTTATGGCCGTGATCTGGCCATTTCTGAAACCGCTCCTGCTCGGCGCGATGCTGGCCGGCTTGTGCAGTCCGCTTTACATCTGGGTCACGCGGCTGCTCGGAGGACGAAGATCGCTGGCTGCGATCCTCACGCTCCTAATCCTATTCATTCTCGTGGCGGGGCCGTTGAGCGCCTTTGTGGGATTGGTCGTTAGCCAGGCGGTCAGCGTCAGCAATGATGCTATTCCCTGGGTGCAACAGCATTTCGGGGCCGCGAGCACTTTCAACGCGCACGATTGGCTGGTGCTGCGCTTTCCAGCCCTGGCCACTTACGTGCCGGATCAGGCGCAGATAATGGAGAACGTCGGGAATGCGGCCAAATCCGCCGGTGGATTTCTCGTGACGGGCGTTTCCCGCATGACTGCGGGAACAGCAGCCTTTCTGCTGGATCTTTTCGTTATGCTCTACGCGATGTTTTTCTTCCTGCGCGATGGGCGGCAGATCGTCCAGAAGATCTTTTATTATACCCCCCTCGGTAATGCAGACGAAATGCGCGTTCTGCAACGGCTCACCTCGGTCACGCGCGCCACGATCAAGGGCACGCTCGTCATCGGCGTTATTCAAGGAACGCTGGCGGGACTCGGATTTTGGGTCGCCGGGATTGGCGGCGCCGCGTTCTGGGGAACTTTGATGACCGTTCTCTCCATTGTCCCTGGAATTGGTGCCGCTCTCATCTGGGTCCCCGGCGTCATCTACCTTTACCTCACCGGTCAAACGCTGGCGGGAACGTTGCTCCTGGCCTGGTGCGCCGCTGTGGTCGGCACGGTCGATAATATTCTTCGCCCGATGCTCGTAGGTAAGGACGCTAAAATGCCAGATCTCCTGATCCTGGTCGGCACCTTGGGAGGGCTGTTTCTTTTCGGACCGATCGGATTCATCGTGGGCCCCATCGTGTGCGGTTTGTTTCTGACCGTGTGGGATATCTACGGCACTACCTTCAAAGATGTGCTTCCACCGGTAAAGAGTCTCCGCACCGGTGAATCAAAGGAATCTAACGGGGACCTCTGACGAAGGCCGCCAGGAATTTCTCGATCATCTCAAGCATTCGATAATCAACAGCGTCCTGTGTTTCGCCGGCCGCCTTAAGCTGGGTCTTAGTCACCGCCAGAGAGTGGTCCCCGCCTTGCACGACATGAAGTTCGCTCGGCGCTCGCATTTGCGCGCGCACCCGGCCGAACAGATCTAGCGGACCAAGCGGATCGCGCGTTCCCTGCAGGAAAAGAATCGGGGTGGAGATTTCACGCAGCACCTTGTCGCGCAATTTCGTAGGGTCTCCGCCGCCGCAAAGCGGGTAGCTGAAGCAAATGAGAGCGGACACGTTTTGCTCCAGCGAAACATGGCAGCCGACCCGCGAGCCCATGCTTTTGCCGATGAGAACCGCCGGCCCGCGGTCAGTTTGGCGGGCTTGCGCCAGCGCGGCGCGGTGCGCGCTGACGAGCTGCGGCAGACCATCGGGCCGCTTTCTGCCTTCGAGCATGTATGGATAGTCGAAGGTCGAAACGCGGCCGAGCGTTTCCAGTAAGTTCGCCCAATGCCGCATCCAGGGATGGGAGGACGGAGCGCCCGCACCCGGCGCGAAGAGAAATAGCGGTGCCGCCACAAAACAACTGCTAGCAGAATGTCGCATCCCTCAAAGGCTGATCGTGGCAGGTGGGACCCGTCTTTGCCTACGCGCCGATTCCGAATTGCTCTTTTCCTCTTTTGGCTTCTCTGACAACGTGACCGCGCGATGCTGGCGAAGATTTACTCGGCCGCGGTTTTCGGAATCGACGCCTATGAAGTTGAGATCGAGGTCAACGGAGCGGGCGGCAGTCCTAAAATCGTCATCGTTGGTCTGCCCGATACCGCGGTGAAAGAAAGTCAGGATCGCGTGACGACGGCGATCACCAACAGCGGTTATCATTGGCCGCGCGGGCGCACGACAATCAATCTCGCGCCGGCTGACATTAAAAAAGAAGGACCGAGCTTTGATCTGCCGATCGCGCTTGGGATGATTGCGGTAAGCGAAGAGCTGGACGGCTCAACCCTGGAGCAGTTCAGCTTCGTCGGAGAACTGGCGCTCAACGGCGCCGTGCGTGCGGTAAAGGGCGTGCTCCCGATCGCGATCGAAGCGCGCCGGCGTGGGAAGAAGGCGCTCTTCGTTCCCGAAGCAAATGCGCGCGAAGCCTCCATGGTCAAAGGGATCGACATCTACGGCGTGCAGAATTTGCGTCAGACCTTCGAGTTTGTCCGTGGTGAAACGCCGCTCACACCGACACGCGGCGATTTGACTGAGTTCTTCGCGAACCATCAGAAGCACGAGGTCGATTTCAGCGATGTGAAAGGTCAGGGTCATGTGAAGCGCGCGATCGAGGTAGCAGTTTCCGGTGGTCACAATTTGCTCATGATCGGACCGCCCGGCTCGGGCAAGTCGATGCTGTCGAAACGCATCGCCACGATCATACCGCCAATGTCTCTCGAGGAAGCGATTGAAAGCACGAAGATTCACAGCATAGCGGGCATGCTCGCGGGGGAAGAGGCGTTCGTTGCTACCCGCCCTTTCCGCTCGCCGCACCACACCATTTCCGATGTTGGCTTGTTAGGCGGTTCGGCCAATCCAGCTCCAGGCGAAGTAAGCCTGGCCCATCACGGGGTGCTCTTTCTCGACGAGCTCCCGGAGTTCAAGCGCTCGACTTTAGAGGTAATGCGCCAGCCGCTGGAAGACGGAAAGGTCACTGTTTCGCGCGCGGCCGGCAGTGTCACTTTTCCCTCCGAGTTCATGCTCGTCGCAGCGATGAACCCATGTCCATGCGGATACTTTGGCGATCTGAAACGCGAATGCCGCTGCGGCCCCGTGCAGGTGCAGCGTTATCGGCAACGAATTTCCGGGCCGCTGCTCGATCGGATCGATTTGCACATCGAGGTGCCGGCGGTGGAATATCGCGACATCTCGAGCACCCGCGCGGAGGAAGGCTCGGCCGCGATCCGAGAGCGCGTGGTCCGCGCACGCGAGCGGCAGCAAGCGCGGTTCAAGTCTGACACAAAGACGAATTGCAATGCCCGCATGGGTCCGCGCCAGATCAAGCAGCACTGCAAACTAAGCGACGATTCGCAGGAGTTGATCCGCATCGCGATGACGGAACTGAACCTGAGCGCCCGCGCTTACGATCGCATTCTAAAGGTATCGCGCACCATCGCCGATCTCGCTTCGTCCGACGAAATCACGCCCGAGAACGTGAGCGAAGCCATTCAGTACCGCACCTTCGATCGGACGCTCTGGGTGTGAGGGTGTTCATGCTTCAAGGGGGCGAGCGCGGCGATTATTTTGCTCTGCCCGGACTCCCACTAGCCAAACAGTGGTTCCAAGTCAATTCCAGACGCGTTCTCGCTAGCAAAGTTTCTTTTCAAGCCAATCGGCAGATAGGATCAACGACGATTTAATTGGGAGAGGGGAGTGGTTGCACGTTTGCTGCGGTCGGCACTCAGCAGGTGCTTCTCGGGCATTCCAGAGCCGAAGGAAGGCAAGACTCCCTAGCTGGGAACAAAACAGCACAGTTCCCCGAGGAGGGGAAGCAATGGATTTGTCACAACCTGTCCTTCAGGTGCCGCGGTTCGAAGGAGGTGAGCAGTGCTGCCGCCGAACCGTCCAAGGAAGCTACGGCGACGCGCAGCCCGTTCTCGAGGAGTCTATTACTCTACCTCGGGGGCGAAAGCCTAGTTGGCTTTCCGGTCTCTCGCGACACGACTCACCGGGCAATCTCCGTTCGGATCCCCGTGGTCGAGATGTCGTCGATATTCCAAACTGTCGCACGGCACTGGCACCGTTGTCATCCGTTTGTGACATACCGAGCATGCGTTAGGAGTAGCCAGGCCGCTGCTACCGGTGGCAAACCAGAACGCTGCAGCGAGAATAGCTGCGAAGAGAACGAGAGCAGGCGTTTGAACGGCGGGCTTTGTGGAGTGAGTTGTTTTCATAGGGTGGGAAGGTTCATAGCCTTTCTACGAGAACTAACACCCCAACGCAAGCAAATCTTTGTGAAGAATATGAAATATCTTTCCGCGAAACTGGGAGGACTGCAGGTCACAATTGCAACGACGGGTGACAAAAATGATGCGGCGAGCAAAATGCTCTACAGCAGGACTACGCGATACAAGCGATGGGTTGGGTTGCCAACGTCCGGATCGCTTACCTGAACGGTGTTCCCAGTGCCAGGTACACTCTCACGATCTCGCACCGCTGTCCACATTGCATCCGTAAGATTATTCTTGTACTCCACGCGATAATACTGACCGGCGGTTGTCGTAAAGGTGATTTGGGGGACACCATCTTCCGTGGTGAACGCCGTCACGCGCGCCCCGGGAACGCCACTAAGCTCGAAAGCGAACTCGGAAAAATAACCCGGGAAAGCGTGGCTAAACCAAGAGCCGTCAAATGGCGCCTTGAGACCTCGACTGGGAACGGCGCCGGCGTTGCCAGTGGTCCCCCAGTAAACACGCCCCTGATTAGTATTATTGCTCAGAGGTCCATTATGAAGGGCAATCCAATACATGCCCGCTGGCAAAGAAACCGGAGCGATATCAAACGTAGTTTCAAATTCAGGGTAGCCGAAATAGTCAAACCCGGTAGCCACGTGGCTCAAGTTTGCTGAACTACCACTTTCGAGCAGTGCGCCGGGCGTATTGCTATCGGCGTTAGCGTAAATTTGCCAGAGGATTGAACCGTGAAAGGTTCCACTGCCTTCATAGGCCCAGAACTTCACAGACTTTAGCCGGCCACCGGCCGGGAGCGTGAAGTCGTCCGCTTGGATCCAGTGAGTCATCTCGGATGCCGATCCGCCCGCTCGATTCGGAGGTCCGTTATCGTAGATCGGTTCGGCGCGCGCCTGGATGCCAAGGAGAAGGACGGGGATAGAGATGGCGGCGTTCCATCTGAAATATTTGCCCAACATGTAATTTAGGATCGATTGATCTGGACCGAGGTGCAAGCCTCCGTCTTTAGACACGGGAAAATTCGGTGAGAATCTGCGACGAATTACTCACCCTAAAACTGCAGTAAGATCGCGCGGTAAAACCGGCGCGACAGAGCGCGAATATTTGGAGCATTATCGCTTATCTGAATCGTGTCACCCGTACCGGATACTGTTTCGGCACCGGGTAGCGGCGTCCACGAAGCATTCTGAAGGTCCGTCTTATACTCCACTCGGTAAATCTGGCCCGCGATAGTGGTGAAGCTTATCCGTGGAATATCATCGAAAACGAAGCCCACGAGGCTTGGCCCCTCGACATCCTGGCACGGGCACAGACGTGCGCGATAAAACCGATGCGTGAGATTACGAGCGCTCGAGTCGGGATCGCTCACCTCCAGAACATTACCAGTACCCGATATGTTCTCGGCTCCTACGACGGGCGTCCATGACGCATCGCCCAGGTTATTCCTGTACTCCACTCGATAATTTTGACCGGCGGTGGTAGTCAAACTAATTCGGGGAACACCATTATTGAATACGAACGCCGTTATGCTTGGCCCAAAGACGCCGTCAAGCTGGAAGGCGAGCTCCGCGGGAGAACCGGGCGGGACAGCGTTGCTAAACCATGGATCCGTGAAAGGCGCCGGGAGACTTTGACTCGGCCTCGAGCCGATATTGCTACTTGTCGCCCAATAAACACGCCCCTCCTCGCCATTGTTCGTCAGTGGTCCGTTGTGGAGGGCGAACCAGTAAACGCCCGCTGGCAGTGAGATGGGAGTAATCTCGAATGTAGTGACAAATTCGGCATAACCGAAGAGGTTAAACCCCGTAGCCACCCGAGTTAAAATTCCCGAAGCACCGCTATGGAGCAATGTGCCGGGAGCATTGCTTTCGCTGTTGGAGTAAATTTTCCATATGACCAAACCTTGGAAACTTCCGGTGCCTTCGAAGCTCCAGAACTTCCCCTTCTCCAAGCGGGCGCCGACTCCGAGCGTAAAGTCGTCGGCCTGAATCCAGTGAGTCATCTCAAAGCCGTTTTTCTTATCGGGAGGTCCATTGTCGTAAATCGGGGCGGCCCCTGCGGGACAGGCAGTTGCGAGAAGAATGAAGCGCACGGAACAGAAGAAAAAAAGCCGGGTCATTAGAGCGTTGTTTCTGAAATTCTCCAAAAACGCACTCTTTCGAGCCGCGTGACCGCGTGACCCCTCTTTGCCGGGAGGTCAAATCGCTGCAATCGCACTTAACCTAACGCCAAGCAGGGATCCCAGTCAGGACGCTCCGTTAGGCGGAGCTTCGCGACGCACGCTGAAGGGTCTGCTTCCTGTCAACATGTGGGATTCCTGAACCACCTCACATTACTTAACGAGGCGGTCCACATCGGAACATTTCCGCAGCGCCCTCCGTCTGCGCAACGCCCTACGTCTGCGCAACGCGCTACGTCTGCGCAACGCGCTACTATGAGACCGAGCTTTTTCGGTTCCGGCGAACTCGGGAATGGAGGAGGAGAAGGCCGGCAAATGTCGGCAGCGCCAACCAACCCGTCGACGTCAATTCAGGAACGACAGAGATACGGTCGAGCCTGAAGAAGTCATCATCGTTGCGGAATTCGAACCGAAGGTTTGTCGATGCGGTCGGGGCAAGAAGGTTAGAGAAAGTAAAGACAGTATACCCAAACTGGCCGACATTAGTGAGAGAAAGGACGTTATTTGTGCCGAAGAAAACCCGGAAGAAGTTGGGACCACCGACACTGGAATCATTTGCCAATGCAAAAGACAAAGTATACCGCTGACCGGCGAATGTGATGAGGGATTGGCTAAGGGAGGCGACCGGACTCTGAGCGCCGAAAGCCCCGAGGTTAGCGTGATTAGTTCCCTCAAACGCGAACGGTTGGTCATGGCCGACGTTGGTATTCGAGCCAGTAGGGCTGGTAGCCGGCGGACCGCTGTCGACCACTGTCCAAAAAGCGGAAAAAGGCCCACTCACGGGCATCCCGGGCGGCGAAACAGGCGGCGGGGCTTGCTCAAAGCCGCCGTCTTGAACGATATTCTGAGCATAGGTGCTCGTTGCTAACGAAGAAACGAAGGCAGCGAGACAGACGAGTCTGAGGGCGTAGTGGAGTGGTTTCATAATGATTACAGAACTATATAGGTGGATTTACTTCGAGGGGCGTGGTAGCAGGGCAAGTGCCACAAAATTTGCTTAAGTTACAAGTACCTATCCACCAAATGATTCCGATTTATCACTATTTTTGGGGAATCATCCAAAGTTGTGCAAAATGTAACGTAATCCGACACAAAGAAGATTCTTACCGTGTCCCCCATATATTTGCCTGCCCGATTCTTCCTGCTTTTCTCATTTCTATCAATTGGCATCCTTTGGAGCAGGCATTTCATTTAGGGAAGACTCCGTCTCTCCCCAACTTTCGCGGTGCGATTGATATAGTTGGGAGACTGCAGTCGAACGCGGGTCACGAGAACGGGCCACGGAAAACATCGACTCCGCTTCCTCGAAGCGGCCCATCTCGTCGTAGGTAAAAGCAAGGTTTAGCGGGTACGTCCCATCGAGCGGTGCGAGGCGATACGCTTCTTCGAAGGCCGCGACCGCGCGTTCATAAAAGGCGGGTCGCGCCTCAGTTTGCTCGGATTGATGCGCGCGTGCGAGCATCGCTCGCCCGAGATAGAAGAACAGGTCCGGATTTTGGCGTTCGTAGAGAAGAGCTTTGCTCACCAGCACGATAGACTCAGCTGGGTTTTCGTCTCGCAGAGCAGTGCGCGCCCGTTCACCGTAATATTCAGCCGGGAAAAGGCGGACGCACTGGATCAGGAGAATCCCTCCCAAAAAAGCTGTCGCTATCCTCGGAAACTTCGTCGTATCAGGTCCACGCGCGCCTGAGTCGTGTGAAGTGCCAGAGTGCGCGAGTATTCCAAACACAAGCGCGAGCAACATCGCATTTGCGGGAATGTGCAGATTAAAGTCGACCGCCGAATGAATGACATATGCGGCGAGCGCAGCGAGCGCCGCGATATTTAAGGCGAGGCGATTGCTCAAGAGCATTTCGCGACCGGCAGCCGCTTTGGAAGCAAAATGCTTAAGGCTGCGCCATCCCCGGCGAAGGTGGATAAAGAAGAACAGCAGAAAACCGACTACTCCCACCAGCCCGTACTCGCACAGCAGTTGCAGGTAGTCATTGTGCACGTCGATCGGGTCGTTTTGCATTTGCTCCGCCCGAAATTGTCTTCCGTAGAAACGGTAGGTCCCGCTGCCAGTGCCGAAGACTGGTTCGATCCGCCATTGCTCCAACGCTGCGCGCCAGAGATCGACACGCATATTCTTTGTATCGATAATGTTTCCGGCGCGCTCACCCAGAAAGTCACTCTGACGAATCAGGAGACCCGATCCGACGGCGAAGCTCGTTAGGGCGAGCATTGCGATCGCTCCAAACTTTAATAAGCGGCCTGGACGCGACGCGCGGACGACGACCAGGCTAAGAGCTCCAAACACCAGCAGACTAGCCATACCACTCAAATATCCTCCGCGGCTCCCGGTAAGCGCGAGTCCCACGTAACAAACGATCGTAGCGTAGGCCAGGAGCACTCTCGCCCAAATCGGCCAGCGTCCCCAGAAGGTTAGGCTCACGCCGAAGATTCCTACCACTTCCAACAGGCCCGCCAAGTGGTTAGGGCAAACATAAAACCCGCTCGCTCGCTGGCTATAGTCGGCCCTCTCCAGAAAGGGGATCAGCATGAAGTTGTCTCCCCGGCTGAATTGGATTAGCCCGATGACGACGTGGACTAAAGCGAAGGTCAACAGCGCCATGAAAACGCCCGAGCGCACGGTCGAGGAAGTGAGGGTGGTTACAGTCAGACCGTAAACGGCGAGTGCGCCCAAGGCAGAAAACAAATCCGGCCGCGCAAAATAACCCGGTGAAGCCAGTGCGCGGATAAAGATATACCCGAAAAAAATCGCGGTTGCGTAGAGGCAAATAGAATCCGCTCTTGTCTTCGAACGAGAGGCGGATATGAGCCCGACTAGGCCCGCGGCTGCGATGAAACAGTAACCTGGAAAAGCGAAAAGCAGTGCCCTTCCGCCGATTAACGCCTGCAGCAAGACCAACCCGGTCGCAACAAATAGGGCACAGACCAATAGCCCACCGCGTTGAACCGTGGCTGTCACAAAGCCGTCCGGATTATTGCGGCCGATCGCACGAATGCGCTCGGCTACGCACGACCGATCTTAGGGATTCAGCGTCGGAGTTACCGCGCACGCGCCGATGGGGTCCCCGTGGTCGAGGTGTCTTCGGTACTCGAGACTGGCGCACGCTAGAGTAATCGTTGTAATCCTTTTATGACAGACAGAGCATTGCGAGCCTTGGGCCAGCCCTACCGTGCTTGTAGTGAACCAAAAGGTCGCAGCGAGTGTAGCCACGATGATAAGTGCAACTGGCGTGGTGGGTGGATTTCGGCGAGCGGCAAGGACAATAAGTTTTTTCATAACGAGTAAATGGCTTCCGCCTCCTGCGGATGTGGGGTGAGACACCAGAATGACCAGCAAAACTTCGTCCTACAATCTCTTTTTAAAACTTTTTGTTATATCAGATTTTCATCAATAACCGCGGATGAAGATTTTACTTGGCATTTTCCCGGTGAACTACTTCCTCCCAGCACCGATCTAGATCACCTATGAAAAGCATCCCTTTCTCCTCCATCGCAATTCGATCATTGGTTTTTTCGGCAGTCGTCGCGACGGCGCGAGCACAGACCGACCTCGAACTCCCTGGCGTCAGCCAAGAAGCCCTGGTCAAGCAACGCGTCGGCGTCACCGACATCACGATTAGCTCACCGACCTCTCGTTAACGGTCGCAAGATCTGGGGCGTGCTGGTTCCGCTCGGCGAGGTTTGGCGCGCGGGTGCAAACGAGAACACGACCATCGATTTCAGCACACCCGTGGCGATCGAAGGTAAACCTTTGGCCGCTGGCTGCATCTGATCCCGAATACAGATACTTGGACTATCATCCTTTCGAAGAAGTCGGTGGCGTGGGGCAGCTACACCTACACCGAAGCGGAAGATGCGTTGCGTGTCACCGCCAAGCCAGCGCGAGAACCAAATGGAAGAAGCGCTCGAGTATGAGTTTGAAGAACTCAAACCGGACTCGGTCCTTGTGCTGATGAAGTGGGAAAAAATCGCAGTGCCCTTCCGGATTTCCGTCACCGATGTGGAGACTGTGTTCCCAAGCATTCGGAACGAACTCCGTGGGCGGGCGCAGTATGCGTGGGGCCCACTGAACGAGGCTGCGCAATATTGCCTGACCAAGAAGACCAACCTCGAGGAGGGACTGAAGTGGGCGGACCAATCAATTCAGAACGAGGAGCGGTTCGAGAATTTGAGCACGAAAGCCGACATCCTGAAAGCGATCAACAAGCTCGATGAAGCAAAGACCACATGGAACCGCGCGCTTGAAGTTTCGAGTCCGCTGCAGCTGTATTCTCATGCCCGTCAGCTCCAGTCACAGAAGCGCGACGCAGAAGCAATGGAGATTTTTCCAGTGCTAACCAAGCGCGCCCCGCAAAGTGTCTTCGGCCTGCTGTCTCAGGCGCGGATCAAATCGGCGGCGGGCGATTTTGCGGGCGCTGCGGACGTAGCCAAACAGGCACAGGCTGTCGCGGTCTCCGATCAGCAAAAGCAAAATGTCACAATTCTGATCGACCGATAGCAGGCGAAGCAGGACATCAATAAGTAGGTTCTCCTGCCGGCTAATTTCCGTGAACGAGCGCTCGTTCTCCTTGCGGAAGCTGTCGCAGGAATCCCTCACGCCAATGGGAGTTTCTGTAGCTCGCACCAACGATTTTCGCCCGAGGAGGCGTCTCCAACGATCCGGAAGCCGCTCGATTGGCCGGGCGGGCGATCCCGTCCCGAAGCCATCGCGATGTGCCATGCGGCCGATTTTCTCCGCCTCGAATTTTGTGGGTTCCAAGACAACTCGGCGCAGTAGGGCCGCGAGATACTCAC
>Ga0136617_10003672_pt1 | contig 13703 bp, 11 predicted proteins | sample AntDrymUQ3222106_2_FD_129672 | JGI IMG/M metagenome (GOLD analysis project Ga0136617, IMG submission 129672) | Polar desert sand microbial communities from Dry Valleys, Antarctica - metaG UQ322 (21.06) | ecosystem: Environmental > Terrestrial > Soil > Desert | place: Antarctica: Dry Valley... | reverse complement strand
GAACGGCGACTACCACGCGGCCAAGGACGAGCAGGGCCACATGGAGGGCCGCATCCGCCAGCTGGAAGCGCTGCTCGAGCACGCCGAGATCATCGAACAGCCGGTCGCCGGCGTCGTTGGGCCCGGCTCGGTCGTGACGATCGTCTACGAGGGCGACACCGACGATGCCGCCGAGCGCTACCTCGTCGGCCACATCGAAGAGCAGCGCAACGGCCTCGATGTCGTGTCGCCGACGGCGCCCCTCGGGGCGGCCCTGCTCGGCGCCCGGGTCGGTGACACCGTCGGGTTCGAGGCGCCGAACGGCGAGCTGCGGGTGCGCGTCCTGCAGGTCGAGCTCGGTTAGGAGCCGACCGTCGGCGAGGCGACCGATCATGACGGGCACGGCGTGATCGACGAGCGGCCGCCGGCGGTCGACGCCAGCGGCGACCCACCGGTCGTCGCTCCCCCGCTCCCGCCGGGGCGCGACGTCGAGCTGGAGCAGGGCACGGTGTTCGTGCGCGACCAGGCCGGTCCGTCGGGAGCGCCTCCGGTCATCCTGCTGCACGGTTGGACGGCGACGGCCGACCTCAACTTCTTTCGCTGCTACGAGCCGCTCGGTGCCCACGTGCGCGCCATCGCCTTCGATCAGCGCGGCCACGGTCGCGGCCTGCGCTCGCGCAAGGTCTTCCGGCTGGAGGACTGCGCCGACGACGTCGTCGCTGTCGGCGACGCGCTGGGTCTGGAACGCTTCGTCGTCCTCGGCTACTCGATGGGCGGCGCCGTCGCCCAGTTGGTCGCGCAGCGCCACCCCGACCGCCTCGACGGGATGGTCTTGTGCGCCACCGCCCCGCACTACAACCGTCACCGCAACGAGCGGCTGTCGTTCCTCGGGCTGAGCGGCCTAGCGGCGCTCGCCCGTTTGGCGCCAGCACAGCTGCGGCGCCGGCTGACCGATCAGCTCTACCTCCAGCGCAAGACCAGCTCGTGGGAGCCGTGGGCGGTGCAGGAGGCAGCCCGTCACGACTGGCGAATGGTCCTGGAGGCCGGACGGGCGATCGGCAGCTTCCGGGCCGACGAGTGGTTGGGCGACGTCGAGGTACCGACGGCCGTCGTCATCACGATGCAGGACCAGGTCGTGCCGGTGCGCCGCCAGCTGTTGCTGTTCGAGGAGATCCCGACGGCCGCCGCCTTTCGCGTCGACGGCGGGCACGACGCGGCGATCGCGAGGCCCGAGCGGTTCGTGCCGACGGCGGTCGCCGCCATCCACGACGTCCTCGAACGGGGCTCGTGACCAACGCACGGCGGCGGCGCGTCGTGGCGATCGCCGCCGTGCTCGCGCGGCCGCACTCGCCACCGTCGCCCGCTGTCGCCGGCGACGCACGGCCGTCGGCCGGCGCCGTCCGGTGCTGGGCCACAGCCGTGCCGGGCGCAACCTCGAGCTGGCCCGTCTCGGCGCCGGGGTCGGCACGACGTTCGCCTCTGTGCAGGCGCGCAAGCTGTTCGCCTCGGCCGAGCGGCGCGCCGACCTCGACGACGAGCTGCGCCTGCGCAGTGCCGAGCAGGTCGCCGAGCGCCTCGGCCACATGAAGGGCGCGCTGATGAAGCTCGGCCAAATGGCCAGCTATCTCGACGACGGCCTGCCCGAGCCGGTGCGCCTGGCGCTGGCCCAGCTCGGTGCGCCAAGACAGACCCCGCGCACGTCCCCGAGGGTTTGCGGCACCCCCCGTAGGTCCTCCAAACCCTCCGGTGCCACGACGGGAAGCGAGGACCTGTCGGACAAGGACACCGGAGGGTTTGGAGGGCTGAAGGGGCCCCGCAAAACCTCGGGAATGCAACGAGCGCGAGGCGAGAGTCGTCGCCGTCAAGGTGCAGTATCCGGGCGTCGGGGAGGCCATCGCCGCCGATCTCGCCAACACCGACCTCCTCGGCACGCTGCTCCGGCAGGGCTTCGGCGGGCTCGACCCGGGCGAGCTGGTCGCCGAGATCAAGCAACGCCTGACCGAGGAGCTGGACTACCGCCAGGAGGCCACCAACCAGTCCCGCTTCGCCGAGTTCTTCGCCGGGCACCCGTTCATCGCCGTGCCGGCCGTCGTCGCCAGCCACTCGACGGCCCGCGTCCTGACGGCCGATCTCGTCACCGGCGCGTCGTGGCGGGAGCTGCTCACGTGGAACCAGCACGAACGGAACCTCGCCGGCGAAGCCATCTTCCGCTTCGTGTTCCGCAGTCTCTACGGGTTCCATGCCTTCAACGGCGACCCGCATCCGGGCAACTACGTGTTCCACGGTGGCGGGCAGGTCACGTTCCTCGACTTCGGGCTCGTCCGCTACTTCAGTCCGCCCGAGATGGCGACGTTCGTGGCGATGGTCAAGGCTGCCGCCTACGACGGCGACGCGGCCGCCTTCCGCCGGGTCGTCGAGGACGCCGGCCTGCTGAGGGCGGGCGCGCCGGTGGCGACCGAGGAGGTCGGGCGCTACTTCTCCCACTTCTACGAAGCCGTGCGCACCGACCGCCCGATGACGTGGACGAAGGAGTACGCCAGCAGCATCGTCCGCCACACGTTCGACCGCTCCAGCCCGATCGCCCAGTACGCCACCGTGCCCCGGCCGTTCGTGTTCATCCAGCGCATCAACCTCGGGCTGTACGCCCTGCTCGGCGATCTCGGCGCCCGGGGCAACTACCGCCGGCTGGCCGAGGAGGTCTGGCCATTTGTCGACGGCCCGCCGTCGACGCCCTTGGGCGAGGCCGAGGCACCGTGGTGGGACGCACGAAAATCCTGATCAATCGCCATTTTCTGATTGTACGCACCGGTCCAAAGGCGGATCCCTCTGGTCACCGCACGCATGTCGTCAGACGGCGTAGCGCAGCAGGGAGCCGCTCCGGAAGCCGCGAGCTTCCAGCAGTCGCAGCCTGGAGACCTCGTACCCGTCGGGGAACAGCCTCCTCCCCCGGCCCTGCACGACAGGGTGGACGAACAGACGGTACTCGTCCACCAGGCCGGACTCGATCAGCGCATGAGTCAGCGTGATGCTGCCGGTGACACCGATGTCTCGGCCCTCGTGCTCCTTCAGGGCCCGCACCTGGGCGATCCAATCGCCCGTGAGCACTGTCGAGTTCTGCCACTCGGGGTCGGTCATGGTCGAGGAGACGACGTACTTCTGGACCTGGTTGAGTTCGTCGGTGATCCCGGTCTGGTCGTCGGTCTGCTGGGGCCAGTAGCCGCGGAAGTCCTCGAACGTCTGCCGACCCAACAACAGCGCGTCCCCCTGCTCCGACTGCAGGCGCGTCGCCTCCACCAGCTCTTGATCCTGGTCTGCGGGGTCGAACCAATCGCCGAGCATCTCGATGCAGCCGTCGAGGGTGATGTTCTGGGTGATAGCGAGTGTCCTCATGACAACGCCGACCCTCCCACGGCGGGAAAGTCATCGCAAGCACATCCCATCGGCGAGCACGACGGCTACAACCTGGGGGAGGCGCCCGACAGCGTGTCCATGTCGGCGGTGGCCCTGCCGAGCGGCGGCGGCGGTGCCTCAGTTCGTTGGATACGACGGTCCTGCTGACCGTCGTATCGAGACGATGGATGCCCTGCGCCCACGCGGAGCAGGTGCGGTACCGAGCACCCGGGGGCGTGAGCGCCTCCGGCGAGTCTCCGCGCGGCCTGCTGACGGACGTGACGGCGGACACTCTTAGCTGGGGGGACGGACCGAAATAGGTCGATCGACGGATGCCGACGATCACCTCATTCCGGCATCGTGGAAGCACCGCCGAACGAAGCGAGACGTCCGTCATGCACCCCTTCCTCCTGTCCGACATCGCCCGCCAGCACCACGCCGAGCTGCTGAAGAACATGGACCGCCCGCCGGTCCGCCGCCGCTCGTTCACGGCCACCGCCAAGTCGGCCGTCGCCAAGCGGCTCGCTCGCCGCGCTCGCGCCGCCTGATCCTCCCCGACGAGGCGGTAGCGGGCGCGGCAGCGCGACACTGCAGACCGTGTTGGTCGGACGCGTCGGGCTGAGCCCCGTGATGATCGGGCGGGCCGACCCGCTCGAGCGCCTCGCCGGGCTCCTCGACGCCGCTGAGATCGGCAGCGGCGACCTGCCCTTCGTCGCCCTCGTCAGCGGCGAGGCCGGCATCGGCAAGAGCCGTCTCCTGCAGGAGCTCGTCGACACCGCCCCCGGCGACGTCACCGTCCAAACGGTCCAGGCCCAGCCCGGCTCGATCGGCCGGGCCTACCACGCCGTTGCCCAGCTCGCCCCCGACGGCGACCCGGCAACGGCCGCGTTCACCGCCGTCGCCGCGGCGGCCGAAGAGGCCCGGACACTGCTCGTCGTCGAGGACCTCCACTGGGCTGACGCCGCCAGCGTCGGCGTCCTCGACACGATCACACAGGCGCCGCTCCCCCACCTCGTCGTCGTCGGCACCTACCGACCCGGCGACCTCACCCGCGGGTCACCCGGCGGGGAGTTGGTGCTGCGCCTCGAACGGCGCCACGCCGTCGAGCAGGTCCGCCTGGATCGCCTCGATCGCACCGAGGTCGGCCTGCTGCTCGGCGCCATCACCGGGCAGCCGGCCAGCTCGGCCGCCGTCGAGGCCGTGCACCGCCGCAGCGCTGGCGTCCCCTTCGTCGTCGAGGAACTGGTGCGGGCGGCGCCGGCTGACTGCCAGGACGACCTCGCCTCGGGCCGCCTGCCGTGGAGCTTGGACGACGCCGTCCGCCAGCAGGTCGCCGGGCTCGAACCCGACGAACGGCGGGTCGTCGACGCCGTCGGCGTGTACGGCCGGCCGATCTCGTTCGACGCCTTGCGCGCGATGACCGGCCTCGACGATCGCGGTCTGCTCGCCGCCTTGCGGGGACTCACCGACCGGGGTGTCGTGACCGAGCCGCACGAGGACCAGTTCTGGTTCAACCACGCCCTCGTCGCCGACGTCGTCGTCGGCCAGCTGCTCGGGCGCGAGCGGCGCTCGCTGCACGAGAGGGCGGCGAACGTGCTGCGCGACCAGGCCGAGCCCGACCTGGCGGCCCTGGCCGAGCACCTTCACGGCGCCGGCCACTACGACGATGCCGTCGACGTCGCCCGGGCCGGTGCTCGGTCCTACCTCAACCGCGGCGCCTCCTTCCAGGCGCTCCGATTGGCCGGGCCGGCCCTCGCCGAGCAGCCCGACGACGTCGAGCTGCTTTCGGTGGCGACCGAGGCGGCATGGCGACTGGACTTCAGCGAGGAGGCGATCGAGTACGCCCGGCGATGGCTGGCGGCGTCGCCGGGCGGGACCGATCGAGTCGACGCCCTGCGCATGGTCGGACGGCTGTCCTTCGAGTTGGAGCGCACCGACGAACGCGACGCCGTGATCGCCCGCATGGAGGCGATGGCCGCCGAGCTGCCGCCCGGCGCCGAGCGGGCCCGAGCGCGCGGCGCGCTCGCCCAGCTGCACATGCTGGGCGGCGACGCCGGCGACGCCGTGGCCTGGGCCGATCTTGCGATCGCCGAAGCCGAAGCGCTCGGCGACGACTACGTCGCCACTCAGGCCAGCGTCGAGCGGGGCAGCGCCCTCGACGGCATCGACGGCGAGATCGGCGAGGCCACGGCCGAGTTGCGACAGGCAGCAGCACGCGCCCGCGCCCTCGGCGACGGCGTCCTCGAAGCGCGGGCCATCAACAACCTGATGGAGTTCGTGCCGTTGCAGTCAGCCGAGTCTCGTGAGCTGCTGGAGACGCTGTTCCGGCTCACCGACCGCATCGGTTTCGACAAGCTGGAGCGCGACGCCAGCCACTGGCGGATGCACGCCATGGAAGCGGCCGGCGACCTTGCCGCCTTCCGGCGCTCGCTGGAGGAGGTCCTGCCCCACTGGACCCGCCGCCGCCACCCCATGTCCCAGCTCCACTCGGCCGACGTGTCGAGCTACCTCGCTCTGGAGGAGGGGCGCCTCGACGACGCCCGCCGCCTGTTGGAGGTCGACGGCCCGATCTCGTCCGTCCGCGGAGCGCGGGCCAATCGACTGCGCAACGTCATCCAGCTCGGCGGCGTCGCCGGGGACGGGCACCTGGCTGAGGCGGCGCTCGACGCGCTGACCTCGGCCGCACCGGTCCGCGGCGACACGTTCGCCCTCAACCATCTCGTGCGCACTGTCGATGCTGCGTTGGTCGCCGGCGTCGATCCGATTGCCGTCGCCGCCAGCATCGACCGGCTGTGCATCCCCAGCGTCGCCCCGACGGCCCATCGCCATCTCGACGGGATGGTCGCCGAGGCCGGTGGCCGCCACGAGCCGGCGTCCGACGCGCTGGCCGGTGTGCTCGCCGATCCCGACGAGACGCTGTCGGTCCCGGCGCGAGCCACGTTGCGCCTGTGGCGGGCGCAGGCCGTCATGCACCTCGGAGATCGGGTGGCGGCGAGCGCCGAGGCCCACCGGGCGCGCGAGGAGCTGACCCGCTGGCCGGGCTGGCGCCGTGACCGCGTCGACGCGCTGCTGCGGCGGCTCGAGGGAGCGCGGCGCGGCGACGGCGTGCTGACCACGCGCGAGCGCGAAGTGGCCACCCTGATCGCCGACGGGCTGACCAACGGCCAGCTCGCCGACAAGCTGTTCATCTCGCCGAAGACGGCCGCCGTGCACGTGTCGAACATCCTCGCCAAGCTCGGACTGTCGGGCCGGGCCGAGGTCGCCGCCTGGGCGGTCCGCACCGGGCTGGTGGCGAGCGATCCACCGATCCGGGCCTCCAGCTGACGACGGAAGCAGCGCGTTACCCACCGGTAGCGTCGCCCCGATGCGCCGCCCTGCCCTGACCGCCGCCGTGCTCGCCCTTTTTGCCCTGACGACGTGTGGTGGCGATGACGGCGACGACGCCGAGTCGACGGTGGCCGCGACCGATGTATCCCTGGTGCCGGTGACACCGCCGCCGACCGTGCCGACGCCGAGCGTCGAACTGCCCGACGAGCCGCCGACCGAGGTGATCACGACGGTCCTCACCGAAGGCGCAGGACGCCCGGCCGAGACTGGCGACACCGTGATCGTCAACTACGTCGGCGTGAGCTACGAGACGGGCGAGCAGTTCGGTCAGAGCTACGGCGGTGACCCGTTCTCGTTCACCCTCGGCGACGGTGGCGTCATCGTCGCCTGGGACGAGTCCTTGGTCGGCGCCCAGGCCGGGTCACGCCTGCAGCTCGATGTGCCGGCCGAGAACGCCTACGGGCCGACGCCGACCACGACGGCCGGCGCGGCCACCTCCACGACGCTGACGCCCGGCCCACCGACCGGCCCGCTGTCGTTCGTCATCGACGTGCTCGGCGTCGTGCCCCCGGTCGATCCGGCGGCGGCGCCGACAGCTGACGACATCCCCACGCTGTGTGACGGCCCCAGGGCGACGGGCCCGACGGCCTCGACGGGGCCGCCAGCAACGACGGCGGCGCCGGCATCGACCGCCGCCGGCCCCAGCGACACGTCGCGACCCGACCAGGCGGAGTGCGATGAGCACGCCACCGTCGTGCTCACGACGGACGTCGTCGCAGGCGACGGCGCCACCGCCGAGATGGGGCTGACAGCGGTCGTGCGATTCGTGCTCGCCCGTGCCGACAACGGCGTGATCCTGCGCAGCACCTGGGACGAACCGGCGCCGACCCAGGTCCTGCTGGCCCCGAGCGGTCCGATGGACGGGATGATCGACGGCATCGTGGGAATGCAGGTCGGAGGCCGCCGGACGATCACGATCCCCTACGCCGAGGCATTCGGGGAAAGCGGCTTCCCCGAAGTGGGACTGCCCGCCCGCACCGACGCCGTCGTCATCGTCGACCTCCTCGCCGTCTACTGATCTCTCGGGCTCCGCCGACCGGCCGAGCCGGATCGGCTGCGCCTGCCGAGCTCGCCGCCGACCCCTTGGATCGGCGCTCGCCCACCTGACGGATGCGACGACTCCACCATCGGGTTTCGCCGATCCGGCTCAGCCGGTCGGCGAAGCATGGAGATCAAGGCCGAGGTCGAGCACGGGGGCGCTGTGAGTGAGCTCGCCGACGGCGACGAAGTCGACGCCGGTCTGGCCGACGGCGCGGGCGACCTCCAAGGTGAGGCCGCCGCTCGCCTCCAGCGTGACGTGCGTCGCCTCGCGCTCGGCTCGGACCGCGACGGCGGCGGTCATCCCGGCGAGGTCGAAGTTGTCCAGCATCACGGCGTCGGCGCCGGCGTCCAGGGCCTCGGCCAGGTTGTCGAGCGAGTCGACCTCGATCTCGACCGGCAGCGTGCCGGCCAGTGATCGCACGGCCGCGAACGCCTTCGCCACGCCGCCGGCGGCGAGCACGTGGTTGTCCTTGACCAGCGCCGCGTCGGACAGCCCCATCCGGTGGTTGGCACCGCCGCCGCAGCGCACGGCGTACTTCTCCAGCGCCCGCAGGCCGGGCGTCGTCTTGCGGGTGTCGCGCACGACGCACCCGGTGCCCTCCAGCGCGTCGGCCCACCGGCGGGTCAGGCTGGCCACCCCCGACAGGTGACACAGCAGGTTGAGGGCCGTGCGCTCGACCGTCAGCAGCAGCCTCGTCGGAGCGGTCACCCGGGCGACGTCCTGACCCGGGTGGACGCGGTCGCCGTCGCCGACGAGGAACTCGACATCGGACGACTCGTCACCGCAGACGGCGTCGATGGCCGCCGCCGCCACCGCCAACCCGGCGACCACGCCCTCGCCCCGCGACCCGAACGTGCCCGCGCTGCGCTGGTCGGCGGGGACCGTGGCGGCCGACGTCACGTCGATGCCGCCCATCAGGTCCTCGGTCACGGCCATGCGGACGAGCGCCGCCACGGCGTCGGGGTCGAGGCCACCGTCGGCCAATCGCCGGCGCGTGACCTCGGAGAGCGGATGGAACGTGAACACGCGGATGCTCCTCAGGTCGGATGGTCGGCCGGGATGACGACAACGCCGGCGGCGGACTCCGGCGCCAGGCTGACGTCGAGGTGGACGAGCCACTCGTCGCAGGGGTCGGGATGGTCGGTGCGGCGGTGGCAGCCGCGGCTCTCCGTGCGGCTGGCCGCCGCGGCCACGACAGCCGCGGCGACGGTCAGCAGGTTCGTCGTCTCCCACGAGGAACGGTCGGCGGTGGCGACGTCGGACGTCGACGCGCCGGCCACCGCGGCCAACGCGTCGAAAGCCGCCGCCAGCGAGGCCGCATCGCGGAGCACGCCGACGTGCCGGGACATCGCGGCGCGCACGTCCGGGCGGCCGCCGGTCGGAATGACACCGGCGGGCGCCGTCGACTCGTCCGGTGCCACCCGCTCGGGGAGTTCCCACGCCAGATCCCGACCCAGGCGAGTGCCGGCGACGACACTTTCGGTGAGGCTGTTCGACGCCAACCGGTTGGCCCCATGCACCCCCGTGCACGACACCTCGCCGACGGCGAACAGGGCCGGCCGCGCCGTCGTCCCGTCGAGCCGGGCCGGCAGGCCGCCACAGGCGTAGTGGGCGGCCGGGGCCACGGGGATCCGGTCACGGGCCGGGTCGATCCCGGCTTCGCGGCAGGCGGCAGTGATCGTCGGGAAGCGCTCGTAGAACCGCTCGCCGAGGCGGGTGGCGTCGAGGAAGACGTGGTCGCCGATCCCGCCCGGTGACGCCGCCATGCGCTCGCTGATCGCCGCCGCCACCACGTCGCGGGGGGCCAGGTCGGCCTGCGGGTGCACCCCCGCCATCACCCGCTCCCCGGAGCCGTCGTAGAGGATCGCCCCCTCCCCCCGGACGGCTTCGCTCACGAGCGCCTGCTGACCCCGGGCATCGGCGCCCCGCCACAGCACCGTCGGATGGAACTGCACGAACTCAACGTCGCGGACCGTCATCCCGGCCCGCAGGGCCATGGCCACGCCATCACCGGTGACGGCGGGCGGGTTGGATGTCGACGCGAAGATCTGCCCGAACCCCCCGGTCGCCAGCACGATGGCCCGGGCCGTGATCGAGCCCACCGAGTTGACGCCGCCGTCGTCGTCAAGCCTGGCGACGACGACGCCGGCGGCCTGGCGCTCGCCGGCCCCGTTGGTTCCGGTCAACAGGTCGAGCCCGAAGGTGCGCTCGAGCACGTCGACGCCGGCGGCCATCGCCGACTCGTCCAGCGTGCGTTGCACCTCCGCCCCGCTGCGATCGCCGCCGGAGTGCACGATCCGGTCGTGGCTGTGGCCACCCTCACGGGAAAGAGCCGGTCCATCGCCACCATGACCGGGGTCGAACGCGGCGCCGAGGTGCATCAGGTAGCGGATGGCGATCGGGGCCTCGTGGACGAGCTCGCGCACGACGGCCTCGTCGCACAGCCCGGCCCCGGCGGCCAGGGTGTCGGCGACGTGGTGCTCCAGCGAGTCGCTGGGGTCGAGGACACCGGCCAATCCGCCCTGAGCCCACGCCGTCGACCCGGCGTTGAGCACGTCCTTGGTGACGATGAGCACGCTGCGTACGGGGCGAACGGCGAGGGCAGCAGCCAGCCCGGCCGCCCCCGACCCGAGTACGACGACATCGACATCCATCTCCCACGTCGACGGCGGCGCCACCAAACGCCCGGGGATCACCGCCGGCTCGTCACTCGGCCGTCGGGGACGGCGTGCCGATCTCGATCATCCGCTCGACCGAGCGACGGGCTTGCTCGGCGATGTCGGCCGGGACGTCGACCACGTCAACCCCGTCGCGCAGGGAGCGCAGCAGCTTGGCCGGCGTGATCATTTTCATGTACTTGCACACGGCCGCCCGGTTCACCGGCTCGAAGATGACCAACGGATTGGCCTTGGAGAGCTGGTGCAGCATCCCGGTCTCGGTGGCCACCAGCACCTTGCGGGCCGTCGTCTCCTTGGCCGCCGCGACCATCCCGCTCGTCGACAGGATCCTCGTGCGCGCCTCGGGCACCACGCCGGCGCCGACGAGGTACAGGGCGCTCGTCGCACAGCCGCACTCCGGGTGGATGAACAGCTCGGCGTCGGGATCCTCGCCGACGCGCGCCTTGAGGTCGGCGCCGTTGATGCCGGCGTGGACATGGCACTCGCCGAGCCAGATGTGCATGTTCTCGCGTCCGGTCAGGCGCTGGACGTGGGCACCGAGGAACTGGTCGGGGCAGAACAACACCTCGGTGCCCGCGGGGATCGACTCGACCACGTCGACGGCGTTCGACGACGTGCAACAGATGTCGGTCTCCGCCTTGACGGCGGCGGTCGTGTTGACGTAGCTGACGACGACGGCGCCGGGGTGCTCGAGCTTCCAGGCCCGCAGCTGGTCGGCCGTGATCGTGTCGGCGAGGCTGCAGCCGGCCCGCTCGTCGGGGATCAGGACGGTCTTGTCGTAGCTCAGGATCTTGGCCGTCTCGGCCATGAAGTGGACGCCGCAGAACACGATCGTCGACGCCTCGGCCTCGGCCGCGACCCGCGAGAGGCCGAGCGAGTCGCCGACATGGTCGGCGATCTCCTGGATCTCGGGCAGCTGGTAGTTGTGGGCGAGGATGACCGCATCGCGCTCGGCGGCCAGGCGGCGTACCTGCTCGGCCCAGTCGGGCGCGAGATCAGGGTCGGGGACCGTCCCCGGCTCGGGGAAGAGATCCGTCATCGCGGTCACCCGGCCAGCGTAGGCGGGGAAGGGGCCTCGTACGATGAGCGTCGTGGGCCCGCTGACGCTGCCGGAGAAGGTGTGGAACCGCCACGTCGTGCGGGCCGCCGACGGTCAGCCCGACCTGCTCTACATCGACCTCCACCTCGTCCACGAGGTGACCAGCCCGCAGGCCTTCGACGGCCTGCGGCTCGCCGGCCGGCGGGTCCGCCGTCCGGAGCTGACCATCGCCACCGAGGACCACAACGTCCCGACGGCCGACATCGACCGGCCGATCGCCGATGCCGTGTCGGCCCGCCAGGTCGAGGTGCTGCGTGAGAACACGGCCGAGTTCGGCATCACGAACTACCCCATGGGCGACCCTGGCCAGGGCATCGTCCACGTCATCGGACCCGAGCAGGGCCGCACGCTTCCCGGCATGACGATCGTCTGTGGCGACAGCCACACCGCCACCCACGGCGCCTTCGGCGCCCTCGCCTTCGGCATCGGCACCAGCGAGGTTGAGCACGTGCTGGCCACCCAGACGCTCCCGCAGACGCGTCCGCGCTGGATGTCCGTCACCGTCGACGGCGACCTGCCGACCGGCGTCACGGCCAAGGACATCGTGCTGGCGATCATCGGTGAGATCGGCACCGGCGGCGGTATCGGCCACGTCGTCGAGTACCGCGGTTCGACGATCCGGGAGCTCTCGATGGAGGGCCGGATGACGGTGTGCAACATGTCGATCGAGGCCGGGGCCAAGGCGGGACTCGTCGCTCCGGACGACGTCACGTTCGACTACCTGCGTGGTCGGGACCACGCTCCCCAGGGCGCGGCGTGGGACGACGCCGTCGCCGACTGGCGCTCGCTGGCCTCCGACGACGGCGCGGCGTGGGATCGCGAGGTGACGATCGACGCGACCGCCGTGCGCCCGCAGGTCACGTGGGGCACGAACCCGGGTCAGGTCACCTCGATCGACGGCTTGGTGCCGGGTCCCGACGACTTCGCCGATCCGACCACCCGCGAGACCGTCGCCCGTGCGCTCGAGTACATGGGACTCGATGCCGGGACGGCGATGCGCGCCATCGACGTCGACACGGTGTTCATCGGCTCGTGCACCAACAGCCGCATCGAAGATCTGCGCCTCGCGGCGAGCGTGCTCGACGGCCGACGGGTCACCGTGGCGCGGGTCATGGTCGTGCCCGGCAGCCACGCCGTCAAGGCGCAAGCCGAGGCCGAGGGCCTCGACCGGGTGTTCACCGCCGCCGGCGCCGACTGGCGCGAGCCGGGCTGCTCGATGTGCCTGGCCATGAACCCCGACAAGCTGGCTCCCGGCGAGCGGGCCGCCAGCACCAGCAATCGCAACTTCGAAGGCCGCCAGGGCCGCGGCGGGCGCACCCACCTGGTCTCGCCGGCCGTCGCCGCCGCCACCGCCGTGGCCGGCCACTTCGCCACCCCGGAGGACTTGTGAAGGAAGATCGGTGAAGGCGGTGCGGGTGATCGAGGGCACGGGGCTGCCGTTGCGCCGCTCCGACGTCGACACGGACCAGATCATCCCGGCCGAGTGGCTGAAGCGGGTCGAACGGACCGGGTTCGAGCAGGGCCTGTTCGCCACGTGGCGCGACGACCGGGACTTCGTGCTCAACGACGAGCGCTACGCCGGCGCCTCGATCATCGTCGCCGGCCCGGCCTTCGGCGTCGGTTCCTCGCGCGAACACGCCGTCTGGGCGATCCAGCAGGCCGGCTTCGATGCCGTGATCGCGCCGAGCTTCTCCGACATCTTCTCCAACAACTGCACGAAGAACGGGCTCGTCCCGGTCGTGCTGGCTGACACCGCCGTCGAGCGCATCTGGGCCGCCATCGATGCCGACCCGCAGGCTCAGATCGTCGTCGACGTCGAGCGCCGCCTCGTGGAGGTACCGGGCATCGATCTCGTCGAACCCTTCCCGATGGCCGACGCCACCCGCCACCGCTTCCTCGAAGGCCTCGACGACGTCGGGCTCACCCTTGCTCACGTCGGCGACATCGACACGTTCGAGACCGGTCGCCCCGGCTGGCTCGCTCCCACCCGCTGACAGCAGGGTGCGGTCGCGGCGTCAGCTGGTCGCCTGGGGCACCGTCGGCGGGGGCGTCGTGACGATGACGATCGACGGCGTGGTGGCGATGACGATCGACGGCGGCGGCGTCCCGGCGGTGCCCCCTTCGGTGG
>Ga0136617_10003671_pt1 | contig 13705 bp, 15 predicted proteins | sample AntDrymUQ3222106_2_FD_129672 | JGI IMG/M metagenome (GOLD analysis project Ga0136617, IMG submission 129672) | Polar desert sand microbial communities from Dry Valleys, Antarctica - metaG UQ322 (21.06) | ecosystem: Environmental > Terrestrial > Soil > Desert | place: Antarctica: Dry Valley... | reverse complement strand
GGCCGCGCGGTGCTGGCCGCGCGGTGCTGGCCGCGCGGTGCTGGCGCAGCAGCTCGACGGTCGGCGCGTCAATGGACAACCGCCGCATCTGGTGCGTCTTGGTGTCTGTGAGGATCATCCCGTCGGCCGCGCGAACGTAGTTCTCGTCCAGTCGGACCACGCCGGCCGCGAGGTCGCCCCTTCCAGCGCAGCCACCATCGGCGCACTGATCGGCCCCTCCCCTCCCGTTGACACTTGCGCGTCAACCACGGCCGACGCCTCGACGGCCGGCGGGTTCATCGGGTCACCTCGACCGGCTCGACGATCCGACCGGCACGATCCCGGCACAGCGGCGACCGGTCCGGGTGGGAGAACAGCGCGACCGGGTGTCCGTCGCTCGCCTGCCCGAGAATCGGCGGTGCGCACTCCGCCTGCTCGCCGCAGCCGGGGCAGCGCAGATCGTCTGGGTCCACGCACACCGACTCCGCCGTCGTGGTGGTCCTCGGGGCGGTCACGACGGGTCCTCGGCGTCGTAGCGGGCCGGGAAAACGAGCCCGTCGACCGCGACTAGGTAGCCGGTGTCGAGGAGCTCGTTCACCGCGTCGAGCGCGGTCTCGTCCTGCTCATCGCCCAGGGTCTCCATACTGGTCTGCTGGCCCCTGGACTGGTCTGCTGGCCCCTGGCGGTCTCCAACACGATGTGCGCGGCGACTCCGATCACGGCGTAGTCGTAGCCGTTGGCGTCCAGGCCCTGGAGGACCTCGATCCCCTCGGCCAGGCTCGTGGTCGCCGCCAACGGCGGGGCGTTGTTCGCGGTGTCGGGCATTGCTGGTGCCTCCGTGGCCGGCGGTGGTGGGGGTTGGTCTGGTGGCCTGTCCCCTTGGGGTGGCGGGGCGTTGTTCCCCCGCCGCCACGAGGCGTCCCACCGCGGCCGGAGAGGCTCGCGGTCAAGGGCGGCCGGAGGCCGTCGCGTAGCGACACGCAGCGCAGCGAAGTGCCCTTTACCGGGAGGTCGGCCGTGGTAAGCCAAAGGCCGCCAGGCCCCGCCGCAGGCGGTCCACAAGGGCTGTTCGCTCGGCCGGCGCGGCCGTGAGCGCGAACCCGACCCGCTCGACAGCCGCCGGCCCGAGCACCCCACGTCGCGCCACACGGACCGGCGGGCCCTCGACCGGGGTAACCTCCGCGCGTTGGAGCGCGCTTCCCCCGCGGCCACGTCCACGTTCACGACGACGTCTGTGGGGAACGACCATGAGCTCGACCAGCCGCTACGACGACCGCGGCCCTGATCCGCTACCAGAGCACCTCGCCGAAGCCCGGGCCCTGCACGGGATCGCGCACCTGCTCGACGACTACCCCGGCATCACCAACACCATGGTGGCCGGGAAGGTGGGGCAGGTTTTGCACACCGCGGCGAACGAGCTCAGCAACGGCCGCGCACTCCCGATCCACCTGCGCAACGCCGTGCGGGGGCTGGCGAACGCCTGCGCGAGGATATGCAGCCCCCGCCCGAGGATCTGGGGACCCATCCCTGACCCGTCCAGCGGTCGCCGGCCGTCCGCTGGGTAATTGTCTACCTGCAGAAACTGTCGGTGCCTGGGTTCACACTCCCGGGTTATGGAGCAGACGACAGGCGTGTCCTGGTGGGTGGATCATCTCGACGACATGGCGGTGCGCGTCACCGACACGATGCTGCGGGAAGGGGCCGGGGTGCAGCCCCCGACGGTGCACGTGCTGCTCGACGACCTCGACGAGCAGCCGTATGTGGGGTATCTGCGGTGCCGGCCGTTCTACCGTGGCCGCGACGCGCACGCCGCGGTCGCGGCGATGGGGCTGTTCGCCTCCCAGTTCGGCGCCACCCGGCTGGTGGTGACCTACGAGCACGCCGACATGGCCCTCGGCTGGGAGGACCCGGCCGCCGCCGAAGCACCGACCGGGATCGTGGTCATCGACGCCGGCCACATCCAGCGGCGGGACGGGCACACGGTGCGCTGGCACCCCATGGTCATGACCCTGGCACCGGACACCACCCCACCGGGCGCGACCGGTGCTCCGGCCGTGATGGCGCACTGGGGGCCGCCGGACCGCTACCCCGGCGGGGAGCTGCCCGCGGCGGTAGCGCAACTGCTGGCGGTCTGGCGGGAACCCCACGCCTGGTCGGACGCGGAGTTCCTCGACACCTACAGGCGGTGGGAGCATGGCGGATACGCCGTGCGGTGCGCGCCGCGACCGGACGGCGAGCGGCGACAGCCGGGATGGATGCGTCTACTCGCTTCGTGATGTAGCGGCGCCGGGGAACTCCAACCAGTGCTGTAGCGATCCAAACGGCGACTGACCTGCAGTTCGAGCCGGAGGAAACTGCGCCATGGCCAGCACCATTAACGTGATGTAGATCACTTCCGCTGCGTTCGCCAGGCTGCCACCCTGGGGTGACCGTGTGTCGACAAATAGGGGGATTCGATGAAGGTCAAGGCCATCCTAGTCAGCGCTGCAACGATCGCAGCGGTGATGATCGGCCTCAGCCCGGGCACCGCAACCGCGGCTGAAGTTGACGCGCCCAGCTGCGCAAGAACTGTTCTAAATCCCGTTTACGGGTCGCATATTTACGACATTCAGGTCTTCAACAAGTGCAACTACGTTCTCACGAACGTCCGTGCGCATGTCTTTAACAGCAAGTACAAGCTCGATAAGTACAGTCCTCGTCAGAACCTGGGCCCTGGTGACGACATCCTGATCAAGGTCGACATCGAGCTCAAGGGGGCAGCCAATCTCACATGCGGGGAGCTACAGTCGCCCGGCGGGGCGCTGTTCGGTCAGGATTGCATTACACGGTAGACCTGGGATACTCCGCTACAACCCGGTCTGGACGCGCTCGGAATGAATCAACAGCTTCTCGCCCCGATTCGGTCGCCGGGGCGACAAGCTGTTCATCGGTCCAGGACGTCCTCGTCGCCGTCGGCGTCGCCGGTTGCACGTACGTCGCCGGGGAGATCGTCGGCGGGCCAGTTGATCAGCTCATCGCGGCGGTCGTCCTCGTCCGTCGGCGTGTCGGCGGTGCGTTCCTGCTCGACGGACTCCGCGGTGCGGCGGGCGTCGATCTCGGCCACGGCAAGCTGAGCGCGCTTGACGATCGCGGTCGTCTCGTCACGGAGCGGGACCCGGCACCGCTGGCGATCAGCCCGTTCACTCGGGTCCGGAATCGAGGTGGCGCGGATGTCGGCCGGGGCCGGCTCGATCATCACCTCGTCCCTGCGCGGGTCGTCCTCGCGCGGGTCGACGTCGCCAGGGCGGCCGTCGTCACGCTGAGCGGCGTCGGGGACGTCGTCGTCACCGCGTTCGACCGGCTCGTGCCGGTCGTCTCGTTCGTCATCCCGGCCGGGCTCAGGCCGATCCGTGTCGCGCCGCTTTACCTCGTCGGAACCGCTGTTGTCATCGCGGCCGCCGACAGCGAGACCGCCGTCCTCGTCATCGAGATCGCGTTCGGCGTGGTCGCCCGGGTCGGGGAGGTCGTGTTCGGTGATGGCACGTTCGGCCTCAGCGGCGAGCTGTTCGGCGAGGTGGGCGTCGAGCCACTCCTGGGCGGTGACCCGCTCGACGGGGTTGTCGAGGTCGATCCCGCGCAGGCCGGCCGCGAGACGAGCGCGTTCGGCGTGGTCGCGGGTGATCTCGGTTTCGTAGCGCCACGCGGCGCGGACGTCGTCGGAGAGTTCGAGATCGGCCACGATCGGCACCAGCTGCTCCACCCGCGCGGCCGCCTGCTCGGCGGCCGCGCGGTACTGGTCCGCGTCGAGTGGATCGGCCGCGGCGTCGGCACGCGCCGTCCACACCGTGGCGTCGGCGCGGGCCTGGCGGAGTTCGTCGTGGGCGGCTTCGAGGTCGGGGGCGACGTAGCGCGGCCCCCACGCCTGCTCGCGCTCCCACGCCTCGACCCGGGCCCTCAGCCGGCCCTCGGACATCGCTTCCTCTTCCGCGCCGGCGGTGGACAGGTCCAAAGCGGTGTGCGCGGTGCGGAACAGGGCGTGCTTCTCCGCCAGCCCAGCCGGTGGCGCGGCGCCCAACGGGTCGGCGTCGTCGGAGTGCTCGACGAGTTCCCGGTATGCCCCAGCCCACCCGGCCTCGTGCTCCCACTCCAACCGTCCCGCCTCGTCGTCGGGGACCGGTCCGAGGGCTTCGCGGGCCCACTGCGGCGGAGCTGCGGCGAGCTCGGCGCCCAGCTCGACCCGGCGGGCATCCGCGGCGGCGGCGAGTTCCTCGAGCCCGGCCCGGTTCGCCTCGCCCAGCTCGCGGGGCAGCAGATCGGCGAAGCTGGCCACCTGCGGGGCGAGCTTGCCCTCCAGCGCGGAGCGGACCCGGAAATGCACTACCTGCGCCACCGACGTCGATCCATCGAGGGAGGTGGAGGTGACGGCGTCGTGCAGCACCTGCGCGGGATCGTGGCCGGCCAGCTCCGCGGACCGGAGCAGCTGGTCCAGTGAGGTGCGAGCCTCGTCCGCGGCGAGCGCCACCCGGTGGTGTTCGGGCAGGGAGCCGTCGGCGGCGAGCTGGTCGAGCCATCCGGAGGTGCGGCCGGTGGTGGTGTCGTCGATGACGGCGATCATCCGGTCCACGTGGGTGAGGATCGAGCGTTCCCGGGCGGCGTGCTGCTCGGCCTCGGTGAGCGCGGTCCGGTTCCCGTCCACCTCCGGCGGGCGGATCACATCGGCGAGCACATCAGCACCGCCGCGGGCGGCGACCTTCAAGGTTTCGCCGGTATCGGCGTCGGTGGCAACGTTGCGGGTCACCACGAACGCGACGTTGGTCTCGGCGCCGCGCGTGTACATCACGTAGCCGGCGGCGGCGTCGGTTCCCGGCCCGATCACCGGGTAGTTGGACTGCACGGTGCGCCCGAGCGCGGCGTGCACCGTGGAGGCGTAGGCGAGGGTGACCCGCTCGCCGACGTAGGACCCGGGCAGCTGGATCGGGTCGCCCAGCTGCTCGACGCCTTCGGGGTCGCGGCCCAGGACGCGGGCGACGGTGAGCCCGCGCCCGTCGGGGTGCAGGTCGGTGACACGGTAGGTGGTGCGGTTCACCGGCGCCTCGGTGTTGCCCGCCCAGCCTTCGAGGTGCCAGGCGTTCTGCCGGGCCTGGATCAGGTCCCCAACTCCGGCGATGGTGTCTTGCATCCCCAGCGGCACCCCGGCCTCCTGGACGCGGCCCAACCGGACCAGCTCCGCGCGCAGCACGCCCGACACCCGGGCGGCGGCCTCGTTCGAGCCGACCACGAGCAGGGCTTCCTTCCCGGCGATCGTGTCGGCGAGCCATGCCCGGGACGCTGCTCGTTCGGCCTGTTCGGGGGTGCCGCCGTCGACGAGGCGGCCGTGTTTGGCGTACTCGGCGACCACGCTGGTGTCGCCGTCGCGCAGCCGCAGCGACGCCGGCCCCTCCCATGCCTCCTGGAAGCGGCGGACCTCGGCCAGCTCGTAGCGGATACCGCGCTCGGCGATGTCGGACAACGCCCCACCAGCGCCGACGGCGGCGAGCTGGCGCGGGTCGCCCACCAGCAGCAGCTTGACCCCGGCCGCCTCGGCGCGGCGGTGGATCGCCACCAGATCGGCGGTAGCGGCGGCACCGGCCTCGTCGACGACCAGCAGGTCCCCCGACCGCAGCCGGAACCCCTCGTCGGTCGCGGTGCCCGCGCCGTGGTCCAGGCGGGTCTGACCGGCCAGCCACCGCGCGATGTTGGACGACTTCACCCCTTCCTCGGTGAGGATGTCGGCCTGGCGCTGCCCGTAGGCCAGCCCGAACACCCGCCGACCCTCACCCCCACCGCTCTCCGGATCGGGCACGGGCGACGTCAGCGCACCGCCCGGTGCGGCGCCCGGTGCGGCGCCCGTGCCGCCCGGTGCTCCCGGCCCTCCGGGCGAACCCGGGCGGGCGGGCGCGCCGGGGCCGTACTGGGGCCAGGTCTCGGCGAGGGTGCCGACCAGGAACGACTTCCCGGTCCCGGCCGGCGCGGTCAGCACCTCCACCGCGGCGCCGGAGGTGAGGATGCCGCGCAGCGCGGCGGCCTGGTCGGCGCCCAGCACCCGCCCCGACCGGGCGAACCGCGCCACCACCTCATCCGCCTCCGACTCGGTCAGGGTGGGTGCTCCGCGGCGGACCGCGGCCGCGCGCAACTCGTCCTCTCCGAGAAGCTGGGAGTCGGTGGCGTAGCGGGCCGCGCCGGGCTTGTCGAACACGCAGTCCCCGTTGGCGCGGTAGAACTCGGCGCCCAACCCGGAGGTCGGGGCGTGTGGGTTGAGGTGCCGGGCCAGGGCCTCGGCCTTGTCGGTCAAACCCTCCAGCAGCGCGGGGATGTGCTGGTGCCCGATCCCCAGGTGCCCGGGCAGCGCCTGGGAGATCGCGAACTGCAGATCCGACCGGGTCCAGGACTGCTTGGCCTCCTCCATCGCCGCCAGCGCGCGGGCCAGGACGTCGCGCTCAGACCACAACCTCGGCGCCCCCGGCTCCTGCGCGAACACCGACTCCGCGACCTCCCCGAGCGTCACCCCGAGCCGGGCGGCGTGCTCGTCGGCCCAGCGGGCGATCTGGCCCTCCCGGGTTTCGCCGCCGTAGACCTTCCCGGCGCGGGTGTCGATGAACGCCTGCTCGCTGAGCTTGGACCGCTCGGACGCGGTCGGCTCCCGACCGACCTCGTCGCGGAACCGGCCGATCAGCTCCCCGAGAACGGGGGTGATCGCGGCGTTGCGCTTGGAGAACATCCCGGTCGAGTCCGCATCGACGCCGCGCAGCTCGCGGGACTTCCCGTCGGGGCGGGTCTCCCACCAGGCGTCGCCGTGCTCCCAGAGGTAGGCCTCGGCGACGCGTTCCCCGATCGCGGCGGCGGCGGCCTTCCACTCGGTGAGCAGGGTGCCATCCAGCGCGAGCCACTTCCCGTCGTCGCACAGGACCTTGTTCGCGACCGGTCCGTGTACGTGCAGCTGCGGGTCGTGGTCGCGGGAGTCGTGTTGCAGGAACTGGGCCGCGACGAAGTGGTGCCCGTCGACCCACTTGCCGGCGCCGGCGCCGTGGTGGCCGGCGCGGGCATAACCGGCCTTCTCCTGCAGGAACTCCAGCACCGCCCGATGCCCCACCATCAACGCTTCCTCCACCATGGCGGCACGGCCGGACCACATCTGGGCGGCGTCTTCGTCGCCGGTGGCGCGGGCCTCGGTGGCGGCGCGCTCCGATGCCACCCACGCCACCGTCATCGTCTTCGGCGCCGAGAGCACCACGTCGTAGAACGCCACCGACTGCCGCGCGCTACGACCGGCCTGGGCGCGCAGCTCCGCGCGCTCCTCCGGCCCCGCCTCGGGGTGGCGCTCCAGAAGCCCGGCATAGATCTCGTCGGCCTTCTTGTAGTTGCGCGGCGGGTTCCCGATCCGCGCCGCGTTCCCCCACGTCTCCCGCGATCCGATGTTCGGATCGCGTGGGTCTAGGCCGTGCGTGTAGAACGCCTTCATGACCTCGGCGTCCACCTCGCCGGTCAGTCCGAGGGCTTCGGCGCCGGCGCCGAACCACAGCCCGGGAGGCTCACCGGCGGCCACAGCACCGGTGTAGTAACCCTCCCGGCCCTTCGCCACCGCGTCGGTCAGGTAGTCGGTGTCGTGACCGACCTTCATCGTCAACATGATCTTGTTCCCTTCGGTTCCGCGGGCCCGTCAGGGCCCGCGGAACCCACCGTCGGATCGTGATGCATTGGTGCGGTCGGCTGTTTGCTTTGTTGTGTTGTTGTCTGTCGTCAGTGGTTTTTGATCTTGTTCTTGTGGTGCTTCGTGTCGTCGTTCTTGTGTTCTCGATCTTGTGTGCTGGTTTCGTGAGAGTTGATCTGTCAGGTGTGGTCGGTCGTTGGGGTCATGTCGGTCGTGCTGGTGAGGCACGACGGGTCGGGGTTCGGCTCGGGGCGGGGTGATCCTCGGTGTCGTCCGCTGGGCCGGATCGCGACGCCGTGCGCGCGTAGGGCGGTCAGGACGGCGTCGCGGCTGGCGTGGAGGAGGGCGCCGATCCCGCGGGCGCTGGCCCCGGCTTGGTAGAGGCGCGCCGCGCGCGCCACGTCGATCGGTCGGCCGAACCGGCCGTGGAGCATCGCGCGGCGGTGACACGAGCGGCACCGGGGCCGGTAGCGGGCGGGGTCGAGGCTGTAGCGGTAGCCCCGGGCGGGGTCGGTGCGTTCGTTGGGGTCGGTGCCGTCGTAGGACCAGTCCACCGCGCCCGCGCCGCATTCGGCGCAGCGAGACGCGGCGGCCGGGCCGCGTTGGGCTTTGACCTGCTGATGAATCGACCAGTAGCTCACCCCGCCCGGGGTTTTGTACCCGATGGGGGCCGCGGCCTGTGGGTCGCCGTGGCGTTGCCAGCGCATGTAGTGGGTGCGGCAGTACCCCCGCCCGTAATGCGCCCGCCCGCAGCCCGCCACGGTGCATCGGGGGCGGGTCATCGGTTGCTCGCGTGCTGGGCGTGCAGGTACGCCTCGCCCTCCTCGACCTGGGCGGGGCTTGGCACCGGACGGGTTCCGCCGGTGGTCCATGCGGCCGCGATCTGGGTGGCGTGCGCGGCCAGCGGCGCCACCAGCGGCGCGCGGCCGTGTGGCTTGTCGGGGGCGTGCAGGGACAGGTCGCACCCGCCGATCGCGGCCCGGATCCGTTTCACCACAGCCGGGCGTTGGCGGTCGTGCCAGTCCCCGGCCCGCAGCCAGGACCCGTCCTCGGGGTGGTAGGCGTCGGCGTGGGCGCACCGCAGCCACCACAGTTCCTCGATCACGTGCGGGTGCCACAGCCAGCACGCGGACAGCTCGGCGCTGTGGTAACGCAGGTAGACCCGGTCGAGCCACTCGATCAGGTCGGCCAGGTCGGCGATGGCCTGGTCGGGGTCAGACGCGAGCAGCCATGACCGGACCGCGGGCGGCCCGGTGGTGGCACCCTCACCTGTCTCGTCGTCGGGGCTCTCGTTCGGGTCGTGTGGGCGGTCGGTGGTGAGGACGGCCGCGAAGCGGGCGACGTCGGCGGCGAGCTGGCGCACGTGGGTGTCCAGCGCGGTGACCGTCCGCCCGGTCCGGTCCACCGCCCGGGCCAGCGCGAGGACCTGCGGGTCCGGTGTGGGCGCGCCGGCACCGGCCGGGGTGAAACCGTGGGTGGTCATCGGGTGCCTCCCGCGGGCTCGGTGGGGGTGTTGGCGAGGTCGAGCAGCACATCGGCGTGACACGGGACGTCGGGCGGGCACCAGCACGCGAGGTCTCGCCCGCTCAGCTCCCGGCGGGCGGCGGCCAGGCGGGTGGGGTCGACGAGCAGCGCGGCCCGGTACCGGGCGACCGTCACCTGCGCGCCGACCTCATGGACCGGCCACGGGTTGCCCCACCGGGTCGGGCGCCCGACATAGACGGTGTTCGCGGGCATCCGCCACCCGGACGTGCGGCGGCGCTGGACCCGCACCGGGTGCCGCCGGTCCCCGGTAGAACGGTCAGGGATGGGTGGGTCGTGGGCGGGCATCGCTCACCACTCCCGGACAGCGGCCGGATCCGGGCCGCGGACGGTGCGCGCATCCTCGCGCGCACCGTGTCCCGCGGCCTGGTCGTCGGCGTGCCAGGCGGCGAGTTGGTCACGGCGTTCCTGCTCGCTGGTTGCCGCCGAGCGCGGTTCGGGTAGGCACGCGGCCGCGCGGTGGGCCTGCTCAACCGCGACGGCGGTAGTGGGTGCGCGGTCTGCGCGGGCAGGCTGTTCGAGATCGTGCGGGGCGTGATCGTACTCGCCGTGGGCGTCAGCGTCCTGCCGCACCGGCGCGTGGCGGTCGTTCCCGGCCGATGCGGGCATGTCGGGCAGACCGGTGGTGATGCGGTCGATCAGGGCGTGCTTGTCGGCGAGGAACGCCGCCCGCTCGGCCGGGTCGACGCCCGCCCCGCGGGCGGACAGGTCCCGCAGGCGGGCGGTCAGAGCGGCGATCTCCCGCACCGTGGGCGGCACCGGGCGGGACGGGTCGGCTGGGGTGGACGGTGGGGTCATGCGGCACCTCCGGTGTGCGTGGTCGTGGGGAACTCCTGGACGCAGCACAGCCGGGCAGGTCCCCGCCGCCACGAACCCCGTCGGATACCTGCGGGGGGAACAGGTGATCTGGCCGGTGTCGATCACCCGCCGCCAGTGATGGGCCGTCAAGCGCACGACCTGGTCGTCGGAGGGGTGGTGGGCATACGGCGACCGCGGCGCCGGTACCGGGACCATCCGCACCGATCCCTCGAACCGCAACCTCGGCGGCGGCTCCCCTACCAGCTCGGCGAATCGAGGACCGGTCACCGGTTCCACCGCCCCGTGCCCTCGGGGCCAGCGGCCGACCAGTCGCCGTCCTGAGTGTCCGGCTCAGGGGTGCGCCGAAACCAGGCGACCAGGACCGACAACCACACCCCGCCAGCACGGACCCGGGCACCAGCCCACACACCACCGGTCCGGGCGCGGGCACCCACCCACCCGGTGACCCGGCCTGCGCGGGCCAGCACACGGGTTCGCGCGCGGACTAAGACAGTGTGTAGCCGCACCGACCACGCGTCGGGGTGGGCCAGTGCGTGGACGTCATGGCGGCGGTGGTCCATCTGCACCCGCCCGATCACCGGCGCCATCGCCCGCCGGAACACCACCACCCTCCCGGCGGGCAGGTTCGCGATCTGCGCGGGCGCCAGCACCGGGACCTTGCGCACCGACCGGGACGCCACCCGCCCATGCAGGTCGGTGGTGGTGATCCGCTCGTCGCGCTCACCCCCGAGGGTCGCCCAGTAGTTCAGGTCGTCACGGCTACGAGTGCCGCCGAACACCATCACCGCGGCGGTGTTGTTCAGGATGACCTCGGCCTTCGCCGCCCCGTACCGGTCGAGCAGCTGGGCGCGGGACTGGAACGCGGCGATGATCGTCACCCCGCGCCCGCCCATGTCCGCGGTCCACTTATCCAGCGGCACCGGGCAGATCAACGCCGCCTCATCCAACGCCAGCGTCACCGGCGGGTCGAGGCGGCCGCCCGGTGCGTGGGCGGCGATCCGGCGGGCCTCCCGCGCGATATGGCCGGTGAGCGCGGACACCAGGGGGGCGGTCTGGGTCTCCTCCGCGCCCAGCAGATAGACGGTCGCGTGGGAGGCGATGAGCTCGGCGACGTCGAACGCCACCCCACCGGCCCCGACCGGGGCGGCGGCGGCGCGGGCGGGTTCGTGAGTCAGCCACCCCAGCGCAGGCATGATCGTCGACGTAATGCTCGTGCGGGTGCGCGGGTTGGTGGTGACGAACTGGGTGATGTCCTCCTCGAACGCCTTCTCCGAAGACTTGCGCAACAGCGAGGTCACGTCGGCCTGCGCCCGGTCCGGGTTCGACACCCATCCCAGGACGTCGTGCATCGTGCGGCCCGTGCCCAACGCGGCCGCGTGCAGCAGCGCGGCCAGGACGCGGCGGGCCTGGGCGTCCCAGAACTCCCGATCCCCACCCCCACCGGTCGCGCCGGCGGCGAGCATGTCCGCCGCGCGCTCGGCCGCGGTAACGGAGCTGGTGCAGCCGGTGAGCGGGTCGAACGTGATCGTCGAGGGCAGGCTGGCCAGCCCGACGGAGTTGAACACGAACACCGGCCCCTTGGCGGTGCGTAGCTCACCGGTGATCGCCAGCAGATCGGTACGGGTGGAGGTGACCAGGATGGCGCCGGGGGCGTCGATGATCCGCCCCGCCAGGTACTGCGACTTGCCCGTACGGGGCCCACCGAAGATGCACACCACGTCCTCGACCGAGGCGTACACGTTGAGGAACCCAGTCCGGCACAGCAGCACCGCGACCTCGACCGTGCGCAGCGTGAACACCTGCCGCCACCGCGCCCACCGACCCGTGCACGCGAGGGAGGGGCGGACCGTGGCGGCATTGCGGCGCATCGCCAGCGCCCCGGCCACCTTGACCACATCCAGGGTGGAGGCGACCCCGGACTTGCGCCGCGACGTCGCCCCCCAGCGGGTGACCGTCGCTGCGGTGCGGGTCCGGCGGTGCCACACCAACGCCACCACCGGCACAACGAACAGGACGAGCAGCCACGGCGGGGTCTGGCGGATCAGGGTCACCGCGGGCAGCACCGCCCACACGCCCAACCCGAGGGCGAGTGCGCGGGCTCCGCGGCGCCACGCGAGCATCCCGGCGCCGCACAGCGCGGCGAGCAGGACAACGGTTGCGAGGTTCATGACGTCACTCCGTGCGACTCGGTGCCGGTGGCGTTGTTGTCGGTGGGGTCGGGTGGGTTGGTCGTGCGGTGCCAGCGGCCGGAGGGGCTGCACTCGTTGACTGCGGTCCGGCGGGCATGGACGTCGCAGAAGGCCCACCCGCCGCGGTTGTTGTCGGCGGTGGCGGTGGCGTTCTCGTCGAGGTAGATCCACGTTGCGGGTTCGGGGCAGGGCGTGAAAGACGCCCCGACCCACCCGCATCCGGCCGCATCAGTGCTGTGGGTGATCACGAGTTGTCTCCCGTTCCGGTCCTGGCGTACGCCCCATCGAGGACCCCGCCGGTCATCTGCGCGCTGTTCGTGCCCGCGTCGTTGGTGCCCGCACCGGCGGTGTCCGTGGGGTCGGTCTCCGCGCCGTCGGTGCCGGCGTCGGTCATGCCCGTGCCTGTGGTGCGGGTGCGTTCGAGGAGTTGACGGGCCTCGTACTCGCTGATCTCCAGCTCGCGGGACAGCCGCCGGCGCCCGGCCCCGGCCGCGATCAGCTCCGCGGCCCGGTCCGGCCTGTCCACCGGTACGGCGGGTGGGGCGTGATCCCAGTAGCGCGACACGCCGCGCTCGTCGAGCAACTCCCCATCCACCACGGCGCAGTCCACGCCGTCCTGGCCATGCTGGTCGTCGTGGTCCTCAGGAACCGGGGTCGGTGTGCTGTCGTGGGGGCGGCCGACCAGAACGGCCAGGTGCACCACCGCCCCGAGCACCGCCGGGGCGACCGCGGAGACCACGACCACCACCCACCACGGCGGCGCCACCGCGAACGCCGCCAGCCCGTGGCCCAAGGCATTCGCCGTGACCGAGAGCCCGATCAGCGTCAGCGCGAGCACCCGACCGAATCGGCGGGCGCTGCGGGCCGGCCAACTACCCAGCCACGCCAACGACCCCGCCGCCGCACCAGCATCGACCACCACCGGCAGCAGCCACGCCAACCACGGTGCGAACCCGCAGACCACAGCCAAGTCACGCAGCGCCGCGAACGACGACACCGCCGCCGCACCAGCGACCACCAACAGCAACACGTACAAGACAGTGCGGGCGCTCATGGCGCCGTCTCCGTCCCGGAAAACGGGTCGTGCGCCACCCGGCCAACCTCACCGGCGGTCTCGTCGACCAGGTCGGCCTCGTCGGCGGGATCGGGGTAGTGGCAGCTGACGCACTCCCCCAGCGACGTCGGCACGCAATACCCGACATCACGTCGACACCTCGAGCACCACCGCCGGGCCGCGAGCGCCCCGGCCACCGCGACCAGCTGAGCCGGGGTCGGCACCCGCTTCGCGACGAGCTCGGCGCGGTCATACAGCCACGCCCACCGCCGCCCGCGCCGACACACCACCCGGGCGACCGGGTCAGCCCCGCCCGGGGCCAAGCCCAGCTCCCGCATCTGCCGCCGGGTCACCAACCCGCCCGGGGCGCCCCGCCACCGCCACGTCGGCAAACCCTCCTGCATCCACGCCGTGGGTTGCCACCCCCACCGCCCGGTCATCACCCCACCGGTGCGG
>Ga0136617_10003670_pt1 | contig 13711 bp, 12 predicted proteins | sample AntDrymUQ3222106_2_FD_129672 | JGI IMG/M metagenome (GOLD analysis project Ga0136617, IMG submission 129672) | Polar desert sand microbial communities from Dry Valleys, Antarctica - metaG UQ322 (21.06) | ecosystem: Environmental > Terrestrial > Soil > Desert | place: Antarctica: Dry Valley... | reverse complement strand
GCCGAGCGCGATCCGGTCAAGCGCGAAGGGATCGAGCGCGCGCTCGATTACATGGGATTGCAACCGAAGACACAGATGACCGGCATCTACGTGGACAAAGTGTTTATCGGCTCGTGCACCAATTCGCGCATCGAGGATCTGCGCGAAGCGGCATGGGTCGTCAAGCGGCTGGGCAGAAAAGTCGCGGGCAACGTCAGGCTGGCGATGGTGGTGCCGGGGTCGGGACTGGTCAAGGTTCAGGCCGAACGCGAAGGGCTCGACAAGATTTTTCGCGCTGCCGGCTTCGAGTGGCGCGAGCCCGGCTGCTCGATGTGCCTCGCAATGAATGCCGACCGGCTCGAGCCCGGCGAACGCTGCGCGTCGACCAGCAATCGCAATTTCGAAGGCCGCCAGGGGACCGGCGGCCGGACTCACCTGGTTTCACCGGCGATGGCAGCTGCTGCGGCCATCGAAGGCCATTTTGCAGACGTTAGAAAGCTTCAATGAAGACAACTGACCTGAGGAGACCGCGATGAAACTGTTGTGCATCATGCTTGCCACGGTATTTGTGCTTGTCGCTTGCCAAACGATGGAAGGGTTCGGTAGAGACCTTGAGAAAGTCGGCTCAAAGATCGAGGACAAAGCGAAAAAGTAGAGCGCAAACTGCAGGAATGGAGAAGTTCGATGTCCACACCGGGTTGGTCGCGCCGCTTCCGCGCGCCAACGTCGATACCGACGCGATCATCCCGAAGCAGTTCCTGAAATCGATCAGGCGGACCGGCTTCGGCCCGAACCTGTTCGATCAGTGGCGGTATCTGGATCGCGGCGAGCCCGGCATGGACAACTCGCAGCGCCCGCTCAACCCCGAGTTTGTCTTGAATCAGCCGCGCTATCAGGGCGCTTCGGTGTTGCTGGCGGCCAGGAATTTCGGTTGCGGGTCTTCGCGCGAGCACGCGCCGTGGGCGCTGCTGCAATTCGGATTCCGCGCGGTCATCGCACCGAGCTTTGCCGATATTTTCTTCAACAACTGCACGAAGAACGGATTGGTGCCGGTCGTGCTGCCGCAGCTTGTCGTCGATCGCCTGTTCGATGAGGTGGCAGCACACCTCGGCTATCGACTGACGGTCGACCTTCCGCGCCAACGCGTCGTCGAACCCGACGGCACCGAGCATGCATTCGACGTCGCGCCATTTCGCAAGCACTGTCTGTTAAATGGATTCGACGATATCGAACTGACGTTGCGTCATAAGGACAAGATCGCGGCATTCGAAAAGAAGCGCCTCGCCGAGCAGCCCTGGCTCGCCAAGACGAGCTAGGTCCCGTATGAACATCGCAGTGTTGCCCGGCGATGGCGTCGGCAAGGAAGTTGTTGCCGAAGCGGTGCGCGTGCTCGAAGCACTCGATGAGCGCTTCGAGTTCGAGTTCGCTGAAGTGGGCGGCGCGGCGTACGAAGCGCACGGCCACCCGTTGCCCGAATCCACATTGAAGCTGGCGCAGTCCGCCGACGCCGTTCTTTTCGGCGCCGTCGGCGATTGGAAATACGACGCGCTCGAGCGTCATTTGCGTCCCGAGCAGGCGATCCTCGGACTGCGCAAGGAACTCAAGCTGTTCGCGAATTTCCGTCCAGCGATCTGCTACTCGGAGCTGACGCACGCGTCGAGCCTGAAGCCGGAGCTGGTGGCCGGCCTGGATCTGCTGATCGTGCGCGAGCTCACGGGCGATATTTATTTCGGCCAGCCGCGTGGTCGACGCGATGCGCCGGATGGTCCCTTCGCCGGTGCGCCCGAGGCGTTCGACACAATGCGCTACAGCCGGCCGGAAATCGAAAGAATCGCGCGTGTGGCATTCGAAGCCGCGCGCAAGCGGCGGTGCAAAGTCACCAGTGTGGACAAGGCCAATGTGCTGGCTACATTTCAATTCTGGAGAGAGGTCGTCATCGAGGTGCACGCCGAGTATTCGGACGTGGCGCTCGACCACATGTACGTCGACAACGCCGCGATGCAGCTCGTGAAAGCGCCGAAGAGCTTCGACGTGATCGTCACCGGCAACATGTTCGGCGACATACTGTCGGACGAGGCGGCCATGCTGACCGGGTCGATCGGGATGCTGCCCTCGGCATCGCTGAACGACAGCGGGCAAGGGTTATACGAGCCTTCGCACGGCAGCGCGCCGGACATCGCAGGCGAAGGCATCGCAAATCCGCTGGCAACCATTTTGTCGGCGGCGATGATGCTGCGATATTCGTTGAATCGAGCCGAACAGGCGGAGCGCGTCGAAACCGCGGTCAAGCGCGCATTGGCCGGTGGGCTGCGCACGCGGGACATCTGGAGTGAAGGCACGCGCCAAGTCGGGACGCGTGCGATGGGCGACGCGGTCATCGCTGCAGTGAGGGAGCCATGAAGGTAGGAATCGTCGGCTGGCGCGGCATGGTGGGCTCCGTGCTGATGCAGCGCATGAGCGCAGAGAAAGACTTCGAGCTGTTCGACTCGGTGTTCTTCAGCACGTCCAACGCCGGGGGCGATGCGCCAACCGTCAACCGCGGCGAGCGCGCTTTGAAAGACGCCAGCGATCTGAAAGCACTGGCCGCGTGCGACACAATCGTGACCGCGCAAGGCGGCGATTACACCAACGACGTGTTTCCGAAGTTGCGCGCCGCCGGATGGAGCGGTGTCTGGATCGACGCTGCGTCGGCGCTGCGCATGAGTGACGATGCGGTCATCGTTCTGGACCCCGTCAACCTGCCCGTCATCGAGGACGCGCTGGCGCGCGGCGTCAAAAATTACATCGGCAGCAACTGCACGGTGGGCTTGATGCTGATGGCGCTCGACGGTTTGCTGAAGGCTGATCTGATCGAGTGGGTCAGCGCAATGACCTACCAAGCCGCATCGGGCGCCGGCGCGCCGCAGATGCGCGAGCTGATCGAGCAAATGGGCAATCTTCATGGCGCTGCGCGGGATCTGCTGGCCGATCCCGGTTCGGCGATTCTCGAAATCGATCACGCGGTATCGATGGGCCTGCTTTCCGATCAACTACCGACGCGCAGCATCGGCGCGCCGTTGGCGGGCAGCCTGATCCCGTGGATTCACGACGACCTCGGCAACGGCGTCAGTCGCGAAGAATGGAAAGGAGGCAGTGAAGCCAATAAGATTCTGGGCCGACCGACAATGGGCGAGCCCGGCTCGTTGATCGTCGAGGGACTGTGCGTGCGCATCGGTGCGATGCGTTGTCATAGCCAGGCGTTGACGATCAAGCTGCGCGCCGATTTGCCGTTGTCCGAGATTGAAAGAGTTCTCGCGAGCGGCAACGAATGGGTCGCAGTCGTACCGAATAATCGTGAAGACAGCATTCGCGAACTGTCGCCCGCGCGCGTCAACGGCACGATGAGCATTCCGATCGGCCGCTTGCGTAAGCTCGCAATGGGCCCCGAATATCTCTCCGCATTTACCGTCGGCGATCAGTTGTTATGGGGCGCCGCAGAGCCGCTGCGCCGCATGTTGAGACTGCTGCTGAAGAAGTTGTAGTCGTTCACGCGCGGCCATCGCTAAGCGCATTTGCGCGCGGCATTTACCAAATAAGGGCGACATAAAGGCGTGACTTACGGCTATTTCTAAGCTTGCGACCGTAAGTCCATGATGTTATGTTCGAAAAACGTTGCATCCGATCAGGGGGCGGAATGCCATCCCAAAAATTTGCGCGCGCGCCTCTATGGTGCGCGCTTTCGCTTGCGGTGGGTCTGGTAGTCAGCAGCCCGCAGGCTGACGCCGCAGGACTGGGCCGCTTAACGATTACTTCCGGACTCGGGCAGCCGTTGCGCGCCGAGCTCGAAGTCACGTCGGTCGGGCGCGATGAGCTGCCAACGCTGCAGGTGCGGATGGCACCGCTGGCCTCGTTCCGCGCGGCCAATCTCGACTTCAATCCGGCGTTGACTAACATTCGGTTTTCATTGGACAAACGCGCCGATGGCGGGTACTTCGTGCGCATCGCTTCCGCACAGCCGGTCAACGAGCCTTACCTCGATCTGATGGTCGAGCTGACCTGGGCCACCGGCCGCGTGATCCGCGAATACACCGTCTTGTTAGATCCGCCGTCGTTGCGCGCTGAAGCTCCGGTCGTGCCGCCGGCCGCTGCAGCCGTGACTCCGTCTGCACCCAGTGTGCTGCCCCCTGCAACGACCCGGCCGTCGACTGCGCCGGCCGCGTCATCGACTGCCTCGTCATCGACTGCCCCGAGTTCCACACCGACTCCGGCTGCAACACCAACGCGCCCGAGCGCCACGGCTGGCGCTCCGCGCTCGACCACGCCCACCGAAGGTTCCTACGTCGTCAAGTCGGGCGACACACTGGGCGCGATTGCCGGTCGCAACAAACCCGCGTCGGTCTCGCTCGATCAGATGCTGGTGGCATTGCTGCGCGCCAATCCGGACGCCTTTGTCGCCAAGAACATGAATCGCCTGAAGGCGGGTGCGTCGCTGACCTTCCCATCGGAGTCTGAGGTTGCAGCCCTAGCGCAGCCCGACGCGCGCCGCGAAGTCGTGGCGCAAAGCGCAGACTTCTCGCAGTACCGAAGCCGGCTCGCACAAGCGGCTGGATCGGCGCCGGTTGTCGCGACCGCTCCGCCTGCCGCCGCCGGCTCCGGACGCGTCACGACGCGCGTTCAGGACAAGGCCGCGCCTGCTGCGCCAAAAGGCGACCAGCTGCAAATTGCACGCGCCGATCCGAAGGCTGCCGCCGCCACGGCCGCCGCAGCCAAGGCCGACGAAGCAGCCGCGAAAGCGCGCGCAGTACGTGAAGAGCAGGACCGCGCGGCGCAGTTGAAGAAAACCAACGAAGCTATTCAGAAGGCGCTGCAGGTTCAAAGCAGAACGGGCGCTGCCGCGCAGAAGCAGGCCGAGAAGAGTTCACCCGCTCCGGTTGCCTCGGCACCTACGACCCCGGCGCCGGTGGCCATAGCGCCGCCCGCTCCGATGCCTGCACCCACACCTCCCGCTCCGGCGCCCGGTGTCACGACGCCGGCGCCGCTAACGCCTGTGTCACCCCCAGGCACGCCGCCTGTGTCGCCGACGCCGATCGACAGCTCGAAGTCGGCACCGGTATCCGGTGCTGCACCGGCCGTCACAACGCCGCCGACCACTCCAATTCCGCTAGCGACGCCGCCGCCTGCGCCGCAAGCAGTGACGACTCCGCCGCCGGCGAAAAAAGCGGCGCCTCTGCCGCCGCGCGAGGAGCCGGGCTTTTTCTCCGATCTGCTAAGTAATACGACGACAATGTTCGCGTTAGTCGCGATCGTCGCGCTGCTGGCATTGCTCTTCGGCTGGAGTTGGTACCGCAAGCGCAGAGCCGAGTCGAGCGACCGCTTCAAGGAAACCGGCGAGGGCGTGCAGGCGAATTCGCTGTTCGGTGCCACCGGGGGTCAGAGCGTCGACACCGGCACCAGCACATTCAATTCGAGCTTCATTCCGGCGGCATCGCAACTCGACTCCAACGAAGTCGACCCGGTGGCCGAGGCAGATGTTTACATCGCCTACGGACGCGAGGAGCAGGCCGAAGACATTCTGAAAGAAGCGCTGCGACTGCAACCCGACCGTCACGCGGTCAGGGTCAAGTTAATGGAGATCTACGCGCGCCGCGGCGACAAGACGTCGTTCATGGCAGTGGCCGAGGAATTGCGCGAGCGCACCGGCGGCGCGGGCGAGGACTGGGATCGCGGCGCCAAGCTCGGGCGTACGGTCGATCCTGCGCACGCCATGTTTGCCGGGGCGGCGATAGGGGCCGCGATGGCTGACGCCGCGCGCGGACCCACCACCGGCTTCAGGCTTGATCCCAACACGAGTACGCGCACCGGCCGGCCGTCAACTTTGGGCGGCGGTGCAACCGCTGGACTCGATCTCGGCGGATTGACCGGCAGCTCTGGCATGGGCCGCGATACGCGGTCAGCGGATGTGCCGCCTTTGACGCGGATGGTCGATGACACGCGCATGGGCGATAGCACCATGCAGTTCGAAACGAAGATGCCGCAGGACACCAAGATGTCCGGGCCGGCAACAACTTCAGCGCCGACCACCCAGTTCCGCGCGACCGTGCCGGGCGCTGAACCGACTGGAGCGCGCGCTGCTGCCGAGCCTGCCGCCGCGACGGGCGCCTCGACCGATTTCGGTTCGCTCGATTTCGATCTTGGCCCGACGCGGATGGGCAATCTAGACGTATCCACGCGCATGCCGGATTTGGACGGTGCGCCGGCGCGCTCCGACGCCGACCCGTTCGCGGCGACGACACCGCAAAGAGCCGAGCCACCGGCAGTAGCTGATATCGATATCGCCCTGCCCAAGGAGCGGTATCCGGCGATGGCCCCGACGGCGACCGGGGTTGGCGCCATTCCCGATCTCGATTTGAACATTCCGCCATCGACTCGCATGCCCGTGCCGCCTTCGACGCGCATGCCGGCAGCCCCGGTGATGGAAGAAGAAGCGCTGTCACGCCCCACCGTCATGGGCATCACCAAAGCGGCCGCGCCGATCGGCAGCTTGCCGGATGAACAGGCCGCGCGCCTGACGGCCAATACGGATCAGGCCACGGTGCCGCTGATCGACTTCGATTTGTCAGCCGTCAGTCTCGATGCTGCCACCAAGCGTGGCGAAACCGAGCCGGGCAGCGCGCTTGCACAACAAATGGCAACCAAGCTCGACCTGGCGCGTGGCTATATCGACCTGGGCGTCAAAGACGGCGCGCGGGAATTGCTCGACGAAGTTATGCGCGACGGCACGCGTGAGCAACGGCAGGCCGCAGTCGATCTGATCAAGCAGATCGAAATCTAAAGACTGAGGGTCGGCGACGCCGGCCCTCAGCGTCACCCGATGCGCATCGCACTCGGCGTCGAGTACGACGGCGCCGCATTCAACGGCTGGCAGACGCAGTCCAACGGCCGCGGTGTTCAAGACACGCTCGAAAGCGCGCTCGCGAAGATCGCCGGGACCGTAGTTGCCACTATCTGCGCCGGCCGTACCGATACCGGCGTCCACGCGCTCGACCAGGTCGTTCATTTCGACACCGTTGCCGTGCGCCCCTTGACCGCGTGGGTGCGCGGCGTCAATCGCTTCCTTCCCACGTCGATTGCGGTTCGCTGGGCACGGCAGATGAACGATGATTTTCATGCGCGCTACGGCGCGCGCCGCCGCCGCTACGACTACTGGATCCTGAATGCGCCCGTGCGATCGCCATTGGCGCACTCGCGGGCGGGCTGGGTCTATCGTCAGCTCGATGAGAGTGCGATGCGCGCGGCCGCCATGCATTTGATCGGCCGTCACGATTTCACCTCGTTTCGCTCCGCGGAGTGCCAGGCCGCCACGCCGGTACGCGACATCGCTGAACTGACCGTGCATCGGACCGGGCCTCTTGTTCGCGTCAGCGTTACGGCGAACGCGTTCCTGCATCACATGGTGCGCAACATGGTGGGTGCGCTGGTGCACGTGGGCGTCGGCCGGCGGCCGCCCGACTGGATAGCAACGGTGCTGCACGCGCGCGATCGAGCAGCCGGTGCAGCGACCTTTTCCGCCGCCGGCCTTTACCTTGGGCGGGTCGAGTACGATCCTGCGTTTGGTTTGCCTGCGCCTGATGGGCATCCAGTTTGGATTGATGCGTACACGAATCAAGATTTGCGGGTTGACGCGGGAAGCTGATGTAGCGGCCGCAATCGCGGCCGGCGCGGACGCGGTAGGGTTCGTCTGTTATCCCAAGAGCCCGCGCTACGTGACGCCGCTGCGTCTGCGCGGGTTGAGCCGCGAACTCGGCGTGTTCACCGTGCCGGTGTTGTTGTTCGTCAATGCGGCGTCCGACCTGGTCGAAGGTGCGCTGGAGGTGATGCCGAATGCGCTGCTGCAGTTTCACGGCGATGAGCACGAGCCCGCCTGCAGCCGCTACCGGCGTCCGTACATTCGTGCCGTCCCGATGACCGACGATGCCGATCTAACGCGTGTGCAAATCGAATTTGCGTCGGCCACGGCGTTGCTGGTCGACGCGCCATCGGACGACTTCGGCGGCAGCGGCCGCGCGTTTAGCTGGTCGCGCCTACCTGCGCAGCGTGCCAAGCCACTGGTGTTGGCCGGCGGACTGAACCAGGATAACGTGGGCGCCGCGATTGCCGAGGTGCGCCCTTACGCGGTCGATGTCAGCAGCGGCGTCGAACACGAGCCAGGTGTGAAGAGCACAAGCAAAATCAAACTTTTCGTCGACGCGGTGCGCCGCGCCGATCAACGCGGCGGATGAAGCCATACGACCTTCCCGATGCTCGCGGCCACTTTGGGCCGTACGGCGGAATTTTCGTCGCCGAGACGCTGATGCAAGCACTCGACGAGTTGCGCTCGGCGTATCTGAAGTATCAGCACGATCCGGAGTTCGTCGCTGAATTCCAGTACGAGCTGAAGCACTTTGTCGGCCGGCCCAGCCCGATCTATCACGCGCGCCGCTGGTCCGAGCTGCTCGGCGGCGCGCAGATCTATTTGAAGCGCGAAGATCTGAACCACACCGGCGCGCACAAGATCAACAACACGGTCGGCCAGGCGCTTCTCGCCAAGCGCATGCGCAAACCGCGCGTGATTGCCGAGACCGGTGCAGGCCAGCACGGCGTGGCCACCGCGACGGTGGCGGCGCGCTACGCGATGGAATGCGTCGTCTACATGGGCGAGGACGACATGGCGCGGCAGTCGGCCAATGTCTATCGAATGAAGCTGTTGGGCGCGAGGGTGGTACCGGTCGGCAGCGGCAGCCGCACGCTCAAAGACGCGCTCAACGAAGCGATGCGCGACTGGGTCACCAACGTCGAAAATACTTTCTACATCATCGGCACCGTGGCCGGCCCGCATCCGTACCCGATGATGGTGCGCGATTTCAACTCGGTGGTCGGCAAGGAGTGCATCGAACAGATGCCTGAGATCGCCGGCCGACAGCCCGATGCGGTGATCGCGTGCGTCGGCGGCGGCAGCAATGCGATGGGAATTTTTTATGACTACATCGCGCACAAGGACGTGAAGTTGATCGGAGTCGAAGCGGCCGGCGAGGGGCTCGGGAGCATGCGCCACGCGGCCAGCCTGCAGCGCGGCACGCCGGGCGTGCTGCACGGCAATCGCACTTACCTGCTGCAAAACGACGACGGCCAGATCATGGAAACGCATTCGGTCAGCGCCGGGCTCGACTACCCCGGAGTTGGCCCCGAGCACGCGTGGTTGAAGGATGAAGGCCGCGCCGAATACGTCGGCGCCACCGACGAGGAAGCGCTGAAAGCGTTTCACGAATGCTGCCGCATCGAGGGCATCATCCCGGCGCTTGAATCGAGTCACGCGCTGGCGCATGCCACCCGGCTTGCGCCGACATTGCGCAAGGATGCAATCTTGCTGGTGAATTTATCCGGTCGGGGCGACAAGGACTTGCATATCGTCGCCGAGCGCGGCGGAATTAAGTCCTGAGGTCGCGCATTGAAGCGCGCTTTGGAGAACTGCGCGCGCGCGGCCGCAAGGGGTTGATTCCGTACATCTGCGCCGGCGATCCTTCACGTGCGGCGACGGTTCCGCTGATGCACGCGCTGGCGCGAGCCGGTGCCGATGTGATCGAGCTCGGCGTTCCGTTTTCCGATCCGATGGCCGACGGCCCGGTGATACAGCGCGCCGCCGAGCGCGCGATACACAATGGCGTGGGCCTGAAGGCAACGCTGCAAATGGTGGCCGAGTTCCGCCGGACCGACGCGGTCACGCCGGTCGTGTTGATGGGGTACGCCAATCCGATCGAGCGCATCGGCCGCAGCGCATTCTCGAGCGCTGCACAGGAAGCGGGTGTCGACGGCGTGCTGGTGGTCGACTATCCGCCGGAAGAAGCGCTCGACTTTTCGCGCGAGCTGCGCGCTGCCGCCATCGACCCCATCTTCATGCTGACGCCCACGACCACCGACCAGCGAATCGCTGCGGTTGCGCAACAGGCCTCGGGCTATCTGTACTACGTGAGCCTGAAGGGAATCACCGGCGCCGGGCACCTCGACGTCGCGAGCGTGGCGGCGCGCCTGCCCGTGCTCCGCCTCTACACGCAATTGCCGCTGGCGGTGGGCTTCGGCATTCGCGATGCCGCACACGCGCAGAGCGTTGCTGCGGTGGCCGATGCGGTGGTGATCGGATCGCGCATCATTGAAGAACTGGAAGCCGCACCGGCTGACCGTGCGGTGCAGGCTGTCGAGAAATTCGTCGGCAGCATTCGCAGCGCGATCGACCATACGCAAATCGTCAAGGCTGCATAGAGGAAACCGATGAGCTGGATCGACAAGATTTTGCCCCCGCGCATCAAGCGCGAAGAAGGCGCTGCGCGGAAGACGGTGCCGGAAGGCTTGTGGACCAAGTGCCCCGGCTGCGAAGCGGTGCTCTACACGGCTGAGCTCGAGAAAACGTTGTTCGTGTGCCCGAAGTGCAGCCAGCACATGCGCATCGGCGCACGCGCGCGGCTCGATGCATTGCTCGACGCCGAAGGTCGGTACGAGATCGGCCAGGAGATATTGCCGATCGATGCGCTGAAGTTTCGCGACAGCCGCAAGTATCCGGAGCGTTTGCAGCAGGCGATGGAAGCCACCGGCGAGACCGACGCGCTGATCGTGATCGGCGGTTCAATTCGTGCCTTGCCTCTGGTGGTCGCATGTTTCGAATTCGATTTCATGGGCGGTTCGATGGGCTCGGTGGTCGGCGAGCGTTTCGTGCTTGGCGTGCAGGCTGCGATCGAGCAGAAAGTGCCGTTCGTCTGCATCACCTCGACCGGCGGCGCCCGTATGCAGGAAGGGCTGCTGTCGCTGCTGCAGATGGCCAAAACCACCGCGATGATTGCGCGCCTGGCCGAGGCGAAACTTCCGTTCATCAGCGTGCTGGCCGACCCGACGATGGGCGGTGTCTCGGCGAGCTTCGCCTTCATGGGTGACATCGTGATCGCCGAACCGAAAGCGCTGATCGGATTTGCCGGGCCGCGCGTCATTGAGCAGACGGTGCGCGAAAAGTTGCCCGAAGGCTTCCAACGCTCCGAGTTTTTGCTGACTAAAGGCGCAATCGACATGATCGTCGATAGGCGCCAGATGCGCGATGAGATCGCACAGGTGCTGGCGCTGCTGCTGAAACAACCGATGGAAGCCTTGTCGTAACGAACACTCCAAAGGCTTTGCTGGACGAGTGGCTTTCGCGCATCGAACGGCTGCACGCCAAGCCGATCGATCTTGGCCTCGACCGCGTGCGTGAAGTAGCTCGCGAGCTTGCGCTGCGGCTTGACTTCCCTACTTTCATCGTTGCCGGCACCAATGGCAAGGGCTCGACCTGCGCGATGCTCGATGCGATGCTGCGCGCGGCCGGCTACCGCGTCGGCCTGTATACGTCGCCGCACCTGCTGCGCTTCAACGAGCGCGCGCGCATCGACGGCGTCGATGCGGACGATGCGGCGCTGGTCGCACAGTTCGAGGCCGTCGAGGCTGCGCGCGGTGCTACCACGCTAACGTACTTCGAGTTCACGACGCTGGCGATCCTGCGTTTGTTTTCGCAGTCGCGTCTTGACGCGGCGGTACTCGAAGTGGGTTTGGGCGGGCGGCTCGACGCGGTCAACATCGTCGATGCCGATGTTGCGATCGTCACCTCGGTGGCCATCGACCACGTCGACTACCTGGGGCCTACACGCGAGCGCATCGGCCTGGAGAAAGCTCACATCTATCGCGCAGGCCGGCCGGCAATTTGCAGCGACCCTGAACCTCCGCAATCATTGCTTGATCACGCGCAGGGCGCCGGCGCCGACCTCTGGCGCTTCGGCCGAGACTTCAACTATCAGGGCGATCGTCAGCAATGGTCCTACGCCGGGCGACATCTGCGGCGCGCGAGCCTGCCGTATCCGGCGTTGCGCGGCGCCAATCAGCTGCTGAACGCGTCGGCCGCACTGGCGGCGCTGGAAGCGATCGCGCCGCGGCTTCCGGTTTCGCAGCAGGCAGTGCGGCACGGATTGCTGACGGTGCAGCTGCCGGCTCGGTTTCAAGTGTTACCGGGGCGGCCGGCGATCGTGCTCGACGTCGCGCACAACCCGCACGCGGCGGCGGTCCTTGCGCAGAATCTCGACATGATGGGTTTCTTCCCGCAGACGCATGCGGTATTCGGCATGTTGCGTGACAAGGACATCGACGGCGTGATCGAGAAAGTCAGAGACAAGATCGACTACTGGCACATTGCGTCGACGCCCGGTGCTCGCGGTACCTCGTCAACCGACGTTGCGAATCGAGTCAGGGCTGCGGCGCCGCACAGCTCGGTGATCGAGCATGCAGATTTTGCGGCGGCGTTGATTGCGGCGCGTGAGCGCGCGCAGCCCGATGATAGAATTTTGGCGTTCGGTTCCTTCCTCGCAGTCGCTGAAGTGTTGCGCGCGATCGACGCGTCGCACTGAATGCACCAGCAATAGCGCCGGTCCTGCACGGAGTTTGAATGGCCTTCTGGCGCAGCAAAGACAGCACCACCGATGCCGTGAGCAAGCGGCGCAGTGCATCCTCAAATTCCGTCGCTGAAGAATCGGCGGGCGGTGAGGCGGGTACGCTGGTGCGGCTACGTGCGCGACGCCGGTTGATCGGCGCGGCCGCGTTGTTGCTGACGGCCGCTATCGTCGTGCCGATGTTGCTCGATCCCGAGCCGCAGCTCGCCCCCGACAACATCGCGATAGATATCCCAAGCGAGAAGACACCGTTTACGCCCCGTTTGACGTTGCCTGCGGTACCGGGGCTCGAGAACGTTCCGGTGGCGCCGCCCGCGGACATTGCGCCGGCGCCGGGCAAAGTCGATGAGCCGACGAGCAAGCCGGTGGACGGCAAGAAGGTCGATGAGCAGCGCGCGCGCGCTTTACTCGAAGGCAAGGCCGATGCCAAATCGGCCGTTGCCGTAGCAAAGGGCGGGCGGTTTGCCGTGCAGGCGGCCGCTCCGGCAAGCGAAACTGCGGCGCGTGATCTCGCAGAGCGGCTGAAAAAGGCAGGATTCGCCTCATATACCGAAAGGGTGGACACCAAGCAGGGTGCCCGTTACCGCGTGCGGCTCGGGCCGTACGCGTCGCGCGATGAGGCCGATGACGTGCGCACACGGCTGAAAGCGCAGGGCATCAGCACCAACTTGATTACTCTCTGATTTAGTGATGGCTTGCACGCCAAACTTGAATACGATGCGCAGTGCGCCCGACACCAGGAGAAATATTCGATGTGCGGGATAGTCGGAGTGGTCGCCACCGGGCCGGTCAATCAGCTGCTCTATGACGCGCTGCAGCTGTTGCAGCATCGTGGCCAGGACGCGGCCGGCATCGCGACCGGCTCGGGCAGCACGTTCTCGATGTGGAAGGGCAGCGGCATGGTGCGGGAAATTTTCCGCACGCGAAACATGCGCAACCTCACCGGCAACGTCGGTATTGCGCACGTGAGATACCCGACCGCGGGCTCCGCCTTCAGCGTCGAGGAAGCGCAGCCGTTTTACGTGAACGCACCGTTTGGCATCACACTCGGTCACAACGGCAATCTGATCAATGCAGAACAGCTTAAAAGCGAAATGTTCCGCATCGACCGCCGCCACATCAACACCAATTCCGATTCCGAAATTTTGCTCAACGTGCTGGCGCACGAGCTGCAGGAAGGAACGTCGAGCTACACGCTCGATCCGGCAACCATATTTCGCGCGGTGGCAGCGCTGCAGCGACGCGTGCGCGGCGCCTATGCG
>Ga0136617_10003669_pt1 | contig 13712 bp, 10 predicted proteins | sample AntDrymUQ3222106_2_FD_129672 | JGI IMG/M metagenome (GOLD analysis project Ga0136617, IMG submission 129672) | Polar desert sand microbial communities from Dry Valleys, Antarctica - metaG UQ322 (21.06) | ecosystem: Environmental > Terrestrial > Soil > Desert | place: Antarctica: Dry Valley... | reverse complement strand
TGCTCGCTAACATCACTTACAACGGTGTGATGCATGAACACATCGTGCTGCTGACCGTGAAGACGAAACAGATGCCGCACGTGCCGTCGAATGAGCGAGTCGAGGTCGAGTTGCTCGGTCACGGTATTTATCGCATAACGGTCTGGTACGGATTTATGGAAGAACCGATTGTCCCGAAAGTGTTGGAGACGGCAAAATTGCCGGGGCTTGATTTCGATCCACAGCAGATCACGTACTTCGTCAATCGTTCCTCGGTCATCGCCAGCAACATACCGGGCATGGCATTATGGCGTGAAAAGTTCTTCGCCTTCATGTCGCATAATGCCGCCAGTGCCGCCGATTATTATTGCTTGCCGCCGACGCGGGTGGTCGAGATCGGCACGCGCGTCGAGTTCTAAAGCGCGCATTCGGTTAAATTCTGGTGACGGTGTTTTGGTTTCGATGCTAAGACACCTCCGCGCAGAACGGGGCATCACACATGACGACCGGGGCGAAACACACGAGACGCGACGAGCAGCACGATAAATTATCGCTGCAGTCACCGCAGAAGGGTCCGCGGGCGGAACTACCACCCACACTGCTTCATCACCGACACCTGCTGAATAACCGCGAACTGAGTTGGCTGGCATTCAACCGCCGCGTGCTCGAAGAGGCGCAGGACAGCAGCCATCCGCTGCTTGAACGCCTCAAGTTCCTCGCCATCTTCTCCACGAACCTCGACGAGTTCTTCATGATCCGCGTCTCAGGTCTGAAGGAAGAGTTGGATGAAGAGGTGGCGGAATTATCGCCCGACGGTTTGACGCCGGCTGAGCAGTTGAAGGCGATTAGTGAGCACCTTCGCCCGTTGGTTGATGAACAGATGCGCTGTTTGCGCGAAGAGATTCTGCCGCAGCTTGAAGCAGAGGGCATCGTCGTCGCCTCGTACAGTGAATTGGGCGAGACGGAGAAGCGGGTTGCCGACAGGTATTTCTTCGAGCGCGTCTTCCCGGTGTTGACACCGCAAGCGGTCGACCCCAGCCATCCGTTTCCGTATGTCTCGAACCTCAGCCTCAACCTCGGATTGATGGTCAATCCGACGGGCGAAGATAGCGCCGGGCCGCCCGTTCCGATGGGCGAGGGCAAGGCCCGCTTCGCCCGCGTCAAGCTTCCACCATTGGTGCCGCGCTTAGTACCGATTGATGAAACCGAAACGAAGTTCACCTACCTCGGTAGCCTGATCGCGGCGCACGCCGACGCTTTGTTCCCCGGCATGCGCACCGGCAAGAGTTGTCTGTTTCGCGTGACGCGCGACGCCGACATCGAAATCCGTGAGGACGAGGCCGCCGATCTGCTGAAGATGATGCAGCAGCAACTAAGCCGGCGGCGGTTCGGCACGGCGGTGCGGCTCGAAATTGCCGCCGCCATGCCGCAGTCGATGGTCGAGTATCTGACGAACTCAATTGGACTGACACCACAGGACGTGTACCTGATCGACGGGCCGCTCAACGTGCCCGACCTGATGCGGCTCTACCAACTGGATCGGCCCGAATTGAAAGACAAACCGCTGCGGACGAGCGTGCCGGCGGCGATAAAAAATGCGCCGTCGGTCTTCGAAACCATCAAGCGGCAAGACATTCTGCTGCACCATCCGTACACCACTTACGCGACCGTCACCGACTTCATCACGACGGCGGCGACCGACCCCGACGTGCTGGCGATTAAAATGTGTCTCTACCGGACGGGTCAGCAGTCGCCGATTGTGCAGGCGCTGATGGAAGCGAGCGAGCGCGGGAAGCAGGTCGCGGTGCTGGTCGAACTCAAGGCGCGCTTCGACGAAGAGAACAACATCGGATGGGCGCGCAGACTCGAACGCGACGGCGTCCATGTCGTCTACGGGTTGCTCGGACTAAAGACTCACTGCAAGCTGGCGCTGGTGGTGCGGCGCGAGGGCGAGGCGCTGAAGCGTTACGTCCACGTCGCAACCGGCAACTACAATCCGACCACCTCGCGCATCTATACCGACATCGGGCTGTTCACTGCTGATGAAGAGATCGGTGCCGACGCGGCCAACCTCTTCAACTATCTGACGGGTTACTCGCGCTTCTCCGATTATCGCTGCCTGATGGTCGCGCCAATCAACATGCGCGAGCGGATGACGGCGCTCATCAACCGCGAGTCCGACAACGCCGAACAGGGGCGATCCGCGCGCATCATCGCGAAGGTCAACAGCCTGACCGACCTCGCCCTCATTCGCGCCCTCTACCGTGCGGCCCAGGCCGGAGTGGAGATTGATCTAATCGTCCGCGGGGTTTGCGCGCTGCGGGCCGGCGTGCCCGGCCTCTCCGAGCGGATCAACGTGCGGAGCGTCGTCGGACGGCTCCTCGAACATAGCCGCATCTTCTATTTTGCCAACGGCGGCGGCGACGGTGAAGAGGTTTACATCGGCAGCGCCGACTGGATGGAGCGCAACCTTGATCGTCGCGTCGAGGTCGTCGCGCCGGTGCGTGATCCGCAGATCAGAAAGTACCTGAAGGATGATGTGCTGGAAGTCTACCTGCGTGACACCGCCAAGGCGCGGCTGCTCCAACCTGACGGCTCTTATACGCGCGTCACACTGTCCGACGGTGAGGAGAGCGTCAATAGCCAAACGCACTTTGAAGGAAGTTAACGGCGGAAGTGATTTCCGTCAGGTCAGCCCGCGAATCCACGTCGTCATCTCATCAAGCAAGCACTCCAAAGGCTACCGCCTCATCTGACGGACAGCGCCGTGACTTAATCCGTTATCCCTTTTTCACCTTACGCCCGACGATCATGCTGGTCGGCGGACAAAATGGTGTGTGCTCAATTTCCGTGAAGCCGGCTTCTTCGAGCCAACTCTTGTAGGTTGAGGCGGAGCGTTCGACATCCGGCGACTGCCAGTTGATGTCTTCGAGGCAGAAAAGGACGGGGATGAGCGGGCCGGTTCGCGTGTCGTCGAGAATCCAACCGCTCTGGATGCAGGCCCCGCCGTCGGGTAGCGCCTGATACAGACGACGCAACAATTCGCGGTTCGTTTCTTCGCTCGAAACCGATAGCAGATTGGCGAGTAGCGCGACGTCGAATCCGTCGGGCAACGCGTCCTCTTTAAAGTTGCCGGCGCGGACCGTGATCCGCTCAGTCATGTTCTCGGCGCGCACGTACTCTTCGGCGAGGTTGGTAATGCCGGGCAAATCAAAGATGATTGCGCGTAGTTTGGAGTGAACACCGCAGACGCCGAGCGACATCGCGCCGGAGCCGCCCCCGAGATCGAGCATCGTCCGGTACGTCGAAAAGTCGAAGCTCTCGCCGAGCGCGTGGCCGACCAGCAGCGCGAGGTTGTGTTGCGCGCGCATCGACTCGCGCCCTTGATCTTCGTCCTGCGGAGTTTCGGCGTCGGTTGCGCCGGGCTGCCAGTCGCGGAGCTTCGCGGCGAGGTCGCGCCACAGCGGGTAAGAGGCTTGATCGTACTTCACGAACTGGTCGCCGAGGTAGGCGGGTTTCTCTCGCACCAGAAACTGTTCGGTCAACGCCGTGTTGCGGTACTCCTCGCCGTCGCGCTCCAACAAACCGAGCGCGACGCACGAATTCAAAAACCGGTCGGCTGCAATCGGGTGGAGTTTAAGCTCGTGGGCGATTTCCGCCAGCGGCAGCGAGCGGCGCGCGAGCAGCGTCGGCAGGTTGAACTCGACGAGCGCGAAGAGCGTCTTCGAGCGTTGGTAGCCGGTCGCCAATTCGAGCAGAGCGGCGGGCGGGCGCGGAAGTTTTGATTCTGTCATGTCGCCGACGATTATAAATGAAACCGCCGCGCGACGCCGCGCGACTCGAAACCCGAAACAGCGTCGCGGATGTTGTATGATTGGCGACTCCGTGATCGACGGCAAGCTCAATCTAAGCTGTCAGGGCCGAGGCGATGTCTGACAAGAAAAGCTTCATCGTTGTGATAACTGCATTGGCGGCGGCGGGTTTAATCTTGGCCGCGGCGTTTTTTGTGTGGATGGCGCGCGGCGTCAACGTCGCGACTAATACTAATGCACGTGTGACCACATCGAATTCAAACGCATCCAACCCGGGGCCTCCTTCAAATGAGACAGAAAACGCCTTATCTACCATTGATCGTATTCGCGAAAGCCTGCGGTCAAGCGACAGCGCTTTCAACACGCCGCCTCCGATGAAGGTTGGCGAAACACAGGCTGTCCAGTTCCTGCTTGGGCCGTCACGGACGGCCGACGAACTGAAGGGAATGATCAAAGAGAAGGGGAGAGTTGAAACCGAGAAGGTTCAGTTCTCAGATTACATGCAAGCGACGCTGCTGAATTTGGACTCGGGCTTGGAAGTAAAACCTGTGACCCCTGACAAGCAGCTTATCAGCACGAAACAAGTCAGCGAATGGAGGTGGACTGTCACCGCCGTCAAGCCAGGCGCGCAACGCCTTCAACTCCGACTCGATGCCGTCATTACCCAGGAGGGAAGCGAGCGCCCACTGCTCGTTAATACATTCAATAGGGAGATCATGATCAGCGTCTCCTGGCGCCACTCCGTCGCCGCGTTTATCAGCAACAACTATCAGTGGCTGTGGACGGCAATACTGATTCCGATGGCGACCTTGGTATGGAGTCTCGCCAGGATGAAACGGAAGAAACAAGGTAGGCCAATCAAGCAGCGGAGATCATGAAGCGTGCGGTCTGCATAGTAAATAGTCTCACAAACTGGCTCCGCTTATTGAACTGCGGCTCAAGCTACAAGACTCAGGCTTAACGTTTGGGTGCAGACCTAAATACCTACTCAATGCAAAGAAGTTTCACTTTTCAGGAGACGCAATTTCCTTTTCGACCACATTATGTATGTTCGGGTCTAAGCGAGCGCCACCGGACTCTAACAGCAACTTTTCGACTCGCCTGCCTTTGTCGGTAAGGTACTTGATGCCTTCTCCACTGCTATACCGAATTTTGCCTTTGTACGCTGTTACGCTGCTAGTTTCTCCCGACTCAGAATCAGTAGTAGTTACCAGGAATCCGCGATAGCCTAGGCCGTCGTAAAAACTGCTGGGAGCGGAAGCTGGTAACGCATCAAGAACAGAGATAAAGGCATCGACTTGCTCTTCGGACAGCACCCAAGTAGGGTTCTCTTTACCGCTAAAGACATCCAGTGTGACTTTCACTTGTCTCTCCACATTATTGGCCGTTGGAGCGGTACTGCGGTTTACTTGCTCGCTTCTATATGGAAAGCAATTCGTTGAAAGCGACATTACTAGAAGCCAAATGATTTGTCTCATAGCATTCTCTCCTTTGAGTGCTTTCCGCCGCCTACTGCACAGACCAACCATGAGGAAATTCCTTTGTGTCTTGGTGGTTAATCTCTTGTGTCACAGTGCATCGAGGTTTGATTGGGCTTCAACTCTCGTCGATCTCGTCGATGTCCGCGAAGTTGGCGCGGTTATGGCGTGACCAGTACCAGTAGACGGGAAGGCCGAGCGCGATTAAGCCGAGTCCGGTGAGCGCCTGCGTCGGCGTGGTGAGGAGCGTGTTAATCAGCAGCCACGCCGTCACCAACAGAAAGAGCGCAGGGACAACCGGGTAACCCCACGCACGGTAAGGCCGTTCGGCGTCCGGCATCCGACGGCGGAAGACGAACACCGAGGCGGTCGTCAATCCGTAGAAAATCCACGACCCGAAAATCACGTAATCGGTCAACGTATCGAACGACCCCGACAGGGCGAGGATGCCGGCCCACACGCCCTGCACAATGAGCGCGCCGACAGGAACGTGTGTGCGTGGCGAAAGTCGCGCCAGGTTTTGAAAGAACAGCCGGTCACGCGACATCGCGTATGGGACGCGCGCCCCCGTCAGGATCGACGTGTGCAGCGTGCCGAATGAAGATGCCATCAACGCCGCCGCGATCAAACTGACGGCGACGGAGCCGAGCAGTCGGCCATCGAAAGGACTGGTGAATCGGCCCGCGACCTCCGCAGCGACCGATGAAGACTTCGCGACGCTGGCGACCTCGGTCGGTGTCAGGACATAGAAGTACGCGAGGTTGATGAAGACGTAGAGCGCGATGATGACGATTGTGCCGCCGATCAAAGCCAGTGGGATGTTGCGCTGCGGGTTCTTCACTTCGCCGGCGACCAGGGGCAGGTTATTCCATCCATCGTAACCCCACAGCGCGCCGAGCATCGCCGCGCCGAAGCCAGCCAGCCCGATGCGCGCCGCGTCCGAGACGCCCTCGCACGTCCCGCCCTGATTCGCGAGCGCGAAATGATTCCACCCACCATTGTTCGTGAGGACGAACGCCCCAATCCCGACGCCCAAAACGAGCGCGATCTTCACCCCGGTGAGCAGCGTCGCGACATAGCCACTGACGGCGACGGCGGCGCAGTTAACGAGTGTCACGACCGCAATCGCGCCGAGGGCGATGACCTGCAACGTGGTCAGCGAGAACTGGCGACCGAGCAGATTCTGTGTCCACAGCGTGCCGCCCACCGCCCCGCCGGTAAAGTCGTTAAGGAAGATGGCGAACGCCACCGCAATCGACGCCTGCGACCCAGTCTTCGCGATGAAGATTTGCATCCAGCCGTAGAGGAAGCCCCAACGTGGTCCGTATGCTTCGCGCAGGAAGACGTACTCGCCGCCCGCGCGCGGCATCATCGCCGAGAGTTCGGCGTAAGTGAGCGCGCCCGCGAGCGACAGCAATCCGGCGGCGACCCACACCGCGAGCACCATGCCGGGAGTGTCGACGTTACAGGTCATCACGCGCGTCTTCAGAAAGACGCCGGTGCCGATGACGTTGCCGATGACGATGGAAATTGCGGCGACCAGGCTCAGGCCGCGGACAAGCTTGATGCTGCTTCGGACAGGTGTAGTCATAAGTATCAAGGCAAAAGTAAAAAGATAAAAGGCAAAAGTGAACAAGCAACAGTTTTGAGTTTTGAGTTTTCGGTTTTCAGCTCAAAACTGAAAACTGTTTGATGGCTTTTGCTCAGGCACTTACAGAGCGATGCATTATTAGCTTAACCTGAGAGGGATGAACACCAGCGCATTTTGGGCATATTTCGCTCATAAAAGTTAAGCTATCAATGCATCAATCAGTAAAAAGGTAATCAAAGCGTGAGATGCGTCATCCCGAAAAGCTATCACCGCGAATCCTCGTCCTCACCACACGTCACTTGTAATCAGGTCTTGGTAAGAGTCTCGGCGGCGGATGATGTCGACGCGCCCGCCTTCGCGCACCATCACGGCGGCAGGTAGCGGGCGACCGTTGTAGGGGAACATCTGCGCCAGCGAATACGCGCCGCTGTTGAGCAGAGCGAGCACTTCGCCGGGGCGCACGTCGGCGGGGAGTCGGCGGTAGTCTGGCAGGCGACCGCCGCGCTCGATGTCGAAATACACATCACCGGAATCGCACAGTGGCCCCGCGACTTTGTAATCGGTCGCGTGCGAATCGTCGGCGCGGGCAGCGGAAATCAGGTGGTAGTACCATTTGTAATTATTCATCGACAGCAGCAGATTGTAGCCCGCATCGGTCAGCAGCCAGGCGTCGCCCGTCTCTGGCCTACGCTTGGTGTTGCGTACCGTGGTTAGCACGAGGCCCGCGTCAGAGATCACACTGCGGCCTGGTTCGAGCAGGATCGTCACCTGGTCGAGCAGGTGTTCGGCACCGGCGGCGCGTGCCGATTCGCGCGCCGCCCGCATCGCACCGGCGAGCACCGCACTCGGTTCAAGGTCGGCGCCCAGCATATCGCGCTCGTGTTCCGGAATCTGGTCAGCCTGCGAGCGGTCGCGCAGATAATTGACGGGAATGCCGCCGCCGAGGTTGATGTGTTCGAGCGTGTGACCGGTCTCGCGCTGAATCAACACGAGATGTTCCCACATCGCGCGGAACGCCTCCGCGAACGGCTCGACATCGGGCGTCTGCGAGCCGATGTGGATGTGGATGCCGCTCACGTAGATGAGTTCCGGCGAGCGCAGTGCGCGGCGGAAGGCGTCCATCACTTCGGACGACGTGATGCCGAACTTCGATGTCAGCAGCGCGGTCTGTAAACCGAGATGCGAGCGCGTGCCGATTTCCGGGACGAGGCGCAGCGCGATGCGTGCCCGTTTCCCGACGCGGCGGGCGGAAGCCTCAATCAGTTCGATTTCATAAACGGAATCGACGTTGATCGAGTAGATGCCGGCGCCGACCGCTTCATCAATCTCCGCGTCGCTTTTGCTGGTGCCGTTAAAGATGATTTGGTCGGGGCGGAAGCCGACCTTGAGCGCCTTGTACAATTCGCCGCCGCTGTTCACTTCAAGGTCGATACGAGCGTCGCGCACAGCGGCGAGCACCGCCATGTTGGAGTTGGCCTTCGAAGCGTAGCAATATTTCACCGGACGCTCGATGGTGCGAGCGGCCTGTGTGAGGCGTTCGATGTTCCAGCGGATACGCGGCTCGGAGAAAACGAACAGCGGCGTTTCGTACTCCGCGGCGAGCGAAAGAGCGTCGATGCCGCTGATTTGTAAGTGGCCGTCGCGCGTCTCCAAATAGCCCGGAATTGTCCAGGCGGGAGCCGAGGCGACAAGCGAAGATGACATATGGTAAAGCTCCTTGTGGCGAAAATAGCAGTGCCGCTTGATTGTTTGAGCGAAGATAATCTGCCCGGCATCGAGCGTCAAGCGAGCATCAGCATAAGGGATGAGGGCGGAGGGATGAGGGATGAGGGATGAATCGGACACAATGCTGCGACAGCCGTTCTCTCATCCAGCATCCTTGTCGTGTATCGTGCTATTCCTCGTTAATGTTTCTGGTGTGCTAATCGCATCAGGGGCTGGATTAGTGTGGGGCGGGGAAGCGCCTTAGGTCCGGAGGAAAACAGACGGAATGTTCAAAGGGCTCAAAGAGAATAACGGCGACATTGAAGACGTTGTGAAGACGGGTGGCGAAGTCGATTGGCGGCGAATCCGCGAAGACTTTCCGGTGACGCAAACGATGGCTTACCTGAACAGCGCCGGTGCTGGGCCGGTGCCGCGCGGGGTCGCTTCGGCGGCAACGCATTACTATCAGGAATTGATGGAGCGCGGCGACGCGCGCTGGTTCGAGTGGATGGCGCAACGTGAGCGGGGCCGGACGCGACTCGCCGAGATGATTAACGCCGAGCCTGACGAAATCGCATTCACGACCAACACCTCGGCGGGGATGAACTTGATTATCGACGCGCTCGAAGGAAGCGGCGAAGTGATTTCGTGTGATTTGGAATTTCCCGTCTCGACGATTACGTGGATGCACCGCGGCATCAAAGTCCATCTCCTTAAAGCCGTCGATGGTGAGGTGCGGGTGGAGGAAGTGGGGCGCGCGAAGACGGACAAGACCGGCGTCATTTGTCTGAGCCACGTTCAATACTCAAACGGATTCCGCCTGAACCCGGCGGAGGTTGGCGAGATCAAAGGTCGACACGCATTCGTCCTTAACGCGAGCCAGTCGGCGGGCGTTCTACCCATCGATGTTAAGCGGATGCGCGTCGATGGGCTGTGCGCGACCGGGCACAAGTGGATGCTTGGTGGTTACGGCTCCGGCTTCGTCTACCTCAGCCGCGAGCTGTTGCATCGAACGCGCCCGCGCGCGATTAGTTGGCTGAGCGTTGAAGACCCGTTCGCGATGAAAAACGACGAGTTCCGTCTGCGAACCGAGGCCGGCGCGCGGTCCGAGAGTGGTTGCCCGCCATTTGCCAATATCTTCGCGCTCGGCGAAGCGGGGCGCTATCACTTATCCATCGGAGCGGAAAACGTCGAGCGCCGCGCGCTGGAACTGAACCGACAACTGACGGCGCGCTTGATCGAGCACGGCTGGAATATTCTGTCGCCGCTCAGAAGTGAAGACGCGCGCTCGGCTGAGACGCTGGTCGGCGTCGAACATCCGAAGCAGACAGTCACGCACCTCGCGTCGCGCGGCGTCGCCGTCACTATCAAACCCGAAGGCTTCCGCGCCGCGACACACTTCTTCAACAACGAAGACGACATCGCCCGCCTCATCGCGGCGCTCGATGAAACGCGCGCTTCCGGATGACGCTTCATCGACGCTACATTTAGATGGATAAAATCGAACTGGAATAATTACTTGAAAACCTACGGCGTCTGACTCGTCGCTGGTTCCGCATTCGGGGTTGATGTTGTGGCCGGGGTTTGCATCGTGCCTGGAGTCTCAGTCGCGCTCGGAGTTTGCGTCATGCTCGGAGTCGTCGCTGTGGTTGGAGAGGCCGTTGTCGACGCCGCGCCGAACTCGTCCGTGACGACGACAGATTCGAGCTTCGAGGTTCCCTTTGTCTGCCCGACGACGATGATCGTGTAGAGTTTGCCGGCCTGGTAGTTGGTGCTCGGCACGCTAAGTGTGGTGATGTTCTCGCCCTTGCGCCGCACTTCAAGCGCGCTGCTCGTCGGGTCGGTATCGACGTACTTGGTTGCGGAGCCGAAGCTGACGGCTTGAGCGATGGCTTCCGCACGGCCCGGCGCGTAGATGTCAATGTCACCCAAATCCGGCGAGCCGTGAATCACGCGCAGCCTGACTTTACCGGAGGACGGCGCCGCGAGTTGGTCGTCTACAAAAACCAAGTCGACGCGCTGCCCGCCGTCTCTGGTGATGATGGCGGTCGCGCTGCTCGGAACAGCGAGCACCGTGTAGTGCCGGCCCTTTGTGAAACTCTCTTCGTCTTCGGCCAGCGGTTGCGCCGAGTCCTGACCGGCGAAACGCAGGCGGAAGGTCTGGGCAGCGCCGGGTACTTCTCGATAAGCCGTGATGTTTTTGTACGTCACATCGGTGAACACTTTGCTGTCGTTCGCGAACCCATCGAGGGCCGCGACGCCGGGCGCGGCATGAATCAAACGCACCAGCGCTTGTCCGCGCTGTTCGGCATCCTTCGCCGGCGGCGCGGTCGTTGTCATGTTGCCGCTACTGCTGCTCCGCGTCGTCACCGGCTGGTCGTTATTCGCGGATTCGTTGGCGCAGGCTGCCAGCGTTAGTAATGATGCGACGATCAAACCGAGAAAAAGAATTCTGAGTTGCGTATTCATTAAATAGTCTCCGTGTTTGACTCTGGGTCTCGCGTCCGACGCGGTTGGTGGCCGACTCGTCTTCGGATGGCCCGGTGCGGCGTCTCACTGGGGTTGGTGTTTGAGTGCTTCGCGAAGGAAGTTCTCGAAGATGATACGGCCGTCGCGCGACTCGTTCGGGTGCTCCCAACGGGTGCGGTTCTTGTGCCAATCCTCGAAGGATTTTTCGAGATGATACTGCACGGCGTAGATTAGCTGGCCCGCGTCGCGGCGCACCATCATCTGATTGCGGCAGAGGTACGCGGTGGCGAGCAGACGGAACCCTTCGGGAACGCGGTCGAGTTGTAAACCGTGGTTCTGCCAAACGCGGAGGATGCGCGCCTCGGTGGTGTAGTCTTGCCACACGCCGGAGTCGCGGTCCTGTATGCCGGAGAAGATCGGGTCATCCGGCGCAGTGATCCTGATGAATCGGTACTGGTATTCGAACGAACGTCCGGCGCGGCGCGCGTTCGGGTCGAGATTGTCGAGCGTCAGGACGCGCGCGCCGAAACACATGCCGATGAGTTGGTGCCCGCCACAGATGCCGAGCACCGGCGTCTCGGTGGTGCGTATGAAGCGCGTGAAGTCCTCGATCATCGCGGGGTTGTAAAAGTCAAAATCGCTTAGCGTGCCACTCAGCACAATCGCCTGCGGGCGGAAAGAGTCGACCGCTTCGGAGACTTCCGAAAGGTGTGTGACTTTCGTTTCTGGCCTGCGCACAAGGCGCTTAATGTTGTTGACGATGTTCTCGATGGCAAGCGAGGAGATCGAGCGCTCGCGTGCCAGAAGGGCGGCGGCGCCAGTGCCCCACTCGCGGCGTGCGACATCGGAGATGTCGCGTTCGTCACGCAGCAGATCGTTGACGACCAGCACGCGCACCGCGTCGATGCTCTTTTCAATCGGCTCGTAGCGGCAGAAGGTTCTCTGGTTGAAAGGGAATGGCAGCGGCTCCGCTTGGTCGGGTCGGGTTTGTTCGATTAATTCTTGAGTCATCGTCGGGTCGGGTTTGATCGATCAATGCTTGCGTCATCACAAATAATGAAAGCGGCGCTGAGATGATTCACGAGCGCCGCGAACGCTGTTTCGTGTTCTGGTTAAACTGCGGGATGGCGGAACCGGCGCCGGCCTCTGCGACCTCGCGTCGCGCCTTAGCGATTATAGCGGCCCGAATGCGAGAATGGAACGCCGGGCCGCGTCCTTCGGCAAAGTGCCCGGCCAGCAGCAGCATCCGTTGCCAAGCGGATTCGAGATCGTCGGCGAGGCGGGAGATCTTCGTGATGTCGTACGGCACCGCCACTTCGCCGCACCCGACACGCGCGAAGACGGCGAGGTAGCGCGCCGTCGCCAAATCGGGGCACAGCATGCGGCGGCGGCCAACTTTCAATTCGACGCCGAGCAGGGTGTGGAGGATTTCGACCATCGCGCCGCGAGTTGCCGGCAGAACGCGGTGCGAGCGTGTGCGCAATGTCATGACGCGCTCGCGATAGATGCGCGGCAGCCATACTTCGGCGAGCGCCTCGGTGATTTCCGCGACGGTGGCGTCGGATGACGGGGCACGCTTCGCGCGCGGCGCCGCGGGGCCATCGCTGCCAGCATCGGCGCCACCCTCTCCGGCGATTGCCGCGCCCGTCTTTGCTGCTCCGCCGTGTGATTTCATCGAGCTTCTATTTCAAACGCGTGACTGCCGTCGTCTGCACGCTACGGAATGCATCAATCACCCGTCCGGGGAAGATGCCGAGATAGAAAACTCCGAGCACTGTCAGCGCGAGCGTCACGCTGATGCTCGCCGGGACGCGCGGCGCGCTCCACTCCGTCGTCCGTTCACGGAAGAACATCGCGACGATCAAACCCAGGTAGTAATAGACCGAGACGGCCGTGTTCAGCACCCCGATGACGACGAGCGCGACGAGCAGTTGGTTGCCGCTCGCGAACCCCTGACTGAGCGCCTCGCGGAATACCACGACCTTGCCCATGAACCCCGCCGTCAGTGGAACGCCGAGCAGGCTCAGCAGGAAAATAGAGAGAGCGAAGGAGAGGACGGGCGCGCGGAAGCCGATGCCGTAATAGTCCTCGATCTCTGTGCGGCGGTCGCCGCCGCGCGCGATCATCGTCACGACCGCGAACGCGCCGAGATTCATCAACGCGTATGCGAGCAGGTAAAAGACGACCGCTGCCACCGCGTCGCTCTGCTGCGTTGCGTCGCCGGTTGCGCCCGCCGCGACGAACCCGACCAGCGCGTATCCAGCGTGGGCGATGGACGAATACGCGAGCATCCGCTTGACGTTCCGCTGCACCAACGCAACGACGTTCCCGACCGTCATCGTCAGTATCGCGATCACCGACAGCGCGCCGAGCCACGCGGCATGAACCTGCGCGGAGGTGGCCGTTCCGGTAGCGGCGACGGCGAACGGGAAGGCGAATAGAAACACGCGCATAAACGCCGCGAAGCCGGCGGCCTTCGGCCCGGCGGCCATGAATGCTGTGACCGGCGTCGGCGCGCCCTCGTACACATCCGGCGTCCACACGTGGAATGGTGCAGTCGCGATCTTGAAGCCGAAGCCGACCAGCATCATCGCCGCGCCGGCGAAAATCAGCGGCGGGTACATGCCGTCATCGAGCCGCGCGGCGATTTCACTGATGTTAGTTGTGCCGGCACTGATT
>Ga0136617_10003668_pt1 | contig 13714 bp, 12 predicted proteins | sample AntDrymUQ3222106_2_FD_129672 | JGI IMG/M metagenome (GOLD analysis project Ga0136617, IMG submission 129672) | Polar desert sand microbial communities from Dry Valleys, Antarctica - metaG UQ322 (21.06) | ecosystem: Environmental > Terrestrial > Soil > Desert | place: Antarctica: Dry Valley... | reverse complement strand
GTCGCGGCCGGCGACGACTGCGAGACCCTGGGGCCCCAGCAGCCACGCCTCCGAGCGGGCGACCAGGAAGTCCGCTCCGAGCGCGAGGCGGTCCACGGCCACGGCTCCCAGGGCCAGCGAGACGTCGACGAGCACCGTCCCGCCCTGGGCGTGCACCGCCTTGGCCACCGCCTCGACGGGCAGCCGCGCGCCCGTGTCCGCCGAGACGAGCGGCAGCGCCAGCAGGCGGCTGCCGGCCTGGCCGTCGAGGAGGTCGGCGCCCGTGAGCTCGGCGTCGGTCGGCACGACGTCCACCGCGACGCTGGGTGGGGCAAGATCGACCAGCCGGCCAAGATCAGGGTCGTCGACGACGGTCAGCCGGTCGCCTGGCTGCCAGTCGATCGCCCGGATGGCTCGGATGAGGGCCGCGTCGTAGCCCGGTGTGAGCGCCACGTCCTCGAGATCGGCCGTCAGCATCGCCGCCACCGCGGCGCGAGCCTCGTCGACCCGTGCGGCAACGTCGTGGGGGCGATCGCGGTGGACCCGCCCGGTGGTCAGCTCCCAGCCGGCGATCTCGGCCATCGCGGCCGCGCTCTCGGCGGGCAGCGGGCCGGCGACCGGGGTGTCGAGATAGATGCCGGCGCTCACGGCCGGGAGCGCCTCCCGGACCGCCGCGACCTTCTCGGCATCCGGCATGGAGGCCCCGATCACGCCGGTATGATACCGGCGATGCCCGTCGCCCCCGGACCCGGCAGCCGCCACCGATGAACCGGCGTCCCACCCGCCTGGCCGCTTCCGGCTATGCCCGGCCGGAGATCCTGGCCTCGACGGAGTGGCTGGGCGATCATCTGGGCCGTCCGGAGCTGCGCGTGCTGGACGTCCGGTCCCGACCCGATGGCACGGGCCGTCAGGCGTACGCGCTGGGCCATCTGCCGGGCGCTACGCACCTGGACTGGCCGAACGATCTGATCGCGCGCGACGACGCCAGCCAGGCTTTCCTCCTCGCCGGGCCGGACCAGGTGTCGGCGGCGCTGGGTCGGGCGGGGATCGGCGACGGGACCACGCTCGTCATCTACGACGACACGCTCAGCCTCTACGCCTCGCGCGTGTGGTGGAGCCTGCGTGCCTACGGGTTCGAATCCGCTCGGATCCTCGACGGCGGCTTTCCTGCCTGGGTCGCCGATGGTCGATCCGTGTCGAACGCCGATACGCCACCGCCGCCGGCCCTCTTCAGCCCGCGCGCCCAGCTCCGGATGCGCCTGACGACGCCCGACGTGCGGGCCCTCCTCGGGTCGCCGGAGGTGCTGCTCCTCGACGCGCGCGCGCCGGCGGAGTATCGCGGGCTCGAGGGCAACAACCGGCGGCTGGGCCACGTGCCGGGAGCCGTGAACGTGCCGGCCGCGGCGCTGTCGCGTCCCGGTGGCCAGTACTTCCGATCCGGCGAGGAGCTCCGCGACCTGCTCCTCCGGGCGAACGTGAGCCGCGGCCGCCGGATGGTGTGCTATGACGGCGGCGGGGTCGCGGCGGCGAAGCTGGCATTCGTGCTGACGCTGATGGGCCACGACGACGTGGCGGTCTACGACGGCGGCTGGACCGAGTGGGGCGATCGGCTGGACCTGCCGGTCGAGCGCTGACCCCGAGCCGCCGTTCGCCGTTCGAGCTCATCCTCGTTGAGCGGAATCCGCACTGCCACGCACGACCGCGCGCCAGGACTGCATCGTGGGTGCCGCGCCACGCTCACCTATGGCGACTTTGCTCACCCAGGCTGAGGGGTGCCCGGTGCCGCACCGCCGAGGCCTCGCGTCTAGCCGATGAGCTCGTCGTCGCGGGGGGGCCGGCCGGCTCCCCACGGGTCGCCGCCCGGGCCGCCCCACGGGTTGCCGGGACCGGGGACCTCGCCCGAAGGCTCGCCCGCGCCGCCCGACGGCTCCCCCGCGCCGCTTGCCGGGACGTCACGCCACGGATCCGTGACGCCCCCCGCGCCTGCCGTTGTGCCCGCTCCCCACGGGTCCTGGGCGCCGGTGGGCATCGACGTCGAGGGCACCCCGGCGGGCACCTCGCCGATCGCATCGGGCGCGCGACCGGCGGCAGCCTGGCCCGCCGATCGGTCGAGGCCCTCCCACGGGTCGACCTCCCGGTGCGGGGCGAGAATCTGGGCCCGGGCGTGGTTGAAGGCGACCATCGGCGACGTCGTCCGCGCCTCGCCGACGATGTCCGACCAGTAGGCCGCGTCGGTCACCGGCAGGAAGCGTCCGGTGAGCTCGCTCAGCGCCTGGCGCATGTCGCGTTCCGGCAACAGGTGGATCCGCCCGATGATCCGGAACGGCGGGATCGAGACCATAGCCTGCTCGGCGACCTTCGGCGTGCGCAGCTCCGGGGTGGGATCGACGGGGGTGTCCGCGACGGCGAACAGCACGGACGCGAGGTTGACCTGCGCGTAGTCCGCGCGGACCGCGACCGATCGGCTGCCGTACTCGTCCATCACGACATCATTGAGCACGATGAAGGCGTGCTCCGCCTCGTTGAGGATGTCGGTGATTCGGCGCTGCCGCGTCCGGATCATGCCGCGCACGACGAATGCATCGGTGAACAGCGTCAGCGAGACGGGCTGCTCCTCGGCGGCGATCCCCTGAATGCCCTGGAACATGGTCGCAGTCTAGCCGAGCCGCCGCTCGGATCGACGGTGGCGAACGCGAACGGGACTACTGTCTGGCGCCTGCCGTCACCAGCAGCTCGGCTCCGGACTGGAGGCCCTCGTACAGCGCTCGCACGGACTCCAGCGTGTCGATCTCGTCGGGCGACTTGTCCAGCCGCAGCCGGGCGATCCGGGGAAAGCGCAGCGAGAAGCCGGACTGGTGACGCGTGGAGCGGACGATGACGTCGAACGCGACCTCGACGACGACCGTCAGCTCGACCTGCCGGTAGCGCCCGAAGCGCTGGATCGTGTGGGCCTCGAACCAGCGGGTCATCTCGGCGATCTCGGCGTCCGTGAGCCCGCTGTACGCCTTGCCGATCGTGACCAGCCGCCCGCGCTCCTCGTCGCGCACGGCGAACGTGTAGTCCGACAGCACGCCATGCCGCTTGCCGTGGCCCACCTCGACCCCGACGACCAGGCAATCGATCGTGGCCAGCGCCTTCTTCATCTTCAGCCAGCCCAGGCCACGCCGGCCCGGTGAGTAGCCGCTCCGCGGGTCCTTGACCATCAGCCCCTCGTTGCGCCGCGCTCGAGCCGCGCTGAAGGCGTCCTCGAGGCCCTCCACCGTGTCCACGCTCACGAGGTGCGACAGGGCGAACGCGCCGCCCTCGCCGGCCAGCGGCAGCGCCAGCGTCTCGAGCCGGGTGCGCCGCTCGTCGAGCGGGGTGCGCAGCAGCGCCTCGACCGGCGCACCGTCGCCCGGGCCCAGACCCAGGACGTCGAAGGCGACGTAGATCACCGGCACCTGGGCCAGGATCGCCTCGGAAGGGCTCTTGCGACCGAGCCGCGCCTGGAGCGACTGGAACGGCATCACGGTGCCGTCGCGCCAGGCCAGGATCTCGCCGTCGAGGATGCCGTCCCAGGTCATGCCGCGGGCCGCCTCGACGACCTCGGGAAACTGACCACTCACGTCGTGCAGGTCGCGCGAGTAGAGCCGCGCGTCGTCGCCCTGGCGGTGGAGCTGGGCGCGGATCCCGTCGTACTTGTCCTCGACCCAGACCGGCACGCCCAACCGGCCCACGATCTCGCCGGCGTCCTCGGCCGGTGACGCGAGCATGAACTTGATCGGGTGGAACAGTGCCAGCTCCGCCTCTTCGAGCCGGTCGTCACGGGCGATCTCGGCCAGCCGCCCGATGTCGCCGGTCAGCATGCCGGCCCACTTGACGGCGTCGAGGGGCCGGTCGAAGGCCTTCGCGATGGCCGCGTCGACCAGCCCTTCGCGCAGCCCGATGCGGAGCTCGCCGCCGATGATCTTGACGATGTACCTGGCGCTCAGCGGGTCCGTCCGGGCGAGCAGCGCTCCCAGCAGGGCTGACTTGCGGGCGGGTCCGGACGCCGCCTCGATCGCCTCGTACGTCGCGGCCACCTCGACGAGGCCCGGCGCGCCGGCGGGATCGGGCGCGTGCCCGGCGCCGAGCAGGACGTCCTCCACGGCGCGTCCAAGGTCCGACGTCCGATCGTAGGCTTCGCCGAGCTCGCTGCGCGGCACGCCGGCGAGTGCCGCCACGGTGGTGGAGATAGCCGCCCAGCCCAGCCCGACGGAGCGCTGATCGGCCTCCGGAAACGGTCGCGCCGTGAGGAACACGACGGCGTGCGGGAGCTGATCGGCGGGCAGGCTGCGCAAGTAGTCGGCCAGGAGCGCCGTCTTCTCGGAGGTCCGGGTCGTCCCGGCGACGCGCTCCGCCAGCTCGCTCCAGCGGCGCATGGCGGCGATGGTATACCGTCACCCGTCCATGGCCCCCCCGAGCTGGTTCCCTCAACGCCTCGAGGGGTCGCTGGTCGTCCTGCGCCGCCACGTGCCGGCCAATCTGCGCGGCTTCCAGCGCTGGTACTCGGACCCCGAGGTCGCGCGGCTGACCCGCTACCAGGACGGGCCCATGCGCCGCGAGGAGATCGAGCGGTTCTTCGCGGCCCGTGTGGTGGGCACCGACTCGCTGGCGCTCGCGGTCCACGAACGGGCGACCGATCGCCTGATCGGCACCTGCGCGTTCAGCCAGCTCGATGGCGAGAACGGCTCGGCGATGTACCACATCACGATCGGCGAGAAGGACTCCTGGGGCCTGGGCTACGGGACGGAGGCGACCCGGCTCATGCTGGCCCACGCGTTCGACACGCTCAGGCTGCATCGCGTCGCCCTGGCCGTCTTCGAGTTCAACGAGCGGGCGATCCGCTCGTACCGGTCGTCCGGCTTCACCGTCGAGGGCCGGGCGCGCGAGGCCATCTGGCGCGACGGCCGGTGGTGGGACGAGATCACGATGAGCGTGCTGGAGCCCGAGTGGCGGTCATGGCGACGGCGGGCGATGGCGACGGCAGGACGCGCCGAGCGCGAGGAGGCGCGGACATGACGATGCGCGGAACGGGCGGCGAGCAGGCGCGGACGGATTTCCGCGATCTCATCGCGGCCAAGGGGCATGCGGTCGAGAATGCCCGCGCCGCGGTGGCCCGGTTGGAAGCCGCCTTCGCGGCCGGCGACCTGCGGCGCACGGAAGAGCTGGACGGGATGCTCGGCGACCTGATGGTGGCCCTCGAGCAGGATGAGGGCCAGAAGCTGGGCGGCAAGAGCGCCGAGGCGGCGCGTTTCATCCTGCGCGCGATCTCGAGGGAGCTCGACAACGCCTGACGCCTGTGGCCGGCACCCTTCGGGTACAGTTCCGCCGGTCGGCGAGGAACGACCCGCCAGGATCCGCTCGCGAGGAGAGGTTCGAGTGCACAAGCGCCGTCCGCGCGCCAGCGGCTCGTGACGAACGACACCACGATCGCCGTCGTCGGCTGTGGCTATGTCGGTCTGGTGACCGCCGTGGGGCTTGCCGAACAGGGCTTGCGCGTGCGCGCCTACGACCGTGACCGGGCCCGCGTCGAGGCCTGCCGCGAGCTGCGGTTCCCGATGCTCGAGCCCGGCCTGCGCGAGGCGGCGGCGGCCGCCGGGGACCGGCTGACCTTCCACGACGTGGCCGAGGAGCCGTGGTCGCGCGCGGACTTCACGTTCATGGCCGTTCCCACCCCGCAGGGCGATCGTGGAGCCCCGGACCTTTCGATGCTGCGCGAGGCGCTGCTATGGGTGGCCGAGGCCAACGAGCCGCTGGGACCGGACAACGTCATCGTCATCCGCAGCACGGTTCCACCGGGCACCGCGCGCTGGGCCTCGGCGGAGGTGGAGCGGATCATGGGCGCGCAGGCTCCCGTCGTCGCCAACCCGGAGTTTCTCCAGGAGGGCCGCGCGCTCCAGGACTTCCGACAGCCCTCGCGCATCCTGATCGGCAGCGAGGACGTCGGAGCCGCCCATCGCCTGCGCGACCTGATGTCGTTCACCGGCGCTCCGATCCTGATTACGGACTCGAGCACGGCCGAGCTGGCCAAGTACGGCTCGAACGCCTTCCTGGCGATGCGCGTCTCGTTTGCCAACGAGCTGGCCCGGCTGGCCGAGCGAGAGGGGGCCGATCCCCTGTTCACCCTCCAGGCGGTAGGCATGGATCCGCGGATCGGGCCGCGCTACCTGCGACCCGGGCTGGGCTACGGCGGCAGCTGTCTGCCCAAGGACGTGGCGGCACTCGTCAGCATGGGCGCGGCGTGGGGCGAGCCCATGGCCCTGATGCGGGCGACGCAGGACGTCAACGACCAGCAGGGACGGCGGATCCTCGACCTGCTGACCGAGCGGCTCGACGGCCTTCGGGATCGCCGGATCGCGGTGCTCGGCCTGGCCTTCAAACCGGGCACCAACGACATCCGGGACAGCCCCGGTCTTCGACTCGCCGTGGAGCTCGCAGCGGCGGGCGCGACCGTGACGGCGTGGGACGCCGCGGTCACCCAGGACCTGCTCGCCCGCACCGCCGGCGCACCGACGCTGGCAAACGATCCGGTCGAGGCGCTCACCGGCGCCGACGCGGCGGTGCTGTCGACGGAGTGGCCGGAGGTCGTCGAGCTGGATCTGGCGCGCGCGGCGGCCGTGATGCGCGGCACGCTGCTCGTCGACGGCCGCTATGGCTGGGACAGGGCCCGGGCGACCGAGGCCGGTCTCGAGCTGGTCCGGATCGGCACTCCGGACGCGTCGGAACAGGCCGATTCGACGGCCGGCAGCCCGCCCCGCAAAGGGCTGCCGTGACCGCCGTCGTCACCGGCGTCGCCGGGTTCATCGGCTCCCATCTCGCCGCTCGGCTGCTGTCCGATGGCCTGACCGTGCTCGGCGTCGACTGCTTCACGGGGTACTACGACCCGGCGCGCAAGCAGGCCAACGTGGAGCCGCTGCTGGCCCACCCGCAGTTCCGCCTGGAGCGCCGCGATCTCGCGGTCGACGAGCTCGCCGACCTGCTTGGCGGAGCCTCGGTCGTGTACCACCTCGCGGGCCAGCCGGGCGTCCGCGGCAGCTGGGGCGACGGGTTCGAGACGTACGCCCGCAACAACATCATCGCCAGCCAGCGACTGCTCGAGGCCATGCGTGGGTCCGGTGCCCGTCTCGTGTTCGCCTCCTCGTCATCGGTCTACGGCGATGCGGACCGCTATCCCACGCCGGAGTCCACGCTGCCCCGCCCAAGCTCGCCCTACGGCGTCACGAAGCTGTGCTCCGAGCAGCTCGTGATGGCGTATGTCCGGTCCGCCGGGATCGATGCCCGGGCCGTCCGCTACTTCACCGTGTACGGCCCCCGACAGCGTCCGGACATGGCCTTCTCCAGGTTCATCGCCAGGGCCTCCAGCGGCGAGCCGGTCGACCTCTACGGCGACGGCGAGCAGACGCGCGACTTCACGTTCGTCAGCGATGCCGTCGATGCCACGATCCGGGCCGGATCCGTGGACCGGCCGCGCGACCGGATCTTCAACGTGGGTGGTGGGTCGCGCGTGACGGTTCGGTCCGTGCTGACGCTCCTCGGCGACATCCTGGGCGAGCCCATCGCGATCCGCGAGCAGCCACCGCAGCCGGGCGACGTGCGGGATACCGGCGCCGACCTGACCCTGGCGTCCACGCAGCTCGGCTGGCGGCCGCTGGTCCGGCTCGAGGAGGGTCTCCGGGCCCAGGCCGCCGTCGCGCGCGCGTGAGCTCCGCACGATCGGTCACCACGAGCGCTCCCGGCGAGGCACGCACGATCCTCTTCCTGATCCCCTCGCTGGAGCTGGGCGGTGCGGAACGCCAGCTCGTGGGGCTGGCCTCGACGATGCGTCGACACGGCTGGTATGTCGTGGTCGTGACGATGTACGGGGGCGGGCCGCTGGAACGCGACCTGCGAGAGCGCGGCATCGTGCCCCACAGCCTGCGCAAGCGGAGCCGCTGGGATCTTCCGGTGGTGGCCGCCCGGCTGGTGCGCATCCTGCGCCGCGAGCGCTTCGACATCGTCCACGGCTATCTCAGCACGCCGAATCTGCTCGTGACCCTCCTCGCGCCGCTGGCCGGCCGGCCGGCGGTCGTCTGGGGCATCCGGGCCTCGGACATGGATCTCCGGCGCTACGGCCGCGCGGCAGCCATCTCGTTCCACCTGGGCGCCCGGCTGGCCCGGTTCGCCGACCTGGTCATCTGCAACTCGACGGCCGGTCTCGAGCACCATGCCGCACACGGCTATCCGCGCAGGCGCATGGTCGTGGTGCCCAACGGGATCGATGGAGAGCGCTTTCGACCGGACCCGGACGCCCGGGCCGCGGTCCGTACCGAATGGGACGTGGCCGGAGCGGCGCCCGTGGTGGGCATCGTGGGCCGCCTCGATCCGATGAAGGACCACGCCACGTTCCTCCGCGCCGCGGCGCTGGTCGCCAGCGAGCGCCCCGACGTGACGTTCGTGTGCGTCGGCGACGGTCCGGCGGCGTACCGGGCCACGCTCGAGACGATGGCCGGCGGGCTCGGGCTCGGCGGGCGGATCCGCTGGGTCGGCGCGCGTCACGACATGCCGAGGGTCTACAACGCGCTGGACCTGAAGGTGTCGGCGTCCGCCTGGGGCGAGGGCTTTCCGAACGTCGTTGCCGAGGCCATGGCCAGCGGGGTGCCGTGCGTCGTGACGGACGCAGGCGACTCCGCCATGGTGGTCGGCGAGACGGGCTGGGTGTGCCGGGCAGGTGACGCGGCCGGGATCGCCGAGGCGATCCGGACCGCGCTGTCCTCCGGCGACATGCTCCGGGCGCATGGAGCGCACGCCCGCGAACGCATCCTGCGGGAGTTCACGGAGGAGCGCCTGGCCGTCACGACGATGGATCACCTGCGCCGGACGCTGCTCCGTCGCGGCGCCCGGCCGGGCGGCTGACCTCGGTCAGCGACAGCGCTTGACTCTCGACCCGCCCGAGGGTCCAGGATGGCGCGCATGGACGAGCTCATCCCCATATCGGGCGGTTCGCGCGGCTGTCGGGCCTCAGCGTCGGCGCCCTCCGCCACTACGACGAGCTCGACCGTCTGCGTCCGGCCGACATCGATCGCTGGACGGGCTATCGCCGCTACAAGCAGGAGCAGCTCGAGACGGCGCGCGCGCAGACGGCCAGCGCCCAGATGGAGGAGCCCGAGGAGCGCCAAATCGTCGAAGGGGACATCGCCACGTTGCCTGTGTGACGCCCTCCGGCCGGCGGCACGGGACGGCTCACCGGGACGCGCGAGGGGATGCGCTAGGGTTGGCCGATGCCCGTCGCCGCGACCGTCGAGTTCCGCAACGTCACCAAGCGCTACGACGTGCGTGCGAAGGGTACGCCGGGCGCGGTCAACGACCTGTCCCTGAGCGTGCCGGCCGGCAAGATCTGCGTGCTGGTGGGCCCGTCCGGCTGTGGCAAGACGACCAGCTTGAAGATGGTCAACCGGCTGATCGAGCCGACCAGCGGCCAGATCCTCATCGACGGCGTCGACGCCGCCACTCGCGAGGTCACGGAGCTGCGGCGTGGCATCGGCTACGTCATCCAGCAGGTGGGCCTGTTTCCGCACCAGTCGATCGCGGCGAACGTCGCGACCGTGCCCCGGCTGCTCGGCTGGCCGCAGGCGCGCCAGCGGGAGCGTGCCGAGGAGCTGCTGGGCATCGTGGGGCTCGATCCCGCCCGCTACCGCGACCGCTACCCGGCGCAGCTGTCCGGTGGCGAGCGTCAGCGCGTCGGGGTCGCCCGAGCCCTCGCCGCGGACCCGCCGATCATGCTGATGGACGAGCCGTTCGGCGCGGTCGACCCAATCGTCCGCGAGCGGCTCCAGAACGAGTTCCTGCGGCTCCAGGAAGAGCTCGCCAAGACGATCCTCTTCGTCACCCACGACATCGATGAGGCGATCAAGATGGGCGAGCTCGTCGCCGTGCTCGAGGTCGGCGGAAAGCTGGCCCAGTTCGGACCGCCGGACGAGATCCTGGCCAGCCCGGCGTCGGTGTTCGTGGCCCGCTTCGTGGGCGCGGACCGAGGGCTCAAGCGGCTGTCGCTCAGCCGCGTCCGCGATCTCGACCTCCGCCTTCCGGCCATTGCCCGCGTCGGCGAGGACTGCGCCGAGGCGCGCCGTCGGGCCGCCGCGGACCCGTTCCCGTACCTGCTCCTCGTCGACGACCAGAGCCGACCCATCGGCTGGATCCCGGACCAGGACGTGCCGCCGTCGGGCAGCCTGACCGAGGCGATGGCGGTCCCCATGTCCCCGTTGCTCAACCGGCGGACGACGCTCAAGGACGCGCTCTCGCTGCTCCTCGACGCCGATGTGCAGGCGGGCATCGTCGTCGACCGCGCCGGTGCAGCCATGGGCCTCGTCACGATGGAGATGCTCGCCGAGCGGATGCGCGAGACCGCCGGCGACCCGCGCTTCTCGCCACCGCCCGAGCCGATCGATGAGGAGCCCGGGGCCGCGGAGGCCATCGGGGCGTGATCCGCTGGGAGTGGATCACCTCCAACGCTTCCCAGCTGGTCGAGGCCACCCTCGACCACCTCGCGCTGACCGCAGTGGCGGTCAGCGTCGGTTTCGCGATCAGCTTCCTGCTGTCGATCGTGATCGTCCGTCAACGCCGGCTGGCGAGCGCCATCACCGGGACGGCGGGCGTCCTGTACACGATCCCGAGCCTCGCGCTGTTCGCCTTCCTCGTGCCGTTCACGGGGCTGTCGTTTCTCAGCGCGCAGATCGGGCTGGTGAGCTACACGCTGCTCATCCTCATCCGCAACATCGTCGCGGGCCTGGACGGCGTGCCGGCCGATGTCCGCGAGGCCGCCGACGGCATGGGCTACGGGCCCGCGCGACGGTTCCTGAGCGTCGAGCTGCCGCTGGCCATGCCGCTGATCATCGCGGGGTTGCGCATCGCCACCGTCACGACCATCGGGCTGGTCGTGGTCGCGGCGGTCATCGGCCAGGGCGGGCTGGGGCAGGTGATGGTGCGCGGCTTCAACTTCCGCAACGACACGGCCGTCTATACGGGCGCGGTGCTCATCGTCGTGCTGGCGATCATGGCGGACCTGCTGCTGGCCGGCATCGGGCGGCTCGTCACGCCGTGGGCCCGGGCGAGGGGTAGCTGATGGAGCTGCCCGGCGAGGTCGTCGCCTGGTTCGCCGATCCGGCCAACTGGACGGGCACGAACGGGGTGCCGAACCGCCTGGTCGAGCACCTCCGGCTGTCCGGCATCTCGATGCTCGTCGCCGCGCTCATCGCGCTCCCGATCGGCCTGGCCATCGGGCACACCGGGCGGGGCGGGTTCCTGGCGGTGATCGTGGCGAACCTCGGTCGGGCCGTCCCGTCCTATGCGCTGCTGCTCGTCTTCCTGCCGATCTTCGGGCTGGGCGACGCCGCGGCCTTCCCCGCGCTCGTCCTGCTCGCCATCCCGCCGATCCTGGTCAACGCCTACACCGGTCTGCGCGAGGTCGACCGGGACCTCGTCGAGGCCGGCCGAGGCATGGGCATGACCGAGCTCCAGCTCCTGCTCCAGGTCGAGCTGCGCGCCGCCGCGCCGGTGATCATCGCCGGTCTCCGGATCGCGGCGGTGGCCGTCGTCGCCACCGCGACCCTCGCGGCGCTCGTCGCGGGCGGCGGTCTGGGCCGCTACATCGCCGACGGTTTCGGCCTCCGGCGCGAGGATCGGCTCGTCGCCGGGGCGCTGCTCGTCGCCCTGCTGGCGCTCATCGTCGAGCGCGGGTTCACGTTCCTCGAGCGCCGGACGCTGCTCCCGGGCGACCCGCGCCGACCGAGCGCGGCCGATCTGGCGCCGGCGCCCCGCGCTGACATCGGCTGATTCCGTCGCAAAACCGCAGCGTCGTCCGGCCCGTATTCCTGACAGGCCCGATCCGGGTCCGTTGGTATAGTCGCCGCCCGCCGAGGGTCGTTCCCCAACGGCCGTGGGTGGCGGACCGCAGTTCAAGTCGCAGTAGAAAAGGAGAACCCATGCGGCGATTCCGCAATGTTGCCCTCGGGGCGATGTCGCTGGCGCTGGTCCTCGGCGCCTGCACGTCGGGTGGGGGCAGCTCGTCGAGCCCCGCGGCGTCCCTGGTCGCGTCGCCCAGCGCCTCAACCGGAGCGAGCGCGTCGCCGGCCGAATCGGCCAGCTCAGCGCCCAGCTCGGAGCCGAGCGCCGAACCCAGCGCCGAACCCAGCGCCGAACCGAACGGTCCCAGCCTCGCCAGCACGCTGGTCCTGGCCGGCCCGCCGGAATGCCCGGAGCGGCCGTTCTGCCTGCTCGGACTCCAGGAGACTTACGGTCTGGAGTTCATGGAGTTCCGGCCCACGGACGCGGGCGGGCCCATCACCATCCAGGCCCTCACCGGTGGCGAGGCGCAGGTTGGCCTGGTGCTCACCTCGGACCCCGCCATCGAAGTCAACGAGTTCGTCCTCCTCGAGGACGACATGGGCCTCCAGCTGGCCGACAACATCATCCCGGTGGTCCGTCAGGAGATCCTCGACGCGAACGCCGGGGTGGCTGACGTTCTGAACACCGTCATGGAGCGGCTGACGCAGGAAGAGCTCACGGGTCTCAACCGGGCCGTCACGGTCGACCAGCAGGCCGTCGCCGAGGTGGCCACCGAGTGGATCACCGCCCAGAACTTCGACTCGCTGAGTGCCGGCCTCTCGGGCGACATCGTCGTCGGGTCGACGAACTTCTACGAGCAGGAGATCCTCGGCGAGATCTTCGCCCAGATGCTCGAAGGCAACGGGGCGACGGTCGAGCGGAAGTTCCAGCTCGGCAACCGCGAGATCGTCTTCCCGGCCCTCGAGGCCGGCGAGATCGACGTCCTGGTCGAGTACGCCGCGACCGTCCTCGAGTTCGTGAACGAGGGCGCCGGCGAGGCCACCGGCGATGCCGATGAGACGGCCGAGCTCCTGCGGGCCGCGCTCGAGGAGCGCGGGCTGACGGCGCTCGATCCGGCCGAGGCGACCGATCAGAACGGGTTCGTCGTCACGAAGGAGACGGCCGAGCAGTACGGTCTCTCGACCCTCAGCGACCTGGCCAAGCCGGCCCCGTAGTCCATCGTCGTGGCGCTCGCGGAGCTCGCTTCGGCGGGTTCCGCGGCGGCGCGTCGACATCGCTTCGTCACCGAGACGATCCATGCTCCGGGTCTCGTGCCAACCGGCGCGAGGCACCGGAGCGTTTTCATGCCGCTTGCCCCTGGCGGGCGCCGCGCGCGTCTGCTCCTCGTCACGGTCGCCGTCTTCGCGCTGATCGGAGGCGCGTGCACGTCAAGCCCGGGCGGATCGGCGTCCGCCGCGACCGCTGGCGGGACCCCCACAGCGACAAGGCCGTCGCTCTCGCCGACCCCGAGATCGGCCAGCCCGTTGACCTCGGCCACCCCCAGCGCTTCCCCGCAGCCCGATCCGTCCACGCCGGCGCCGAGCGGGACGCCGGTCATCGCCGAGCCGGCCGGCTGGGCGCCGATCGACGCCGCCGGGCCCGCCGCCCGCGAGGACCACACCTGGACGGCCGGCGACGACGGCAGCACGTGGCTGTTCGGTGGTCGCGACGGCGCGACGGCCTACGACGATCTCTGGCGCTACGACCTCGCCGGCGACAGCTGGGAGCAGGTCGCGCTGTCTGGTCCGGCGCCCGACGCCCGCTTCGGCCACACCGCCACGTGGGTCGACGGCAGCGGTCTGGTCGTCTGGTCCGGTCAGGCCGACGCGACCACGTTCTTCGACGACCTGTGGGC
>Ga0136617_10003667_pt1 | contig 13715 bp, 9 predicted proteins | sample AntDrymUQ3222106_2_FD_129672 | JGI IMG/M metagenome (GOLD analysis project Ga0136617, IMG submission 129672) | Polar desert sand microbial communities from Dry Valleys, Antarctica - metaG UQ322 (21.06) | ecosystem: Environmental > Terrestrial > Soil > Desert | place: Antarctica: Dry Valley... | reverse complement strand
GCGGTCACGGTCGGCCCGCCCTACTACAACTTCTTCCTGCGCGTCTTCGGGTTGCCGCTTCTGCTGCTGATGGGCATCGGGCCGCTGATCGCCTGGCGCCGCGCGGGGCTGCGCTCGGTCGGGCGCATCTTCGTGGCGCCGTTCGGCATCGCGCTCGCCGCGGGTCTCCTGTTGCTTGCGTTCGGGGCCGGCTCCTCGATCCCGGGTCTCGTCGCCTACACGTTCTCGGCATTCGTGCTCGCCTCGATCGCACTGGAGTTCATCCGGGGTACGCGGGCGCGTCGCGCGCTCGGCTCGAGCTCGTGGCCCGCCGCCTTCAGCTCGCTCGTCGGCCGGAACCGCCGCCGCTACGGCGGCTACGTCGTCCACGCCGCCATCGTGATGCTCGCGATCGGAGTCGCCGGCTCCTCGGCGTACGGGACGGTGCGCGAGGCGAAGCTGCAACCAGGCCAGTCCATGCGGGTGGCGGACTACACCCTCGTCTACCGTGGCGTCGAAGAGCGGCAGGGCGCTAACGCGCGCGAGGTGCGCGCCAGGCTCGCGGTGAGCCGGGACGGCCGCGACCTGGGCGAGCTGGCGCCGGGGAAGAACCACTACCGTGTCGAGGGCGAGACCGCGAACGAGGTCGGCATCCGCAGTGACCTCCTGACCGGAGAAGACCTGTTCGTGATCGCCGACGAGTTCGATTCCGACGGCGCCGCGTACTTCAAGGTCTTCGTCAAGCCGCTCGTGAACCTGATCTGGCTCGCCGGCCTCGTGTTCATCCTCGGCTCGCTGATCGCCTTCTGGCCCGATGGCCGCGAGGGGCGTAGGCTCGCCGTTCGTTACGAGCCGGGGGCGGCGCGGGCTTAGATGGTTGATCGGCGAATCCGGCGCGCCGGGAACGACTCAGACACGGCGCCGGATCACCGCCCTCGCTCTTGACCAGGCTTCTATGACGCTCGTCGCCCTCGTGCTCGGGGCGGCGCTCGCGGTTGTCTGCGTCCTCTTCGTCGCCCGTCCCTTCCTGCGCGAGCCCGATCCCGTCGAGGATCGGCTCGAGGAGCCAGACGAGCTCGAGCGCAGCCGGCTCGCGCGGGCGGAGGAGCGCGATCGAGCGCTCGCGGCGCTGAAGGAGCTCGAGTTCGATCATCGCACCGGCACGGTCTCGGACGAGGACTACCGGTTGCTCGTCGGCCCGCTGCGCCGGCGGGCGGCGGAGACGCTGCGCCCGTTTGCGACTCCGGGCCGCGGGAAAGAGGGGGCGACGACAAAAGGAGGACGAGAGTTGATCGAGATCCCCGAGCAGCCTGTTCCGCCCGAGCCACCGCAGGTCGTTCCGGAGCCCTACCCACCACCGGGTGAGGCTGACCTGCCGCAGCCGCCGGTCATCCCCGAGCCGCTTCCCGAGCCGGGCACGCCGGATCGAATCTAACGATCGATCAAGAACCAGTCGATCGTCATCGACGCCGTGATCGATCAGGCTGCATGCCCGCCTCAAGAGCGTGCCCGCCTTCGGCGGGGCGGAAGGGGTAGGCCCGGATCGTCATCTGACTCGCCGTCTGGGGGTTCGCCACGAATCCCCAGGTAGCGCTTCATCCTGCAATTCGTTAGGATCGCGGCGTTTCCGAGCGGCCGTGACGGCCGGTCGCCTCGCGACACTGCCGCCGCATGGCCCGACGACTCGTTTTCGCCATCGCCCTCGCATTGCTCGCCGCCGGCTCGGCGGCAGGCCAGGATCCGGATGGGCGCAAGCAGTCCATCGACGAGCGCATCGACCGCCTGAAGGGCAGGATCTCCGAGACGAACCGGCGCGAGGGTGCGCTCACCTCCGAGATCTCGGCCGTCACCGCGAAGGTGCGCAGGTATGCCGGTGAGGTCGACGGCGCCTCCCTTCGCCTCGCCACGCTCGAGCGTGAGCTCGTGCAGCAGCGCAACCGGCTCGCAGCGCTCACGGAGCTCCTCGGGTTACAGACCACGAAGCTGAAGCTGCTCCGCCGCCAGCACGTCGCAGCGCAGCGCCGGCGTGACGAGCGCCTGATCCGGATCTACCAGGCGCAGGAGACCGGCACGGTGGAAGTCGTGCTGGCAGCCTCGAGCTTCAGCGACCTCGTCGACCAGCTCGACTACAGGACACAGGTCGGAGCGCAGGATCGGCTGATCGCCGGCCAGGTCGCGGGCGCCAAGCGCGTCATGGCTCTCGAGCGGGCCCGGACCCAGAGCACGCGCCGCGAGGTGGAGAGCGTCGCGCGCGCGGTCGAGGAGCGAACCTCCGCTCAGCGTGCCGTCCGTGATCGGCTGCTCGCAAGTAAGCGCGCGCTCGAGGTCGCTCGCAACGAGAAGCGGCACACCCTCTCGTCGGTTCAGGCCGACGAGCGCGAGTTCTTGCACGAGGTCGCGGGGCTCGAACGGACGAGCGCGGCCCTCGGCGACCAGATCAGGGCGGCGCAGGCCGCCGCCGCTGCTGCCTCGGCGGCGAGGGCGGCCGCCCGCAGCCAGGACGCGAGCACGAGCGCGGATGTGAACGAGAACGAGAACGAGAACGAGAACGAGAACCAGGATCAGGACGAGAACGAGGACGAGGCCGAGAGTTCGGTCCGAGAGCCGGCATCGATCGAGGACACGGTCGTCATCGATGCGACGCCGTCTCCGAGCGGCTTCGTCTGGCCCGTTTCCGGGCCGGTCACGAGCGGGTTCGGCTGGCGCTGGGGGCGCATGCACGAAGGCATCGACATCGGCGTCGGCTCGGGTACACCCATCGTCGCGGCCGCGTCCGGTGTCGTCATCTACGCGGGGTGGATGGGCGGCTACGGCAACCTGATCGTCGTCGACCACGGCGGGGGAGTCTCGACCTCGTACGCGCATCAGTCAGCCTTCGGCGCCGGCGTTGGTCAGCCGGTTGCCCAAGGGCAGACGATCGGCTACGTCGGCTGCACCGGCCACTGCTTCGGCGACCACCTCCACTTCGAGGTCCGGATCGGCGGCTCACCGGTCGATCCACTCGGCTACCTCTAACAGCGCGGGGAACGCACGCTTCCGCGCGTGGGAAACCCATGGTTTCCCCACGCGCCCGCCCTCTTCAGGAGCTGACGCGCGGGCGCGCGCGGCGCGCGGGGTGGCAGCCCGGCTCCGCCGGCCGGCTTCATTAAGCGTTCGTGTACTTCTCGGCCGTCCGTAACCGGTTCGCGGACTTCGTCGTTGTAGGGATGAAGGTTCAGCGACGGGCTCTCCCCGAGTTCTTCGCTCCCCCGAGTCGCCGGCCGCCACCCCTGGGCGGTCGGTGCTCTTTCTGGCTTGGTGCCTGCCGTTCGAGGTGGTGTCTTCGCGGCTCGGGCGCGTCTGCCGGTGAACGAGCGCGCCCGCGGGGAAACCACGGTTCCCCGCGCTTCTTACGCGGCCCGGTCGAGGACGACGTGCAGATCGGGCAGGTTGCGGTAGCGCTCGTCGAGATCGAAGCCGTAGCCGACGAAGAGCACGTCTGGCACGGTGAAGCCGACGTAGCGGACCGGGAGATCGTCGACGAGCCGACGGTAGGGCCGGTCGAGCAGCGTGGCTGCGGCCAGAGAGCGGGGGGCTCGCAGCGAGAACGTCCGGCAGAGGTAGTTGAGCGTCAGCCCCGTGTCGAGCACGTCCTCCACGATCAGGACGTCGCGCCCGGCGATCTCGGCGTCGAGGTCCTTGAGCAGGCGGATGCGCCCGTGGCCGCCCGCGCGCGCGCCCGGCCCGTATGCCGCGAGCTCGACGAAGTCGAGGTTGTGGTGGATGGGTAGTGTCCTCGAGAGATCGGCAAGGAAGACGATGCTCGTCTTCAGCGAGGCGACGAGGAGCGGCTCGCAACCGTCGTAGTCGCGGGCGATCTCGGCTCCGAGCTCGCGCACACGCGCCGCGATCTCGTCCGCGGTCAGGTAGACACCGCCGATGCGGTGCCCACCGACTCGATGGTTGAGTGGAAACTCCGGCGCGCCGGGGGACGACTCAGACACGGCGCCGGATCACCACCCTCGCTCTTGACCAGGCTTCTAGCAGGGCTTGCGGACGAGTGCGACGCCCGGCTTGGTCGGAGCCGCCCCCACCATCACCGTCTTTACCGATCAACCATCCGCCCGGATCAGGAGGCGAGGTCGAGGTGATAGCGCTGCGCCAGGCGCTCGATGTCGCGCCGGTAGAAGAGCTTGACGCGCTTGTCGGGATAGAGCTCGCGAAGCTTGCGCAGCTTGCGGTTCTTCCGGGTGACGAGGGACTGCTTCATGACGGTGATCTCGACGTAGAGATCCTGCTCGGGGAGGTAGAAGTCGGGCGTGAACGCCTCGACGACCCGCCCTTCGTCGTCTCGCGCGAGTACGAACGTGTCCGGCTCGTACTTCCACGGCACGCAGTAGTAGTCGAGGAGCTTCGCGCATTCGAGCTCCGCATCGTTCGCGAAGCGTGGGGGGCGATCCCCAAGATACTGCTGGAAAACCGGCATTTCCAGCGCCACCCCAACCACGATAGCAGCGCGGACGGACGGCGGCTCTAGACTCTCGGGGATGCCTGAGCCCAACGGGTCGTTCACGATCGCGCAGATCTCCGACCTCCACTGCGGCGGCCCGTACTTCGTCCGCAACCTGCTCGAGCGGGCAATCAGCGAGATCAACGATCTCCGGCCGGACGTCGTCGTCTGCTCGGGCGATCTCACGACCTTCGGCTTCAAGGAGGAGTACCGGGAGGCGAAGGCGTTCCTCGACCGCATCGAATGCAAGGCCCTCGTCGTCGTTCCCGGCAACCACGACTCGCGGAACGTCGGGTACGTCCATTTCGAGGAGCTCTTCGGCGACCGCAACTCCGTCCTCCGCGTCGGGGCAGTCACGGTGGTCGCGATCGACTCCACCGAGCCGGACCTCGACCACGGCCATGTCGGGCGGGGCCGCTATCGCTGGATCGAGGAGCAATTCGCCGACCCTGCGGAGCTCCGGATCTTCGTCCTCCACCACCATCTTCTGCCCGTTCCCGGCACGGGGCGCGAGCGGAACGTCGTCTACGACGCCGGCGACGCGATCGAGTGCCTGCAGCGGGCGGGCGTCGACCTCGTGCTCTCCGGACACAAGCACGTGCCCTACGCCTGGCGCCTCGAAGATCTCTTCATCGTCAACGCCGGCACAGTCTCGTCGCTGCGCCTGCGAGGCAACACGCGCCCCTGTTACAACCTGATCGAGGTCTCGGGCAGTCACGTCGACGTCTGGCGCAAGTACCCGTTCCATGGTCAGGAGCGGATCATCCAGTTCTCGACCGAGACGCTCGCCTTCGAGAAGTACACGGCGCGGATCGAGAACGAGGTCACCACGCGTTCGTGAACGTCCTTGCGCTGATCGACGGAGAGCACTACCCCGCTGTGGTGCGCGACGCCCTGGAGGAGCTGCCGCATCGGGTCGTGGCGGCGCTCTTCGTGGGCGGCGCCGAGAAGGTCGACGAGGAGGAGGACTACGGCGTCCCGCTCGCGCACGACCTCGACGAGGCGCTTGCCCACCACGAGGTCGAGCTCGTCTACGACCTTTCGGACGAGCCCGTCCTCGGGCCGGTCGAGCGCCTGCGCCTGGCGAGCCGCGTGCTCGCCCGGGGGGTGCCCTACGAGGGCGCCGACTTCCGCTTCGACCCGCCGCCCTTCGAGCCGTTCGAGCTGCCCTCGCTGGGGATCATCGGGACCGGCAAGCGGGTCGGCAAGACCGCGGTCTCGGGCTACGTGGCGCGCCTGCTGGCGCGCGAGCGCGAGATCGTCGTCGTGGCGATGGGGCGGGGAGGGCCACCCGAGCCCGAGCTCGCCGAGGTTCCACCGACGCTGGAGCAGCTCCTCGAGCTTTCCCGCTCGGGCCGTCACGCCGCGTCGGATTACCTCGAGGATGCCGCGCTCGCGGGGGTCGTCACGGTCGGCTGCCGCCGCTGCGGGGGCGGCCTCGCAGGGGCACCCGTCGTCTCCAACGTGCGCGCCGGTGCCGAGCTCGCTGCCTCCCGCAGGCCGGACCTCGTCATCTTCGAGGGCAGCGGCACCGCATTGCCGCCGATCGCCACCGGCAAGCGCCTGGTCGTCGCGGGAGCGCATCAGCCGCCCGAGCTGGTGGTCGGCTACCTCAACGCCTACAGGATCCTGATCTCGGACCTCGTCGTCCTCACGATGGCCGAGCAGGGGTCGCGCCACGAGGAGCTGCGGGAGGCGATCGTGGAGCTCGCGCCCGAGACCCCCGTTGTCGCGACGATCATGCGGCCGCGACCGGTCGAGGACGTTTCGGGCGAGCGGGTCGCCTTCTTCTCGACGGCGCCCGAGAGCGTGCTCGAGCGCCTCGGCGACCACCTGGGCGAGACGCACGGCGCCGAGGTGGTGCACGTCTCGAGCAACCTGGCGAGGCGCAAGGCTCTGCGGCAGGAGCTGGAGTCGGTGGACGCCGACGTGTTCCTCGTCGAGATCAAGGCTGCGGCGATCGACGTCGTCGCCGAGGCGGCCGCGCAGACCGGCACGCGGGTCGTCTTCTGCGACAACGAGATCCTGCCTCTGCCGGATGAGCCCGACCTCGACGGGATGCTTCGAGCGCTGGCCGAGGCAGCACAGGCCCAGCCTGCCCTGCCGTGAGCCAGCCGCGCCGAAACGACCCATTGCCCTTCGGCGGCGCCGACGGCCTGCCCTACTCGAAGGGGCTGATGGCCCGGGCGCTGATCGCAATCGGGGTGCCGGTGGTGCCAGCGTACGACCTCGCGCGGCGCGTGGAGGAGGACCTGCGCGGCCACGGGTCCGCCACCGTCGAGATCGAGCGGCTCCAGGAGCTCGCGGTCGAGGTCCTCGGCGACCGCGAGGCTCTGCGCGCGATCAGCCGCCTTCGCCGCTACCAGCAGCTCCGTCAGCTCAACCTGCCGGTCGTCGTCCTGATCGGCGGCGGCACGGGCACGGGCAAGTCGACTGTCGCGACCGAGGTGGCGCACCGGCTCGGGATCACGCGCGTGACGTCGACGGACTTCGTGCGCCAGACGATGCGGGCCTTCTTCTCGCCGCTCTTCATGCCGTCCGTGCACTACTCGAGCTTCGAGGTGGGCGAGGCGCTGCCTGCGGCCGAGCGCGAGGCTGGCGACCCGCTCCTGCTCGGCTTCATCGACCAGACGCGCAACGTGCTCGTCGGCGTTCAGGCCTCGATCGACCGTGCGCTCGAGGAGGGCTGGTCGATCGTGCTCGAGGGCGTCCATCTCGTTCCGGGGATGCTGCCGCCGCCGATCGCGCCGGCGCTCGTCGTCCACGCGGTGCTCGCGATCGACAACGAGGACGTGCACGCGCAGAACTTCTCGCTCCGCGACGCAGCGCTGGGTGGGGCGCGGCCGCACGACAAGTACCTCGACCGCCTCGCCGACATCCGGCACCTCCAGGACTTCATCGTCGAGGAGGCGGAGAAGACGGGTGTGCCGGTCGTGCAGAACGGGAACATCGAGGCGGCGATCGGGGCTGTGATGGAGCTCGTCCTCGAGCAGGCAGAGCAGCTCCAACGGATGGAGGCGAGATGACGGAGACCATCGAGACCGCCCAGGCAATCGAGGTACCGGAGGAGCGAGGTGAGCGCGGGCCGTGCCGGTGCGAGTCCTATGCCCGCGTGACGGAGCGCGCGGCGCTGGCGGGCGCTCGCTGGCTCGGACGCGACGATCAGGAGAGCGCCGAGGAGTCGGCCAGCTCGGGCATGCTCGCCTCGCTGAAGGTGTTGCCGATCAACGGACGGATCGTGATCGGCATCGAGGATCACGAATCCCTGCGGATCGGCGAGCGCGTCGGAGCGGGCGGGGAGGAGGTCGATCTCGCACTCGACCCGCTCGAGGGCCGCGGTGTCGTCGCGCGCGGCGGGAACGGCGCCATGTCGATGATCGCCGTCGGCGAGCCGGGCTCGCTGCGGGCGCTGCCGGAGATGTACATGCGCAAGATGGCCGTCGGGCCGCGCGTGCGGGGCAAGATCGACCTGCGCCGGCCCGTCGCCGAGAACGTGCAGGCGGTCGCCGAGGCGTTCGGTCGCAACGTCAGCGACATCACGACCATCGTCCTCGATCGCCCGCGCCACCACGACCTGATCGAGGATCTCCGTGCGGCCGGCGCTCGGATCAAGCTGATCCAGGACGGCACGGTGACCGCTTCGATCTCGGCCGCGATCCGCGGCACGAACGACCACCTTGCGATCGGCATCGGCGGTACCCGCCAGGCGGTTCTCTCGGCTGCAGCGCTGCGCTGCCTCGGAGGCGAGCTGCAGGCCCAGCTGTGGCCCACCACCCGTAGCGAGATCGAGCAGGCGCGCGCCTACGGTGTCGACGACGTCGAGCAGGTGTTCGCGACGGACGAGCTCGCGTCGGGCGAGGTGATCGTCGCGGCGACGGGTGTCTCGAACGGCGACCTGCTGCGCGGTGTGCGCTACTACGCCGACAGCGCCCGCACGCACTCGCTCGTCATGTGCACGCGCTGCAATTGGGTGCGCTTCGTCGACGGGGTGCATTTCTTCGCGCGCGACCGGCGCGAGGAGGTGCGGCTCTTGTAGGGCGGGGGACCCCACGCTTCGCGCATGGGGGAACCCGCGATTCCCCACGTTCCCCCTCCCTCGGCAGCAGACGCGACGGAGCGAAGTGGCTGCGCCGCGCAAGCCCGACTCGGCCGAAACGACGTGAGGCCGGGAGGGTGGCCAGAAACGCCCTTGCGCCCCCGATCGGCTCCGTAGTACGGTTCGGGAGCTGAGAGGGGGGGCGAGAAACTGCGGCGAGGGCGAGTTGAGCGACGAGGATCGCGAGCACGCGCGCTCGCCCCCTGTGCGCTTGCCACGTTCCTGGTGCTGCTCGCACCGGTCGCGGCTGGGGCGGGCACGCTTCCCAGCTTCGAGGAGTCGGTCGTCCTCGGCGGACTCGTGCAGCCGACCGCGGTCCGGTTCGCGTCGGACGGGCGCGTGTTCGTGGCCGAGAAGAGCGGCATCATCAAGGTCTTAGACGGCATCGACGACAGCTCCCCGACGACCTTCGCCGACCTCAGCACCAACGTCCACAACTACTGGGACCGCGGCCTGCTCGGGATGGCACTGCACCCGAACTTCCCCGCCTCTCCCTACGTCTACGTCCTCTACACCTACGACGCGGCGATCGGCGGTCTCGCGCCGCGGTGGGGGACGCCGGGGATCCTGAGCGACGGTTGTCCAACCCCCCCGGGTCCGACGAGCGACGGCTGCGTGGTGAGCGGGAGGCTCTCGCGGCTGCAGGCCGCCGGCAACGTGGCGACCGGGAACGAGCGGGTGCTCATCGAGGACTGGTGCCAGCAGTATCCGAGCCACTCTGTCGGCGGCCTCGCCTTTGGACCCGACGGAGCCCTGTACGTCAGCGGCGGTGACGGCGCGAGCTGGCTCTTCAGCGACTACGGCCAGGATGGAAACCCGATCAATCCGTGCGGCGATCCCCCGGTCGGAGTCGGGGGCTTGCAGTCGGCGCCGAGCGCCCAGGGCGGCTCGTTGCGGAGTCAGGACCTGCGAACGAGCGGCGACCCGGTCTCGCTCGACGGCACGGTCATCCGGGTCGATCCGGACACCGGCCAAGGACTCCCGGACAATCCGTTGGCCACGAGCTCCGATCCGAACGCCCGCCGCATCGTCGCGTACGGGTTGCGGAATCCGTTCCGACTCACGACCCTCCCCGGAACGAGCCAGATCTGGCTCGGGGACGTGGGCCGGAACACCTGGGAGGAGATCAACCGGATCCGCAACCCGAGCGACTCGGTGGTGGAGAACTTCGGCTGGCCCTGTTACGAAGGCTCGCCCCGCCAGTCGAGCTTCGACGTCCTCGATCTCACCGTCTGCGAGAACCTCTACGCCCAGTCGGGCGCCGTCACGCCGCCCTTCAGGGAGTACTCGCACAGCGCGAAGGTCGTTCCCGGCGAAACCTGTCCGACCGGAAGCTCGTCGATCTCAGGCATCGCCTTCTCGAACGGCGGCTCGTATCCAGCGGGCTACGACGGGGCACTCTTCTTCGCCGACTACTCACGCGACTGCATCTGGGCCATGCGCAAAGGGGCGGACGGGGTTCCCGACCCCTCGTCGATCGTGACGTTCGTCTCGGGTGCGTCGAATCCGGTCGACCTGCAGTTCTCGTCGGCGGGCGAGCTCTACTACGCGGACTTCGACGGCGGTACGGTCAGGCGCGTCCGCTACACCGGCTCACCCTCGCGTCCCGGTCTTGTCGCCGCCCTCGCATTCGACGAGACAAGCGGCAGCACGGCCGCGGATTCCTCCGGCAACGGCAACACGGGCACGATCGCGGGCTCCAGCCCGAGCACCTCCGGCCGCTTCAGTGGCGCGCTCTCCTTCGACGGAGTGGACGACACCGTGACGATCGCCGACGCCAACTCCCTCGACCTCTCCGCCGGAATGACGATCGCGGCGTGGCTCCGTCCGACCGCAATCGGCGGCCGGCGCACCGCCGTCCTCAAGGAGGGGGCGAGCTCGCCCGTCTACTCGCTCTACGCCAACGGCGCCGGCAACTCCCCGTTCGCAGAGGTCGTCACACCGGGAACCGCCTTCGACCTCGGCGGGACAGTGCAGCTTCCACTCTCGACGTGGACGCACCTGGCGGTGACCTACGACGGCTCGACCATGCGCATGTTCGTCAACGGCGACCTCGTGAGCAGCCGTGCTGCCACCGGGGCGATCGTGACTTCGGCCGACCCCTTGCGGATCGGCGGCAACCCCGCCCGGGGCGAGTACTTCCAGGGGCGCATCGACGACGTGCGCGTCTACAACCGCGCGCTCGCCGCGAGCGAGATCCAGGCCGACCTCAACACACCGGCCGGAGGCCAAGGGGCGCCCGACACGGCTCCGCCGGCGGTTCTCGTGACCGCTCCGGTCTCCGCCGCGACGATCGGCGGTTCGGTAAGCGTGAGCGCCGACGCCTCCGACGATGTCGGGATCGCGGGCGTGCGGTTCAGGCTCGACGGTGTCGATCTCGCTCCGGAGGACATGACGGCGCCCTATTCCGTGAGCTGGAACACCACCACGGCCGCCAACGGCTCCCATACCCTCACCGCTGTCGCCCGCGACGCGGCCGGGAATCTTGCGACCTCCGCGAGTGTGAGCGTGACCGTGAGCAACAGCGTTCCCGATGGAGTGCCGCCGACCGCCCCCGCGGGCCTGACGGCCTCGGTGGACGGCGCCGGTGTCGCACTCTCGTGGGGCGCGGCCACAGACGAGGTCGGAGTCGTGCGCTACGCCGTCCATCGCTCGACCACGCCCGGTTTCACGCCGAGCCCGGCGAACTGGATCGCGCAACCGTCTGGCCTCACCCTCTCCGACTCCGGCCTGGCCAACGGCACTTATCACTACCGCGTGACGGCGGAGGACGCCGCGGGGAACGTCGGCCCGGCCTCGAACGAGGCAGCGGCGACGGTCGCGGTCAACACGCCGCCCACGGCCGTGATCTCAGCACCGTCCTCGACGCTCGGCTGGGCGGTCGGTGACGCGATCGCCTTCTCGGGCTCGGCCGGCGACGCGCAGGACGGAACGCTTCCGGCCTCGCGGCTCTCGTGGGATCTGATCCTGCACCACTGCCCGTCGAACTGTCACACGCACTCCCTGCAGACCTTTGCGGGCCTGAGCACCGCGTCGTTCAATGCGCCGGATCACGAGTACCCATCACACCTCGAGCTCCGCTTGACGGCGACCGATTCGCACGGCGCCGCCGACACGGAGAGCGTTCTGATCCATCCGCAGACCGTCGCGCTCACGCTCGCCTCGACGCCCACGGGGCTGCAGCTCGTGCTCGGCGAGTTCACGGGAACGGCTCCGTTCAGTCGCACCGTCATCGTGGGATCGACGAACTCGGTCACCGCTCCCTCGCCGCAGCTCCTCGCATCGACGCAGTACTCGTTCACGTCGTGGTCGGACGGGCTCGGTCAATCGCACAACATCGTGGCTCCCTCCACGCCGGCCACCTTCACGGCCGCGATGGCCCGCAACGACACCCCGACCTCGACGCCGCAGGCGCTCTCGACCGCGGAGACGACGCCGAGGACTTTCACCCTGGCGGGTGGGGATGCGGAGGGCGCTCCGCTGGCGTTCACGCTCGCGAGCGTTCCGGCCGGCGGAGCCCTGTACGCCGGCGCGGCGCCGAGCGGCACCCCTCTTGCGGCCGGGGCTGTTCTGCCCGGCCCGCAGCTCACCTACGTGCCGGCCACCGGCTTCACCGGCCCGGACGCCTTCAGTTTCACGACGGGTGACGGGAGCCTCGAGAGCGCTCCGGCGACCGTCGCGGTGACCGTTCGCGCGTGCACCCTCAGGGGAGGCGAGCTCGCCGACGTCCTCACCGGAGGCGACGGGAGCGACGTCATCTGCGCCGGGGGCGGCAACGACACGATCTCGGGCGGCGGTGGAGACGACATCCTCGTCGGCGAGAGCGGCAGTGACCGCATCGCCGGCGGCGGTGGGCAGGATCAGGTGGCGGGCGGCGAGGGCAGCGACATCATCGCCCCCGGCCCCGGGGACGACAACCTTCCGGGCGGAATCGACGCCGGGCCCGGGTCGGACGTGCTCTCCTACGCGGCTGCTGCCGCCGGCGTGACGGTCGACCTGGGCGCCGGAACGTCGACCGGCGGCGAGGGGAACGACAGCTTCACGGGTTTCGAGAACGTTGAGGGCTCGGCCTTCGGAGACACGTTGACGGGTGATGCTGCCCGGAACAATCTCTTCGGCCTGGAGGGGAACGACACCCTGAACGGCGGTGGCCTCGGGGACGGGCTCGACCCGGGGCCCGGAACCGACACGGTGAACGGCGGTCCCGGCTTCGACAACGCCTCCTACTTCTTCAGGGTCGCCTCGGTCACGCTCTCACTGGACGGGGTCGCGAACGACGGCGAGGAGGGCGAGGGCGACAACGTCGGGCCGCTGGGAGACGTCGAGGCCCTCCAGGGCGGCGCGGGCGCGGACGTCCTGACGGGAGACGACGCTGGCAACAATCTCTTCGGCCAAGGAGGGAACGACATCCTGAACGGCGGCGCGGGAGACGACGGATTCGACCCCGGTCTCGGGGCCGACACCCTGAACGGCGGTGCGGGCTTCGACACCGCCTCCTACTTCTTCCGGGCGGAGGGCGTCACGCTCTCCTTGAACGACGCCGCCGACGACGGCGAGCCGGGCGAAGGGGACAACATCGGCCCGGCGGGGGACGTGGAGGGCCTGCAGGGCGGCAGGGGCGCCGACATCCTTTCCGGGAACGCCGCCGGCAACAGTTTCAGCGGCCAGGCCGGAGACGACCGGATCACCAGCCGCGACAGCTCCCCCGGGGCCGACACGGTCCGCTGCGGCGAGGGCGCGGACACGGTCACGGCCGACGGGCTCGACCTCTTCCCCGAGACGTCCGGTCAGGGCGGCGCCCCGCCCTGCGAGGCGATCCTCACATCGTGATCCTGATGGTCGATCGGCAAATCCGGCGCGCCGGGAACGACTCAGACACGGCGCCGGATCACCGCCCTCGCTCTTGACCAGGCTTACGAACCTGGCCTGCGAGCGAGTGCGGCGCCCGGATCGGCCTGAGCCGCCCCCGCCATCACCGTCTTCGCTGATCAACCATCTAGACTTGACAGCAATGCCGACGAAGGACGAAGTGGTGGACGCGCTGCGCGAGGTCGAGGATCCCGAGCTCGGGATGGACATCGTCGAGCTCGGGCTCATGTACGACGTCGAGATCGACGGGCCGAAGGTGAAGGTGATCCACAGCCTCACGTC
>Ga0136617_10003666_pt1 | contig 13717 bp, 19 predicted proteins | sample AntDrymUQ3222106_2_FD_129672 | JGI IMG/M metagenome (GOLD analysis project Ga0136617, IMG submission 129672) | Polar desert sand microbial communities from Dry Valleys, Antarctica - metaG UQ322 (21.06) | ecosystem: Environmental > Terrestrial > Soil > Desert | place: Antarctica: Dry Valley... | reverse complement strand
CTGAAGGTCTACGCCCAACTCGACGTCCGCGTCTATGAGAAGGGCGTCGAGGTCAGCGACGAGCAACTCGATGCCGCAACATCACCCGCAACACGTTTCGCGGCGAATGGAACTACGAGATAATCCCGGCACTAATCCAGTCGTGAGGCCCTAGTCATCACCGACGGCGATGGGAGCAAGCTCAAGGACAACGACGACACGAAGCGCAAGGTCGAGGCAGTGGAGGCTGCCGCCAACGACCGGATGTTCCGATTCGCCGAGGACATCGAGACAGCGCTCGACACCGAGAAGCGGCGCGACAACGCGGCGCATGTCGTCGGCCTGATCGAGGCTCTCGACGTCCTCCAACTCCCTCCGGAGCACGAGATCGCGCAGCTCGCCGACAGGCTCCTCGCGTTCTGTCAGCGGGGGCCCGCGACGGCCGTGGACGAGGACGAAGATTCGCCGCCCTCATCGTAGAGGACGCCCCGAGGCTCCGGCGCTGCGACTCGCCTGCGACTGGCTTTCAGCGCCGATCCGCGACTCGCCTGCGACTCGATCGCCCGCGTTCCCGCAGAAACGCCTGCAACGACGTCGCCCCTGTCGCAGCAAATCTCGCTCCAAAGGAACGGGATTTGCAGGCATGTCCCCGGATTGTCGGGTCCGGGCGAACCAGTGGGTCGTTCGCAAGTTTCGTAGACCCCTTGTAGACGCTGGCTAGTCGGCGTGTTATCGCGGTCCGCGAACGGGAGCTTGCCCGAACCATCGGACCGTGTTGCCCGAACGGCTTCTGACCGGGACTCGAAAACGCCCGGAAACGCTCGGATATCGGCTGCCCGAACCAAATCGGCCGCGAACGCCTGATCTCGCCCGTACGCGCCCGGGCTTGCCCGAAGTCCGTTTGGCAGGCGTAGCGGGCGTTCGTACGGTGGTCGTCATGGCCGACGCAACGACGCCCGACCGGACGACGCACGCGCATCCGCTGGCGCGCGCCGTCATGCGTCTGCTCGAGTACCGCGACGAGGCGGACCTGCGGTTCGTGTTCGCGGCGCTCGCGCGCCGGCTGCCGCCCTCGGAGGACGACAGTGGTCGCGAGTCGGCGCTCGTGGCGCTCGAGCGATGCGCCAACGCACTTGGCGTGAACTCGCCGTCATCGCGAAGTTACGCCACATGGCGCGCAACTTCTCCAGAGGGCCGCGGCTCGCCGTCGGTCCAGCAGATCCGCACGCTCTTCGACGGGTCGTGGAATCACGCAATTGAGGCGTTGCCCAACGTGCCGAGCAGCGATCCGTTGGTCCGACGTCTGGCGGCGATCGGACCGCGATACACGGCCGACGAGTGTTTGGCCGCGCTGACGCGCTGGCACCAGGAAACCGGTGAACTCAACGCGGTCGAGTACAAGGCGTGGGCGCGCCGTACACGTAAGGCCGAGCCGAAGGCGCGCATTCCCGCCAACTGCGAGCCCTTCGGTCGGCGATTCGGGAACTGGCGCGCGGGGCTTGACGCGGCCGGCATCGACCACCCTCGGACCGGCCGACGCGCACGGACGCGGCCTACTCGCGTGACTCATCCCACCCGCGAGGAGGTTGTAGACAGCGTGCGGCTCGCCTACGAGGAGATTGGCGAACCGTTCAGCGAGATTCGCTACGTGGCGTGGCGCGATCACAGGGCGGTTCAGCACGGAGCCAGCCCGGCGCCGTTTCGAGTGCCCTCGCCGCAGATCATCACCAGGACGTTCGGCCGCAGCTGGGGCAAGGCCGTAACCGAGATCCTCGGCGATCAGCTCAAAGCCGTCGCCGCAATGCGTCAACGTCGCGCCCGGTTCTCGCCAACAGATCTCGCACGCGCGTGGTGGGAGTGTCACCAGACGCTCGGTAGGGCGCCCTCAGTCAGTGAGTACGAGCGGTGGCGTCACAGCGAAGCGCAGCGCACCGCGTTTGAGTGTTGGCCGCCATCGGAGAGCTCGATCCGTCAGCGCTTCGGACACGGATCATGGCCGCGAGCTTGCGAGCGCCTGCAGCAGGAGGGACCTGTCGATGCCTGACGCCAGCGAAGTCGCGTTCGTCCTCGCCGAACTCGTATCCGACCGCACCGCGTTTCCCGATGACGCCGCGTCTGACCTACGTCGCGTCCTCGGTCATCGCATCGCCACCCCCACGCCCGCCGTGTTGCGCTATGACCGCCTGCAGCTACTGCTGAGCATGCTGCTCGACGACGGCGTCGTGCCGACCGTCGACGAGTACACGGCACGACGCATCGCATGCAGAAGCGACGCACCGGCCTCGTCGACGCTGATCAACGCCTACGGCCACTGGCTCGGAGCATGTCGCGCCGCCTGGCGGTTCGTTGACCGTACCGGCCATCCGAGCGTCCCGCACACCCTGCGTTACGCCGGACCGCACGAGGCCTACACGCTTCGCGAAATCCTCGACGCGATCATCCGCTTTCGCACCCGATTCGGGGACTGGCCGACGCAATGGGAGTTCATCGAATGGGGGCAGATCGAACGCCGTGCCGCGGGCCGCACCGGCGCACCCGGACCACGGATTCCCGCGGCAGGATCGCTCGCAAGAGCGTTCGGCACGTTCCCGCGAGCACTCGCGGCAGCGCAGCGCTCCGAAGGGGACATCAGGGATCTCCGCGGGCGCCGAGATCCCTGACTGGTGAGTCAGCGGTTCCCTTCACGTGGAACGCGAGCTTCTCCGCGACTACGGGTTCGGGAAAACCGCAGCGTGCCCGTCCAAGCGGCTCGCGGCAAGAACGCGGCGTAGGCGCAGGATCGTCCGTTGGGTTGAGATAGTGGCTCCCGGTCACGGACGCGCAGATGCTCGTTGGCGTCCTTGACCAGCGGCGCGGTGTCCGCCAGGCGCGTGTCGAACCATGGGCGCACCGGGCTCGCTGGATCGCCGAGGTGACTCGTGAGACTCATGGGCAGGGCGAGCATGCGTCGATCTCGGTGATCGCGGTCACAGTCTCACGCTCCTCGTCGGCGAGCGGCAGCGATGCCGCCGCGCGCTCATTCAGACCTCGCACACGCACAGGCGACCGTAGCCGCCGCCGGCCATCACGACGACGGGCCGCGGCACGGGGTCACCGCGCCGGTTCGTCCGGGATCCCCCACCGAAGGTGTTCGTCACGCGCGTAGCTGCCACCAGTGGACGGCGCGCTCAGCTCGGCCGCGACCATCACGGCCAGCAGCCGACGCTCGCGCTTGAGCGCGTCGAGCACCCGCTGCAGTTCGCTGCCGAGCACCCCGACGCTGCTGGCCTGCCCGCGCAGCGCCGTGACGTCGTCCTCGAGCGCGGCGATCTCCGCCTGGAGGGCCGCGACCTCCTGCTCGGACTCGGGCCCGAGGTTGCGCCGCAGCAACGCGTCGTGACGATGCTCCAGCGGGGAAAGCAGCCGCGCGTAATGCCACGCCACCTGCAGACGCGCCGCCTCGGCCACCAGCTGCTCAGTCTCGATCACCGACAAAACCCCTCTCCCCAACAGGACTACAGACCATCGCGCGACACGGTCGGCACGCCCCAGCGGCGCGTCGGGTCGACCCGGGCAAGGAACGTCTGCGCAAACAGCCGCTGCGCGATCGCGGACCTGAACGCATGATGCTTGTAGGCAAACAGCCAATGCCCGCCAAGCCACGCGACACCCCCGATCACCACGACGAGCAGCGCGGCGGGCGTGCCCTGGAGAAGTCCGACAAGCCCGAGCAGGAACAGCAGCAGTCCGCCGAGGCGCAGCGCGAAGGACCCGAAGATCCAGACGCCGAGCCCGATCACAGCGAGCAGCGCGACGGTGCTCAACACGCCCGTCATGCCGTCCACAGCGCCGCTGCAGATCCGATGATGCTCATCGCGGCAGCCATTCTCACACCTCGCTGTTCGCACACATAGGACGGGCGCAGATCAAGCGGTGTCCGCTTCGCGTTGCGGATCATCGTGCCACGCAAGTAGAAGCGGCCGCGGACCGCCTCGCAGCGCCCGGCACGCAAGTCGCGCAGCTGGACGGTTACGGCGCCGACCTTCTCGCAGCCGGCCATGTTCGCACACACCGTCAGCCGGCCATGCGCCTGCGGCCGCAGCTGACCCCACGCCTGCCAGCGCAGCGACGTGAAGCGGTACGTCACCCCGGCTGGTGGGTGACGAGGATCCGCGGATGCTGCTTGGCGCCCAAGTCCGTCGCAACGTACGGCGGTGACCCGGCATACGCTGCTGCCGCCGCGGTCGCGATCACGACGCAACCGGCGGACACGACGGCGCACCGCCGCAGGTGACGACGAGACACGGTGACGCTGTCGAACGCAGGCACGCCGCGAACGATATCCCGCGGTTGCCGCGCCCGGACGATCGTGCGCGCCGGCCCCGCGGACCGCTTCGCGAACGGCTTTGCGGTGCGCCTGCTCGCACGGGCTCTCGTTGGCCGGCGTCGACTCGCCGTGGCGGGCGTCAATGCCGCGCCACGCGCGCCAGGCTGCGGGTGAGAGGATCGCGGTGACGCATGCATCCGTACGCGGCCAACACGCGTTGTCTGACGATCAACGACGAGGAGCACTGGGAGCGTGCCGCGTGCCTACTCGTCGTTGGCGATGCGCCATTGGCCGTTCTCCTGGAGAAGGTTGATCGGGTTGTTGGGGACCCCTGCGAACCGCAGCTGCGTGCCCGTGTCGCTCAGGGCATCTCGCAGATAGATCTTGGCAGCGCCCAGGTTCTTCGGGAGCGGGCTGCCCTCGGCCGCTTGAGCGTTATAGCGCACAACGGCCTTGCAGTCGCCGCTCGGCGCGTCCGACGCCGGGTCGGCGACGACGGCAGCTTTCGCGGCCGCGGTCAGGTACCGGCACGGGTCATCCGGGCTGCCAGGGTCAAGCGCCTTGCGATAGGCGGTCGCGACACGCTTGATCGCGACGCGGTCTGCCGCATCGCTCCCGTCGAGCTTCGCCCGCGCCTTCCCTGCCCGCCGCTTCTCCGCGGCACCGATCTGCTGCACCACCCTGTCGAAGTCCTCGCGTAAGCCGCTCGTCAAGCGCAGGGTCGGCGGCCCGTCGGTGCCCGTCAGCGTGAGCGTCAACGCGTCGCCGTCGCGTCGCCCGTTGATCTGCGGGGGGAGGTTGCCGTCGGTGAACAGCAGCCGCACGCTGTCGCCGCTGATCGTCCCGGTGAACGGCCGGCTGTCACGCGTGACCTCGCGCGGCACCCCCGCTGCGACGGGGTCGCTTGCGAACCGGCTCGCTTCCGAGACGACGAGTTGCGCCCTGGTCATCGACCCCGACACGTCATCGCCGACGCGCGTCCATTTCACGCCGATCGCCGACTCGTCATCGTGTGAGAGGAATGTGGCTGGCCCATCGCCGTTCCCGCCGCACGCTGCGACCGTCACGACGATGACCGCGCCGCAGACCGCAGCGGCGAACGTCCTGGGGCGCCGTCTCATGGCCGCACGCCGTCAGCGGCAATGGTCGGGCCGGCGAGATTCATGGCCGGCGGCCGGGCAGCCGCCTGCTGGTCGTGGTGGTGGGTCATCGTGGCTCCTCGCGGTCGGGGTCGGCCCTTCGGAGAGCGCAGACAATAACTCTCGGCGCCGGCCGGGTGCAACGTGTTGTCTGTAGAGGTTCTGTCCGCAGGCGTCGAGCATCAGCAGCGTGGATCCGGTAGCGCAGTTCGCAACGAACCTCCGAGCCGCCCGGCTCGTCGCCGGCCTCTCGCAAGAAGCGCTCGGCGACGCCTGCAACCTGCACCGCACCGAAGTGTCGCTGCTTGAGCGCGCCGGCCGCGAACCCAGGCTGCGGACGATCACCAAGCTCGCACGAGCACTCGATCTTCGGCCCGCGGCGCTGCTCGAGCACATCGAGTAGCCGACGGCCGCGACCGGCGTCGCCTCAGCGAGCGGACCGGCCGCGCGGCGCAGCGTCGGTTGACCACGGCCCGGTTGCGCACACATCGCCAGCACGGGCACGTACGCGGCCGTCTCGAGGATCACAGCGCGCGTGTGCGTCATCGGTGCTGCCGCCTGGCTGCGTGGTCGTGACAGCGTCGTGGTCATGGGTCGTCGTCCCTGCGGTGGCTGGTCGGGCCGGCGGTACCGACCGTCAGCTCATACGGTAGCTAACACATAGGGTGTCACCGCCTGGTAGCTAGCGCGCTGGACGAGACTCGCGGTAGCGAGCAGCGTGCGATGGCGCATGTCTGCCCCAGCAAAACCCGACGCCGCCCTCGCCCAAGCCCTCCTCCAGCTGCGCAAGCAGCGCGGCCACACGCAGGAAGATCTCGCGCACGCGGCCGGCTTGACCGTCACCGCCTACGCACGGATCGAGCGCGGCTCCGCCAACCCGACCTGGACGACCGTGCGCCGCATCGCCGACGCCCTCGGCGTCACCCTCGGCGACCTCGGCCAGGCGGTCGACGCAAAGCCCCGCGATGTGTCCGCGTAGGCAAGATGGCTGCCAGAGCGCATGTGAGGCGTCGCGTGGTTGCACGGTCATCCGAGCGCGCGACTCGCTCGATGAGCCATCCCGACCCCGGGCGGCACGTGATGGATACATCGAAGCGGACATCTGTCGCCGAACCGGGGCGCTCGACCGAACCCCGCCCAGCGAGTCGGCCGTTCGCAAACGCCTGCGGACCTGGCCTGCACGCCCTCGAGCTCGCGCGCCGCATCGCCGGAAGCCAACAGCATCCGCCGGACCCGGCACTTGAGCCCCGTGAGCCTCACCCGACTCCGCGCGGGACCATGCCCGCAGCGAAGGTGTGGCTTAGCCTCACGCCGCCCGCGGGCACGATCACCACTCACACCCCCACAACCGGCCCGCGACCTCCAAACACGCAAGCGACGACACGACCCGGCCACTACTCACGGATCTCGGGCAGACCCGACGACGTCACGCGGAGGCGTCGTCACGGTCGGGCGCGTCAGACGCGGCGAGCCGCATGTCCTCGGCGCGGCGAACAGCAATGGCAGCCTTCTGGTCATCGACGCGGCTTTGCAGGAAGGCAAGGACGAACGCGTCGGCGGCTCGTTCGAACTCCGCGACGTCACGCTGCCTGAGACGCCGCCACCTCGCCGGGGGCCGGCCCTGTTCAGCAGCGCGATCCAGTTCGCGTTCGAGCAGGCCGTGCGACTCCAGCAGCCCGAGCTTGGTTTCGACGGTCGGGCGACTGGCGGAACTGCTCTTCACGAGCTCGTCGCGGCTGCGGGGCTGCTGTCCACACCGTCGAAGGATGTCGGCGGCGACATCATCGGTCAGCAGTGCCAGCATTTTTCGTGTCTCGGGAGTCATGTAGATTTGTAATGCAGAATGTACAAAAGTAGCGGTGACCCCATTCCCGAGCCTCGACATCTCGTGCTGGTTGTCGTCGAGGATGCGGCGCCGTCGGATGAGCGGAATGTCGCGCCGCATCTGTTGACGACCACTCGCTGTCGCCCAAGTGAGTTGCCGACGACCGTGGCGTTGCGCCTGACGGATTCGGCGTTGCGGCGTGCTCGGGTGGGAGCGGATGCGACCGTGCTAGACCTCGAGACGTGGGTTCGACTCGCGGTCGAAGCGGCGCGTCAGGCATCCCGCGCTGCCGATCTACTCGACGTTCCCGTCGACGAAGTCGTCGGTGCGATCGATCACGCGGCTGCGGTCACGATGCCTGTACGGCCTGTGATCGGAGCACCGATGAACGCGTACCTGCGGTCCCTACGCGAACAGACCCCGGGCGCACAGGCCAGCGCCGACCGCGCGCAGCTCGTCGTCTACGCACCGTATGAGCTCGCAACAGCATGGACCATGGACGCGATCGCGGCGGGCATGTCACTGGACGCGTGGGCGTCGCTGCAGGTGCTGAGCACCCCGCGCGATGTCGTGGCCTGGGAGGTCGCGGCAGCTCGCCGCGGCTGCTACCTGGGCGAGTGGGTACTCGCCGCGGCGCTCGAAGCGAACCGCTCGAGCGCTCGCCCCCAGGCCTGAGCGCCCCCGTCGGGGCTTGCCTGCATCTCTGCGGCGAGCAGCCCGATTCCCATGTGGCTTGCGAACTGCGCGTCGAGGTCGGCGGCGTGGACGTAGTGGACGCGCAGCGCCGCGGGCCGGCGAGCCTTCGCCAGCGATCGGGCCAATGCGCGGCAGCGCGACACGCCGCATGCATCAAGGTCGCCGTCCCGGACAGCACGCAACGCATCGTCGCGCGGCAGCTGTCGGAACTCAAGCGGCACCTCATAGCCCAGCGGACGCGCCGAGGGCCGCCGGGTATGCACGCGCGTGATGGGAACCGAGCGGTGGTGGTTGACGCCGTTACTGAACGCGAGCGCACCGACGGCAAGAGCGGCGGCCCCGAGCGTGCCGACGCAGTCCAGCACCACCTGCGGTCCGCAGGCCCGCAGCGCCGCGACCGCGTCGAGCACCGCGAACGCCTGATCCTCCGTCGCCGCGGTGGCCCGCAATCCCGCGATCCGCAGGACCACGAGCCTTGCGCCTGCGAAGTCGGGCGCGACGACGCGCACGAGGTCATGCTCGCGAAGGCTGTCGAGCGTCAGCTCAAGCCACGCGCATACCGGTCGCTGCGCGGCGATAGCGATCGCGGCGGCGAGCATCCGCTGGTTCACGTCGCGCCATGCATCATCGGGCGACGCGATCCGGAAATACCCGGCCGACATCGCGGCGGCGTCCGTCTGCGTCGACGCGACGGCGGTCGCGAACGTCTGCAGGGCGTCGTCATGTGCGAGGTCGTCCGGCACGATGTGGAGCGACGTGATCTTCGCGGCTGCCGGCATCGCTCGCAGCCACGCAGCACGAGGGTTGTCCGCGTTGACTTCGACGAGCACAGCGGTGTCGGGATCCATCAGAAACGGGATCCCCAGCGTGCGGATCGTGTGTAGGAGGAACCCGCCGTTCGGCAGCGCGAGGCAACGCGTCGACAGGATCGCGCCGCGGATGAGGCCGCGATCGGCGCGCTGCACGAATCCGAGATCCGTGTCGCCGACGCGCAGCAGAAACCCCGCCGGGAACGGGATTGATGCAGGACGCACCGACGGCAGGATCATGCGGTGACAAGCTACGGCGCTGCCCGGACGCCACCGGGGACCGCTACAAAGCGTTTGGGTGCGCGACGCGCGCGCGGTGCCTGTCCGGCCTGCCGCGTGGGCCGACAGGGCTCGGGCATCCGCCGCACCGGCGCTGCGACGGCCGCGTCGGGATCGTCGCGGCGATCGGCGGTCGCGTCATCATGCCGCGATCCGGCGGCCGGGTGCGGCGGCCGGCGCGTCGCGGCCGTAACCTCGACCGACGCCTGAGCCATGCTCCACGTCAGCCATTCCGCGGCCGTGTCGAGCATCTCGGCACCTGTTCGAGCGGAGCCGGCATGATCGCGAAGGGCACCGAACGACGGGTCGCGCACCATCCGAGCAGGGTCTCGCGGTCAGGCACCAGGAGGTCCGGGATCGCGTCTACGAGCGCGTCGTTGTCGGTCTCGGGATCGACGTCGTCGATGTGCTCCAGGGCGCGGTCGACCGCACGGGCGCCGATTGGATCGATGATGTCGTTTGCGCCCGGCCAGCCGGACATCCGCACGATGTTTGCTGCCACGAGCCGGGCGCCGTCATGCGACCGCAGCGACGCGACGCGGCGCGGGCGAGCAGGTGCGCGACGTCATCGGCATCGGATGGCAGCCGCGGAGCGGGATGGTCGAGGCGGACCAGTTCGGCGGCCGCGGCCTCGATCCAATCGTCGCGGTCGACCGGTGACCACTCGTCGCACAAGAACGCAGCGCGACCGCAGGGCGAGGGACATGCGCTTGGCGCGGCCAGGCGCAAGGCGTCCGCTGCGTCCGCTCGAGAGGTGGCGACGCCGGAGATTCCACCGTCGACCAGATCGGCGCGCAGGCCCCGACGAGCGGCTGCAGCAGGACATGACACGCGAACGCCAGCAGCGAGCATCCGCCGACGATCGGCATCTCGAAGTCCGCGACGTCATCCCAGCGCTCGGCGACCGCACCCAGCAGATGTCCTGCGTCCGCCCAAGCCCAGCCGCGATCGCGTCCCTCGTGCACCGCAGCGACGCACCGCTTGAGGCGTTACAGCAAGCTGTCCAGCTTGCAAATGCCCGCGTCGGGAGCGCCGTCGCTCATCGCCGCGCCACAGCGGCAGAGCGCTCGCGGCAGCTCGCGAGCCTGAGCCGGCCGCGAGCGCTGAGTTCTACGACCGCGCGTCGGATCCGAGCAGCGATGTCAACGCGATTGTCTCATCGCGCAGATTCATGCGCCGCGCGTCGTCGATGGATGGTCCCTCAATGACCATGTCAGCAATCGACGCGGGTGCCCGGAACGGGCCCGGCCCGCCACCGGTGCCGTCGCGGTGTGCCTCGATATGCTGCCTGGCGCCGGCGACGAGACGGATCCGGTCGCGGTCGATGAGATCCCGCGAGCTCATCACGGCTTGCGCGAATGCGCTCACTGCCCGACCGACGTCCTGTGCGTCACCGAGCATTGCCGCCGTGATCGCGCCCCACATGCGGTCCAGGGACTCGAGGAGCCTCCAATCATCGAGCTGGTCGAGCGTCTCCACGCGCAGCAGAATCAGGTCGTGGCGGTCCAGCGCAGTGACGGAGCCCGAGGTCGCGACGCACAGCTGACGATCGACGACGCGAAGCGCAGCAGCGTCGAAGGTCGTCGGCGGCGCGTCAATGACGGCGATCCACCCACGCCGAATCGCCGGCGACCGCTCACCACCGGTGGCGTATGTCGAGCGTAGCCCGAGTTGCAGCCGCGCGTCGTCAGTCCCGAGGAGATGTTCAACGGCCCGCGCGAGCGGCTGAGCGATATCCCCGAGAACCGCCGCCCCCGGCCCGATGACCAGTGGACTCAGAGCGGCCATCAACCGGATCGCGCCTTCGACTCCGCGATCGGCAGCCAGGCTGAACAGGCCGACCGCGATGTCTAGACGGCCGCCAAGGTACGGCGCCGGGCCGAAGATGACATGCGTGGAGGCCACGACACGGTCCAAGCCGCTGATGCTGACCGTTGCCAACGGGCCGGGATCGGCGATGTACGGTGCGGTGCGGGCGGCGCCAGGCGCGTCCAGCGACGTGAACGCGTGAACCAGCGGATAGCGCTTTGACCACAGGCGACGTCCCTCGGCGAGTCTCATCTGCTCCAGCCAGATCCGGACGTAGCCCTCACCGGCTGCCAGCGGCACGCAGTCATCATCCGCGATGTGCGCCAAGGTACGCTGGGGTGCGGCGGCGGAGATCAAGCTCGAAAGTCGCTCAGGAAACGCCATGGGACGGTAGGTTACGCGTCCAGTCGGACTGAACTTACCATCGCAGGGCTTGTACCAGCCGTTCAGGCCGGTAAGTTATGCAGCGTGGCTCCTCTCCCGCCCAAGCCCAGCGACGCCACACCGCTTGAGAACGCGCTACTAGACATCGCGCGCTTGGCGCTCCTCGGCGACATCCGGTCATTGCGCCAACGCTCACGCAACCTGCTGCGTGACGGCGACTCGGCACCGCTGGGAGCGTCGGCGCGGGAGTACCTCGCGCTGCTGCTGACATCGCTCGAACCCATCGCCCCGGCTCTGCGCGAAGCACAGTCGACGGGCGAACCAGACCCGTTCGAAGGTGCAAGCTTCGTGCAGTACGAGGACGCCGGCCACGACGAAGAGCCCGTCCTCGGCGAAACGGCACGAGCCGCGCTGCACCGCTTCATCGAAGAACGCCGCCGAGCGGACGTCCTTGTCGCCGCTGGCGTGAACCCCAGCAGCGCGCTGCTGCTCAAAGGACCGCCAGGGGTCGGCAAGACCATGACCGCCCGCTACCTCGCCACCGCCCTGAACGTGCCGCTCCTTCGCGCGCAGCCAGCCGCGGTGATGTCCAGCCTCCTGGGACAAAGCGCCCGCAACCTCCGCAGTCTCCTCGCATATGGCGCTTCGCTGCCGTGCGTCCTGTTACTCGACGAGTTCGACGCGTACGCACGCAGACGAGACGACACGCAAGACATTGCCGAAACCAAGCGGCTCGTGAACACCCTGCTGCTCGAGCTTGAGGAATGGCCGCAGACCAGCGTCCTGGTCGCCGCGACCAACCACGCGGAGTCTCTCGACCCGGCGCTTGAACGACGCTTCGACCTCTGCCTTGAGCTCGGCTTGCCCGACGAGAGCGCCCGCGCAGAGATCCTCACTGACGCTCTCCGCAGCATGGGGTCCCATGCTGATTCAGATGTCACGAGAGCCCTCGCCTTCGCGACCGCGGGAATGAGCGGCAGCGACCTCGCCGCAGGCGCGCGCGTCGCCGTGCGCAGCACCCTTCTCAATCGCGGACGGATCGAGCTCGCGCTCGCGCAGGCCCTCGCCCAAGGTCGGCTCGACGGTCGCACGGCGCCGGCGAGACGAGCGCGTGAGGCGTTCGCGTTGTGGGCAACGAACACGCTCGGCATGAGCCAACGCGACATCGCGGAGATCTGCGGAGTCTCGCATGTCACGATCGGTGAGTTGTTGCGGAGCACTGATGGCCGCCAGAAGACCGAGCCCGTGCAGGCCACAGCCTGATGGCCGAGTGGCAGTTTCGACGACCTGCCCTTGGAGGTGCCGAAGCGCTCAGCGACCGCATCGACATCAAACGCGGCGGGCGACCCCCATTCCAACCGCAGTCGTTTCAGCAGGCACGCGAGCGGCTCGCGCCGATGATCGCCGCCACCCGCGACACGGTCACAGCGCTCCCGCAACCGCTGCGCGCCAAGCGCGTCGTCGTGGAAGCCACGATCCTCCCGAACTACCTCGCGAACAGCCACTACCCCGCGGCATTGTTCGAGCGAGCCGGCCTCGTGCCCGTCGGTACACGCGGCGCGCACCGCGACTACCGAACCCGGACACGCGTCGAAGCGGACGCGCCGACGAAGACCTACCTGCTGTCAGTCGAAGACATCGGCCTGCAGCGTCTCGCCAGCGTGCTTGAGCAGGAAGCAATCTCGCTCTCGGACAGCATCCGCCTCGACGTCGCCAAGCTCGACGACTTTGGCCTCGCCACGCGGGATCACGTCCTGCGTATGGGAACCGGCGAAGTGACCGTCGTCGAAGGCAAGATCGCGCTCGAAGCCGTCCTCCATCCGCAAGTGCGCGCCGATGGACAACCCGACGAGGCAGAGCAACACGCCGTCCTGGCGAAATGGGTCGCGTATATCAAGGCGCTGGGCGGCGAGGTCCGCGTCGACTGGCTCAGACGCGAAGACTCCCTCACATTCCTCCCGACCCTGCTTCCCGCCGATAAGACCGTCGACGCGGCCCTCTTCAATCCGTTGCGCACGCTCCGGCCGATGCCGCGGGTCACCCCGATCCCCGACCCATTTCGCGTGGTCGGGAACGTCGCGGTGCAGCCATCAGCGACGCGGCCTGCATCCGACCAGCGGATCGCCGTCTTCGACGGAGGTGTGGATCGTTCCGCCCCGGCGCTCGCACCCTTCGTCACCGAAACCGACTTGACCAACGGGCAACCCCCACATCCCGACGGCGTTCGGCACGGCACGACAGTTACCTCGGCCGCGCTGTACGGCAGCCTGTCATCGGATGATCCGACGGCCGTGCCGCCAGCGTGGGTGGATGTGTTTCGCGTATGGCCACCACCCGAGGACCAACGCGCTGACGTGCATCTGTACTGGACCGTTCACCCAGGAGATGGAGGTCGAGGATGTAGATCGGTGATCCGTTGCAAGCTTGTCGTTGCCTGCGGGTGGGAGTCCCGCCCGGGTAGCTGCCAGGAGGCCCGGTAGCAGGCTGGGGT
>Ga0136617_10003665_pt1 | contig 13719 bp, 10 predicted proteins | sample AntDrymUQ3222106_2_FD_129672 | JGI IMG/M metagenome (GOLD analysis project Ga0136617, IMG submission 129672) | Polar desert sand microbial communities from Dry Valleys, Antarctica - metaG UQ322 (21.06) | ecosystem: Environmental > Terrestrial > Soil > Desert | place: Antarctica: Dry Valley... | reverse complement strand
GTAATCAGAACCGCTGACGAACTCCGGAGAGCTGTAGAATCGCTGTCCAATCAATCGGCGATTGGACTTGATACCGAGACAACAGAGCTTGACCCTTACACCGGTCGCCTGCGTCTGATTCAACTCGCAGCTCCCGACGGTGTCAGCATCATCGACCTCGACGCTTTCGCAAACGGAGGCAACGGAGAGCTTGCGCATAACGAAGCACTGCTGCCGTTAAAACGACTGTTCGAGGCGCCGCGGCCAATCAAGATTGCCCACAATGCGAAATTTGATGCGAAGTTTCTCAAGCATAACCTGGGCGCCGATTTGGTCGGCGTGTTTGATAGTTTGCTTGCTAGTCAGTTGATAAGCGCGGGCGACATTGAAGAGCGTCATGGACTCGAAACTGTTGCCACACGTTATCTAAATGAGTCGGTCGACAAAAGCGAACGGCTGAGCAACTGGAACTTTGAGTTGTCGGAAGCGCAGTTGGAATACGCCGCTCGGGACGCGGCAATTCTGCTCCCGTTGCGTGAGAAACTGATCGAGCGGCTGAGGGCCGAGGCGCTGGTTAAATGTGCCCAGCTCGAATTTGAGTGTGTCATGCCGGTGGCTGATATCGAGCTTTCCGGCTTTTACATGCACAAGGATCGTTGGCTCGAGCAGTTGGCGATCGTCGAAAAGAGGCGGGCCGAGCTGGCGGAAGAGCTGCAGGAAATTCTCGCGGAAGAGTCGTCGCAAGGCTCGCTCTTTGGTGGGCCGCAGCGGGCCGATATCAATCTCGACTCTCACCAGCAAGTTACGCAGGCGCTCGAACGCCTGAGCATACCTGTCCCCGATTCAACTCGCAATTGGAAACTTCAGCCGCTTGCAGTCCAGTATCCTGTGATCGCCACATTGCTGGAATACCGCACGGTGCAAAAGGCGCTGACTAGCTATGGTCAAAACATGATTGAGCTGATCAATCCCGCGACCGGCCGGTTGCACGCGGACTTTCGACAGATCGGTGCGCCTACCGGCAGATTTTCCTGTACCAATCCCAACATTCAACAGGTACCGCATGCTACCGAATACCGGCGTTGCTTCAGCGGCTATCCGACTGGTCGAAAACTAGTAATCGCTGACTACTCGCAAATCGAGCTGCGTATCCTCGCTGAATTCTCCGGCGATCGCGGGTTCATCGAGGCTTTCAATTCCGGCGCCGACCTGCATCGCGTTACCGCCGCTCAAGTTTTCAATGTGCCCCTGGACCAGGTTTCCAGGGACCAGCGTGATTTCGCCAAGCGACTAAACTTCGGGGTGGTTTATGGGATCGGCGCCCAGCGGTTTTCGATAATGACCGGGTTGAGCGTGCCTGAAGCCGAGAACGTTTTGCGCAAGTACTTTGCCACTTATCGAGGGCTTGACACTTATTTGCGCGAGGCTGCCAACCGTGCCGTAAACGAGCGCCAGGCGAGGACAGCTTCGGGACGGCTGGTGCGTTTTCGTTATGACGAAAATGACCGGCAGCAGATTTCCATGACGCAGCGGAACGGCAAGAACACTCCAATCCAGGGCACCAGCGCCGACATACTAAAACGCGCTCTGCGCCTCCTGAAAGATGAGTTACGCGGCACCTCTGCCCGAATAGTCAACATCATCCACGATGAAATTGTGGTGGAAGCCGATGCAGGCCAGGCGATAGAGATCTCGCAAAAGGTTAAGCGGGCGATGTGTGCCGCCGGCGAAGAATATCTGAGGACGGTGCCGGTGAAGGTCGAAACTGAGATCGCGGTTGAGTGGGTAAAATAGCAGGATATTTAATTACGGAATGATCTCCTGGCCGTCGGCGTCGCGTTTGAGTTGGTCGATTATTGAGCGCACGGCGGGAGCGAAGCTGCCGTTCGGAGCCAGCGTCAGATATTTCTCATACGCAGCTAGGGCTTCTTTGTATTTCTGCTGACGCTCGTAAGCCGCGCCCAGCAGTTGATAGATGACGGGTTCGGAATCCATGAGCTGATCCAGAGCTTTCCGATACTCGGCTATGGACTCGGTGAACTGACCCTTCTCTTCCAGCACCCGCGCCAGACCGACGTGAGTTTCGGGCTGAAAACCACGCGCTTCTCGAATCGAACGGCGAAAAGATTTAATAGCTTCTTCGTCAAAGCCAGCTTCGTGATTGATGCGGCCCTCGACCGCAGATGCTTCGGGATAAATTGGACGCGAGCGTCGGGCACCCTCGATCTCGGCCAGAGCCTCTTTATATTCGTTGAGCTCCAGAAGAATGCGTGCCAGGCCAACGCGCGCGGCTGGAAACGAAGGCCGGAGTTTTAAAGCGCGCCGGTAAGCCTCGGCGGCTTTCTGCCGCGCCTCATCGTCTTTGGCTTGTTCGCGGGCGGTTTCTGCTTCCTGAAAGGCCAACTCAGCCGCGTCGGTCGTACGTACAAGCTTTACTGTCGCACTGCTTTTCCCCGGCAGGATGGGAACTGTCGATTCTTTGAATCCGTTAGCTCGCACGCGCAAGCTGTGCCGGGCCGGCGAAACGTTCTTCACTGTAAGTTTGCCGGAGGCGTCGGTAACGCCGCGGCGAATCTCATCAATCCAGACGATGGCGTGTGGTTCAGCCGTGATCGTTAGGGTCTTCGAGGCCGGAGCAGCGGTGTTTGTGGCGCGTTGAGCGAAAACCGTATTCGCAAATAAAAGTAGCGCAACCAAAACTAGCGCTCTTGGAAAGCCAAAGCGCCTGGGGCTGAATTCGCAAGTTAGGAAGGGTGGACTGGCACCCCAGCGGGGCTGCCCCGCTGGGGACCCCGCCTTTACCCCGCTGATTTTTATCGCAAGGCAAGCGGGGGTAAACCACCCTTCCTTACCTGCGAGACATTCCAACCTGTGAGACGGCATTAGGTACCTCAAGACCTGTGCGGAACACTTCCAAATCCCAAGCACCGAGCACGAAAGTTTACTATCAAAAACTCGTTCTTACTGATTTGTGATTCCCATTTCCCATTTACGATTTGCGATTCACGACCCTAGAGTAAATAGTCAACGTTTACTCCTCTTCTTCGTCGCCGATAACTCTGCGTCTGCGCACAGTCGAACCGGCAGGCTCGACTGCAGGACTTGAGTTGGGAGTGGCAGCTCCCTGCCTCGACACCGCACGCGTTCCCACCTCAGGACGAAACTTCCCATTAGCGTCGTAGAGTCGTTCATACTGCAGTCGATTGCGCACGATGCCTTGAATGTACCCGCGGGTTTCCTTGAAAGGGACCACTTCCGCCCACTCGTCCATCTCCGCAGGAAGGGAAGCGCGCCACTGCACCGCTCGCATTGGACCCGCGTTGTAAGCCGCGGCGACATACTCGATACGCCCAAATTTGTCGATCTGGTCGCGCAGGTAGGCCGTGCCGAGTTGAATGTTGAGCCGCGGCTCAAAGAGCGACTCGGCGGTAATGGATCGGTCAACACCATACTTCCTGGCTGTCAGTTGTCCAGTAGGAACCAGCACTTGCATCAACCCGTATGCCCGGGCCGAGGAACGCGCCTTGGTGATGAACACCGTCTCCTGCCGTATCAAACCGGCCACCTGGTAGGGATCGAGGTTTTTTGCGCGCGACTCCTGGACGATGATGTCCCAATAAGCGAGGGGATAAAAAACATCCCACTCTTCTCGGGTCATTTCTTCCGGTTTCATCTGCGAATAGTCAGGGAAACTCTTTCTCAGCGCGTTGAGCGCGCGTACGTTGTCGTCTTGAGAACGATAGACCTGAGCGATCGCTAGATTTACTTTGGGACTATTGGGGACCGCATCCGCTGCCCTGGCTAATTCTTCGAGGGCCCACTCGTCAACACCGATGTTCGACAACTGATCGGCCTTCGTAATCCGCATGTCTTCGGCCGAGCCTGCTGTCTCTTCCGCAACGACTACCGTTTGCAAATTAGCAACCGCGCGCGCCACAACCGAATCCCGCGCGAATGTTTTCACCGGAGCATTGCCGCCGCGAGTAATTGTGTCCAGCCGCTGTTTCGCGAGATAGCCATACCAGTTAGCGTCATAGCGACCCAGCATCGCCTGATAAAGTGCGCGAGCCTCGGCAAGCTTTCCGGCTCGTTCCGAATCCCGTGCGGCCCAGTATCCAGCACGCCCGCGATTGTCATTGTTCTTGTCAACGTAGTCTGCGAGGTGCTCTGTTAACCGCCGCGAAGACTCAGGATAGTTCTTTGCTTCGTGGGCCAGCCACGCAAGATCAAATTGCGCTTGCGCCACCTCGGCTGAACCAGGAGCAGAACTCACAGCTGCGCTAAGAAAATATGAGGCGTCGCTGAGATTCTTGGCGTCTTCAGCAGTCTGACCAACGCTGACGAGCGCACGAGTTGTAAACGAACTTTTCGGAAAAGATCGACGGAGCTCTTCGACGCTAGCTCGCGCCTGTCCCCACTGGCGTGCACGCGCGAAGGTTTGGGCTAAATAGTAAAGAGCTTCAGCCCGCGTTCCCCCGGCAGATGACGGAACACTGTTGAAGGCCGCGACTGCCTCTGCCGTTTTTTTGGCGTTCGCCGCGGAAATTCCGCGTCGCAGTTGGTTTTGCGGATTAGCTAGAGCGGGAAACTTCGCGAATGCATCTGCATAAGCCTGGAGCGCTTCGCTGTGCTTATTCGCATCATAGAGTTTGTGGGCACGGGCGAGAGCCTCCTCCGCCGTTGCCGGAGTTAGCGTCGCGTTGAGCTGGTGGATCAGGGTTGCCGCCGTAGCGCTTTCAGGAGCCGCAGGAGCAAAGAAATAGATCCGCCGGTAAGCGGCCAGCGCCCGGATTTTATCTGAGCCTCTGTACGTATCGCCGACTAGCAAGAGAGCAGCCGGGTCGTCCTTGGCGGTCAAATCACTTAGCAGACCTGGGAGGGCCGAGGTTTCGCCCGACTTGATTGCGAGACCGGCAATGCGCATCTTCGCTTCCCGAGCGCGAGTCGAAGATGGGTAGTCTTTGGCTAAATGTTCATAGGCGATTCGCGCCTCGGCCAGGCGACCGGTTTGCTCGAGGGCATTTCCTCGCATAAATAGCGCAGAGTCACCGAGCGAGGTATGGTCACGAATGACGTTTGTATCAAGCAGCGCGGCGGCTCCCGCATAGTCGTTCGCGCGAATCCTGATCCGTGCGCGTACCATTCTCGCCAAGCCTGCCGCTTTGGTTTTGGGAAAGTCTGACTCGATCCGCGCCACTACGTCGTCGGCCGGCAGTGTGCCGCGGCGCGTCTGCGCGCGCAGATTGTCGAGTGCTCTGACTTCGGCGGGGGTTTGCTGTCGGGGCAGACAGCTTGCGGTCATAAAGGTGGGGAGCGAGGCTCCAACGACAACAGCGAGACCAATCAGAATCAGGATGAGTCGATGCTTACCAAATTTCCTTACCAACTTCTGTGCTCCTCCCAGGGAGTTACCGATTGCAAGTTTGTAGCTTGGGGGAGGGGCCATCGAATGTTAATTGAGCCGTCAAGTTAGTGACGTCTCACGCGGAAACAGTTGCCCCGGGGTAAGCAGTCCCCAGTTTTGCAACGTCCCCCACTGCAAGCGTGGTAACCAGTTCGTGGTGGAAGTAATCGAATTTCTGCGCTACTTCCGGTTTCACGCGTTTATCGTACATCTCGCGGGAACGATCAATATATTCACGCAAACGCTCATAAAGATCATTCTGTTCGCGACCGTCCGCCACGTTCTGCTCGTTGTAGAGATTGATCTCGGAAACCAGCAGTCGGGCAAAACGCTGCGCATCGATGTGCAGACGTTTTTCTTCTTCACCCTCAACCTCCACGGGCAGTTCCACATCCGTTGCGTAGCGTCGACGGGGGGCAGCTGATTCGGCGACTGCCGTAGGTGGTGGCGGTTGTGGCGTACTCGTAAATTGATCAAATTGCGCGTGCGTCTCGTGTTGCGCGGGCGGCTCTTTCGTGGCCTGGGGCGCTTCCGAGACGTAAGGCTCGGCACCCACCTCGAATGGCTGCGGCGCAGCCTCTTCGAATGTAGCGGCGGGAGCCGGTTCCCCATATTCACCCTCCAGCACGTAATCCGGTGCGGATGTTTCCGGAGCCGGTGCCTCCGCAGCGGGTGCGGGCTCAGGTGCCGGTTGCTTTGCTGGAGCCTGACCAGCCAGCAACTCCACGGCCATTCCCGAAACTTTCACTAGCGTCTCAAGAGCTTCGAGGTTGATGGCTTCAGAATCCAATGCGGCAGAATCGGTATAAAGCACGGCCACCGTTCGGTTGCGCACGGTTAGCGGGATGGCGACTATTCTTTGCGGCGGTTCTTCGCCGAGTCTGTTGAGAATCAGATGATCCTCGGAATGAGAATGTGGACCACCACTCCAGGTTGTTCGCGATCTGGCCACTTCGCCGATGATGCTATCGGCGGAGACTGGGACCGAGATCTGTTGAATAGTGTTGTCGCCGACCGTGCCTTGAAATCCGCGTCCACGCCAGCCAATGGCGCGCTCACTTTTGATCGCAAAGAAAGCGACCCGCGGCGCGAACGACGCCGCGCGGTTAACCAGAGCCTTGAGTACGTCTGCCTGTGCGGATTGCTCGCCGATCTCGGCAACGGCCGCTTTCACGATGGCCATGTCGCTCGATGCTTTGGCCCGCGAGGATTCCGAGGCAGCGACATCTATCCCCTCTTGATGGGCGGCTCTGAGATGCTGCAGAATGGAAGCCGCCACGGATCCATCCAATTGAACTTCGCCCTGGCGATCGAGCAGCCGAGTGAGAGATTCATTGAGCTGGCTCTGAAGTTCAGAAATCTCCTGCCTGACTCCGCTCAGGCGCCCTTCGATATAACTCTCAATCTCATGGCGCAAGCTTTCTTCCAGTTGTGCGCTGACCACAGTTTCAGTTCCTCAATTGGTGTGTCGTTTTGATGAACCCAAGTTCTTAGGGTAAGGCCCTTAGTTATCTCTGGTCCCGAGAGACTCGCACGGCAGAAGGCCTCTTAAGTAATTATGGACGTCCAAGATTCAGCAAGTCAAGAAATGGTTTGGGTGGGTAAGGTCACAAAGCATGACGCCAACCTTTGAGTGAGGGTCATTTGAGTGAGGGTCATTTGACTCCTCTCGAAGGCCTAAGTTATAAGTCGCTCTAAGCAATCGCGGGCCAGCCCCGCGACCTGACACTCATGGGAGCTAAGATTCTCATTGCTGACGATTACGAGGACAACCTGGAACTTCTGCGCCTCTTGCTGGTCGCTGCCGATTATCAGGTGATCGAAGCAAGAAATGGAGCAGAATGTTTAAAGCTGGCAAGGGAGATGCGCCCGGACCTGATTATGGTCGATCTATCGATGCCCGTCCTCGATGGCTGGGAAATGTTTCGAGCGTTGAGGGCTGATAAACGTACGGCTTCAATACTTTGCATAGCCGTAACGGCTCATGGTGACGCCGACCGCATTCGGGCTCTTCGAGCTGGATTCAATGCCTATCTCTCAAAGCCATTCCGCGGCGTCGAGTTGCTGGAAACTGTCGCCATATTATTATCCTCCCGGCAAGCGGCGACCTATGCTGCCGAGAGTTCGCTCCCACGAGACACAATTACCGAACACCTCCTGGAGTCGTAGGCAAGGAACCTCAAGCAGACTCGGGATAATTCTCCCCACCACACCTCGCAATCGTTTTAGAAGTGATCGTCTGTCCTTACTTGTATGAGATGACGACTTGCTGGATCGATGGCGGAAGCTGATGAATCTCACTGCGAGCGAAACCAGCGGCACTACACATTCGCTCCAGTTCAGGAAATGTATAAGCGTCGCCTGCAGGTGTGCTACCAAGCATCACCATGCTGAATGCGGCGGTTTCCGGTGGTGATATGCGATCTTCGTTGGGGACAAACTCCAGTATCACCGCACGTCCATCATTCGCCAGTGCAGCGTGAACCTTCCGCAAGAGCGTTTCGCAAGTTGCCGGATCGAAATGGTGCAGAAAGTTGGTTAACAGCACGAGGTCATAGCCCGTGCCGTACTCAACATCAAACGCACTACCTGCGATTGTTTGGTAACGGTCGGCGAAACCTGCCTTGCTGGCGTTCTCCCAGGCCACCTCAAGCACATTTGGCCAGTCGACTGCGACGACTTTGGTCTGCGGATTCTTATTAGCGAACGCAATGCCAAAAAGGCCATGACCCGCGGCGATATCCAGGACCCTCAACTTTCGATCGGCCTTCTCATCCACGAGATTAGCCATCAACTGTGCCGGCATAGCCATCATCCCCGTCATGGCGCGAGCGAACTTGACCCAGATTGGATGCTCTGGCGCGATCGTCCCTTCTTCCGAAGCGACTGTTCCACCCTTTCGCACGGCCCCGGTGAGATCCTTGAAGCCATCAGTGAGCATCGGTGAGAGCAGAAACTCAAGACTGTCGCCCAGGTAAGCCGGTGAACGTTTATTCAGAAAGAGTGCCGCCTCCGGGGTAAGCTTGTAGTTCGTGCCGTCTTTGGTTAGAAAACCCAGGACACAGAGAAAATCGCAAAGAATTCTAATGCCGCGTTCAGACGCGCTGCTCCGCTCGGCAATCTCGATAGTGGTTGTCTTGCCTTCGCCGATCGCCGTAAAGACCTCCAACTCGATCGCGGCCTTCAAAGCCTCTGTTCGCTGGTACGCGTTCGCTGTTTGAAAGAATAGTTGTGGAGTTGGTTGTTGCAGGCCAGGACTGCTCATACTAAGTTCTCCTAATCTAACGTAGGGGGTTTGCCCCAGTTCAGTATCGAATCAAAGGAGCCTCTTTCCGACAGAGAAGAAAACGGTCTTTGGTGGTGGGTCCATAGGCGATTGCCGTGACCATACCATCCTGAACCTGGTACTCAATGCCGCTCCGCTTGTCGTGATAGTAGGTTGCGCCGGAATCGCCTGTGTACCACTTATACCTCTCGATGTTTCGTATCTTCAGGTCCGCAACCGGAATCTCTTCGCGCAACGTGATGCTGATATTTACGACGGTATCTCGCGCAACCTTCCAATTGCCCCAATCGGCAGGTAGTCCCTGCTCGCAGGGTTTGCGCGCGTACATTACTTGTATGCGCCCCTCCTGCTTCTTGTAAAGCTCAATCGCACCAGCGCCTCCAATGATTGGCTTACCGAGAACTCTTCGCACCTGCGGACGCTTCGAACGCAGCGGCACAATGCCTCGCCAGGGCTTGGCCACGGTTGCATCAGCCATTCCCAGCAGCAGGGAACAGCAAACGAAAACAAACGTGCGGTTCTTTCTATCGCCAATCATCGATCACAAAAGCACCGAGCCGGCTGTAGCCAGGTTCGTTAGGCTGGTGCATCTCTATACCGTGAAAGTCAAGCGCCACTCCCTATTAGTTTCGTTCGACATCTACGGCGTGAAGGTGCGATAAAAATCGATGCCCGAAAAGTTTAAGTGCATAGCCTTTCCATTTACTAACGTGTCAAAGGTTATCCGTTCAGCCGCATTGATGTCGCCTTGTGGCCGAAAGACTCCGGGCTCCAGGGGAATTAGAAACTGCTGGTCATCGAGTATTAGTCGCCCTTTGCGAACAAACAAGCGAGAGCTTCCATACCAGGGACTATCGGATCGGTAGCGTCCGGTAAGAGTGTCCCACTCTTTTGGATACTCGAAGAACTTCGGTCCCGAGTAGCGTTCATTTGCCCACCAGTCCGGGCCGTGGAATGCTTCAACCACGACGTCTTTATCGCGCCCAAAGCCCAAGGTGAACAGATCGAAATCAGGGTGCTTGACGATGAAACGATCTCGGCCCGCTTGTTCCAGCACTATACGTTGCCTGCCGTGCTGCAGTATCAGTTTGTCGCCATGAGCAATCAGCACGAGCTTTTTTCCGTCGGGTGCATTGAAGGTACCGGCATAGTCCGCCGCATTCTTGATACTGGCCGGAGTGGGTTGTGAGGCTGGAAGAGCGGGCAACTCCTGATTGCGGGAAGCTGCATTCAACAGATCGAGAGCGTAGCGGGTGACCGCCACCGGGCGATAGCCGCGCAAATTGGCATTCACGGACGCGAAGGCTGCGAACCCGTCAGTCAGGTCGGCATACATCGCCGAACTGAACGCGACCATACCGCCTGTGTGGCGTACGAGCGTGCGGTTGCTGCCATCGTTGATCCAGAGTCCATAACCATAGCTCGCATCTTCCCCGCGAAATGATGCTTTGACAACGGGTTTGACCAATAACTGAAAACTCTTTTCCGAGATCACTCGGCCCCGAGGCCCCGCTCCCCGATTCAGCAGCAATTGCAGATAGGCAACCATGTCGCCGGCAGTTGCCGCCACGCTGCCTGCGGCTTCGGGGACTTCCAACCAGGGCGCCTCGGCGAGCTTACCTCTTAGCGGGAAAGGTCGATCTTCGTGGAGAGGACCATAGCCAATGGCCAGTCTCTCCTTGATCGCGTTAGTAATGACCGGCGCACTGGCAGTCATTCCCAGCGGTTCGAGAACGCGCTTGTGCAACACTTCCGGGAAGGAGCGTCTGTCGATGGCTTCCAGTAAAAAACCAAGCAGCACGTATCCGATGTTGGAATAAAGAAAGCGTGATCCGGGCTCCGAGCCGGTCGTTAGGGTGGTTGGGGCAACGCGCATAAGCAGTGGCACGGCGGAAAGACCCGCTGTATGAGTCAGGAGATGATGCGTAGTAAACGGAGCGTATTTGGATTCGATCTTTAGCCAGGGCAGGTATTCGATGACGGGTTTATGCAGATCGATCTTTCCCTCATCAGCCACGCTCAAGATCGCTATAGACACAAACGATTTAGAGATCGATCCAATCTCAAACAACGTCTGCGGGCCAACCTTTACTCCCGCTTTTAGATCCGCAAAACCGTACTCCGAGGTGCGTAGCAGACCATTGCGATCTGCGAGAGCCACTGACATTCCCGGCGCCCCGGTTTCGTGCATGTGTTGAGCTATAAATGCGTCGAGACGTTTGTAGGCTGGTTGAAACCGCTCTGCGGTACGTTGAGAATTCGCGGAGGCAGCCAGGATGGGCCGCCCTTCGGGAAATTGACTGAAAACAACTAACCCTGCTCCGGCGTTGAATCCATTTCTCAGCAGTGCGCGTCTCGAGATCATTGACGACAATTAGGTGGTCTCCTTTGAGATCCGAAAGATGGGGAATGATACGAAGTTTGTCACAGATGGTTTCCGCGGGCCGGTCTATCAAGCACTCAGGCGCGCGTCAGCCCCAAATTTGACCCCAGCGATAGCGGGCGGGTCGTGCTCAGGTGCCTTCTAACATCTTTAAGGGTCGCGAGACCCCGGCATCTCAACGTCTTCACGCTGCAGGTTTACTCAAGAACGGTCAACGAAAGCGCCGCCCCCACGTAGGAGAGCGGCGCATCGTTAATAAACTAAGGCGGCTGAATGAGCAACGTCTGAGTTACCTGCTCCTTGGCTCGAGCACAATCTCACGAGCCAATCGATCCCCCATCACTTCGCGAATTTCCAGGCGCTCTCTGTAACCTTGCCGCTGCTTCTCATCGTCGCCTACAACCTTTTGAGCAAGGGCGTCTGCCTTTTCCTCATTTGCCTCCATCGCTGCCAGGTTCTTGTATTCTGTCATAAGCATAACGTTCCACTCACCGGGTGTGTGGCCCTCAACTGTGAGGACTTTGTAGGAAAGAATTATCCCTTCCTTCTTCGAGGCTTCCTGATTAGCCTTCCACGGGCCTGCGAGGTAATTCAGATAAGCCGTTTCCATCCCGGGTTTCATCCTGATGAACGCAATGTTCCAAACCGAACCGTTGCGGAACGGACGATTGACTTGAGCGAACACCGAAATGCTCACAATCAAAACAAGCAGTACGAACGAACCAATTAGGGTGCGTCGAAGTTTCATGCGGAGCTCCTTTTCCGTATCGGGGATTAGAGTAGGGCGGGCTGTACGGGTCGCGCCGTCCCAACCATGTTTGCGGCACACGAAAATTGCCGGCGGAATGACGAAATACAGGGCTTAGTATGCGGACTTTAGGAGAAAACTGATGGGCTGTCAATATTTCGAATCGCATTTCGAGTGGGTTTTTATGTGAGGCAACGGGCATTTGCAACCGACGCTAGGCCGGCAAGCCCTTCCGCGCCACGTTTTCCATTACGTCACAGAACCGATCCAACTCGCCGAGGGTTGTGTACACGTTGGGCGTGATGCGAATCCCCTGGAACTCGTCGTGGATGATGGGCGTGGTAAAGATTCTATGCTTGTCGAATAGATAGCTGGCGATGGCCGAAGGGTTCGTCCCTTCAATATGAATATTGGCTATGGCGCACGACTGGTTGTCGTCAAATGAAGTGTTGAAGCTCACCTTCGGTACGTCTTTGAGTCGATTCATCCAGTAGCGGGCCAGATAACGCAGGCGCGCTTCTTTGCGCTTTCCTCCCAACCCGTTGTGGAAAAGCAAAGCTTCGCCGATGGCCAGCCGGGGAGCGGCGGAATGCGTGCCAATCTCTTCAAACTTGCGGATGTCCGAGGATTGTTTCGATTCCGCTGCCATCAAAGGCCAGATCTTCGGTATCTTGTCGCGGTTGACGTAAAGCAGACCCGTACCCTTTGGCGCGAAAAGCCACTTGTGCAAGCTGGTGCCGAAGTAGTCGCACCCAAGGTCCTTTTGCTTGAAATCAAATTGCGCAAAGGAATGAGCGCCGTCGACAATCGTTTCGATTCCTTTGGTGCGCGCCATTTCACAGACAGCTTTCACGGGCGTGATCTGGCCGGTGATGTTAACCATGTGCGACATCAGGATCAGACGCGTGCGGTCGGTAATCCCCCCTGCAAACGCTGCAGTGATCTCGTTAAGATTCCTGGGTGGGATCGGGATTCTGACTAACTTCAAAACCAGACCTTCACGCTTTTCGCGCTGGCGCAAGGTGGTAATCATGCGCGGGTAATCCTGCGTGGTAGTGAGAATTTCGTCGCCCGGTTTGAAGTCCATGCCCATCAGAAGAATTTCCAGCGACTCGGAAGCGTTTCGGGTGATGGCGATTTCTTCGCGATCGCACCCGAATAGTTCCGCCAGCCCGGTCCGGATCGTTTCCGATTGCGGCTCAAGGATCTGCCACATGGTGTAAGCCGTCGCATCCTCCTGTTGCCAGATGTAACGCACCAGCGCTTCAGTAACGATACGCGGGCTGGGCGATACGCCGCCGTTGTTCAAGTTGATGATCCCGCGAGTCACGGAAAAGGAATTTTGAATAACCGACCAGTAGTCTTCATTCATTGCCAACTGCTGCGGCGATACATGCGCGACGCTTTTCGTCGCTGCTTGGACCTCTCTCAGAAGAGACGCGACAGTCGATGAAGACAGAGCGGCAAGACCGGCGCTCTTTCCAGCCAGGGAGAGAAAGCGGCGGCGAGAGGGTTTGTGAGCAAACGGGTTCTTCATGATGGGCTTTCCCTTTCTCATTTTGATGATTAGACGAACGCACCATGGCCTGGGGGTTCGCTTCGCGCTTTGTCGACCATGCCGGCTTCAAACTCTGGATAAACTTCAGTAACGGCTATGCCGCCCGATGTGAGGCGGCGGCTCCGCCCCGCCGTGAGGAGGCTTTTGAACTTCGGGGCTATGCCCCACCGGGGCATAGCCCCAAATCTACTCTAGGCAGCGACGGAAGGGCATAGCCCATCCTCAGTGCGCCGGGATAAACCGGCAGGTTGTAGTGAATGAAAGAGTCATACGTTAAAAGTCTAGCCAACCATAACGGCCCCGAGTCATGCGTCAAGCGGAGCAATCTGTCGGGCGAAGCGTTGACAGGGGAAAGTGTCGG
>Ga0136617_10003664_pt1 | contig 13720 bp, 17 predicted proteins | sample AntDrymUQ3222106_2_FD_129672 | JGI IMG/M metagenome (GOLD analysis project Ga0136617, IMG submission 129672) | Polar desert sand microbial communities from Dry Valleys, Antarctica - metaG UQ322 (21.06) | ecosystem: Environmental > Terrestrial > Soil > Desert | place: Antarctica: Dry Valley... | reverse complement strand
GCCCCGCCCCTCACGGGACGGGGCGTTGTGTGTATGGGCGCTGGGCGACCGCCGGCGCTCAGTGGAACGAGTCGCCGCAGGCGCTCAGTGGAACGAGTCGCCGCAGGCGCAGGAGCCTCCGGCGTTCGGGTTGTCGATCGTGAAGCCCTGCTTCTCGATGGTGTCGACGAAGTCGATCGTGGCACCGTGGAGGTACGGAACGCTCATCCGGTCGACGACGACGGCGACGCCGCCGAAGTCGTGCACGGTGTCACCGTCGAGGTTGCGCTCGTCGAAGAACAGCTGATAGCGCAGGCCCGAGCAACCGCCGGGCTGCACCGAGACCCGCAGTCGAAGGTCATTGCGACCTTCCTGATCGAGCAAAGCCTTCACCTTGACGGCGGCTCCGTCGGTCAAGAGGACACCGTCAACCACCGGCTCGCTTTGGGCTGCCGTGGTCGTGGTCTGGTCCTGGACGGTCATGCGCAACTCCTTGATGTCACGTCGATCACTGTCTGCGAGTGCCAACCGGTCACAGCCAGCAGACATTCCCATGCTGCCATACCGGGCCGACGGTTCCGAACCGTTCGCGTTTCCAGGCGCGGTCTGACTGCCTCAACGGGACCAGGTGCGCGCCACACGCTCGGCCAGGGCCGCCAGGCTTCGCGCCGGCTCGGCGAAGGCGGCCTGCTCCCCGACCAGGTCGACGACGGAGTACGCCGACTCGATTCCGAGCGCCCGCATCTCCCGCGATCCCACCAGGACCTGACCGGCCAGCGCGATACAGGGTCGGATCGCCTCGGCTGCGACCTTCGCGACGCCGTACGGCACCTTGCCCGACCGGGACTGGAAGTCGAATGCGCCCTCGCCGGTGACGATGAGGTCACTGGCCTTGGCGTGCTCGGGCAGACCGACGGCCCCGCAGACCAGGCCGATGCCGCCGACGCGCTGCGCCCCGAGCAGGGTGAGAGCGAAACCGAGACCGCCGGCGGCCCCGGCTCCCGGAAGGTCCGCCGCCTTTCGGTCGGTGGCGTCAGCCAACCGCTCGAGCTGGGCGTCCACGTGCTGCTTGCGGTCCTCGGGCACGCCCTTCTGTGGGCCGTAGACGTTCGTCGCGCCGCGCAGTCCGAGCAACGGGTTGTCGATGTCGGTCGCGGCGATCAACTGGACGTCGGCGCACCGCTCGCGAGCCTTCGCCAGGTCGACGGACTGCAACAGCTCCAGAGCGTGTGGACCTCCCGACAACGCCTCAGGCGGCACTGCGGTCGCGCCGAGCGCCGCCAGCAGTCCACCGCCCCCGTCGTTCGTCCCCGATCCGCCCAACCCGACAACCACCCGCCGCGCGCCGTCGTCGACAGCAGCCGCTACCAACTGCCCGACCCCGAAGGTCGTGCCGCGCTCCGGATCACGGTGTGCTGGCTCGACGAGGTGCAGACCACAGGCCTGCGCGGACTCGACGTACGCGGTGTCCTCGACCATGAGCACGGCAGCCGGCGTCTCGTCGCCACCGGGACCGACGACGTTGACGCTGAGCACCTCGCCACCGAGCGTGGCGTGCAACACGTCGACGAACCCGGGACCTCCGTCGGACATGGGCCGCAGGACGAGCTCGTCGTCGGGGGCGCGTCGTGTCCAGCCGTCGGCCATGGCCTGTGCCGCTTCGACGGCGGTCAGCGTGCCACCGAACGAGTCGGGAGCCAGGAGCACACGCATCTGCACATCGTCTCAACCACGGCCACGACGCCATCCAGGGGTATGCGTGACATGCCCAGCGATCACGAGTGTGGCAGTCGTAGGGCGCCGCTCCCACCTACTATGGGCGCGACGCGACGTGCGACAGGCAGGGGTGGACGGTGGGTGACCTGGCAGGTCGCGGTGATGGTCGACGGCGCAAGGTGTGGTGGGTCGTGGGCGGTGGCGTCCTCGTCGTCCTCGTCGGCCTGTATGTCGCCGGACTGCTGACGACCGGGGACAGAGTCCCGAACGGCACCACGGTCTCCGGGGTCGACATCGGCGGCATGACGCCGGAGTCCGCCAGCCAGACGCTTACCGACGAGCTCGCTGCTGCGGCCATCGAGCCGGTGGTGTTCACCTACCGCAACCGGCGGTACGAGATCGACCCGGAAGCGTCCGGGCTCAGCCTCGACGTCGACGCGACGGTGGACGCAGCGGGCGGGTCCCGCACGTGGAATCCGATCCGGATGGTCGATCTGGTCTTCGGCGACGGTGCCGACATCGAGCCCGTGGCTCGGGTCGACGGCGACCTCCTCGGGACTGCCGTCGCCTCGATTGCGGAAGAGGTGGAGAGGCAGCCCCAGGAGCCGAGCGCCTCGTTCACGCGCAACGGCAAGGCGAAGATCACGCCGGCCCTGGCCGGGCGCAGCGTCGACCAAGGAGCCGCCGAGAAGGCTGCGGCCCAGGTCTTCTTGTCGCGCAACGCCGACACCGTTCCGCTGCCCGTGGAGCGGGTGGAGCCAAGTGTGACGGTCGAAGACTTCAAGGCGGCCAAGGGTGACCTCATCGGTCCCGCGACGGATGCACCGATCCGCCTCCAGCTACCCGGGCGCGCCCTCGACCTTCCGGTGAGCGTCTTCGCCCCGACCCTGAGCATCGAGCCACAAGACGGTCGCCTGGTCGCGCGGATCGACGCCGACGCCCTGGCGCCGCGACTGAAGCCGATCGCCGAGCGGGTTGCAGGACAACCCGTTGACGCCACCGTCGTCTTGCGCGGGCGCGAGCCGGTCGTCGTACCGGGCCGGCCGGGGGTCACGCTCGACACCGACGACGTCGCCGACGCGATCGTGGGTGTGGTCGGTGAGTCGGGAGACGCCCGTACGGCCGAGGTCGGTACGGGCGCCGCCCAGCCGGACCTCACCACCGCGGACGCCCGGGCGCTCAAGATCACCGAGCCAGTCAGCGACTTCGTGACCTACTTCGAGTACTCCGAGTACCGCAACACCAACCAGGGGCGTGCTGCGGAGATCATCGACGGGACGATCGTCAAGCCGGGTGAGACGTTCTCCCTGAATGGGACCGTCGGGGAACGCACCCCCGAGAACGGCTTCGTGAAGGGGTTCGTGATCAGCAACGGCATCTTCGCCGAAGAGTACGGCGGCGGCGTGTCGCAGGTAGCGACGACGACGTACAACGCGGCCTTCTTCGCCGGGATGACCGACGTCGAGCACAAGCCGCACAGCTTCTACATCTCTCGCTACCCGATGGGCCGGGAGGCGACGGTCAACTGGCCCGACATCGACCTGAAGTTCACCAACGACTCGCCGTACGGCGTGCTCATCCACGCCTGGGTGGTGCCCTCGACCACGTCGTCGTCGGGTGCGATGCACGTGGAGATGTTCAGCACGAAGTACTACGACGTCCAGGCAGGGTTGTCGGAGCAGTACAACTTCACCTCGCCCGCGACCCGGATCATCACCACCGACGAGTGCTACCCGAATGACGGGTACGGCGGCTTCACCGTCGACGTGTACCGGACGCTGCGGCGGGTCGGCTCCGACGAGGTGGTGCGGCGCGACAGCGACACCGTCGTCTACACACCGAGCGACAGCGTCATCTGCCGCTGAGACGGCCGCCATGCTCCGTCAGCCCGGCCCGGGGGCCGCCGCTCGCCGTTTGCTATGGAGAGAATCCGTTTGACTTCTCTCCATAGCAAACGTCGGTGGCAAACTGACGGTTTGCCTGGTCGACCCGGCGTTCCCAGGCACGGTGACACAGCGGGCAGCAGGCGATCCGCTCTGGCCTAGGCTCGGGCGGTGCAGGTCCGGCCGATGACGTACGACGACGTGCCCGCCGTGGAGCGCGTCACCGCTGCGGCCTTCTACGACCTGGACGTCCGAACCCGGCCCGCCGACTGGCCGACACCCGAGCCGCGGAGCCCGGAACGCGCGGAACCGTGGCTGGTCCGGCTCGCGCACCTCGTCGAGCACGACCAGCCCGGGTGCTGGGTGGCCGACGACGACGGGACGATCGTCGGGGTGGTCGCCGCGCTGCTCCGCGAAGGTCTCTGGGGCCTCTCGACGTACGCCGTCCAACCCGGACTGCAAGCGCGGGGCACCGGCAAGGCATTGCTCGACGCCGCCTTGACCTATGGCGACCCGGCCGGGCTTGGCATCATCTGCGGTTCGCACGACCCCAAGGCAGTGCGGCGCTATCGGCTGGCCGGTTTCGACCTGCACCCCGCCATGCTGTTGTGGGGCGAGGTACGACGCGCGGCGCTGCCAGCGGTGCACGGAGTCCGCGCCGGTAACGTCGGCGACGTCGACATGCTCGATGCCATCGACCGGCAGGTTCGCGGTGCCGGTCACGGGCCCGACCACGTGCTGATGGCCACGCAGCACCGATTGTTGGTCCTGGAGGACGGCGCCAGTCGCGGCTACGCCTACCTGTACGACGCGGGAGTGCCGTACCTGCTCGCCGCAACCGATGCTGCGACTTCCACTCGGCTGCTGTGGGCCGGCCTAGCCGAAGCGCCCACGGGTGTGCCAGTCGACGTCCAGCACCTGACGTCCCGCCACGGCTGGGCGATCGACGTCGGGCTGGCGGCCGGCCTCGAGGTCCACAACCGTGGTTACCTTTGCTACCGCGCCATGGATCCGCCGACGACGTACCTGCCGTCCGGCCACTTCCTCTGAGTCGCTCGCCATGGTTGTGCGCGTCGACGTTGTCGAGACGGACCGCCTGGTGATGCGCCGCTGGCGCGCCGACGATCGGGACGCGTTCGCCGCGATGAACATCGACCCGACGTGATGGGCTACTTGCCTGGCTCCCTCTCGCAGATCCAGAGCGACGCCTTCGTCGACCAGGTCGAGGCTCGGTTCGCTGAGGCCGGCGTCGGATTCTGGGCGCTGGAGCTTCGCGCAACAGGCGCCTTGTCGCTGGCGGTCATGGCCAGGCTCGGAATGGAGCTGGTCGCCGAGCTGGATCATCCGGCGCTACCGGATGGCGGTCTGCGTCCGCACGTCGTCTACCGGATCAGCCGACAGAACTGGGTGACCCGACAACCCACGCCGATGGCCTGATCAGCCCGCGACCAGTGCCAGCGCCGTCGGTCGATGTACCCCCGACAGGTCAGAGCCCGGGTGCGCCCCACAGCGCCATCCACCGGCCGAGCTCGGCCTCGAGCGGGATCTCCCCCTCGAGGATGCCGCGGGCCTGGATCTCCAGCGCGTTGTCGCGCTTGTCGGCGCCCTGCGGCGCGAACGGGTAGAACGTGCCCTGCTTGTAGAGGTACACCAGCGCCAAGCTGCGGTGGGCGGCGTCCTGGAAGGCCACCACCGAGCACAGCAGTGAGGGTCCGAAGCCGGCGTTCTCAAGCGTGGAATTGACGGCATGGACCTCGGTGACTAGGTCGGAGAGCTCGGACGGGTCATGGCGACAGACCAGCCAGGTGAATCCGAACTCGTCGGTCGAGCGCTCGATCTTGGGTCCGCCGTCGGCGTCGAGAAGCTCCTGCACATCGCGTTGGGCGGTGGCGAACGCGCCGCCCTCGGCCTCGCGGTAGCAGACCGAGGCGACTCCAGTGGCGGTGAAGCCGGCGGCCACCTCGAGCGTGAGGGCGGCGTTCGGTACGGCGAACAGTGCGTCGAGGTTGGCCTTCGGCGGTTCGCTGCGACCGAAGACGTTCTTCAAGAAGCCCACGGCGTCGATCCTCCCAGAAGGCCCTAGCGCACACGAGCGCCACAGGAGATGCGCGGACAAGGACGGCGGCGCAGTGGCGTCAGGCGGAGGGGCGCGACAGGTCTGCGGAGATCTTCGCCAGCTGATCGAGCCGGCTCTCCAGCGGGGGGTGCGTCGCGAACAGCGCACTGATCGACTGGCGGTTGATCGCAGGGGCGAACAGGAACGCGCTAGCCCCTTCGACCTGTCGCAGGTCGCGGGTCGGGATCCGCGCCATGTCACCGGAGATCTTGGTGAGGGCGGACGCCAACGCAGACGGCTTGCCCGTCAGGTAGGCGCCGGAGCGGTCCGCCGACAGCTCCCGGTAGCGACTCAGCACACGGGTCAGCAAGAACGAGATGAGGTAGACGAGGATGCTGCCGAGCCAGATCACGATGAACGGCACCGAGTTGCCGTCGCGGCGTCCACCACCGAAGTACATTCCCCATCGCATGACGAGACCGGCGGCCACCCCGAGGAAGCCCGCGATGGTCATGACGGTGACGTCGCGGTGCGCTACGTGCGACAGCTCGTGCGACAGCACGCCTTCGAGTTCGTCGCGGTCGAGGCGACGCATCACGCCGGTCGTGACACATACCACCGAGTGGCTCGGACTGCGTCCGGTGGCGAACGCGTTGGGGATGTCGGTGTCGGCAATGGCCACCCGCGGCTTCGGCATGTCGGCGAGCACACACAGGCGGTCGATCATGCCGTGCAGCTCCGGCGCCTCCTCCGGGCTGACCTCGCGGGCACGCATTGCGGCCATGGACAGCCGGTCCGAGAAGTACCACTGGCCCAGACCGAACGCCGCTGCCAGGAAGAGCACGAACGGTCCGGAGAGGTTCGTGAAGACCGCCAGCGCCACGAAGACGGTGACGTACAACGCACCGAGCAGCAGCATCACCGTCGACATCCGGGCTACCAGCCCGGCGTCACTACGGAACCGCGTACGCGCCATTCCCCATCGCCTCTCTCACGTCACGCCTTCCGTCACGGAGCGGGCGTGAACCTCGTACTGGTACGACGTGCGCGGCCTGACAAACATTCCTGACCAGACCCTGACTCCAGCCGATAATCTGCTGAGAACATCGCGGCTACGTCGTCAGCCGGGGATCAGCCCGTCGTCGCTGAGCAGGTCGCGTACCTCGACCAGGCTGGCCGACTCGTACGGAAGCACCAGGTCCGATTCGACCAAGGCGTCGAGTGCTACCGGCGATCCGGCGTCCCGCACCCGGTCGAGCAGCGCGCCGAGCGCAGCAGCGAAGGTCGGCTCGTCACCGCCGTCGATGGCTGTCTCCAACTGGGCGTCGAGCTCGTTGAGCTTGTCGATCTCACTGTCGGCAACCTCGAACTGGCCTTCGGCGAGAATGCGGATGATCATGCCTTGTCCTCCTGGCTCGTCGGCGCGGCCTGCTGAGCGGCGGGTGCACCCTGGCCCTCGATCTGGGCAGGCGCCCCCGGACCGGGTCCGACCTGCCCCTTCATCCGGGCGAGCTCGGCCTCGACCTCGGAGTCCGACGACATCTGCTCGAGCTCACGGGTGATGTCGTCCTTGCCCCCCGACACGTGATCTTCCAGGGCTCCCGAGGCGATCAGCTCGTCGACCGCGCCGGCCCGAGCCTGCATCGTCGCCGTCTTGTCCTCGGCCCGCTCGATGGCCATGCCGACGTCGCCCATCTCCTCGGACACGCCGGAGAAGGCCTCACCGATCTTGGTCTGCGCCTCGGCCGCGGTGTACGTCGCCTTCAGGGTCTCCTTGCGCGTCCGGAAGGCCTCCACCTTGGCCTGCAGCCGCTGCGACGCCGTCGTCAGCTTCTCTTCCTCGGCCTGCAGGTTGGCGTGTTGCGTCGCCAGGTCTGCACCTTGCTGCTGCAGCGCGGAACGACGGGTCAGCGCTTCGCGGGCGAGATCCTCGCGGCCGGCGCCGAGCGCCTGCTGCGCCTGGTCCTGAAGCTTCTTCGACTGCTGGTCGAGCTGCTGCATCTGCAGCTCCAGCCGCTTGCGGCTGGTCGCGACGTCCGCCAGCCCCCGGCGTACCTTCTGCAGCAGTTCCTGCTGCTTGACGTAGCTGTAGTCGAGCGTCTCCCGAGGGTCCTCGGCCGCGTCCAGGGCACGGTTGGCCTTGGACCGGAAGATCAACGAGATTCGCTTCATGACGCTGCTCATACGGGCTACCCCTCTGTTCGCTTCCGGAACGTCCTCGCCCGGCGCCGTCAACCCTACGGGGCGCCTCGGCTGGCTGGCTACGACGCCGGATCCGGCAGGTAGGCTGCGCCTGATCCCGTGCCCGTGTGCCGGCACGGCCGCCGTACACCAGCAGGGAAGCGAGAGGCGCGCACGTGTTTGGTCGCAACAAGTCCTCCTCGGAGGCAGAGCCCAGCCCCGTCGAGCCGACCGACGGCCTGCCTGGCAAGGGTCGGCCGACGCCGACCCGAAAAGAGGCCGAGGCCGCGCGAAAGCTCCGGACCACTCCGCCGCGCACCCGCAAGGAGATCAACGCCAAGCGCCGTGAAGCGATGAAAGCATCTCGATCGAAGCAACGGGCTGCCCTCGACGGCCAGGGCGACGACGCATACCTGCCTACGCGGGACCAGGGGCCGGTCAAGGCGTTCGTGCGCGACTGGATCGACGCCCGCCGGACCATCGGCGAGTTCATGCTGCCGATCTTCTTCGCGGTGTTCATCCTCGTGTACGTCAACACCCCGTGGGCGCAGCGATTCAGCTCGACGGCCTTTCTTGCCGTGATGGTGCTGCTGATCTTCGACTCGGTCCGGATCATCCGGGGACTCAAGCGAGCCTTGAAGCAGCGATTCCCCGACACGACCGAGAAGTTCACGATGTACGCGTTGATGCGCTCGTGGCAGATGCGCAGGTTGCGTCTTCCGAAGCCACGCGTGAAGCCGGGCGCCCAGGTTTAGCACTGAGGCGGCGCCGTAGGGTCGCGACATGGAATTTCGACACCTCGGCAGCTCAGGCCTCAAAGTCAGCGCGATCAGCTACGGCAACTGGCTGACGCACGGATCGCAGGTCGAGGAGGAGCAGGCGAACGCGTGCGTCCGCCGCGCCCTCGACGAAGGGATCACGACGTTCGACACCGCCGACGCGTACGCCAACACGGCCGCGGAGTCCGTGCTGGGGCGGGCGCTGCACGGTGAGCGCCGTGAATCGCTCGAGATCTGCACCAAGGTGTACTGGCCCACCGGTCAGAACGGTCCCAACGGCGTCGGCCTGTCACGCAAGCACATCCGGGAGTCCATCGATGGCAGCCTCAGTCGGTTGCAGACGGACTACGTCGACCTCTACCAAGCGCATCGTTTCGATCACGAGACTCCGCTCGAGGAGACGATGGAAGCGTTTGCCGACGTCGTCCACAGCGGCAAGGCGCACTACATCGGCGTCTCGGAGTGGACCGCGGACCAGATCCGGGCCGGCCACCAGCTGGCCCGCGAGCTCAAGATCCCGTTCGTCAGCAACCAGCCGCAGTACAACATGCTGTGGCGCGTCATCGAGCCCGAGGTGGTGCCGGTGTGTATCGAGCTCGGTATCGGTCAGATCGTCTGGTCCCCGATCGGGCAGGGAGTGCTGACCGGCAAGTACCTGCCCGGCGAACAGCCGCCGCAGGACTCTCGGGCCGCGCACCAGGAAGCCGGTGGCGCCATGCAGGGCCGGCTCAGCGACGAGACACTGACGCGGGTCCAGCTCCTGCGGCCGATAGCCGACGGACTAGGTCTCAGCATGGCCCAGCTCGCGGTGGCTTGGGTGCTCGCCAACCCGAACGTGTCTTCGGCGATCATCGGTGCTTCGCGGCCGGATCAAGTGAGCGAAAACGTCAAGGCCGCCGATCAGACGCTCGACCACGACGTACTGGCCGCGGTCGACGAAGCCGTCGGTTCGCTGGTCAAGCGCGACCCGAGCCTGACGAACTCACCGGAGCGGCGCCCGGGCTGAGCCGGACCCTCCATAGTTACTCGGACAAGGACATCGGGCCGTAGACGACCCGCTCGTGCTCGAGCAACGTGACCTGCCCGGCCCCGGCCTCGGCCAGGTCTCGCCACATCTCTCCCAGCCAGGACTCGGCATCGCTTTGGGAGGTGAACTCGGGCGGCGCCGACTCCAACGTCACCGGCGAGGCATCTGCGGTCTCGATCTGCCAGGTCCAGGCCACCGGCTGCTCCTTCGGTACGACAACGCGTCCGGCCGAGCGTATCCGGACGAGACCGGCGCCCTCACCGTGCTGAGACGATGACCGCATGGACAGTGAGACACGCACCTACCGCACAGGTACGTCAGAAGCGGTGCTCGACCTGACTCGCGACGCCGCCGAGTTCGCGTCGGGGCGGGGCGACGGACTGCTGCACGTGTTCGTACCTCATGCCACAGCGGGACTCGCGGTGCTCGAGACAGGTGCCGGGAGCGACGATGACCTGCTCATGGCGCTGGGCGACCTGCTGCCGGCCGACGATCGCTGGCGCCACCGGCACGGCAGCCCAGGTCACGGCCGCTCGCACGTGCTGCCGGCCCTGGTGCCGCCGTACGCGTCCATCCCCGTTCTCGCCGGTCGACTGGCCCTCGGTACCTGGCAGAGCCTGTGCCTGGTGGACCTCAACATCGACAACGCCGAACGGTCGGTGCGCTTCTCGTTCCTGGCCGGCTGACGGAGGCCCGAGGTCAGACGGACGTGTCGACGAACGGGGGCTTGGAGACGGTGAAGGCTTCCCGTCGCCCGCGTACGTCCACGAACACCGCATCGCCGTCCGAGATGGACGCGTCCAACAGCGCCAGGCCGATGCCGACGCGACGGGTCGGTGAGAAGGTGCCCGACGTCACGACGCCCAACGGCTTGCCCTCGGTGTCGGCGACGGTCATCTGTGGGCGTGGGATCCCGCGGGCGTCGGCGACGAGGCCGCGCAGGACTCGCTTCGGCCCCGCCTCCTTCTCCGCACGCAACGCCTCCGCACCCCAAAACGACGACTTCTGCCACCCCACCGCCCAGCCGGACCTCGCTTGCACCGGCGTGATCGTCGGTGACAGGTCCTGACCGTGCAGTGGGTACCCCATCTCGGTGCGCAGCGTGTCCCGCGCACCCAGCCCGGCCGGCACGATGCCGTGGTCGGCGCCTGCCGCGAACACGTGATCCCAGAGTGCTTCGGCGCCAGCGCTGGGCACCACCAGCTCGTAGCCCCGCTCCCCCGTGTAGCCGGTGCGGCAGACCGTGAGCGGCCAGCCGGCGTGCTCGACCTCCACGAACGACATATAGCCGTGCCCGGTCGGCAGACCCGCTGCCGAGAGCGTCGCGTCACTCCGTGGTCCCTGCACCGCCAAGACGGCGTACTCGCGGTGCTGGTCGACCACCTCGACACCTGCGGGCGCCGCGTCGGCGAGCAGACGTACGACGGCGGCGGTGTTGGCCGCATTCGGGATCAAGAACACCTCTTCGGGCCCACGCAGGTAGGCGATCAGGTCGTCGACGACACCGCCAGACTCGTTGCAACACAGGGTGTACTGGGCTTGGCCAGGCGAAATCTTGCCGAGGTCGTTGGAGAGGCAGGAGTTTACGAAGTCGGCCGCCGCGGGGCCGCGGACGATGGCCTTCCCGAGGTGGCTGACGTCGAAGACACCCACCGCCGAGCGAACGGCGGTGTGCTCCTTGACGGCGCCGGTGTACTCCAACGGCATCGTCCACCCACCGAAGGGTGCGAGCTTGGCACCCAGCTCGACGTGGCGCTCGTGCAGCGGGGAAGGGATAAGGTCATCGGCGGCGCTGGACATAACTGGCGAACCTATCGCAGTGATTCAGGGACAGGCACGTAGAGTCGCGTGCGCCTGGCGGGACCGGCCACAAGGCATCGAAAGACGGGAACTTGCGTGACCACCATCAGCCTCAGTTCGACCAACGCCACCTCCGCGCGCGCGGACGCGGTGGTCATCGGCGTGTACGGGAGTAAGGGGTCACTCGCGGTCGCCGATGGTGGAGCCGACGTGGCGTCCGCGTTCGGCAACGACTTCACCTCCCTGCTCGACGATCTCGGCGTCTCTGCCGAACGCGGCAAGATCGCCAAGATTCCGGGCCGGGGCGTCGTGAAGGCCACCGTCGTCCTGGTCGCCGGCCTGGGTGACGCAGCCGAGCCCGACGTCGAGTCGCTGCGCCGCGCCGCAGGTGCGGCCGCACGCGCCACCGAGGGCAAGAAGACCCTCGCCCTGGCGCTGCCGGCGGTGACCGACGCCCAGGTACGGGCGCTGGCCGAAGGAGCACTGCTCGGCGCGTACGCGTACGACGAGTACCTCGAGAAGAAGAGCCCGACCGTCGACGAGGTCGTGCTGCTCACCTCACAGGCTCGCACCAAGACCACCAAGCAGACAGTGGCCGACGCGCACGCAGTCGTGGCCGCGGTGAACTTCGCCCGCGACCTGGTCAACGAGCCGCCGAACGAGCTCTACCCGGAGTCGTTCGCGCAACGCCTCAAGACCCAGAGCAAAGGCTCGAAGGTCCGGGTGACCGTCACCGACGACACGGAACTCGTCGCCAAGGGCTACGGCGGCATCATGGGCGTCGGCAAGGGCTCTATCAGGCTGCCGCGGCTGGTCACCTTGTCGTACAAGCCGAGCCGGCCCGTCGCGCACCTGGCCTTCGTGGGCAAGGGCATCACGTTCGACTCCGGTGGATTGTCAATCAAGCCGGCCAACGCCATGGTCACGATGAAGTGCGACATGGCCGGCGCTGCCGCCGTGGCCGCAGCCACCTTCGCCATCGCCGAGCTGGGACTTCCGATCCGGGTGACCGCCTACGCCTGCCTGGCCGAGAACATGCCGTCGGGCAAGGCCACGCGCCCCGGCGACGTCCTCAGCATGTACGGCGGCAAGACCGTCGAGGTGCTCAACACCGACGCCGAGGGTCGGCTGGTCCTGGCCGACGGGATCACCACCGCGGCGGAAGTGAAGCCGGATCTGATCGTCGACGTCGCCACCCTCACAGGAGCTTGCGTGATCGCGCTCGGGAACCAGGTGTCGGGCGTCTTCAGCAACGACGACGACCTCCATCGCGCCCTGCCGGACATCGCGTCTCGCGCGGGCGAGCTGATGTGGCCGATGCCGATCCCCGAAGAGATCGCCGACAAGGTACGCAGCAGCAAGGTGGCCGACCTCAGCCAGCACAACCCCGAGCCTTGGGGTGGGGCCTCCTACGCCGCCGGCTTCCTGCGCGAGTTCGTTCCCGACGACACCGCCTGGGCACATCTCGACATCGCCGGACCGGCGTTCAACAGCGGCGACGCGGCCGGCTACACGCCCCGCGGTGGCACCGGGACCGCCGTACGCACGCTGATCCAGCTGGCCCGCGAGCGCACCAGCTGACACGGTCCGGCAGCACGACAGGCGCCGTCGGTCAGCTCGACTTGTTGCGCCGGTTCCACTCCCGCATCCGGTCGGGGTAGCCGACGACAGCGGCGTCGTAGCTCGGGATGCCGTTCTTGTTGGCGAACGTATGCGCCCAGTCGACCGAGGGCACGCGGCGTCGGGTCCACTCGCCGTCCTTGGCGACCAGCAACAAGGTTGTGTCGCTGACCGCCGTGCGCGGCTCGACGAATCCTTCGATCCCGTTGCGCGCCTCGATCCAGTCCTTCAGGTACTTCGCGTCGGTCGAGTCGGCAGCTCGCAGCGTCCCCGGCTTCGACTTGCGTCGCCTCAGCAACCCCATCAGACATGCCTCTCCGCTCGACTTCGTTCAAGTATCCATCACGCCACCAAGCACGGCGGGGGATGCGCACAAGATCGTCGAGCAACCGTTCACCTGACCTGACTTCACCTCCGACCGAGGTGCAAGGATGGCGAGACTCAGTTGGGAAGAGGAGGTTCGGTGTCGGAGACGCAGACGTACGACGTGGTGATCCTGGGCGGCGGAAGCGGGGGTTACGCCTGCGCGCTGCGTGCCGCCGAGCTCGGGCTGAGCGTCGCCGTCGTCGAGCACGACAAGCTCGGTGGCACCTGTCTGCACCGGGGCTGCATCCCGACCAAGGCGCTGTTGCACGCGGGGGAGATCGCCGACGCCGTCCGTGAGGCGGACCAGTTCGGG
>Ga0136617_10003663_pt1 | contig 13721 bp, 8 predicted proteins | sample AntDrymUQ3222106_2_FD_129672 | JGI IMG/M metagenome (GOLD analysis project Ga0136617, IMG submission 129672) | Polar desert sand microbial communities from Dry Valleys, Antarctica - metaG UQ322 (21.06) | ecosystem: Environmental > Terrestrial > Soil > Desert | place: Antarctica: Dry Valley... | reverse complement strand
GTTGGCCGCCGACGGGTTGCGGCCGAGGAGATCCTGGTACTGGCGGGCGATGAGCGGGAACGAGCTGGTCCACGGGGTGAAGGTCTCCGGCGGGACCACAGAGCCGGCAGAGTCGAGCGAGTACTTCGGGTTGACCGCCGCGGCGTTGTACCAGTTGGTGTTGGGCATGCGGATCTCGAAGTGCACGTGCGACCCGGTTCCCTCGGCGTTGCCGCTGTCGCCCAAGTAGGCGATGTGCTGGCCCCGTTGCACGCGGACCCCCTTAGCCATCCCGGGGGCGAAGGCGTAGCGGAACTGGTTGGCGCCGTTGTCGGTGCCGGGGTCGTCGTTGTTGATGTGGAGGTAGCAGTAGTACCAGCCGTCGTCGCCCTTCAGGTAGAGCGAGTTGCCTTCCGAGCCGTAGCGCAGCTCGACGATGGTGCCGGTCGTGGTGGCGACGAGCTTGAGCATCTTGGCGCCCAGGAGATCCTGGCCCTCGTGTAGCCGGCCGCCGCTCCGAGGGTAGAGGTAGGTGTCGGTCCAGCTGATCCGGTCGCGCTCGAGCACCGGGAACACGATGGGCCTACGGTGGACCTCATCGGCTGGCCGCGGGGGGAGAAATCCGAAGTCACGGCTGTCGGCCTCCTCCGGGTGGGCCAAATCGGATTGGGCGGTGCCGGCCTGGGCCGCTCCGGGTAGGGCCCCGAAGGCCAGGAATGTGCCAGCAGCGGCACCGCCGACGAGCAGGTGCCGACGAGAGAGGCCAGCGGGGGCCCCAGAGCAGCAGTGATCGGTCATCGGCTGGAGCCTCGGGGTCGTCGTGGGAGCGGGGATGTCGTGGGCGGTCCCACGAGACGACTCCGCCGGGGAGGCTCTGTGGTGGGGCGACCGTTGTGTTGCGATCACGTTACGACGTGTCGGCTCCGAAGGGAAGCCGCCCGTCTCGCCTGTCCGCCGTCTCATCAGTCCCAATCGGCAGCCGGCCGGTAACCTTGACCCTCGTGTCGATCCCGGTGCCGTCCGCAGGGTCGAGGTGACCGCCGGGTCGACGGTGCCGGAGGAGGCCGCCCGCCGCCGCACCTTCGCCATCATCAGCCACCCGGATGCGGGCAAGACCACCCTGACCGAGAAGTTCCTCCTGTACGGGGGGGCCCTGGCGGCCGGGGCCGGCGCGGTGAAGGCGCGGGAGGGACGGAGGTCGGCCACCTCTGACTGGATGGAGCTCGAGCAGCAGCGGGGCATCTCCATCACCAGCACCGTGCTGCAGTTCCCCTATCGCGACCGCGTGGTCAACCTGCTCGACACCCCTGGTCACCGGGACTTCTCCGAAGACACCTACCGGGTGCTGGCTGCCGCAGACGCGGCGGTGATGGTGCTCGATGCGGCCAAGGGCATCGAGCCTCAGACCCTGAAGCTCTTCGAGGTGTGCCGTGAGCGCCGCCTGCCCCTGCTCACCTTCATCAACAAGTGGGACCGCCCAGGCCGCGACCCCCTGGCGCTGATCGACGAGATCACCGACCGCATCGGCGTCCTGCCCACACCGGTCACCTGGCCGGTGGGAATCGCTGGGGACTTCCGGGGGGTGGTCGACCGGCGCACGGGTGACTACGTCCGATACACACGGGTGACCCGCGGCGCGCAGCGGGCCCCCGAGGAGGTTCTCGACAGCGGCCAGGCGGCCGCGGCCGAGGGCGATGCATGGTTGCGAGCAGGTGACGAAGTGGCGCTGCTCGGCGAGGTCGGCGCCGACCACGACGACGAGCTGTTCCGGGCCGGGGAGACGTCGCCGGTGTTCTTCGGCTCGGCGCTAACGAACTTCGGCGTAGCCCTGCTACTCGACGCCGTGGTCGACCTGGCCCCGGCCCCGAGCGCCCGACCCGACGAGGCGGGCAAGGAGCGACCACTGGACGCTCCCTTCTCGGCCTTCGTGTTCAAGGTGCAGTCCAACATGGACCGCTCCCATCGGGACCGCATCGCCTACGTGCGGGTGTGCTCGGGGCGATTCGAACGGGGGATGGTCGTCACCCACGGTCGAACCCACAAGCCCTTCGCCACCAAGTACGCCCACTCGGTCTTCGGCCAGGAGCGCGAGACGGTCGACCTGGCCTGGCCCGGCGACGTCGTCGGCCTCGTCAACGCCACCGACGTGCGGGTGGGTGACACGCTCTACGCCGACGACCACGTTGCGTTCCCCGAGATCCCGAGCTTCGCCCCGGAGCAGTTCGCCGTGGCCCGGGTGCGCGACACGGCCAAGTCCAAGCAGTTCAGGCGGGGGGTGGCCCAGCTCGATGAGGAGGGCGTCGTGCAGGTGCTTCGCGACCTCGACCTCGGTGACCAGGCTCCGGTGCTGGCGGCCGTCGGGCCCATGCAGTTCGAGGTGGCCGTCCACCGCCTGGAGAACGAGTTCGGTGCCCCCGTCGCCCTCAGCCCGACGGCCTACACCGTGGCCCGGGTCACCGACGCAGCCAGCACACCGCCCCTGCGGGCCATGCGCGGGGTCACGGTGCTGGAGCGGGCCGACGGGACCCGCCTGGCCTTGTTCGAGAGCCGGTTCTGGCTCGACCGGGTGGCGGCCGAGCAGCCCGACCTGGTGCTCGACGCCCTGGTCGGCAACCAGCTCGCCGGCTGAGGCGACGCGCTAGGAGCCTGCCACCGACGGGTCCGGATCCGACGCCTGGTCACCGCCGCCGGAGCGCTCGAAGCGGTCGAGGCGGGTGCTGATCTCGCCTAGGGCGGCGGTCACCCGGTCGACGGCGTCGCGCAGGTCCTCGGTGGTCACGACGTCGGCTAGGGCGATGCGCACCGACGCCAGCTCGCGAGCCAGGTACTCGGTGTCGGCCTGGGTGCGCTGGTTGATCTCGCGATCGAGCTCGGACTGTCGCCGGTCGCGGTCGTCCTGGCGGTTCTGGGCCAGGAGGATGAGAGGCGCGGCGTAGGCGGCCTGGGTCGAGAAGACCAGGTTGAGGAGGATGAAGGGATAGGGATCCCAGCGCAGGGCGACCACGGCCACGTTGATCGCGATCCAGACGATGACGAGGATGGTCTGGCCCATGAGGAAGCGCGCCGTGCCGAGGAACCGGGCGATGGCCTCGGAGAACCGGCCGAACGCCTCGGGGTCGTAGTAGCCGCTCCACTCCAGGCGCCGACGGGGTCGCGACAGGTCACCGCCGCGCCGGGCCACCCTTCAGCCCCCGACGGCGCCGGCGTGGCGCCGGCGCCGGCGCCAGTCCTCGGGCAGGACGTGGTCGAGCACGTCGTCGACGGTCACCGCTCCCACGAGCCGGTGGGCTCCGTCGCACACGGGCACAGCCAGGGCGTCATAGGCGGCCAGGCGCTCGGCGACGTCGCGAAGCGGCATTTCCGGCGGCACCGGTTCGGGGTCGAGGTAGGCGCACTCCTCGAGCCGGGTGCCGGGCGCCTCTCGCAGCAGCCGCTGGAAGGGAACGCTGCCGATGAAGCGACCTGTCGGCGCCGACGTCGGGGGCTGGACGACGAACACCTGGGCGGCCAGCTCCATGGGCAGGTCGGGCTCGCGGACCGTGGCCAGGGCCTCGGCCACCGTCGCCTGACCACCGAGGATGACCGGCTCGGGCGTCATGAGCCCTCCGGCGGTGTCCTCGTCGTAGGCGAGCAGGCGACGCAGCGGGGTCGACTCCTCCGGCTCCATGGCCGCGAGGAGCCGCTGGCGCTCGGGCTCGGGCATCTCGCCCAACAGGTCCGCCGCGTCGTCGGGCTCCATCTCCTCGAGCACGTGGGCCGCCCGTTCGAGGTCGAGTCCGCCGATCAGCCGGATCTGCTCGTCCTCGGGCAGCTCCTCGAGCAGGTCGGCGAGACGGTCGTCCTCCATGAGCTCGGCCAGGCGTCGGCGCTCGGCGTGGGGCAGGGCCCGGATGCGCTCGGCGACGTCGGACTGATGCATGTTGCGCAGCTCGGCGACCTCCGCGTACTCCGGGCCGGCGTCGAAAGTCGGGGCCACGGCGCCCCACTCGACGATGTGGGGACTGCGGCGCCGCAGGCGGCCTCGTCCTCCGAGGGCGACGGCGACGACGAACCAGAACCCGGTTCGGGTGGATTCCTCGATGGCGGTGTCGACGATGACCTCGTCGCCCACCCTCGTGCCCTGCACGTCGGTGGCGAGCAGCTTCTCGCCGGGGCGTGACCGGAACGGGCGCACGTCGATGGTGCCCGAGCGCAGCCGCACCCCGGTCGGGTCGATGGAGCCGATCCGCGCCTCGTTGACGAAGATTCGGCGCCGCTCGACGCTGACCACCAGGCCGAGGACCCGGGCCGGTTCGGCGCCGGACGGTACGACGATGACGTCCTCGACCCGCCCCAGGGCGTGGCCGTCAGCGTCCTGAAGAGGCAGGCGCACCAGGCGCGAGACGAAGATCGGGCCAGCCACGCGGGCACGCTACCGCCCGTCCTGACGCCACCCGGGTGGTCCTGTCGCCGCAGTCCCCGATCCGAGGACGGAGTGGTGAGCGTCAGGAACGCTCGCCGGGCCAGGACATGTCGGGCCCGTCGAAGCCGGTGGTGGCGAAGCCGCCCCGGGCCAGGTTGCGGGCCAACAGATCGGCGAAGGCCTCGGGGTGCAACGGAGGCGAGAAGAGGTAGCCCTGGCCGAGGTCGCACCCGATCTCCTTCAGAGCGGTGACCTGCTCGGCGCGCTCGATGCCCTCGGCGACGATGTGGACCCCTAGGCGCCGGCCCAGAGCGACGATGGCCTCCAGCACCGGCGTGACCTCGGTGCCGATGATGCCGCCGACGAAGCTGCGATCGACCTTCAGCACGTCGACGGGCAGGTCATCGGCGTAGCGCAACGACGAGTAGCCGACGCCGAAGTCGTCGAGGGCGATCTGCACGCCGAGGTCCTTGAGGGCGGTCAGGTGGCCGCGGTCGGTCTCCATGTGGTCGATGATGACCGTCTCGGTGATCTCCAGCGTCAGAGTCGACGGGTCGAGCGCGAACTGGTCGACGGCGTCGCGCACGGCGTCGACGATGGAGGGCTGCTCGAGCTGGCGCACCGACAGGTTGACGCTGAGCGAGAGTGCAGCGTCGGGCGGGAGGGTCAGCTGCCAGTTGCGCAGCTGCTGGCATGCCTCCTCGAGAACCCATTGGCCCAGCTGGACTATGAGGCCGGTCTCCTCGGCGATGGCGATGAAGGCGTCAGGTGAGAGCCGCCCGCGTCGGGGGTGGTCCCAGCGCACGAGGGCCTCGGCGCCGGTGATGCGCCCGGTCTCGAGGGCGACCACGGGCTGATAGACGAGGGACAGCTGACCCGAGGTGATGGCCCGGGCCAGGTCGGCCTTGAGCTCGAGGCGTTCGAAGGCGGTGACGTGCATCGCCTCCTCGAACAGCTCGACGCGGTCCTTGCCCCGTTCCTTGGCCAGGTACATGGCCATGTCGGCGTTTCGGAGTACGACCTCGGAGGTGGTGCCCTCGGTGCCGATGGCGGCGATGCCGATCGAGGCGGTGACCACGATGTCCCAACCGTTGATCTCGAACGGGGACCGCAGCTCGTGCAACAAGCGCAAGGCCACGCCGACGGGGCCGAGGTCGTCGCCGCTCGGCCTCACGAGCACCGCGAACTCGTCACCCCCGAGGCGGGCCGAGGTGGCCTCGGCGGGGAGGTGGGTGCTCAAGCGGTTGGCCACGGCGATGAGCAGGTCGTCGCCCACGGCATGGCCGAGGCTGTCGTTGACCGTCTTGAAGTCGTCGAGGTCCACGAACAGCACGCATGCCGAGCCGTTGCCCTCGGCCGAGGCGGTGTCGACCAGCTCGGCGAAACGGGTGCGGTTGGCCAGGCCGGTGAGGGCGTCGTGGTGGGCTTGGTGGCGCAGCGTCGACTCGAGCTGCTTGCGGACGGTGACGTCGCGGGCGTTGAGCACGACGCCCTGGACCGCAGGATCGTGGCGGAGGTCGCTGACGGTCACGTCGAGGGTGCGCACGCCGCCGTCGAGGGCGATGGCCCGCAGCTCGATGCTCTGGGGGTGGGTCGTGTCGGCCGCCATGCGCAGGGCCTCGAGGAGCAGGTCCTGGGCGTCGTGGCGCTGGTCGGAGGCGAGGATCGTCGTGGCTGGCGTGTCGAGGAGCTGCTCGGCCCGGTAGCCGAGGAGCCGGGTGATGGCCGGCGAGACGTAGGTGAAGCGGCCCCAGTCGTCGATCACGGCGACGACGTCGCTGACGTTCTGCACGAGGGCACGGAAGCGGGCCTCGCTACGGAACAGGCGCAGCTCGGCGTCCTTCCGGTCGCTGACCTCGCGACAGTTGAGGACGAGACCATCCACCTCGGCGTCGGCGGTGAGGTCGCGGGCGGCGACCTCGAACCAACGGGGGGAGCCGTCGGCGTGACGCAACCGCATCTCGATCGGTTGGGTGAAGGTGCTGCCGGTGGCCCGGTCGAGCACGTCGTCGAGCAGCCCGACGTCGTCGCCGAGGGGCAGGATCGACGACGACGACGCGATGAGCGAGTCCTCGTCGCGCCCCAGCAGTCGTCGGCTGGCCGGGCTCACGAACGAGATGCTTCGGTCCTGATTGACCACCACGATCAGATCCGAGGAGTTCTCCACCAGGGCCCGGAACCGCTGCTCGCTCCGGGAACGTTGCAGCGCTTCGGTCAGCTCCGCCGTCTCGAGGGCGAGGGAGGTGGTGGTGGCCAGGTCGGCGATGGCCTGGCGGGTCGGGAGGGGCAGCAGGGCCGACGCGCTGACGACCAGCGTGGCTCGAGGGGTCTGCGGCGCGCCGAGCTCGACGGCGTATTGGCACGCCGGGGCCCGATCGGCCGACGGCGGGAGGTCCACCGGTGGACCGGTCACCTCGCGCGGTGTCACGGCGGCCCATGCATCGGCCGCGGCCTCTGCGATCCACGCCTGGTCATCGACACGGTGGTGCGCGGCGAGCTCGCTGTCGGTCCCCGCGCTGGCGACCACGTGACAGCCCGCTGCTCCGTAACCGAGCACCGACGCGCGGACGTCGTCGCGGCGTCCGGCGAGATCGATGACCGCATCGAGAGCGGCGTTGAGCATCGCCATGCGATCGGGCGCCAGGGCCAATCGGGCGTTCGCCTGCCGCAGCGATTGCTCCTGGGCGGTGGCCAGCGCCTGGGCCCGGACCAGGTGGATCAGGCGGGCGAGCACCAGCGCCGAGATGACGATCGTGCTCACGGCCGCGACGAACAGCGCGGGCGGGCGGTCGAGGGCGACCTGGAGGGCCACGATGAGCGGGTTCACGGCGAGAGCGGAGGCGAGCAGCAGGATGCGTCGGCGCGTCAACGGTCCGCCGAGGGTGGCGTGGGCCTCGGTGACGCTGGGAAGGTCGGGGTGGAGGGCGGCCGCGCCGAAGAAGACGAAGATGAACGGGGCGAGGGCGCGGCCGAGCCCGGCCTTCGGTCCACCGACGTACTCGAGGGTGACGAGCATGTCCTGCACGAAGATCAGGGCGACGGCGATGGCCAGCAGGCGGTAGCTCAAGCTCCGGGCGCCCGGCCCGACGGCCAAGCGGCCGATGCAGGCGAGGAGGATGGCGGTGAGCAGGGCGTAGACACCGTTGAGGGCCCGAGCATGATCAGACACCGATGCATCGGTCACGTATGGCCAGAGCACCAGTGCCCACACCGGCGTTGCCGCGCCGGCGGCGAGGATCGCACCGTCGATGAAGGCGGATCGGTTGCGGTCCGGTGAGCGCAGGTGTCCCAGGGCGATGCTCCCGGTGATGAGCAGCCCGTGGCCTACGAACAGGACTGTGTCGGCGGGTGAGGGAAACGGACGCTCGATGCCGATGAGTGATCCATGGATGCTTCGTCCGAGCCCGCCGATCAAGAAGCAGCTGGCCGCACCGGCGAAGCAGAGCCACGTTCGACGAGCCGCCGTCGGGCTCCGCCGGGCGATGCGCACGCCGATGGCCACCGAAGCCCATCCCGTGAGCTGCACGGCCACGCCGACCGCGTCGCTGGAGCCCGAGAGGCCGACGGCAGCGGACACGACGAGTCCGCCGGCCAGGAACACCGCCCACCCGTTGGCGGCCCATGGCCTCCCCATCGTGGTCACGATGGTTTCCATCGGCAGGGCGGCCCGAAGATGGAGCAGTGAGACCGGAGCCAGGTCGGGCGATGCAGGTTGCGGAGGGAGGTTGTAGGGTCACCGTGCGCTGTCCGACGAGCTGGACGCGCGTCGGCTCGGATCGGGGGATCCCCGCACATGGAGGCAACGCTGGCACCACCCAGAGGTCCGTCGCGGCGCCAGGTCCTCGAGGTGTCCTGGGTGCTGGGCGTCGTTGCGTTCGTCATCGTTCGCTTCGCGATCGCCTACTCCACGCTCTCTCAGTACGGGCGGGGCACGGTCGTGGTCTTCGGCGTTCTCGACGTGGTGACCGCCGTTCCGTACGCCCTCGGGACGGCACGGGTGGTGACCGGCGTGGTCGACCGTGACCTCGGGTCGGCCGGACGGTGGGGGATGGTTGCGTGCGTCTCGTTCGTGCTTCCCTACGTTTGGCTGGCCTGGGCCGGATGGGAGGAGTTCCCCGTCGTCGCTTATGTCGTGATCGGCGTGTTGGCGTTGCTACTCGGGGCCAACGCCGTCGTCGGGGTTGCTCGTCGAGTGCGCAGCGAGCGCAACGTTGCCCACGACGGCCTCGACTCAGCGTAGATTGATGCTCACGCATTGACACGAGCTGACCGCTCTGCGTCCCGTCAGGTTGCCTCGGCTCGGTCATCGTTGCGCCCGGTGGCCGCTCAACCAGGTGCGCGGCCCGAGGGTGGCTCGCGCACCTCGCCCGACGGATCGACTGGGTGGCGCGACCACTCGACGAGGCGCGGCATGTCCCATCGACGGATCTCCGAGGGGTCGACCGCTTCGAGCGTCCAAGCCCAGAACTCGGGGTTCTGCCCGGCAGTGAGCGCGTACGCGCGGCCCTGGAGGGTCATGGCGGCGGGCACCGGTTCGCTACCCATGTAGTTCCTGCTCTGCCCGACCACCGAGAACGGCAGGCAGTAGATGTCGCGGAACACGTCGAGCAACCACTGATCGATGAGGGCCACGACGGTGGTTGCACCTGAGCGGAGAGCGTCGAGCCAACCGGCCCGGTAGAGGTGTTCGATGACGCCGGTGCTGCGGACGTCGGTGCGAACCGTGAGCGACGAGAGCTCCGACACCGGATCGGGGTCGCGGTCGTCGGTGCGGGTGAACTGCCCCACCGGCAGCTCGGCGTAGGGGCCGAAGATCGTGCGCACGACTCCGATCACCTCGCCGTCGCCGTCGTCGTCGATCACCGCCTGGAAGCGTGACCTGTCGTTCCACCGGGCCAGCTCCTCGACGCGATGGCGCGGTGAGTCCTCGCAGTAGCCGATCCTCCGGTAGATGTCGTAGACGAAGGCCTCGACCTTCATCCAGTCGTCGCCACCGTCGACGGTCACGAGGCGATGGCCAGGGAGCAGATCGGCCGGTCGACCGCTGGGCCGGCGGACCCGCGAGCCGTCGGTGAGGTCGATGACCGCGGGCTGATCCCTGAGGTCGATGAGCTCGGGTAGGTCGGTGGGGGCGACGACGGCAAGGCCGGTTGGCTCGAGCGCCGCTGCGCTGGGGTCCTCTGCGGGTTGCGGCGCTTGTCGGCCGGTGTCGTCGTCAGTGGCTCGCGGGTCGGTCGGGAGGTGGGGGGGATCTCCTCCGGAGCTTGGTCGCGCCACAGCACATCCTCCTGGCGTGGACCCTTTGTCCTGCCTGGGCGCGCAGACTATGGACGTCGGGTTCGACAGCCGCGGATGGTCTCGGGCGGTCTGGCGGGGCCACCGGGCGCGCTAGAGGCGATCCGCCCCGAGGCGGATCAGAGAACGGTGTCGAGGAGGCTCAGGGCGTCGGCGGGGGCGGGAGCGGCGAACAGGTCGCCTTGAGCGTGGGTGCAACCGAGCTGGGCGAGCGTCTCCATCTGAGCGCGGTCCTCGATGCCTTCGGCGATGACGGCGAGGCCCAGTGCCCGTCCCACGGCGACGACGGCCTCCACCACGGCCCGGCCGCCCGGCTCTCGGAGACGGCGACCTATGGAGGGGTCGATCTTCAGGAAGTGGATCGGCAACGACCGCAGGTGGGCCAACGAGGTGCTACCGGTGCCGAAGGAGTCGATGCCGAGCCTGACGCCGAGGGCGGCCAGGGTGCGGAGTCGCTCCAGAGCGTGGATGTCGGCGAGGAGCAACGCTGGCTCGGCGATCTCGAGGTGGATGCGGGTGGCGCTCGTCGGCGACAAGGTGATCGCCTCGCTCACCCGGTCGAGCAGCGAGTCGCTCCGCAGCTCGTCGCCGCTGAGGTTCAGCCAGACGTCGATCGGGCCGATGCCCGCCGCGTCCCAACCCGCCATCTGGGTCAGCACCTCGTCGAGGACCCAACCGGCCAGTTCGACCAGCAGCTCCACGTCGTCGATGCCGTCGAGCATGCGGCCCGGCGGTCGAGTGCCGGCGATGGGGTCGTTCACGCGCAAGAGCGCCTCGGTGCCGACGGCCCTACCCGTGCGCAGGTCGACGATCGGCTGGTAGTACAGGCGCAGGCTGTCGGTGTCGAGGGCCAGGCGCAGGGCCGCGGTGGGCGGCGCCCGATCGACTCCGGCGGCGACGCCCACTGTGACCTCGTGGCGGTTCCGGCCGGTGCTCTTGGCCCGGTACATCGACAGGTCCGCGTCGCGCAGCAGAGCGTCGGCGGTGGCGTGCTCGACCCCGGCCAGGACCACCCCGACGCTTGCGGTCACGGTGATGACGTTGTCGCCGAGGGTGAAGGGCTGAGCGATGGCGGCGCGGACCTTGCGGGCCAGGACCTCGGCGCTCGCGACCTCGCTCACCCCCGAGGCGAGGACCACGAACTCGTCACCGCCCAGACGGGCCACGGTGTCGTCGCCGCGTACAGCGTCGCGCAGGCGCCGGGCGATCTCGACCAGCAGCTCGTCGCCGGCCTCGTGTCCATGGGTGTCGTTGGTCCACTTGAAGTGGTCGAGGTCGATGAACATCAGCACGAACGGAGTGTGGTCGCGCTGGCGGATGGCCCGGTCGAGACGGTCCCGCAACAGGAGCCGGTTCCCGAGCCCGGTGAGCGGATCGTGCAGGGTCTGGTGCAGCAGCTTCTCCTCGGTGTCGCGCTGCACGGTGATGTCGTTGACCTGAGCGATGGCGAAGGGGGTGGGGTGGTCGGGCGCCACCACGGCCGAGATGGCCAGCTCGGCCACCCCGTCGGTCCCGTCGCGGCGACGCAGCCGGCACTCGACTCGGGCTCGACCGCCTACGGCGATCTCCCTGAGGACGTCGTCGAGTAGGGGACGGTCATCCTCCGGCGCGAGGTCGGTGAGGCGCACCGGATCGGTATCGATGGCGCCCAGATCGAGGAGGGCGCGCAGCTCAGAGTTGGCCTCCCTGATCGTGCCGTCAAGCTCGATCACCGCGATCGGCGCAGGGGCGTGGACGAAGGCGGAGCGCAGGGCCTCGACGGTGTCGCGGTCGTCGGTCTCGGCCCGCCGGCGGCTGGTGACGTCGTGGACCTCGATGTCGGCGCCAGGGCTGCCGGCTATGACCTCGACCCCGTCGACCTGCACGCGCGCCCAGCGCGCGACCTCGTCGTCGCGGCACGCAGCCGACGCTTGCTCATCGGTCTCGGGCGGCTCCTCGGTGTCTGCGTCAGGCTGGTCGTCACGGGTTTCGGTGGGCGTGGCCGAGGGCTCCCGGGGCTCGAGGCTCGACACCAGGCGGACCTCGTGCTCGAAGCCGCTGAGATCACCCCGTAGGACCCCACCGAGCAGGGTGGCAAGGGTCCCGCGGTCCTCCTCGTCGATGAGGGTGACCAGTGAGCGACCGGCGAGGGCAGCGGGGTCGGTGCCGAGCAGGCGTCCCAGCGCCGGGTTGGCCAAGGTGACCAGACCCTCCTCGTCGACCCGGGCCCGGCCCGACGAGGCCTGGTCGAACCCGGCGGTCGCCCGGTGCGCGGCCCGGGCCAGGTCCCCGACGCGTGCGTGCAGCTCGGTGACGAGGAGCAGACGGCCGCGATCGATGGGAGCCGGGTCGGCGATCGACGCCGAATCGGGGCGCAGGTCGACGCCCCGTACCGTCACCCAGCGCGCTGGTCGGCCGTCAGGGGGGTCGAGGCGCACCCCGTCGGCCTCGTCGCTCAGGCGCCGCACCACGGCGAGCACCCGGCTCCGGTCGTCGGGGGCCACGGTGGACGCGAGGCCCTCGGTGAGGATGCGTCGGGCGGTGGTGCCGGCCAGCTCGGCCAGGGCGGGACTGACCGACGAGGTCGTGCCGTCGGGGTCGATGACACAGGCGGCGAGGCTGGTCAGTGCAGCGTGGCGTCCGTCGCTGAGGACCGTCACCAGGGGATCGCCGGGATGGGGGTCGGGCCGCTCACCGGCGCCGCGCACGAGCACCTCGACGTGGGCAGGGTCGCCTCGGACCGTCACCAGGGCGTGGCCACCGGCGGGCAGCGGCAGTGCGACCTGCGCGTCGACGGGTCGGACGAGGTCGCCGACCAGGGCGACGACCGCCGGCTGGGCGGCGGAGGGGAGGTGCTCGAGACCGACTATGGCCGGCGCCGAGCTGGCGACGTCGGAGCCGGCCGGGGGCTCGGCCAGGGGGCGAGACAAGGTCACCGCCCGACTCACGACCCATCGGCCGTCCCACAACCCTGGCGCCTCGGTCACGAGGCGCTCATCTCCGTAGGGTACGGGCGGACCAGGACCTCGGGCATCGGCGGCGGTGGTGCAGTGCCCGGTCCAGGCTGGGCGCGGGCGGCGGGTGTGCCCCGAGCCTCTGCTGGCATGCTGGCGCGCCTCTCCGGCGTTGGAAGCGTGAGGCGCGACGCTGGTCGCGGGCGGGGATCACGAGGTGGCGGCGGTGATGCGGCAGACACTAGAACCTGGTTGACGGTGGTTGCTGTGGGCGACGAAGAGAACACCACCGACGGCGCCCATCATGCCACATCCGATCACGCTGCGTGCTGGCCAACCGGCTTTCACCTCTCTCCGTGGCCAGTATGGGTCGCTGGGCGCGAGGCTGGTGAGCTCGTGCCCGAGCGCTTCGCGGAGGAGGGGTTCGTCCACCTGACCTTGGGCCTCGACCGGCTGCTGGTGCCGGCCAACGCCTACTACCGAGACGACCGTCGTCGGTACGTTGCGCTCGCCGTGGACATGGCTGTGATCGAAGCCGAGGTGCGCTTCGACTCCGAGCCGTTCATCTACCCGCACCTCTATGGGGCCCTCCCCACCCGAGCGGTCACCGGGGTGCGTGACGCCATCCGAGCCTCTGACGGGAGCTTCGTCGGCTGGGGTCCGGCTGAGCCTCCTTGACGCAGGGACCGTAGGCTGGACACGTGCACGACGCCGTCGTCATCGGCTCGGGACCCAACGGGTTGGTCGGAGCCAACGTCCTGGCCGACCAGGGGTGGGATGTCGTGGTCCTCGAGGCCAACGACACACCCGGAGGCGCCGTGCGCAGTGGGGAGATCACGGCCCCGGGCTTCAACAGCGATCTGTTCAGCGCGTTCCACCCGCTCGGCGCCGCCTCGCCGGTGATCCGCGAGCTGGAGCTGGAGCGATGGGGCCTCGAATGGTCCCGGGCCCCGCTCGCCCTGGCCCACCCCACGCCCGACGGGCCGACCGTCGCGGTGTCGATGGACATCGACGAGACCGCCGCGTCGCTCGACCGCTTCGCACCGGGAGACGGTGACCGCTGGCGGAGCCTCTACGGCATCTGGGAGCGCGTGGAGGAGCACCTGCTCGAG